>Ga0307430_1000104_pt1 | contig 79901 bp, 87 predicted proteins | sample SalMarWE160130MG_FD_202159 | JGI IMG/M metagenome (GOLD analysis project Ga0307430, IMG submission 202159) | Salt marsh sediment microbial communities from the Plum Island Ecosystem LTER, Massachusetts, United States - WE1603-130 | ecosystem: Environmental > Aquatic > Marine > Intertidal zone >... | reverse complement strand
CTTCTTTGGTATCATTTATTATTTCCTCGATCTCTTCTTCTGTTTCCGCTATTAATTCATCAACATCTTCGTCTTCTTTTTCCTCCTCGGCTTCTTCCTCCTCATCTTGGACTTCTTCCTCTTCTTCCACAACTTGCTTTGGGATTATTTTAAAATCTCTGCTGCACCGGCTGCAGATGACTGTACTGCTTAGAAAGAAGATCAGGGATATTATAATAAGGATAATGTATAGCCTCTTTCTCTGCACAAAAAACTCCTTTTAAAAGTAATTTCTAAATAGTTCTTTTACGGCTTTAATTTCCACTGTAAACTGCGAGCACTTCATCAAGAAAATCCAGAGCTTCTTTCCTTTGTCTCTGGAAAGAATTCCTTCCGATTATAGAGCCAAATCCTCCGCCTTTGTTTATCTGTTTTATTTCCTCAATTACTTCTTCTCTGCCTTTTGCCGGACCGCCTGAAAATATAACGATCCTCTTTCCATCAAAGGCACTCTGTACTACGTGGCTCACTCTCTCGGCCAGTGTACCTATCGGAATATTATACTTTTCATATACTTTTTTTGCCTCTTCGAGCTCTATGTGATCAGTAGGGGGTTTTACTTTTATTAAATGTGCGCCCAACTGAACTGCGATCTGCGCAGCATAGGCTACTATATCCACTGCAGTTTCTCCCTTTTTTGACAGGTCCGAGCCTCTGGGATAGGACCATATTACCACTACCAGGCCATTTCTCTTTGCTTCAAGGGCTATTTCTCTTATCTCCTCATACATCTGTTTAAAATTAGCACTGCCAGGATAAATACTAAAACCGATTGCAGCGCATCCAAGTCTTAAAGCGTCCTCTACAGAAGCGGTCACAGCCGGAATCGGATCAGAACTGCTATCCATTACATCATGACTATTGGCCTTCAAAATAAGGGGGATCTGTCCGGCATATTCCTTTGCGATTATCTGCATGGAACCGAGCGGTGCCGCATGTGCATTCAGACCGGCATCAATTGCCAGTTTTACATGATAGGTCGGGTCATAACCATCCGGATTGGGAGCGAAACTTCTTGCAGGACCGTGCTCAAATCCCTGGTCGACAGGCAGGATCACAAGTTTTCCTGTCCCGCCTAATTTTCCGTGTATCAATATGCTATACAGATTTCTAATAGTTCCGGGGTTTTCGCTTTCATACCATGAGAGTATTTCCTTTATTCTACTGTTCATATTTACTCCTCTTGTAGGATTACAGATTGTTATAATTATAATGTTTAACACTTAAATAGTAAAACTTCCCTCTATTATAATGTGCTTTAGATAATATATGTATTTACATATATATGCTTTTGCTATATACTTAACATCCGATATAACCGTAAAAACTGACAGTAAACACTTTATGTTAAATAGGGGTAGAGTAACTGCAAAGAATAAATTAAATAATATTTCAGGCAGTATTAAAAGAGCCTGCATACTTGGTCCTATTATATTCCTGCTGTTGTTGGTCTATATTCTTACAGGCCTGGCATCACCGGTTTATCCGGACTACAGGACTCCATTTATTACACCACTCGAAGGAGAAATAATAGTCGCATTCAGACAAAGCTACTGGGATGAAGAAAAGGGGAAACATTATAAACATACCGGAATAGACATAGAAGGAAAATACGGCCAGAAAGTGGCTGCAGCCGGTAGTGGTGTAGTCAGCTATATAGGCTTTTCCCCTACAGGCGGAAGGACACTGGTAATAAAACATAACCAAAAAATCAGGACTACTTATCTTAATCTTATGAATATCTATGTATCTACCGGCACTTATATTAAACAGGGTGAGATAATCGCTTCCATAGGTGCAGATGATGACCCTTCAAGTTCCGGGTGCCACCTTCACTTCGGTGTAATATATAACAATAAATATCTTGATCCAGAAGACCTTCTGAATATAGATTATAGAAATATATCGAAATTCATTTACTTAAAATATCTTCCGTCTGATTTTGAATTTGAGCACGATAGTGACACTTAAAACTGTTATATAGGATCAGTAGGTCACTTATTGACAAAATATGTCTGTATATTTTTTATTTCCTCATCAACTTTGCTGTCGATTATTTCCTTGCCGACTCCAAATTCGATTATATTAAGAGTCAATTTGATTTTTTCGAAAGTCTTTTTTAGGATACCCTGGACTTTAGGCCTTTGGGTCATACCTAAAATACTGAGCTGCAGATAATCTTCTCCGTCAGTAGTAGAGATCACTTTCATATGACCTAACTTCCTGCAGCCGTTCTTTTTTAAGAAAGCAATAATATTTTTAGCAAATTCCTTAATCTTCTTAACAAAATCTTCCTTAGCTACAGGATTAGACGATGTTATTATCACTCTTTTGGTTAAAACTACCGAACTATCAGTATTCATAGAAATCTTAAATATTTTATATCTTATAATAAAATAACAATATTTTAGATTTAGGAAAATAATTCTAACACAACTTCATATTATGTCAAAGTATTTAAACACGGGCTTCTATTATCTAAATATATTATTTATGAGTTGCGATCCCAAAACAATCTTCTGCAGCCTCCAAAACAGATTCGGAGAATGTCGGATGAGCATGGATAGTTGAAACAAGATCATCTACCAGGATCTCTCCCTTCATAGCCACAGCGATCTCATGGACTAATTCAGTCGCCCTTGGTCCTACCATCTGGGCACCGAGAATTTCTCCCGTCTCACTGTCTGTAACGACTTTTATAAAACCCTCGGTCTCCCCTGAGATATAAGCTTTACCGCTGGAGCTGAATGGAAATATTCCTGTACACACCTTTATATTCTTTTTTCTTGCCTGAGCTTCATTAATTCCGACAGTCCCGATCTCGGGAGACGTAAACACTGCCCAGGGGACAACACTGTAATCCATTTCTTTATTTTTCCCGGCAATATTTTCTGCAGCAATCTTACCTTCTTCAGAGGCTACATGAGCCAGTTGAAGCCCTCCTATTACATCACCTACAGCATATATTCCATCAATATTTGTCCTAAGATGTGAGTCAACTTTTATATAACCTTTCTGGTCCACCTCTACACCGGCTTTTTCAATACCTATATCAGAAGAATTTGGTCTTCTGCCCACTGATATTAGTACCTTATCCGCAGTTATTTTATTCCCGCCGCTTGTAGTACAGATAAAATCATCGCCGCTTTTTTCAACCTTTTCTATTACCGTATCTGTAAATATTTCAATTCCTTTTTTCCTGAATACGTTATAAATCACTTTTGAGACATCTTCATCTTCAGTTGAAAGTATCCTTGGGAGAAGCTCTATTATAGTGACCTTCGTCCCTAATGAAGAGAAGATATTTGCAAACTCACTTCCGATAACTCCACCGCCTATGATCAATAGTGACTTCGGTATTTCCTCAATAGATAATATTCCAGCATTATCCACTACTCCCTTTTCAGACAGATCAAACGGCTTTACGTTTGCAGCAGATGAGCCGGTTGCAATAATTATATTTTTTGCTTCAACTTCGATTTCCTGACTGTCTAATGTCCTTACTGCTACCCTGTCTCTTGCAATTATTCTGCCGCTGCCTTTTATAAGTTCTATGTTATTTTTTTTGAAATGAGATTGAAGACCCTTTCTCTGCATCTCGATTATCTGGTCTTTTCTGGCCATTGTCTTTTTAAAATCAAGTTTTGGCTCAGAGACATCTATGCCGAAATCTTTTGCCTTTTTTATTTCATTTAGTATAAATGCCACATGATAAAGAGTTTTTGTAGGTATGCAGCCGCAGTTCATGCATACTCCTCCCAGATAATCTCTTTCAATCACTGCAGTCTTTAGACCCATTTTTGAAGCCCTTATGGATGCTACATATCCCCCGGGTCCTCCTCCCAGCACGGCAAGGTCTACCTTTACAATATCCATAGCCTAAAAACTCCTTTCATAGATCATTTAATATACTAAAAAATATATTACTTAATATGATAAAATAATTTAATTGATCATGGTATTTTGAGTTATGAAAATATTAAAACAAAAAACTCCATTTAACATTAATAAAATAATAGATAGTGTTAGCTGCAGTAATACACAAAAGAACATCTTGGGTCTTGATCTCGGTCTTATTTCCTATAATGAAGCCTATGATCTGCAGATAAGACTTTTCGAACTTATAAGATCAGATGACAGGCCCGGTGCAATATTAGTACTTGAGCACTACCCGGTCATCACTATTGGAAGCAACAGAAATACCGGCAACCTACTTGCAAACAGAGAGAAACTTAAAGATCAAAACATAGAACTGGTCCAGTCCGACCGAGGCGGCGATATCACTCTTCATACTCCGGGACAGGTCGTCTGCTATACGATTCTAAATCTGGTCAGGATAAAAAAAGATCTGACCTTTTTTGTCCATAATCTTGAACAGGTCATAATAGATGTGCTTGCCTGTTATGATATACAGGGAACCAGGGTAAGAAGACACAGGGGGATATTTGTCAACAATTTTAAAATAGCATCAATCGGCCTAAAAATTAAAAAATGGATAACTTTCCACGGCTTTTCAATAAATGTAAACAACGACCTGAAATACTTTGATTATATAATAGCCTGCGGTTTAAAAGATCACCCCCAGACCTCTATAAAAAAAATCCTTAATCGTCCTATCCCTATTTGTGATGTCAAAGAACAAATAGTGCACAGCTTTGAAAATACTTTTAAAATCCCGATTATAAAAATTACTTAACTGCTTTGAATCACTGACTGCTTTTTTTTGAATTGCCGTTTTCCTTCTTTAAAACCGCATATATCTCTTTCATCACTTTTAACGGCTCCCTGAACAACCGTTTGGGGAAAAAAGGCATCATTGTAGCTATCGCTTTTTTCATATCCTCTGTCATCCTATGCGGTTTGGTTAAAATTCTATTTATAAAATCCTCGGCAAATACAGTCCTGAGATGGCGCCTGTCAATCTCTATTTTTTTATTGCAGCTGTCACAGACCACACTACGCAGATAGTTACCTATGTAATATACCGTATGTGATGATTCTTTATTACAATTAACACAAAATAATACTATTTTTGCCTTTTTATCTTCCACTTTTAAAAAACATTAAATCTAATTAAAAGTTAATTTATCAGGGTCCTCTATAAATTCCACTACTCTTCTTAAGAATTTTGCCCCTACTGTTCCATTGATTATTCTATGGTCACACGAAACAGAAAGGTTCATAAAGGATCTCGGCTCTATTTTTCCCTTTACCACTGCAGGCTCGACATATATTTCACCAACAGCAAGTATTGCCGCCTGCGGAGGATTTATAATAGGTGAAAAAGACCTTATCCCGTACATCCCTAAATTTGTTACGGTAAACGTACCATTTGAGACTTCCTCCAGACTTAGTTTTCCTTCCCGTGCTTTTTTTACCAGCTCCACTCTCTTTTTTGCAATATCAGTAATCTTTAGTTTATCACAATTAATAATACTTGGGACTATAAGACCCTCTTCCAGTGAAACTGCCACTCCTATATTTACCTCGTCATATATTATATAATTTCCATCGGAAAAAGTTGAATTTACCTCCAGATTTTCCCTCAGCGAAACAGCAGCTGCTTTTAATATAAAATCAGTATAAGTTATCTTTACTCCGTATTTTTTTATAATTTCTTCCTCAAGCTTTTCTTTAAGCTCCACAAGCTTTGTAGCATCAGCTTTTATATTTAAGACTAAATGAGGGATAGCTGACTTTGAATGACTCATACGCTCCGCTATCACCTTTCTCAACCCCGTAAGCTTACTGGATGATTTTACAGAAATAGCTCCCTGTTGAGATGCCGGCTCTTCCTCTTCTTTCTTTTTTCTTAATTTACCATAGGCTATTACATCCTCTTTTACTATTCTTCCTCCTGGACCGGAGCCTGCGATTTCTTCCGACCTGTAATCAATACCCATATCTTCAGCGATTTTTCTTGCCAGCGGTGATATTTTTATTCCTTTTTCTTTCCCTGAACTCCTATCTGTTTTCTTTTCTCTATCCTTTGACTCCAATGCATCTTTTAATTCCGGTTCTTTGTTTTTTTTAGCAGTTTCCTTTTTAATTACATTTTCAGGGACCTTTTCACCTTGCTCGCCAATATACGCTACCACTTCAGTCACAGGTACATCTTCACCCTCAGCCCGCAGTATCTTTAATAAAGTACCTGAATTATATGACTCCACTTCGATTGTTACCTTATCAGTCATAACCTCAAAAAGTACTTCTCCTTTTTCTACCCTATCTCCTTCTTTTTTATGCCATTTTTCTATTCTTCCCGTCTCCATAGTAAGGCCCAGTTTAGGCATAATCACTTCATGCATGATCAAATCCTTTAATAAATATTAAATTTAAAGCAATACATATAATAGCACATAGAAATCCAATAAAATACACTGCCCTATTTAAAGAAATTTAAAATTCCTCTTTCAATCCTCTCAACACTGGGAATCATTTCCTGCTCAAGCACCAGGCTGTATGGAACAGGACAGTTTCTACCCGCGACTCTGACTATAGGAGCATCCAGCCAGTCAAATCCTTTTTCAGCTACCTGAGCTGAGACCTCTCCCATAAAACCTCCAAAGCTACATGCTTCTTCTACACACAGCAGCCTTCCAGTTTTTTTAACTGAATTAAGCACTGTATCTATATCAAGGGGGCGGAGTGTTCTTAAATCTATTACTTCACATTTTATATTTTTTTCTTCTTCAAGTATTTGTGCAACTTCAATTGACTTCTGAACCATTAAAGAAGTAGCAACTATACTAATATCCGTGCCCTTTCTTTTTATATCTGCACTTCCAAGTTTTATTTCATAAATTTCTTCCGGTACATCCTCTATATATTTTTTATTTTTATAAAGAAGCTTATGTTCTATAAAAATAACCGGATTATTATCATTAATTGACGCAATAAGCAGCCCTTTTGCATCATATGGGCATGAAGGCATAACCACTTTAAGTCCAGGGATGTGTGTAACAAGACCTTCAAGACTTTGAGAATGCTGTTCAGCAGCACCTGTTCCTCCACCTCCTGCTGTTCTAATCACAAGAGGAACTTTCCCCTTTCCACCAAACATATATCGTATTTTTGCAGCTTGATTGATAATCTGTTCCATAGCTATAGTTATAAAATCTGAAAACATTATCTCAACTATTGGCCTCATACCGGTAAGGGCACTTCCAATGCCAACTCCCACTATTGCAGCTTCTGATATAGGGGTATTCCTGATTCTCTCTTTACCAAATTCTTCATACATCCCTACCGTTACCCCAAATGCCCCTCCATACTCAGCGATATCTTCACCAATAATGTAAACGTCACTATTTTTCCTCATTATCTGCGACATTGCCTCTCTTATTGCCTCAAGATAAGTTATTTTCCTCATATCTTGTAAATTTCTCCTTTAGCTTAAATAATTTTATAAAGGTTTTAAATCATAAAAACATGAACTATTCAGGCATAAACATCTTCTTCAACTTCTGACTTATCTGGGAAGGGACTCTCTTTTGCAAACTCGGCTGCTTCCTTTAATTGCTCTTCTACTTCTTTTTCAAGTTCCTCATCCTCTTTTTCAATTAATACCCCTTCTCGCATAAGGACTTTTTTGTACTGCACAATTGGATCCTTTTTCATCCACGATTTAACTTCTTCCTTACTTCTATAAACCTGAGCATCGCTCTTAGAATGTCCACCCCATCTATAAGTCAAACTCTCAATTAAAACAGGGCCTCTCCCTGCCCTGCATTCATCAGCAAAGTGTGAGACTGTATTGAATACCTCAATAAGGTTATTGCCATCAATTGTTAACCCTTCAATACCGTATGAAGCTCTTCTGTCTGATATTCTCTTAATATTAAATGCCTCTTTTTTAGGCGTTGACATCGCATATACATTGTTTTCACAAAGATATATAACTGGAAGGCTCCAGATGGAAGCTAAATTTATAGTCTCATGGAATATGCCCCTATTTGCTGCACCATCTCCAAAAAAGCATACAACAATCCTGCCATTTTTCTTCAACTTGCAGGTAAGCGCAGCACCTGTTGCTATCCCTAAACCCCCGCCTACAACTCCATTTGCACCAAGGTTCGAGGTATCTAAATCTGCAATATGCATTGAACCACCTTTTCCCTTACAATATCCAGTCTTCTTGCCTAATAGTTCTGCCATCATTATATTTAAATCTGCACCCTTTGATATGCAATGACCATGCCCTCTATGAGTAGAAGCAATATAATCATTACTGCGAATAGCATAAATAGACCCTACTGCTGTTGCTTCTTCACCGGTATAAAGGTGACATGTCCCATGAATCTTACCTCTTATAATAAATTGCTCAGTTTGATATTCGAAGTGTCTTATCTGGTACATTTTTCTTAACATTTCAATTTTTATATTCTCATTTAAGTCTTTGAATTTATCCTCTATTTTATATCCATTGATATCTATGTATTTACTTTTTTTATTAACATCCTTTTTCATTCGAACCTCACTAATTAAAAAAAATTAATTTTAGCTAATAATTTTATTTTTATTATATTTTTGACAGCTCATAACTTTAGTTTTTACTATTATTTTATATCCATAATATACTTTTGAATTATCTTTAATTATTTAATTAGAGCTAATTATACTTTTTGCTGTAGTTTCATCAGTTAATAAAATATCTATAATTCTGCCACGTAGCGCACCCAAAATAACCTTCAATTTTCTACCTCCGAATCCTATCCCGATTACATTTTCGATTTTTTCAATTCTTTCAATAGGGGTAGTTATAATCCTTTTATTAATTTCATTTTGTATATATTTCCCATTTTCATCTATAAAAATAAGGTTCACATCCCCTACCACTCCTAAACTATTCAGATAATTGAATTCTTTAACCTTGAAATTTCCATTTTTAATTAATGTAGACTGAGGACCTATATCACTCATACCTACCATAGCTGTGCTAACTCTACCAGACATCTTTATTATTTCTCTTGCATTACTATCATTTTGTATAATTTCTTTTGCTTCACTGCTATCTAAAATTGCAGGGGAATTAATCATATAACTAACCCCACCAAACTTATTTGCTAAAGTCCTGGCTACCGAATTTGTATGAATCCCGGTACCAACTTTTCCAATACCGCCGATCAAGGGTACTACTTTTATATCCACTTTCATTCTAAGATTCAGGTAATCTGCTATAGATTTAAGGGAAGTTCCCCATCCAATACCAAAATAATCTCCATCTTTTATTATTCTATTAAACATGCCTGCCAATTTATCGGCCATATCTCTTAAAATATCTTCCCTTCTATCATAAGTTGGAACAATAATACATTCTTTTAATTTGCACCTTTCTTCTATTTCATATTCTAAATCTGTATAATCCTCTTGTGGTGAATTAATCTTAATTTCAACTATTTTTTCTTCTCTTGCCTTATCCAAGCATCTAGAAACTTTTGTTCTGGATATATTTAGATTATCTGCAATCTCCTGCTGTGTTAGATTCCCAAGGTAGTAAAGTCTTGCTATTTTAGATATAAATTTTTTATTTTCAACCCATTTCATGTTTTTCTCAATTATGCACAATTGTTGATGTTATGAACAACTGTTTAAATTATACAAAAAAAAAATTAATAGTCAAATAAACAAATTACTTTATTTTCTCATTCAGAGATATTGTAATCTTTTAATATTTCAGTAAAAATGCTACCTTTCACAATTAATCCTAATGCCCCTAACTGTGTTCATCTAGGAGTCCAGTTCCCAGTAAGTTCAAATGAAATCCAGTCAGTATATTCTGCTATATTTTTAATCTACTGTCTTTCCGTACTTAAATTAAAACTACCAAGATATTTTAAAAATTTACGAACCGCCGGATATATTTCCTTATACACTTCACTAAAAAATTTATTGTAAAGTGACGATCTTTCCTTATCAGGCACAAATGAATTTTTTATCCTACACATCTTGCTTATTGCAGAATCAATATTTTCGTATATTTTCAGACCATAAGCAGCCATAATTGCGGCACCCAATGCCGTATTCTCCGTAGTATCGGATATATTAACTTTTTTACCTATTACATCAGCGATTATCTGGGACCAATTGCTTGAGGCTGCTCCACCGCCACCGATATTTATTAAAGAAATTTCTAAACCGTTATTTTTTTCATAGGTTTCAATAATAAGCTTTATTTCGAAAGCAATACCTTCAAGAATAGATTTATAGAAATGTAATCTTGTATGTATATCCGACCATCCTAAGGTCGCGCCCCTTGTATTGGGATCATTGTATGGCGTCATACAGCCTCTCCAGTAAGGAATGGTTATCAGCCCATCACTACAAGGAGGTATAGCATTTATCGCACTGTCCAGCCTTTCTTCAGCAGATTCATTTCGTTTTTCTCCATCGGTAATATCAATATTTTTTACAAACCAGGATACAGTATTCGCCGCTGACATAATAACCGACTCATGGATATACAGCCCCTCGATACAGGATACCAGAGTCCTGCTACCGCTTTTTGAATCAATCTTGGTTCCATGAATAGAGCAAGTTCCACTTGTTCCTATACCTACAGCCATTTCTGATTCTTTTATTGCACCGATACCTACAGTGAATACCTGCCCATCTCCTCCTGCCAGAAAAACAGGAGTCCCTTCATAAAGGCCTGTTAGTTTAGAGGCTTCTTTAGTAACGCAGCCGGCTTTAAAACCAGATGGTTGCACATTAAAAAGCTGGTCTGGATTCAAGCCGCTAATGGATACCAGCTCATCAGACCACTTGCCTGCCTCGATGTCATATAATCCAGTTGTGTCTGCACCTGCAGCTGAATCAATCTCTATACCGGTAAGTTTATAGTTGATGTAAGCCCCAACAGTAAGAACTTTGTCTATCTTTTTAAAAATATGAGGTTCATTATTTTTTATCCATTTAATCTTCATTATGGATGGGATTGTATTTAGAAACTTTCCCGTAATGCTATAGAATCGATTATCTGATATACTCTCCCTTACCTCTTTTGCTTCAACAGTTGCACGTTGATCCATCCAGGTAATAGCAGGCCTGAGAGTTTTAAAATTTGAATCAACAGGTACGAATGTTTCCCGCTGGTACGCCAATGCTAACCCAGCAATTTGCTCTGAATGTATCTGTCCTATCACTGACTTTAAAACTGAACAAAGAGAGTGCCACCAATCCTCTGCGTTTTGTTCTGCCCAATCAGATCTTACTCGTTTTAGAGGAATATCTTCTTTTACTGAGGTGATAGCCTTACCTTCAAAATCAAATACCACAACTTTCGTTGATTGCGTTCCAAAGTCGATTCCCAAAACATATTTCTGTTTCATATTCCATACCCACATACCTGCTTGATCATTAATTTAACCCAAAAATGTTCGTCCTCCATCAATTAATATGGTCTCTCCGGTAATATAGTCTGACATTTTACTGAGTAAAAATAGTACACCATTTGCAATATCTTCTACTCTTCCCAGTCTCTTTAAAGGTATATGTTCTTCCTTTTTAGCGATTTCATCTTTGCTGAATACACTTTCCAGCATCTCAGTCCGGATATTCCTCGGGGCAACAGCATTAACACGTATGTTATAAACAGAAAGTTCACGTGCCATAGCACGGGTTAAGCTGACTATCCCTCCTTTTGCAGCAGCATAGGCAGAGCACCCTCCGGTTCCTGTTATTGTAGAACCAGATGAAAACATTACAATGCTTGAAGATTTTTTTTGTTTCAAATACTTAAGTGCTGATTTTGTACAGATATATGATCCTGTCAGGTTTACATCCAAAATTTTATTCCACTTTTCAATTTTTAAATTTTCAAATTTCACTTGATCCGATATGCCAGCATTATTTACCAGAAAATCAATCCCCCCGAATTCTTCAGCTACTTTTGACATACATTCTTCCATGCGGTTAATATCAGTCACATCCCCTTTTACATATATTGCATTGCCTCCGGCTTTTCTAATCTCTTCTGCCGTAGATTCACCATTGGATGTAATATCATTAATACCTACTTTCACTCCAAGCGAAGATAAAAGAAAGGCGATGGATTTACCAATTCCCCTTCCTGCACCGGTAATTACTGCTGATTTCCCGTATACTTCGAGAATAGAATTTTCTGTTTGATGTGAACTATCGAAAATTTTTTTGTCTGCAGACATGAGACTGTTAATCCCTTCCTTACATATTTTCATGTTATTAATTAATTTACGATGCTCTTACTTCTTTTATAGATGATTAAATTCCCCTTCTTTTTTGCAGGTGATCGAATACTACTGCTAATACTATCAAAACGCCAATAATGATTTCGAGGACAAAAGGATTGATACCCATGATATTACCCCCATTAGAAATCGTTGCAATAATCATAGTACCAAAAAGTGTCCCAAAAACTCCTCCAATTCCTCCAGTAAGTGATGTACCTCCCAGCACAGTAGCAGCAATTGCATCAAGTTCATATCCGCTTCCTGCACTAGGAGACCCTCCAGCGAGCCTTGCAGTCATAAGAATACCTGCAACTGCTGAAGTAAAGCCACCAAAAGCATAAACTTTGTAGATTGAAGCTCTAATATTTATTCCGGATAATCTCGCAGCTTCTTGATTGCTACCAATCGCATAAATATTTCGGCCAAACACAGTAAAACGAGCTATAATCACACCGATAATAATAAGAACCAACCAAACAATTGCCATAGCTGGCAATCCAAAAACCCTTATAATAGCAAAATTAGCAAAACTTTCAGGGAGACCGATAATTTTTTTAGCATCTGTCAAAAGCATCGCAATTCCTCTGAAGACACTTAGTCCTGCTAATGTTACAATAAACGGGGGAACCCGGGCCTCATAGATAATTACACCCATTATAAGCCCCGCCAGTGCTCCGGTCGCAAGACTAATGATAATCGATAAAGATATTGGGACACCTGATACCATCAACCTTGCTGCTATCACACTGCTTAAAGCTAAAACTGAACCTACAGAAAGATCAATACCACCAGAAATAATAACAAATGTCATGCCAATTGCGACAACTCCGATAATAGATGTCGACCTTAAAAGATTAGTAATATTCCCAAAGCCTATAAATCTATTATTCATTATGGCAAAAGAAATAATTAAAACGATCAATACTAAAAGGATATTCATTTCGTGAAATCTGCCTGTTATTCTCTTAGTTTTAGCTATTATTTTCTTAACTTTATCTTTAATCATCTAATATTGTCCTCCTTTAAGTTACACCAGTAGCAAGCTGGAGAAGCCTTTTCTCATCGAATTCACCCTTTGATAGAGTCCCCATCTGTGTTCCCTCATAAACTACTGTAATCTGGTCAGCTATACCCATTAATTCGGGTAAGTATGAAGAAATCATGACAATAGCACTCCCTTTTTCAATCAGCAACTCCAAAATTTTATATATTTCTTCTTTTGCGCCAACATCAATTCCTGCAGTAGGTTCCTCAAAGATAAAAATCTTACACTGTCTTACCAGCCACTTCGCGAGTACAATTTTCTGCTGATTCCCTCCACTCAAATTTAGAACTATTTGCTCTATGCCTGGTGTTTTAATGTTCAAAGCTTTAACCTGTTGCAGGGCATTCTTCTTTTCCAGTTTCCCGTTTACAAAACCCATTCTCGATATATTTGAATAAGAACTTAGATTAATGTTATGCCTGACAGATAACTTTATGGCCAGCCCTTCAGTTTTTTTGTCCTCCGGGAGAAAACCAATACCATTTGCAACTGCTATAGATGGAGAAGTTATTCTTATACCCTTGGAATCTATATATATGCTGCCTTGATCAAACTGTTCAGCTCCATATATAGCCCTTGCTATTTTTGTTGTACCAGAATTTACAAGTCCAAAAAGCCCAAAAATCTCGCCACGATTAACGGTAAAATTAATATTTTTGAATACTCCGGTCTTTGATAAATTTTCAACCCTGAGTACTTCTTTAATTAATTTTTGATGATTTATGGAATACATATCATCAATACTTCGACCAACCATCCTCGAAATAAGACCATCTATGTCAGTTTCATTAATAGGAATGCATACAATTTTCTTACCATCGCGCAGCACCGTTACCGTATCACAAATCTCAAAAACCTCTTCGATGCGGTGCGATATATAAATAATACCAACACCCTCTTTTTTTAATTTTTTTATTATTCGAAATAACTCTTCTGTATCTTTACTGGTTAAAAGTGCAGTAGGCTCATCAAATATAACTACCCTATACTTCTTAAAATACTGTTTCGCAATTAGAACCATTTCTTTCTGGGCTGCAGTAAGTTTTTCAAGAATCATATTAGGACTAACTTCAATATTCAGCTCCTTTAAAATCTCAGCTGTTTTTTTAACCATTTTCCTCCAACTAACAAATCCAAATCGGTTTTTTGGAATCTGTCCAAGAAAAAAGTTCTCAGCTACAGTTAAATCTCTTGCAACAGTCAGGTCTTGATAGACTGCGCCAATCTGAAGATTTCGGGCAACTATTGGATCGCTAATAATAACTTTTTTACCATCAACAAAAATATCTCCGTCATTAGGTTGAAGAGCTCCCGTAAGTATTTTAATCAATGTGGACTTACCTGCACCATTCTCACCTACAATTCCATGGATTTGGCCTTCATAAATTTGAAAATCTACATTTTCAAGTGCCAGTACACCGGGGAATTGCTTATAAATTCCTTCCATTCTAATTATTTCTTTATTCTCTGAAACCACTTGTTTCCTCCACTCTTAGCTAGGGAAAATGCTAAGATTGATAAAATTTTTATTAGGTTATTTTTATCTCAACCCTACTAATATATATAATACCATAAAAATTAAATGGCTATTATTTTACTTTCAACCCAATAATATACTCAGCCATTTGGTTATAATCAATTTCCTATAGACTACTGACCGTGTATATTAAACAACCCTATTTTTTTACGGGCAATATTTATGATAAATATTGCCCGTAAACTTATATGATATAACAATTCTTCAAAATGTTTTCTTGCGTACTATCATAATCTATATTTTTTATTACTCTACATCTTCTTTCTTAACTACTTGAACACCAGTGTCTACATATTCAGGTACATCTTCACCATTTAAATAATCAACTATTAAAGTACACCCTTTATATCCCATATTGTAAGGATCTTGAACAATTAGAGCTTTAATAACACCTTTTTTCAATGCTTCGATTTCAGCCTCTGAGTCATCAAAAGCTACTATCATGATTTCATCCTGAAGACCTGCTTGTTCGATAGCCAAAGCTATTCCCTCTCCAATATTATAATCAATTCCGAATATACCGATGAGGTCATCGTAAGCAGTAATAGATTCTTCTGTACAAGTCATTGCCTGAGCTACTTCATCATCAGTATAACGAGAATGGACTATAGTAATATCCGGAGCAATTTCAGTCATACGCTCATCAAAACCTTCACCTCTAAGCGTATCGGTATCACAAACTACTACATGCATTATGATTATAGTACCCGATTTTTCTATACCATTAGCATCAAGGGCCTCAACCATCGCATCCGCAGCAGTTTTTCCTCCAGCAAGATTATCTGTTGCCAGATGACTTACTACATCAGTCGGTATAATAGTATCAGTTGTTATAACCGGAATTCCTTGACTCATTGCATCATCTACAGAAGCTATAGCGCCTTCTCCCGACTGGGATGCAATTACTATTGCATCAGGCCCGCTAGTCACAACATTTTCCAAAATTGTAATAGCCCCTTCTATATCTGTTTCAGAATCCGGGCCGTAAGGGGTAACATTAACATTTTCATTTTCCTCGTCGTATTGTTCCCCTCCGGCAAGCATTGACTGCCAAAACTCAGAATTTACTGATTTAACAATAAGAGCTATCTCTATCATTTCTTCAGCTTCTTCTTCCACTGCTTCTTCTTCCACTGCTTCTTCTTCCACTACTTCTTCAGCTGCTTCCTCTACTTCTTCTGCTGCTGCTTCTTCTTCTTCAGCTGCCTTACAGCCACTAAATGTAAACACTGAAAACATAGACAAGCTTACCACAAGAACTATGAACCATAATAATGATTTTTTCATTTTAAACCAATTCCTTTCGCTTCGCTTTAGCGCAAATAACGGTATGTAAAACCGTTATCCTTAAGCATACTTCTTTTATAATAAAATAGATCATTGAGATTACGGGCAACTAAAAATCATCTGAAGGTGCGCTATCCACTTTTTGTTATTGCCTCTGTAATCCTTTTTTCAGACTTCACCTCCTATCTTTTTGGTATTTTTAATTATATAACAAAATAAATCTCACTTTTTGTCTTTTCACACCATATTTTAATGTCTTATATAATTAAATATGATTTCTTTCACATGCTGTAATTATTTTTATCACTTATCTTTATTGACAACCTGCTCACCATTTCTATTTTTTTTACCATTGACTTATAAAAATATAAAAACCAAAATTTTTGTAATTATAACTTGAACTAATTAAATACTATTTTAATATAAGATAAATGTGAACTATTATGGTAAATCATTGCCTCCACATTCTAAACAATACATAACTCTCTTAAAATTGAACAAATGTGCAGTAATTAATAATATGTTCAAATACTAAAAAAAAATAGTATATTTGTCAAGTTAAATTATATTTAAGTCATTTAAAAATCAAAAGTGAACCGTTTTTTAGATTTAAAGTTTAAAAATGGGGTGAACCCCATACCCATATAATTTATTAGCTATATTGGAAGGATAAAGGAGTGATAAGGTTGGTCTTCGTATTGTTCCGTATCTTAGATCTGGAATGGTAGAGATCAAGTTCTGGTTCAAAGATGAGTTAGTTGGTATTTACCAGGTTAGAAATGAGGATTTGCATATAGTAAATTTCTAATTAATATTAAAATTATTTCAAGATGAAATGTTTAAATATTTAAAATTATATAATGTCAGCTCGTGAGATTGCTTATAGAGGGATAAATCCTGACCAGCCAAGCTTCGTATAACCTTTGATATAAAATAGTTCAGATAATTGTTTAACTCCTGAATAAAACCTATTATTTTCTTTATTTACTTCTGGCATTATATGCCTCTTTTATTTTTTATTTTCTCACTTTTCTATTTTTCTATATATATAAATTTTCTCAGATCTTCAAGGGTAAGACCTCTTTTTTCCATTTCATCAAGAATAATTTCCACAGTCCACCTGGCTCCGTTTCCCACAGCAGCACAACATTTGTCTATATCATGTGCTCCAGCTTCTCTGAATTGCTCTTTTTCCTTAGAACTTCTAAAATCAAAAGACCTGCCCAAAATCTTCTCCTGCACACAGGCACAGATGACACTCCCATATTTCTCTATAAATTTATCGTGCAGGGCAGCCGTAAGATTTAATGAAACATGTTTATCCGCCCTTCCTTTTTCTGAACCTTCTTCCTTCCTTGTTCTTCCAAAAAATAGGCTGATCATCATAGCACCACCTGAATAACCACCACAGACACCGTCAGTACACTCTCCAAGCCCTCCAGCGAGACCACTTCCTGCTTTATACAGACAATCATTTCTTATTCCAAGAGCATCCTGGATAGCAGCTATTGTACACTGGTTACAGCTACGATAATCCCGCTCACACTTTGAGCCATTTTCAAAAGCGATCTGCATCATTTTTTCCTTGTCCATTGAAACCTCCATAACATTCTTATAAAACGACAACAAATTTGTCTATGTTTCTATTACTATTTGAATATAGAAACCCATCGACTATTATTTTGCTTCCCGCTAATAAACTCTGCATAATCTAATACGATAAAAAGGGCCAGGAACTTTTTTATCACATTTTATTTCTAAATACAATATTATTACCATAAGTTTATAAACAGAAAAATATTTTACAACTTTTTTTATAAGTGTTTTTTAAAGTACTTAAATAAAATCATATTATTCAGCTCTGCAGAGCTTATTTACCGTATAGATCACAATCAGCTTGACCACATAGGTCTTTAAATAATGGGCAGCGCTCCTGTCGAATAACACTCTGGCGCCTGCTCCAAACTCTTCACTTTCCTCGTCAAGAATCAAAAGAACAGGAAACATTTTAAAGGGATAAATAACCGATCCGAATTTAAATCCGGTATATTTTTCACCGCCGATCTCAAGTGCTTTTTTCAAAAAGCTCTCTCCGCTACTCCCATATTTTTTTACCAGGATTTCCAGTACTCCGGGAATCGTCTGCCAGTAAAAAAGCCCTCCGGGAAGCTCCCGGTAAGATATCCAGCTCCCTGAAAGCGGAGTGCCATCTGCATTAAGAAGATAATGCAAGACAATAGAAGATGAATATTTATCCAGATCTTCTCCTGTGCCTGATTTTTTCTTTCCGGTGTAATAAATAATATTTTTATTTAAATCAACTATGATCTCCCTTTTAAAAAAGTGCAGGTTGATCTTTTTATTATCTAAAAGATGTGATTTTGTTTTTTTTAAAATGTCGTTTATATCTCTGCTTGACAGCTCTTCAAACATCTGGTTATATAATTTTTTAAAATTATCCCTGCTCTTATTGATATATTTGATCTTTTCAGAAGGCAGGTCGATACTAAATCTGTTCATAATAGTTCCTTTTTTTTATACTAAATAATAAGTATAATATATCATCATTAAAAATTTAAAACTTTTTTTATGCCTGCTGCATACAGAACTTTGGATTATATAATAGAACTGGGACCGGTAATAATAGTCCCGTTCTTATTACTGATACTAAGCCTTGTTGTAGAAAGAAAACCTCTTAAAAATTTAAAGAACTGTATATTTATTTTTATCGGCCTTACTGGCGTTTCAATACTGCTGACCATTTTTGTTAATTTCTTTGAACCCATTATAAATACTATACTGGCAAATTCCCCTAAGGAATTTGAGACTATTGATGCAGGTTGGCTGGTATCTAAAGCCGTTATTCTTAACTCTCCTATAATCTTTCAGATAATAATTGCTGTTTTTATTTTAAATATTGTCATGCTCTCTCTGAGGTTTACAAGAACCATAAATATAGACCTCTGGAATTACTGGAGCTTCCTGCTGGTTGGCTCTGTAATATTTTCTATTACAGAAATAAAATGGTTTGGAATATTGATCGCATTAATAATCGCTGTTATAACTTTTGTATTATCAGATATATATGCAGTATATACCGAGAGTTATTTCGGCCTCAGCGGTATTTCCAATCCTCAGGCTCACACTATCTGCTGGGCACCTGTTTCGCATCTGTTCAATATCATCTTCAGCAAGATACCGCTTATTAAAAAAATCCATATCTCCTATGAGAAGATACGGTACAAGCTTGGTATCGTTTCTGAACCTATCATAATGGGCTTTATTTTAGGATTTATAATCGGCCTGATCACAAAATACAGGGAACTTCTCTCAAATCCATTTCCAAACCTTCTCTATGCTCTGTCAAGAGGCCTGGCTTTATCTATTATAATGATACTAATGCCCAGGGCAGTTAACATCCTCTTAACAGGTCTTATCCCCACGGTTTATGGAATAAAAGAATTTATCAGGCGAAAAATCACAAAAAGAGAAATATATATCGGACTGGACCCTATAATCCTGGTGGGGCAGCCTTCCGTTATTGCTCTATCAGTTATTATCATCCCCCTTACAGTTTATATATCAACTGTACTTCCGGGCAATGCAGTACTCCCAGATGCTGACCTCATAATAATCCCCTTTATACTGCTGTGGATAATAATTCCTTCCAGGGGAGACTTATTCAGAAGTTTTATTACGGCAGTGATCATAATACCCGTAGTCCTCTGGATAACAACCGATATGGGCCGCTTGTTTACGGACTTTTTTCTAAAATATGATATGAAACTGATTGAAGGCTACAAAAGACTTTCAGCTATCGGCAGCAGTTCAAATATATTTTTCTGGATTCTGCTTAAAATCATACAGCCTATATTTAATCTGTTCTTATAAAATCACTTGAAATCTTTTCTTCTGGTGATCCTGTGGATACTTTCTGTATACAGATTTCTCGGCTCAATCGATTTATCCTGGAAATTGTAAATACCATTTCTTTCCAGGACCAGCCTTATTTTTTTCTCATCCTGCATAATGTTATCCCTTACTACCAATGGATTAGTTTTCCTCACCCATAAACCAGATTCCTGTGATATATATGGGAAAAAAGAATAAGACTTTACCATCTTTTTCCATGGGATCTTTATTCTTTCAACCAGATCTACATAATTGATATCCTGAACTTCTTTTAAGATTTTTTTAGACTGATTTAATATCTCCAGGTCAACTTTCTTTTCAATTCTTCTAAAATTATAAGAAGATAAGGCCATAAAAATTCCGTATGCGATTATGAACGGGATAATATAGTAATAATACCTGGAAAAAAAAATAATAATATATTTCCCTATCTTACCTAAAAATATTTCAAGCCACGTATTAGCCACTCTTTTTTAATCTCCCTGGTCAATATTTAAATATTCTAACAGAAATCGCAGCACTCGTATACCTGTTGTAAAAACTAAAATTTTACAAAATAAAGTAATTCTATTAATATGATAGCAATAATAATAATTAAAATAAAAAAGAACAACAATAAGATCAAGATATGAAATTATCTACAAGAGGAAGATACAGTACCAGATTGATGTTGGAGCTTTCTCTTAGGTATAATACCGGCCCTGTACTTTTAAAAGATATCAGTAGTTCACAGGATATATCTCTTAAATATCTCGGTCAGCTTATAATACCGCTAAAGGTCGCAGGCCTTATTAAATCCACCCGCGGGTCGCACGGGGGATATTTCCTGGCAAGACCTCCCGAAAAAATAAAGTTAAGCGAGATCTTAACAACAGTAGAGGGAACACTTGATATTGCCGAATGCATCAAAAGCCCCGAGATATGTTATAGGTCCAAAAACTGCGCGGCCCGTAAGATATGGGAAAAAGCAAGCAGGCAGTTTTATAATGTATTTGAGTCTATCACCCTGAAGGATATGCTGGGAAAACATAAACAATTGGCTTCTAAACAATAGCAAGTACCATTAACTTTAAAATTATCTGTAAGCATATCCCTTATTTGTTTATTAGACATCAACTTACTTCTGGTGGAGATGAGCGGGATCGAACCGCTGACCTCCTGCTTGCAAGGCAGGCGCTCTCCCAACTGAGCTACACCCCCACAAAAAGTGAAAAATTGGTGGGCCTATCTGGACTCGAACCAGAGGCCTCATCCTTATCAGGGATGCGCTCTAACCAGCTGAGCTATAGGCCCTGTCCGAATTTTTAACAGAGGTCAAAATAACAATTTAATATATTTTTGTCAAGGTAAAAGCACGGCAGTATATAACTTTAAATTGATTTAAAAAAGTAATATACCTACTTTGATCCCTTGGGGCTTACTTCTTTTTCCTTCTTCATAAAAAATCTCAGTTCCACTCCGCCAATGATCTTTAAAACAACATTCATTATCCATACAGCCAGAGTCCCGACAGCAGCATAAAAGACTGAAGCGACCAGACCGCTTCCTATAAATATGAGAACAGCTACGACTCCCCCGCCCATTAAATTAAGATTATCTAAGAAGGTGATGTTACCGAGACCTAAACTTGCCAAAATCCTGTTTATATCAAGGCCAAGGGAAGAAATGCTTAGCCAGGCAATAAGCCCCAATATTCCCATCAGAATAACAGATATGATGAAGAATATTAAATAAAAAACCAGCAGGTACTTGAACATCGAAAGCTCACTTATACTTCTTAATACTTTCCTCTCAACATCCATATTTTCTCCTTGAACATATAAGCTATTAGCTATTCAAAATAATATCTTTTTTATAGCATAAATATCTAAAATTTTTGTCCTGACCATAGGTGGTCCGGCTACATATATCTATTACATCTTGAAATATTTGTCTGTTAATTTGCAGACGCCAGGAATCCTGAAAGTATTGCACTGGAATGCTATAATCAATGCAACAATTGCCAGAACTCTTGCAATACCGAAAATTACCCAGCCTAACCACGAAAAGAAAAACCATCCTATAAAAGGAATCATACCTAAGAGAAAGGAAATTACTAATAAAGATCCGATTTCAATAATTCCTAAAATAAGTGCTTGAAGCGCATTCCACTTTACGAATTTGTTTTCTTTTTCAATTAGCCAGAATACTAATCCCCCAACCCAACTGAAAAGATACGCGAGAAGTACGGCCACCTTGGGATCCATACCAGTAGAACTCTTCTTGGTGCAATCTACATCAATCTCTGTTTTACTTTCTGCCATTTAGTTTTCCTCCTTTTAATTGATATTTTATTAATATTTCAAAGCAACCTTATCGATTATATCAAAACATCCCTAGTGTAAAATATGATATCAGATTTAGAAAATAAATTAAATTAAATCATTTTACTAACTTTCTGAAGTAACTATGGAATAAGATGCCACCTTAGCTCCTTCCCCTAAATTAATGACTTTGACTCCCTGGGTGGACCTTCCAATTCTTGATATGGACTTGGCGGGAATTCTTATCAGCACTCCTGTATCAGAAATTATCATAACGTCATGTTCATCCTTTAGTATGCCTGCCCCGGCTACTTTTCCTTTCTTTTCAGTTATCTTTAAGGTCTTTACACCGAGTCCGCCTCTTTTTTGCGTTTTATATTCAGACAGCTGTGTCCTTTTCCCATAGCCGTTTTCCGTAAGCACAAAAAGGTCCCCTTCAAGCTCTTTTGCAACCATCATAGAAAGGACTTCATCTCCTTTGGCAAGCCTCATTCCCTTTACTCCCTGCGAAGTCCTTCCCATTGGCCTGCAGTCTTTTTCACTGAACCTTATAGCCTGGGCATTTCTTGAAACCATAATGACTTCATCGCTGCCGTTTGATTTCTCTACCCCTATTAATTCATCTCCTTCTTTTATGGTCATGGCGATGATCCCATCCCTCCTGGAAGAGTCGTAAGCTTCAATATGAGTCTTTTTGATTATTCCTTTCTTTGTGGCCATTATTAAATACTTGTCATCTCCATAATCTCTGACCGCGATTATTGCTGCTACTGTCTCTCCTGATCTAAAGGGAAGCAGATTTACAATTGCCTTACCCTTGGACATCCTGCTGCCCGTGGGTATTTGATGAACTTTTAGCCTATAAACCTTTCCCAGATTTGAGAAAAACATAATATAATGATGTGTAGATGCTATAAACAGGTGCTTGACAAAATCATCTTCCTTCAAGTTTGTACCGGTCACTCCTCTTCCGCCCCTTCCCTGTTTTCTGTAAGTAGTCACCGGGACTCTTTTAATATAACCCGAATGAGATATTGATATTACATTTTCCTCTTCAGGTATAAGATCCTCGATCTCGATATCAGAGACATCAGTGGTTATATCCGTTCTTCTATCATCACTGTATTTCTTCTTGATCCCAGTCAGTTCATCTTTGATAACTTCGTATATCAATTTATCGCTGCCAAGAAGTTTTTTTAGCTGCTTTATTTTTTCGATTAATTCTTTGTGTTCTAATTTTATCTTATCTCTTTCCAGTCCGGTCAACCGCTGTAGTTTTAAATCCAGTATGGCTTGTGCCTGTATGACAGTAAGTTTAAAATCCTTTACCAATCTCTTTCTTGCTGTGGGTACATCCTTTGAAGACTTTATAGTCTTTATTACCTCATCCAGATTATCCAGAGCTATTAAAAGCCCCTTTAGAATATGATCTCTTTCTTCAGCTTTCCTTAATTCGTATTTGGTCCTCTTTACTACCACATCAAATCTATGTTTGGCATACTCTCCTACTAGACCCAGTAAATTAAGAGTCCTGGGCACACCATCAACAAGAGCCAGCATAATTATTCCAAAAGTGTCCTCAAGCTGAGTGTTTTTATATAAAGAATTAATAATCACATTTGGGACTGAATCTCTTTTTAGTTCAATGACTACTCTCATTCCGCTCTTATCTGATTCATCACGCAGGTCACTGATCCCTTCTATCCTTTTGGCCCTGACCAGTTCTGCTATTTTTTCAATAAATCTTGATTTATTTACCTGATATGGGAGTTCGGTCACTATTATCTGTGCTCTTCCTTTTCTGGGTTGTTCCTGATGAACCCTGCCTCTTATAACTATACGCCCCCTGCCTGTCTCATATGCTTCTTTGATCCCCCCGATTCCCATTATGATGCCGCCAGTAGGAAAATCCGGGCCTTTTACCTTTTTCATAAGGTCGGTGACTTTAGCTTCGGGATCATCTATATAATGAATTACTCCATCTATTATCTCTCCCAGATTATGCGGCGGGATGTTGGTAGCCATTCCCACGGCAATACCAGAGGATCCGTTTACTAAAAGATTTGGGAATTTCGAAGGCAGTCCCGATGGCTCCTTTAGCGAACTGTCAAAATTATCCACAAACTCTACAGTATCCTTATCGATATCCACCAGAAGTTCCTCAGCAATAGAAGAAAGCCTTGCTTCTGTATATCTCATAGCTGCAGCACTATCACCGTCAACAGAACCAAAATTTCCGTGTCCGTCTACCAGAATGTAGCGCTGGGAAAAGTCCTGAGCCATGCGCACCATAGCATCATATACCGCAGTGTCACCGTGGGGATGATATTTACCAAGCACCTCTCCTACAATTCGGGCACATTTTTTATAAGGGGTATTGGACTTCATGCCCATATCATGCATGGCATACAATATTCTCCTGTGAACCGGTTTAAGACCATCTTTTACATCCGGCAGCGCCCTGCCTATAATCACGCTCATCGCATAACTCAGGTAGGAATCCTGCATCTCAGATTCAATTTCAATATTTTTTATTTTACCTCTAAGTTCAAATACCAATTATACTCCTGACTAAATATCTATGAATGATACACCCTTGGCGTTCTTCTCAATAAATTCTCTCCTGGGTTCTACTTTGCTTCCCATCAGGGTAGAAAACACGTCATCTGCAATCAATGCATCTTCGATCTCTACCTTAAGAAGTGTCCTTTCCTCCGGATTCATAGTCGTTTCCCAAAGCTGCTCCGGATCCATTTCACCCAGTCCTTTATACTGCTGTACATTTATCTTTTTATCCTCATACTTCTTTTTTATACTATTCAGTTCCTTATCGCTGTATGCGTAAGAGACTTCCTTGCCGTTTTTGACCTGGTAAAGAGGCGGCTGGGCTATATACACATATCCCTTTTCTATTAATTTAGGCATATACCTGTAAAGGAAAGTAAGTATAAGTGTTCTGATATGTGCCCCATCTACATCAGCATCTGTCATAATTATCACTTTATGGTATCTGGCGTTTTCAATGTTAAAATCTTCGCCAATTCCGGAGCCCATCACAGTTATTATTGCCTGGATCTCTTCACTGCTCAAAATTTTGGTCAATCTAGCTTTTTCAACATTTAAAATCTTGCCCTTGAGGGGCAGTATTGCCTGAAACCTCCTGTCCCTTGCCTGCTTTGCGCTGCCTCCTGCAGAATCCCCTTCTACTAAAAACAGCTCAGAATACTTTGGATCATTTATAGAGCAATCTGCAAGCTTACCGGGAAGTGAGCCGCCTTCCAGCAGAGATTTTTTTCTGGTAAGATCCTTTGCCTTTTTTGCAGCTGCTCTTGCCCTTGCAGCATCCATACATTTAGCGACTATGGTCCTGCCTATAGTAGGATTCTCTCCCAGAAGCTCGGAAAGTTTCGAATTTACAGTAGATTCTACAAAACCTTTGATTTCACTGTTTCCAAGTTTTGTCTTGGTCTGCCCTTCAAACTGAGGGTCTTTTAACTTTACACTGATTATGGAAGTAAGTCCCTCTCTGATATCTTCACCTAAGAAGTTTTCATCTTTTTCCTTAAGTATATTATTGCTGCGTGCATAATCGTTTATGGTCCTTGTTATAGCTCCCTTGAAACCGCTCAGATGGGTACCGCCTTCTGTAGTATTTATATTGTTTGCAAATGAAAAAATACTCTCAGAGTAACCATTGGTATACTGCATTGCTATCTCTAATTCATGGTTTTCTACTTTATTTTTTATGTATATGACTTTTTTATGTAAAATATCTTTTTTTTCACATAAATATTTCACAAAATCAACTATTCCGCCGTCGTATTGATATGTTTCTTTCTTTTCGGATTCTCCTCTTTTATCCAGCAGATTTATCTTTAATCCCTTGTTAAGAAAAGCCATTTCCTTCATCCTGCTTGCCAGTATCTCAAACTTATAATCTATATCTTCAAATATCTCTTTGTCAGGGTAAAAAGTGATCGCAGTACCATGAGAAGTAGTTTTCACACCCCTGGTAAGGCTGTTTACCGGCTTTCCCCTTTTGTAATCCTGTTTGTAAATATAGCCGTCTCTTCTTACTTCTACACTCAATTTTTCTGAAAGGGCATTCACCACAGAAACCCCTACCCCATGCAGTCCTCCCGATACCTTATATCCAGATCCACCGAATTTACCGCCGGCATGCAGCTTGGTAAGTACTATTTCCACTGCAGTCTTATTAAATTTTGAAACCTTCTTTACCGGTATCCCTCTTCCGTTGTCTACAACCATGACCGAATTATCCTTATTTAATACCACCAGTACATTATCACAGAACCCGGCCATTGCTTCATCAATACTGTTATCTATCACCTCATATATTAGATGGTGCAGACCCCTGGACCCCGTCGAACCTATATACATACTTGGTCTTTTTCTGACTGCGGAAAGGCCCTCCAAAACAGTTATATCTTTTGCATCATAACTTGATTTTTTCAAAAAAATCCCCTCTTAAATATAATATTTCCTTTTTAGAATATTTATAAAGGGCAATAAGTAGACCCTGAAAATACCTTGATACCCATTACCCTTTCTTGCTTAAATATAAATATTTTTTTAAAAAAATGACTTATAATTTTACTATTTTAACCTATGATTATTATACCATATTTCACCTTAAATTTACCTAAAAATGGGTTAAAGATTTTGCTTAAATCTTATTTTTTTGACCACTTCTTCACCAATAAATGAATTGATCTTTTCAATAAGCTTACCGGACATAAGACTCAGTTCATTCGCCCATATGGAAGTTGTGACTGATACGTACAGCGTTCCCCCGCTTATCCTTTCAGGCTTTGTTTTTTTAAATATTTCAGTACCGACGATCTCCTTCCAATGATTAAAGATCTTGGATTCGTTTAACCTGTGCTTGATATCTGAATCTTTTATAATATATTTTATTATGCTTCCGATATCTTCGAAATTTTTCATAATCTTATTATACGCTTCTTCTTACAGACCCGAGACTGCGATTTTATTATCTTTTATTAAGAATTTATTTCCGAACTCCAGATCCAGTTTATCAAGGTAACTGATATTTGTAGCAGTTACGAAAGTCTGAAATCCGCTGCCTATGACTTTTACCAGCACTTTTTTCCTATCAATGTCAAGTTCCGAAAATACGTCATCAAGAAGAAATACCGGATCTTTCTCAAATCTTCTTTTAAGGACATTCAGCTCACAGAGCTTTAAACTTATCGAAGCAGCTCTCTGCTGGCCCTGTGAACCAAAAGATCTTAAATTCTTACCATCCAGCAAAATGACAAAATCATCTCTATGCGGCCCGACAGTTGTAGTTTTATACAGAAGGTCTTTTTCCAGGCTTTGCTTTAATTTCAGTCTGAATATATCCTTCAATTCACTTTCGCTAAAATCGTTTTTTCTTCTGCTTGAGTCACCGGGACGACTTATGTGATCATATGAGTCATCTCCTCTATCCCAGCTGAATATATAAAAGAGGTCTACCACGACTCCTTTGAAGAAATTATTTACATAACCCTTGAACTCATCTCTGAATTCAGCAAGCAGCCTGCTTCTTTTTTCTATTATTCCGGTACCATATTTGACAATATTCTCATTCCAGACTTCCAGCGTGGATCCGGCGGCATCTTTCGTTCCACCGCTGATGCTTTTGACCAGACTGCTTCTCTGAGTAAGGATTTTGTTGTACTGAAGTCGCTGCCTGTAATACTGTTTATCTATCCTTTCAAGTATTGAATCAAGAAAATTTCTTCTATCCAGTGGTCCTGATTTTACAATCTTTAGATCATCAGGAGAAAATATGACTGAAGGAAGGATAGATATAAAATCTGATTTTTTCCTGTGGTATACTCCATCAATTCTTATTTTAATATTATTTTCTCTGCTCAGCTCAATTTCTATAAGCTTATCTTTCTGGTCATTTTTTTCTGAGCCTATAAGGACTCTTATTATAGAACTATCGCATCCCCATTTAATAATATCGTCCTGAGTGTATGTCCTATGAGACCTGCCAGTAGATAAATAATATATTGATTCCAGCAGGTTTGTTTTGCCGTTGCCATTGTTGCCCAATATAAGAACAGTATTTTTATCAAAATTTAAACTTACATCACTGTAATTTCTATAGTTTTTTAATTCTAATTTCTTTAAATACAATATGCTGTTATAAATTCCGTAACACTTTTTTATATAATTGCATCCAATACTTTTAATAATATCATTTATAAATCAAAACTTTAATTCTAATTGACATTTTAAATCCTCTACTTTTATTATCTTGTCTCAGATGATATTTTAAAAGATAAAAAGAAGAAACTAAAAAAAAATTATGATAAGATAAATCCAGCCAAGCTTAAAAAAAGATTTCAAAGCTTCAGGATAAACTGTTAAAATTAAATTCTTTAAATAAGAATTTGGGAAGGAATAGTACAGTAGATTAAAAGCCTTATGAGTATGCCTACAAATAATATATCTATTTTATTACCTTTATATTCTTATGAATCTGTATTGGTTTCAGACACATTTTTATATGAGGTAACAGGATATCCCGATAGTGATTTTAATCGAAATTAGGCAAATTGCGGAGTAAGGAGAAATAGTATCGATGCATTCTTATCTTAAGGGAAAAAAGAGATGAATACTGTGGATCTAACTATTAATGGGAAACTGGTTCAGGCAGAAAAAGGTTCTACCATTATGGAGGTAGCTTTAGCTAATGGAATTAAAATTCCTCATTTATGCTATAAAAAAGGCTTAAGTATTGCTGGAAGCTGTCGGGTCTGCATAGTAAAGATTAATGATAGGCCAGGCATGGAAGCTGCTTGTACAACAGAAGTAGTTGAAGGGATGAAGGTTATAACCTCTGACGAGGAAATAGATGATGCGCGGAAATTGATCGTAGAATTAATCCTTTCAGAGCATAAGCATGATTGCTTAGTTTGTGAGAGTAATGGTCAGTGTGAGCTTCAGGATCTAGCTTATGAGTTGGGTATTGAGAGGATACGTTTTCCCATTAGTAAGTCAATTGAGCCCACTGAAGATTCCAGCCCGGTGATCCTAAAAGATCCTAATAAATGCATTCTTTGTGGACGATGTGTGCGTGCCTGTGCTGAAATCACCGTTCAGAGAGTATTAAATTTTGCTGATCGCGGCAGCGGTACATTTCTTATTTCAGGATTAGACCAGCCTTTTGTGGATACTGACTGTGTCTCTTGTGGAGCTTGTATCCAAACATGCCCTACTGGTGCATTAACTGAAAAATTAGCCCTCTTTCAAGGTAGGAGCTGGGAGTTCCGAAAAGTACAAACTACTTGCCCTTATTGTGGAGTTGGCTGTCAGATAGAATTAAACATCAAAAATGATAGAATCGTGAAAGTCTATGGAGTTGAGGAGGGTCCTGACAATAAAGGGCATCTCTGTGTTAAAGGACGTTTTGGACTTGACTATGTCCATCACAAAGACCGCCTTACTACTCCCTTAATTAAACATAATGGAAAATTTGAAGAAGCGAGCTGGGATGAAGCGTTAAATTTAGTAGCCACTAAATTTAAGGAATTGAAGGATAAATATGGCAGTGATGTTTTAGCTGGATTATCCTCAGCTAAGTGTACTAATGAGGAAAATTATCTATTTCAAAAGTTTATCCGCATCTGCTTCGGCACTAATAATGTTGACCACTGTGCTCGTCTTTGTCATGCTTCTACTGTGGCTGGTCTTGCTCGTGCTTTTGGCAGTGGAGCAATGACCAATTCTATCTGGGATTTTGAGAGAGCAGATGTCATTTTAGTAACCGGCTCTAACACTACGGAGAACCATCCTATAATTGGAAGCTATTTTAAACACCTGGCAGCTTATAATGGTACAAAATTAATAGTAGTAGACCCACGAGCAATTGAGTTAACCGAATATGCCGAAATCTGGCTAAGGCAAAAAAGCGGAACCGATGTCGCCTGGATTAATGGTCTGATGAATGTAATTATTAATGAAGGCCTTTATAATAAAGAATTTTTAAGAAATCGTACAGAAAACTTTGATGAATTCAGGAAAGTAGTCTCCAAATATACTCCTGGAAAAGTAGAGAAAATTACCGGTATACCTGAAGAAAAATTGATTGCTGCTGCAAGAATGTATGGAAAAGCAGATAGGGGCTCTATTGTTTTTGCCATGGGTATAACTCAACATACTACAGGGACTGATAATGTTTTATCCCTGGCTAATTTAGCTATGCTCTGCGGCAATGTTGGGCGAGAAGGCACTGGCGTTAATCCTCTACGTGGACAGAATAATGTCCAGGGTGCTTGTGATTTGGGAGCCTTACCCAATGTTTTTCCGGGTTACCAGAGAGTAAGTGAGGCGAAAGTTAGGGAGAACTTTGAAACCACCTGGGGAGCAAAGCTTCCTCCAAAGGAAGGGCTAACCGTAGTAGAGATCATAGATGCAGCAAGCAAAGGTGAGATTAAAGGGCTTTACATAATGGGTGAAAATCCTATGCTTAGCGACCCCAATCTTAATCATGTAAGAGAAGGACTGGAAAACCTTGATTTTTTAGTAGTTCAGGATATTTTTTTAACTGAGACAGCCGAACTTGCCGATGTAGTCCTACCTGGCGTTTCTTTTGCTGAAAAAGAGGGAACTTTCACCAATACATGCCGCAGAATTCAGCTCCTACATAAAGCAATTCCTCCTATTGGAAAAAGCAAAGAGGACTGGAAGATTATTATGGAAATAGGTAAGAGAATGGGCTATCCAATGACTTATCATTCGCCAAGAGAAATAATGGATGAGATTGCTTCTTTAACTCCTATTTATGGTGGTGTCCATTTTGATCGCTTAGGAGGGCAGGGCTTGCAGTGGCCGTGTCCGAACCGCGAACACCAAGGCACCCCTTATTTACATAAAGATAAATTTACTCGGGGAAAGGGCCTTTTTACTCCTGTAGATTATATTCCTCCAGCAGAGCTGCCCGATGAAGAATATCCCTTCCTTCTCTCTACAGGTAGAGTTCTTTACCATTTTCATACTGGCTCTTTATCCCGCAGGTCAAAACCACTGGATAGTATTGCCCCCGAAGGCTTTTTAGAGATTAGTCCACAAGATGCAGAAAAACTAAGAATTAAAAATAATGATTGGGTGAGGGTGAGCTCACGTCGCGGAAAGCTTAAAGTAAAAGTAAAAATCACCCACGATGTGGATAAGGGAGTAGTCTTTATGACTTTCCATTTTGTGGAATCAGCAGCAAATCTTTTGACCAACGATGCTCTGGACCCTGTGGCTAAAATTCCCGAATACAAAGTGACAGCTGTAAAGATAGAAAGAATTTAAGAATGAAGTTAAGAAATAAAGAAAAAGATGTCATTGCTCTTTTAAGAAAAGCTCAAAGGGTAAACAAGCATAATTATATTACTGAAGATAAGTTAAAGTTTATTGCTCAAGAGGCAGGTGTAAGTTATAGTGAGGTTTATGGGGTAGCTACTTTTTATTCATTGTTTAGTTTAAAACCGCGGGGTGAGTATGTAATTCGGGTTTGCGACAGTGGACCCTGTCATCTAATGGGATCGAAGAGTATTTTTAAGGTTTTAGAGAAAGAATTAAAGATTAAAGTTGGAGAAACAACAATCGATGGCAGGTTTACTCTAGAGGAGGTAAGTTGTCTGGGGATATGCAATGAAGCACCAGCAATGATGATTAATGAGAAAGTTTACGGTAACTTGACTCCTCAAAAAATTAGAGAAATTTTGAGAGAGTTAAGGAAGAAGAAATGATAAAAGAATTAAAAAGTCCCCTGCGAGTTGTTCTGGAGAATTATGGCAGGATTAATCCAGAAAGCATTGAAGAATATATCGCTCAAGATGGCTATGAAGCAGTGCGTAAAGTTTTACGGGAGATGAGACCGAAGCAAGTACTCAGTGAAATTAAGGCCTCAGGCCTGCAAGGTCGGGGCGGAGCAGCATTTCCCACTGGTTTAAAATGGGAGTTTACGGCTAAAGTAAAAGATATTCCCAAATATATTATCTGCAATGCTGATGAGGGAGAGCCAGGAACATTTAAGGATAGGGCGATTTTGGAAGGCGACCCTCATAAGATTATCGAAGGAATGATAATTGCTGGATATGCTGTGGGTGCCCATTACGGCTATATTTATATTCGTGGAGAATATCTTCTTTCCATTAATCGATTTAATAAAGCACTCAAACAGGCTAGAGAGCATAGATTCTTAGGTGAGGATGTTTTTGGAAGCGGATTTAATTTCCAGATTGAGATTCATCAAGGGGCAGGCTCCTATGTTTGTGGAGAAGAGACTGCTTTAATGGAATCTCTGGAAGGTAAACGCGGCAATCCCCGCTTTAAACCACCCTTTCCTTCAAGTAGCGGGCTTTGGGGGAAACCAACACTTATCAACAATGTAGAAACATTAGCTAATATCGCTCCTATTATTCTTAAGGGGGCAGACTGGTTCAGGATTTTTGGAACAAAAGAGTGCCCGGGAACAAAGGTTTATGCAATATCAGGGCATGTTAAAGAGCCAGGTTTGATTGAAGCTCCCATGGGTATTACTTTAAGAGAAATTATTATTGATTATGCTCAGGGGATGCAAGATGGTAAATTTAAAATGGCTCAAATAGGAGGAACAGTAGGAGCTATTTTAGGTGAAGATATGCTTGATGTACCTCTGGATTACGCCTCTCTCGGAGAAAAAGGACTAGTTTTAGGCTCGGGAGCTATTCTGGTAATGGACGAGACTACCTGTGCTCTGGATATGCTCAAATGTTTCTTGAATTTTTTTAAACGTGAGTCTTGTGGCAAATGTATTCCCTGTCGAGTAGGAACAGAAAAACTTCTAGAACTAGCCACCGCTATTTCCCGAGGAGAGGGTAAGGAAGATGATATCGATTTAATACTTCATACGGCTAAAGTGATGCAAAAGACTTCTCTTTGTGCTCTTGGCCAATCGCTGATTTTACCCATTTCCACAATTTTAAAATATTTTCGAGAAGAGGTCACCAAACATATAAAAGGAAGATGCCCCACAGGAGTTTGTAAAATATAAAAAATCTAAAAAGAAAAAGGAGAAGGAAACAATAGAAACACGAATAGATGATAAAACACCTGGTGTGGTTTTTGGATTAACAACGAAATCTTGGTAACCTTAAAAAACATTATTGGAGGAGCGTTTTTTACAGGTGTTTTTTACTGGTTTATCTATTGTAAAAAAGTAAAAAAAGAGGCAAAATGACCGGTATAATTCTCGCCGGAGGAAAAAGCCGGCGGATGAAAAAAAATAAAGTCTTGCTACAAATTGACAAAAAGCTGTTAATAGAGTCAATTGTAGAAAAACTAAAGATTGTTTTCGATAATGTTTTTATAATCGGTAACTTTTCTCTTGATTGCCGATTTTCAGGAGTAAGATTAGTAAAAGATATAGTTTCTGAAAAAGGACCTTTAGGAGGAATTTATACAGGACTATCAGTATCCCAAAGTAAATATAGCTTTATTTGTGGTTGTGATATGCCTTTTCTTAATATAAACTTAATTCAATATATGGTTAGGAAAAAGACTGATTATAATGTGCTGATTCCCAAATACGGTGATTGTTTTGAGCCTTTACATGCCATATATTCAAAAAGTATTATTCCTGTGATAAAAGAGAAAATAGAGCAAGGGACCTACAGCATTCAATCTATTTTCCCTAAGGTAAAGGTGAAATACATTACGGAAAAAGAGATGGAAAAATTCGGAAATTGGCGGGAGTTTTTCTTTAATATTAATACGCCATCCCATTTAAAGACAGCAAGAAGAATGGTGAATAACAGATAATACAATGTTTATCACAGAAAGCTTACATAAGATAAAGGAGTTAAATGGTGAAACAGGGCAAAGGAGAGGTGAAAGGAAAGAAAAGATTTCTCATTTTGCTAACAGTTGTTCTGATAGTTATTGGTGTGGGGTCTACTCTCTACATAACTTTATTTAAAGGTGCTGAGAAGACCGAAGGTTTACTTGTAGGAGAAACAGAGTTTTCTCTCAATGAGCTTTTCAGCGCCTCAGAGTTAATAACAGTAAAAGAATATCAGGGAGTGGCTCTAGCAGAAATTATTAACAAAGCAGGAATAGAAAATCCAGAAGCCCAGGAATATACGATAATAGCAGAAGATGGATATCAAAAAACAGTGGAGTGGAAAAGTATTCAAGAAGGGATATTTACTAGGGAAAAACGAGTTGTTTTCCCTGATTTACCTCAACAGTATTGGATAAAAAATACAACTAGGATAGAGGTAAGGGAAAAATGAATAAAACAAAGATATTGTTGGGAGTAGTGGTTTTTGGTTCTATCTGGGGTTTATTGGAGTGTGTTCTGGGAAGTTATCTTTCGGGAAGAGTGCTTACTGGAGTTGTAGCTCTGGGACTGATGGCAGCCACGAGATTCATATATAATCAAAAAGGTATGCAGGCAGGAATGGGGCTTGTAGCAGCAGCTCTGGTGGCTTTCAATCCATTAGGAGGATGTGTAATTTGTTCGGTTATAGCCATTGTCGTCGAGGGAGCTGTCTTTGAGCTAGTCTGGTTTGCATTCCCTTCAGATATAGAAAAAGCAGAAAGTATGAGTATTAAGATATGTGCAGGCATAGTTACTGCTTATGCTTGTTATACTCTCAGCTATGTTATGGGTCAGATTGTTACTCCTTTATTCTTTTCAGATGCTAAACTACAGTTTGGTAGTCTGGCTGTTTTTATTCCTACTATTTTATCCAAGGGTCTTGTGGCTGGATTAATAGGAGGGGTAGTTTTCCCTGCTGTAGCCTCGGTAAAACAGATTGGGGTCTCTTTCCTTAGAAGCAGACAATACTATTCCCTTGGCTCTATAGCTGCTGCAACTTGTTGGATTGTGGTGATAATACTCTTTAGATAAGAACAGGTAATTTGAAGGAATAAAGACTCTAGTGTCATATCAACCTTAAAGTGTCGTACAAATTGTGATATATTTTCTTCATAATCAATATATAAGCACTTTTACTCCCAGAGGCAGCTTTTCATATAGCCATTTTGCCTCTTCCAGCTCAAGCCTGACACAGCCGTGGCTTGCAGGACTCCCGAGTTTTTCAAACTCCTCAACCTTCATATTTCCATTCTTATCAAAAGGAACACTGTGAAAAAGATAGCTCTTATAGAATCTAACCCAGTAGAATGCTCCCATATTAAACCTGTCCACCCAATCATATTCGATCTTCTGTGTAGTCGCAAACTCTCCTGTGGGAGTGGGTGAACTATCGACTCCCCCGGAGCATATCATCTCTCTTATAATCTTTCCTTTATAATATACAAATACTCTTTGTTTTTTCAGATCTACTTCGATTTTAAAATAATCGCTGCTGCTGAAATCAATGATCTCCTCCTCTTCGGTGACCGGGTGATTATCCTTATAATCTAAAGAAATATCTTCTTCCATATTATCCTCTTTTACCATAATATCATCTTCTTCTTCGGGTTCTTTTGGCAATTCATCTATTTCACTGTTCTCCTCCGGTATTTCTCCGGCAGCGACCACGCCGGGCAGATCCGAACCCGCCGGCTTCGAAATATCAGCTTCAACAGAACCCTCGCTTACAGCGGCCAGGCCGCTGTCATAGATCCCGGCAACTTCTAATTGATCCTTCTCAGCTTCTGAGTCATCTCCTTGAGACACAGCATTACTTATAACACAGAACAGTATCATAATTAAAAAAACTGCTACTATTATTAAATCAGTCTTTTCTTGCAGTGCTCTTGAGGCTTGCTTCTTTAAAAAATTAAATAACCGCTGCCTGATCAAATCATCTCCAAATAAAATATAATAAAATAATTATAATATTTATCAGATATTATGAAAGTTAAATTTAAAATAAAAATTAACTTTCTAGTTTAGTCTTCTATTTTATTTAAAACACCCCCGTAAGAAATCTCCTGTGTTATATCGGGGATTAGAGTTTTTTGAAAATCTTTTTATCACTCATAGCTAAAGATTTCCTCTATACTTGTATTAAAGACCCCTGCGATATCATAAGCCAGCTTCAGAGACGGATTATAGCGTCCTGCTTCAAGATGTACTATTGTCTCCCGCCTTACCCCGACCAGCCTGGCAAGGTCTTCCTGACTCAAATTTAACCTGGCTCTGTATTCCCTGATCTTTGTTTTCAGCCTGGCCATACTCAGTACCCTCTTTTCTCATAAAAGAAAAATGAAATTATAAATCCAAAAAGGAGTGCCTCAAACAAAGTGATCACTGATATTATTATAATGCGGTAAGAAAATTTCATGGCTAAAAGCGCCAGAATCGATGATATTCCGAACATTGCGATTATAAAGCCGTTTCGGGCAGCTTTATTTACATTTACAAAAAAGCGCTCGTCTGCGGGCTTTCTTATCCAGGCAAACCATACAAACCAGCTGAAGAATATAAACCAATCCCAGCCGCCCTCAATAATTCCTATTATTCCTATCAAACCAATAAAACCCAGAAAAGCTACAGGGTTAAACATCTTCCTTTTTAACAAAGCGACCACCTCTTGCTATATAGTTATAAAGTTTATTTATATATTTAAGTTTCAATTTAGACTACTTGTTAAACTAACTTCTGGTATTTATGGTAGCCCTGATAAAACCAGCCTCATAACACTCAGGATTATCGATTTTATAAGAGAACTCCGACTCTTCTCCTGCCTCCAGATCTTCAGGGTCAAGGGGAATTATGACTTCCTCAAGGCCGTTATCTTTTATTTTTAGAAACGCTCTTATATACACTTCATTAACATTATTCCTGCCTACATTTTCAGCTTTGCCTGTAATATAACTATCTTCAAATTCTAGTTCTCTCAGGTCAAAATGGGTGCCCAGTTTAAAAAAATCCACATAAAAAAGTATTAAATATAAGCCGGTCAAAACCACTACAGCCAGGGGAATCACAAAATATATTATTTTTTCTTTTAACTTTAAGGTCCTCATTTTCCTGTCTCTTTATTATATTTTTAATGCCTTATGTTATATTATTATAACAATATGTTATAAATTTATAACATTATTAGGGTAGAGTCAAGACCTGAGCATCTGGAACTAATATGCATATTTTTTATATAACCAATAAAAAAATAGTATAATTGTATAAAAGATAATTTTTATTATTATAGGAACGGCAAATATGAAAATTATAATTGTAGGTGGAACAGGATTTCTTGGCTACCATGCACTGCTTGTGGCACTATATAGGGGATACTCTGTTGATACTCTTGCAATTGAAGATATAGAACTTGGAGAATGGTATCCCAAAGAGGTAAATGTGCGTTACGGTAATATATTTGAAATTTCTGAAGAAGACCTTAAGAAGCACTTTACCAGCTATGATGCTATGATATATGCTGTGGGCCCCGATGACAGAGTCACACCGCCTGCTCCCGCTTATGAATTTTTTCACTCGAGGCTTGTGGTTGCTTGTGAAAAAGCAGTCACTGCAGCACGAAAGGCAGGCGTAAAAAAATGCGTCATCCTCAACTCATATTTTGCATATTTTGACAGGATCTGGCCGGAAAAAGAGCTGAGCAAACACCATCCCTATATAAGATGCCGTGTGGAACAGTCAGAGCGTGCCATTTCTGCAGGTGGCAACAAAATGTCAGTTATCATACTGGAGCTTCCTTACATATTCGGTTCAATGCCGAACCGCACTCCCTTATGGAAGGATGTCTTTCTGGATGGTTTTATAAAAAGTAAAATCATCTTTTTCCCAAAAGGCGGTACAAATATGATAGCCGCAGAGCACGTAGGCGAGGCGATCATAGGAGCTCTGGAACACGGTAAGCACGGCAGGCGTTATACAGTTGGTGATGAAAATCACTCATACAATGAAATGCTGGATATGATGTTCTCAGCCTTAGGAATGCACAAAAAAATAATAAATATCCCCCGGCTCATAGCTGTAATAGCCGGAATTATAATAAACAGAAAATGGAAGAAAAAAGGGCTTGAAGGAGGTCTTGATGCCAGGTATCTTATGCGCGACATCCTGACCTGCAATTTGTTCTTCGATCCTTCAGACACTGCCGAAAAGCTGGGTTACAAAAGAGGGGGATTAGAAGAATTGATTATTTCAACTATGAAAGCCTGCTATCCGGAAAGATTCAAAGACTGGAAAGAATTTTAAATGAATTAGACAAAATCAATACTCCAGAAGAATCCCGTCTGTTTGTTCCCAGCAAAATAAAATACTTGAGCCCTACTTAAAATCGGGAAGGCTTCCAACATTTTTTATTTCAATTTTAACAATTCCCAGTTCTTTCGAATCCACTCAAAATCCCGTTTTCGGAAAGGATCAATTTCCATGCAAAAATCCTGATAAGATAATTTACCCAGAAAGGTATCATCAAAACCACTATTAATACCCTGTCAAATCTGGTCCTTTTGGCAAGATAAAATGCTACCGGATATGATAATATTATGGAAAATAACGTGGTAAGAAAACTTATCTTAAGGGATCTTAAAAGTATTGTAAGGTAATGTTCCTTTTGGAAAATAACAATAAAATTTTCTAATGTAAATTTTACCGGTTCCCCTGAAAACAAGGTACGGGTAGTCATTGCATATATAAATATGACCGAAAGCGGGAGAAGGAAAAAATAAAAAACCACAGAAGCCCGGGGTAAATGAGATTCTTATTTTTACGTCTTACAATACTCATTTATAACAAAGTCCATATTAAATCTAAAACATATTGCTTACAACAGATTCTATCAAAAATTATAGCTTCAAACTACGGTAATCCATTATAAAAAAGTGTTATAATACAATTTAAAAACTTAGAACTTTAGTACTTATGAAAAAAGATATCATAAAAGCTGACGGTAAAAAAGAGCCATATGATGAAGAAAAAATAAATTCATCATTCAGAAAAGCTGGAGCTTCCTCCGAAATTGCCTCAGAAGCTACTAAAACAATAAGCAGGAAAATAAAACATAATATGAGTACTTATGAAATCCATCAAAAGGCACTGGACCAGCTGAAAGTAATGGAGCCTAAAGTTGCACTCAAATACACGCTAAAAAGAGCCATTATGAATATGGGCCCGGAAGGATATGTTTTTGAAAAATATATAGCTAAAATCCTGGGGGAACATGGTTTTACTACAGAGGTAGGTCAAATGCTAAAGGGATACTGCGTTGAACATGAAATAGATGTAGTTGCAGAAAGAAATAACAAGGCCTACCTGATAGAATGCAAATATCATAACTCACCAGGAACTAAGTCTGATATAAAAACCGCTCTTTATATCTACAGCAGGTTTCTGGACATAAAAAAAGCCTGTGAAATAAAAGACAGTGACGATACTCAGCTTGAAGCCTGGCTGGTGACCAATACCAAATGCACATCTGATGCTGTAAAATATTCCAACTGTGTGGGTTTAAAAATTCTGGCCTGGCATTATCCAAAGACAGAAAATCTGCAGTATTTTATAGAAACTAAAAATTTATATCCCATAAGTATTCTTTCCACAATTACTGAAAAGCAAAAAGATATATTATTTGATTACGATATCATACTGGTAAAAGAGCTGATAGATTTTAATATAAATAAATTGACTGATCTGATAGTAGCAGACCGCAGTACAGTGTCAAAGATTTTAGATGAAGCAAGTATTATATCTTGATGCTGAATGAAATTTTTACTCCTGCCTGTTGAATAAGAAAGAACCCAATACACTTAATATCACTATTAAACACACCAGTACCGTGATATTCAGCCACATCGGATACAGCTGCAGGGCAGAATTATTCAATATTGCAAACCTCATTGCATCAATCCCGTAAGAAAGAGGGTTGATTTTTGAAACCACGTTCATCCACTCTACCGTGTTATTTAAAGGAAATAGCGCACCTGAAAGGAAAAACATAGGCATAAGCAGGAAATTGGTTATTACCTGGAAGGCCTGCATGGATTTTATTACAGAGGCCAGTATAATTCCCATGGCAGAGATGGTCATAGCGACTAAAAACATGATACCCAGAACTTTAAAAAATATTAAAAAAGTAATGGGTATGTTGAGAAGAGGGCTGAAAAGCAATATTATCGAACCCTGGATCATAGCTATGGTGGAACCGCCAAGCAGTTTCCCCACGACTATAGAAGTCCTGGATATCGGTGCTACAAGGACTTCTCTTAAGAACCCGAACTCCCTGTCCCACACGATTGACATGGCACTGAAAAAAGATGTAAATAGTACAGTCATGCCTACAATACCCGGGAACATAAAATTAAGGAATTCTTTACCGCCTCCGCCTCCAAAGGTACTAAAGGAACTGGCAATCCCGGTCCCCAGTACAAATAAAAAAAGGATGGGCTGGGCAAACGAGCCGATTATCCTTGGCTTGTCCCTGAAATATCTTTTGATGTCCCTGAGCCATATGGTATACATACCGATCAATTCCTTCTTCAATGTCTCATTCTCCCCCTCATCCGCATTCTCATAGTGTCTTTAGTACTGGCATTCTCTTCCCTTATTTCCCTGCCGGTAAGATCCAGAAAAACATCATTTAATGTAGGCTTTCTGGCACTGATAGACAGGATTTTTACCGGGCTGTTTTTAATGAATTCCGGAATAAAACTTGAACTGTCCTTTACTTCAAATCTGATTTTTCCCTCTTTTGCATCATGTATTTCAACACCGGTTATATCGTTTATATATTCTTTTAACTTAACATTATCTTCCGAAAGTATAGTTATGATATCCCCGCCAATGATGTTTTTAAGATTTTCCGGGCTGTCCAGGGCAATGATCTTCCCTTCATCTATAATAGCTATCCTGTCGCATATCTCCGTTTCTTCCATATAATGTGAGGTCAGAAAGATGGTTATCTTCTTGTTCTTCTTTAGTTTTATAATGTAGTCCCATATCTTATTTCTGGTCTGGGGATCAAGCCCAAGAGTTGGTTCATCCAAGAATAATATTTTTGGGTAATGGAGAAGCCCCCTTGCAATCTCAAGCCTTCTTTTCATGCCACCGGAATAAGTCATTACCAGACTGTTCTTTCTGTCGGTAAGATTTACCATCTCAAGTACTTCCTCGGACCTCACCTTTAACTCTTTTCGGGGAATATTATATAAAAGACCGTGAAAATATAGATTCTCAAGTGCAGTCAACCTATCGTCGAGACTGGGGTCCTGAAAAACCATTCCAATGCAAGTCCTTATTTTATTTCTTTCTCTTGATACATCATATCCGTTTAGGATGACCTCACCGGAAGTTTTTGATAGTAGCGTGCATATTATATTTATAGTAGTAGTCTTTCCGGCGCCGTTAGGACCCAAAAAGCCGAATATTTCATCTTCCTTTACTGAAAAGGTTATATCATCAACTGCTTTTACCTTCTTAAACTGCTTGACCAGGTTTTTTACCTCTATAATATTGTTATTATTTATATCGTTCATCTATATTTAGTTTCTACTTATGTCTTCTAGGATATTTTATCAGTGCAGAGCTTCATTTAAAATAAAACTCCGGAATTATCCCAAAAAATTATACCAGGTAATTTTACCACAAACTTATGTATTTTATCATGTACTATAAACAGACAACAAGTGAAATACTGCTCAATAAACTCTATTAGTTCCCCCCTGGACTTTTACTGCCTGTTCTTTAATGATATATTTGATTATTATTACCTGAAATAAAAAGCAGGCTATGATGAAATATGAAACTGCAGTCTTTGGCGGAGGCTGTTTTTGGTGCCTGGACTCAATATTTTCCCTGATCAAAGGAGTAGAAAGCGTTGAATCAGGGTATGCAGGGGGACTTAAAGAGAATCCTACATATGAAGAAGTATGTTCTGGGAATACCGGCTATGCGGAAGTGGTCAAAATCAAATTCAACCCAGAAATCGTGACCTACAGGCAGCTTCTGGAAGTTTTTTTCTATATTCACGATCCCACCACCCCGAACAGGCAGGGGGATGACATAGGAGAACAATACCGTTCAGTAATTTTGTTTAATTCGCCTGTCCAGAAAAAAACTGCAGAGGAATTTATCAGTGATTTAAAAAAGAAAAGAGCTTCCCCAAAATCCATAGTGACTGAAATGACACCCCTGGACAAATTTTTTAAGGCAGAAGATTATCATCAAAAATATTTTGAAAATAACTATTCCAGGCCTTACTGTCAGATTGTCATATCTCCAAAGTTAAAGAAATTTAAAGAAAGATTTTCAAGGTTATTAAAATAACGGAATAAAATAAGTACCTATAATTATTTACTGCCGGAACAAGTACTGCAGCTGCTGCTGGTACAACTGCTACATGATGAGGAACTCTGAAAATGGTCATTTTCATCAGATGAGCTTTTTATACCTACCGGAGAAAAGACCTTTACCATGTTCTTGCTGCCGCATTTTTCACATTTTTTCTGAGCTTTATTATCTCCGGTTATAACTATTTCTGTAATATATTTACAGTCCTTGCATTTATAATCTACAAATCTCAAGGCCATCACCTTAAATTATCAAGCAGATGAAAAGCTACCTGCTGTCACCTCTGCACTCTTCCCGAAGCGTCTCCACTTTTCAATTTCTCAACTTCCGCAACCGATACTCTGTTAAAATCTCCTTTTATTGTATGCTTCAGGCAGCTGGCTGCGACTGCAAATTCTAATGCCTCCTGTTTATCCTTATAATTGTTTAAACCATATATTAATCCAGCTGCAAATGCATCTCCGCCGCCTACTCTATCTACTATATCGCTGAGTTCATATTTCTTGCTCAGATAGAAATTTTTACCATCATTCATGCATCCAGACCAGCCATTTACATTGGCACTGATACTCTCCCTTAAGGTAATGGCTAATGTTTTCAGATTTGGAAAAATCTTTAAAACCTTATTACTTAGTATTTTGTATTTATTTGCATCAAGAACCCCACTCTCCACTTCTACATCAGCTTTAATACCCAGAGATTTCTGACAGTCTTCTTCATTTGCAATTCCGTAATCTACATATTTTACAAGTTCTGGCATTACATCTGTTGCAGATTTTCCATATTTCCAGAGTTTACCTCTATAATTAAAATCACAGGATATTACTATTCCTTTTTTTCTGGCTCTCTTTACTGCCTCGAATGAAAGTTCCATAGCACTTTCTGATATTGCGGGTGTTATACCAGTAATATGAAACCAATCTGCTTTATTAAAAACTTTGTCCCAATCAATATCACCAAGTTTTGCCATAGATATAGCTGAATAACTTCGGTCATAAATTACAATTGAAGGACGCTGGTCTGCCCCTTTCTCGAGATAATAAACTCCCATTCTTCCACCATTGCGGATTATTAGAGAAGTATCAACTCCAAATTTCTTTAATTCACCCTCACACGCATCTCCAATTCTGTTTTTTGGCAGCGCTGTGCAGAAAGCAACATCAAAACCAAAGTTTGCAAGTGATAAAGCAACATTTGCTTCTCCACCCCCGAAAGTCGCTTCCAGAAAAGGTGACTGGAAAAGTCTTTCATAACCAGGTGATTTTAGTCTTAACATTATCTCCCCAAAAGTTACTATTCTTCTAATACTCATTTATCTTCCTCCCTTATTTCTGTAAAAGGTGTACAGCAAAACCACCTATTTCTTTTTTTAGATATACTGCAACTGTCTTCTGTTCAGTTCCTTTTCTGGTACTCCAATCAACTTCGTAACCCTTTTTCCCCAGATAATATAATGCTCTTGGGATACTATTAGTTCTAATTGCTATATGACCCATAGACCCCAATCCTTTTGATTTATTTACTTCTATTCCTGTACCAGAAAAATTAGATGAATTACCTTTTTTAAGATTAAAACCAAAGGCATCTGAAAACATTTCAGCAGCTGCTAATGATTCTTTTTCATTCTCTGTGTTAATCCCAATATGGGCTATTTCAAAGCCCAATAATATATTAATAGACTCAATTACATTCTGTGTAATTTTATCGAAATTTCTATTATTGATATCCGAGGCCTTACACAACCAGCTCCCTCCTATAGCGTGTACAAAATTTTTGTCTGCATAATCTCCAAGATTGTCTTTGTTCGCCCCGCCGGTAGGTATAAATTTGACCATCCTATATGGGCCATATAGTGCTTTACATCCTTTAACGCCGCCAAAAACACCTGCAGGGAAAAACTTAAGTATAGTAAGATTATATTTTAAAGCCTGTTGTATATCTGTCGGTGTAACAACTCCGGGTGTTATAGCTACTTTTTTATTCTGGCACCATTCAACCAGTTCAGTATCTAATCCAGGTGATACAATAAATTCTGCTCCTGCATCTACAGATTCCTTTGCTTTATCTAAGGTGAGGACAGTGCCGGCACCTATAAGCATATCAGGATAAGCTTTCTTAACATTTTTTATTGCTTTTATACCCTGATCCGTGCGCATTGTAATCTCCATAACATCAAGACCGCCATCTATTAATGCTTTCGCCGTAGGTGCTGCAAGTTCTGCATCATCTATAACCACGACCGGAACCAAGCCTTCGTCCCCTATCTTCTTCAGAACATCATTCATTATAATCCTCCATAAAAATTATTTTTCAAATATTTAGGCTTTCTACCATCAATATCTTTTTTTGTAAACCACTTCCTGTATCTTTAATTTCTATATTAATCCTGTAAAATTTACCTTTTATACTACGCTTTATTCTTATGGTTTTAAAATTTTATCTAGCCAACCAGCCGCCATCTACAGCAATTGTATATCCATTAATATAATTTGATGCTTCAGATGCTAAAAATACTGCAGCTCCTGCAACATCTTCTGGTAATCCCCATCTTCCGGCCGGGATCCTGTTCAGTATGGCTTTGCTTCTAACTTTATCTTCCCGCAATGCTTTAGTATTATTTGTAGCCATATATCCGGGTGCAATTGCATTAATATTTATATTATATTTTACCCATTCATTGGCTAATGCTCTGGTCAATCCCATAACTGCACTCTTACTTGCTGTATATGAAGGCACTCTTATCCCGCCCTGGAATGAAAGCATTGAAGCAACATTGATTATTTTGCCGCCTGTTTTCTGTTTTATGAACTGCCTGGCAACAGCTTGTGAAAAGAAGAACAATGTTTTTGCATTTATACTCATAACGTCATCCCAGTCTTTTTCAGTAAAATCTATTGCATCTTCTCTCCTGATAATACCGGCATTATTGATTAAAATGTCTACTTTCCCATATTCCTTTACTGTTTGATTTATTATGTCTTCAATAGGGTCCGTAGTTAATAGATTTGCTTTTATTTCTAAAAATTTTCTTCCTATTTTCTCCACTCTTTCTTTGGTCTCCTTTGCATCTACATAATCTACCCCTGTTATATCAGCTCCCGCTTCTGCAAGACCTATTATCATTCCCTGGCCAAGCCCTGTGCTGCTGCCGGTTACTATTGCCACCTTTCCCTTTAAATTAAATTTGTCTAACATCATATGTCTACATCCCTTTCATTTTTAAAAAATTATCTCATATTTTTTAGATCAACATGATCCATATCTGTAAATGTCTGGTTCTCGCCTACCATTCCCCAGATGAAAGAATATGCGCATGTCCCACATCCTGAATGGATAGACCAGCTTGGAGATATCACTGCTTGTTCATTTCTTACAACAATATGCCTTGTCTCGCTGGGCTCTCCCATATAATGAAATACCACAGCATCTTCCGGTACATCAAAGTATGCATATACTTCCATTCTCCTTTCGTGAGTATGACAGGGCATGGTGTTCCATACATTTCCCGGTGCCATTTGTGTCAATCCCATACATAGCTGGCAGCTTTCCAGTACATCCGGCTGGAGATATTGATTTATAACCCTTTTATTGCAGTTTTCATCACTTCCCATATCAATTTTTTTGGCTTTATTAATATCTATATGAACAGTTTCACAATTTTTATGCGCTGGAGCACTTAATGAATAAAATTTCGCCGGTTTGTTTGGATCCTCACTTTCAAACAACACCTCTTTTGCTCCCCTTCCTACATAAAGACCATCTCTGGCACTCATGTCATACCTCTTACCGTCAACAGTGATAGTACCTTTATCTCCCATATTGATGACTCCCAATTCTCTTCTCTCTAAAAAGAAGTCTGTCCCAAGGTTATGCATAATGTCCAGATCCTGTCCTAATTCAATCGCTTTCCCTACCGGCTCAACACCCATTGTGACTATCCTATCAATATGGCTATAAACTCTTTTGATCTCTCCGTTTACGAATAGATCCTCTATCAGAAATTCTTCTCTCAGCCTATCTGTGGTGTAATGTTTTGCGTCTTTTGAATTTGATGGTTCTCTAATTTCCATTTTCGTCCTCTCCTAATCCTTACTTAACTAAATATTTTTATAAAATAATATATAATAAAATCATTACGCTGGTTAAAATTTAGATTTCTTGTTCCTGGTATCTTTTCAGGATAACTAATGTAAACTGCCCTCCGTATATATAACTTAATTTAACTTATTTAAAAAAATAAACCCGGCAACCATGTTGAAAGAGCTGGAATGAACGTAACCAGCAGTAAAATTATAAAATTACAGACTATATAAGGTGCTGCACCTCTAAATATTTGTGTGATTTCCATTTTAGCGATTTTAGCACAGGCATTTAAACACATGCCGACCGGCGGTGTAACAAGACCTATTGCGATACCTACTATCATTATTGCTCCAAACTGCAGCGCACTTACCCCAAGGCCTTGCATTACCGGCAGTAATATTGGTACCACGAGTAATAGTGCTGGTGTGACATCAATAAATGTTCCTAAAATAAGGATAATAATATCCAACATTAATAAAATCCAAAATCTATGTACGTTTAAACCTAAGAAGAAATTAGCTATTGAATCAGGCACCTGTTCGATTGCTAAAATCCATGAAAAAATCATACAAAATCCAATAATTATCATAATACTGCTTGATGACAGAAAAGCCCTTTTAACAGCACCCAAAATATTTTTTAGTTTTAATTCCCTGTATACAAGAAATCCTAATAATAGAGCATATAAAGCAGCGATCCCCGCGACTTCAGTCGGTGTAGCGATACCAAGCGATATACACAACACAACAAGAATGGGCATCGCTACTGCAAGTGATCCGTCTCTCATGGTGCGGCTAAAATGCCTTTTATCAAACTTGACAATTTCTGGATGGTAATGCCTCTTTTTTGAAATAATGTAAACCAATACCAACTGAGTAACTCCAATCAAAAGCCCTGGTATTGCTCCTGCCAAAAACAAGGCACCTACTGATTCACCTGATATCATGGCATATAAAAGCATGGGTATACTGGGCGGTATGATCATCCCCATTGTAGATGAAGCTACTGTAATACCGACAGCTACTTCCTTGGGATAACCTTTTTCAACCATCTGCGGTATGAGTACCGAACCGATGGCTGATGTATCCGCAACCGATGAACCTGAGATACCGCCGAAAATCATACTGGCAATTATATTGACTTCCCCAAGTCCTCCTTTAATAGGCCTCACCAGATACATACAGAAATCTATAATTCTTTTTGTAACCCCGCCCCTGTTCATCAGTTCTCCCATTAATATGAATAAAGGCAGAGCAATCATTACAAAACTATTTGTACCTGCCCAAATACGTATGGGGACCATTGCAGTAAAACTTGGATTACAAATTACAAGATATAATAAGCTTGCCCCTCCTACAGCAAAAGCAATTGGTACTCCAATAACAATAAGTAAAAAAAATGTTCCTATTAATACTGCTACCGACATTGAGATATTCTCCTCTTAAATATTATTATATAGTTAAGATTCCTTAATCTTCTTTCTAAAATCATTGATCCTAAATACTATTTCTCTACCCTCATATATCGCAACCAGCACAAATGCTATTGGTAATATCATATAGATAGAAGCATATGGTATTTTGAGACCCGATGTAAGCGGTTTACCTACTTTTTGAATCCAGTTTATACTATAATACGCTGAACCTAATACCACGATTATATCTATACAGCATATTACTATATCGAAGACTATCTTGATTTTTGCAGGTAATTTATCCTTTAAAAGTGATATCTTAATATGCTCATCCTCTTTAACACCAATAATAATACCGAAGTAAGTTGTTGCGATAAATAAAAAAATAATTAATTCTTCAGTCCAGTTAAAAGCGACATTAAAAATATATCTCAAAAATACTGTCATTATGACCAGGATTACTACTGCACTCATGAGACTGGTGTCCCAGTAAAATAAACCTTTATCCAGAAAAGTAAACAACCCATTTAATATTTTTTTTAGTATTTTCACTATTTTTTCTCCTAAAATACTATTTTATCTATATAAGAAAGAGAAAGTTTTTTATGCACTTTCTCTTTCTTATATTTTACTTCCTTATATGTTACTTTATTCTATATTTAATTATTGTAATTCAGCCTGTATTTTTTGCAGAAGTTCAGCGGTAAACCATCCTTCATCAACAAAGTAATCATATACAGGTTCACACATGTCAATGAATACCTGCCTCTGATTGTCTGTCAAATAAGTGATTTCTTCCATGTTTTCTTCTATGGTAGGCAGATATGCATCTCCAGCTTCGATCATCAGCGTATCACTATATTTCATCATATCTTTAGCTGCATCAACAACGATATCCTGAAGATATGGCTCTAATGACTCATACCAATCGTTATTAACGAAGAAAGGATCAGGATGTATCTGGTAATTTGCCATTGTCATATATTTCTGTACTTCATAGAACTTCTTATCACCAATATTGACAAGTGGATTCTCCTGACCATCAGCAACGCCTGTTTTTAGTGCCATGTATAATTCAGCATAAGGAATTGAAACAGGATTTGCTCCTAAAGCTTCCATGATCTTTATAATGCTTTCTATTGGAGGAGTCCTCATCTTAAGTCCTGCAATATCATCCGGAGTCTCAATAGGATTTACATTATTTGTCCATTGTCTCATTCCACCAGCGTCTCCTGTTGCAAGAATAGCAACGCCTTCTTCCAGACCATTTGCTGCAATCTCATCACCAATTTCTCCTCTTGCAATTGCTACGAAATCTGCTGGATCTTTGAATAAGAAAGGCATCATATATACTGATAATTCAGTTGCAACTATGTCAAAGCTTCCACCTCTAGTTGCTTCCAGTGTTCCTACTTTAACTGATTCTGTCATCTCAGCTTCTGTTCCGAGCTGACCAGCCGGATAAATCTCTACCTCTATGGCACCCTCTGAATTTTTCTCAACTAATTGTTCAAACACCAGCAAAGACATATGTCTTGGTGCACTAGTTGAATGTGAATGACCGATCTTCATTTTGTATGTTCCAGCTGCGACTTTTTCTACTTCTACTGCCTCTTCTACTTCCTCGGTTACTTCTTCTACTGCTTCTTCCTCTTCTTCTGCTGCTTCTTCCACTGCTGCTCCTGCTTTTTCACAGCCTGCAAGTGAAAAAGTAGCAACTATTGACATACTTAATATCAACATTACTATCCATAATAACGTTTTTTTCATTTTCATTCCCTTTCTCTGAAAACTATCAATTATAAAACATACATTATTGCTTCTCTGTACCACCACCTCCCCTGTTTTCTCTTCATGCTATCTCTGTTAAATTACTCTTGAGATCTTTCTGCGCTACTCTCTAATAGAAGATTATATTAGTAGTCATCATAAATAAATCTATACATAATTAATACTCATCACCTCACTTTGAAGTAATTTTGTACTTATTTTTAAAATCAAATTGATTTCATATAATTATGCTCGATAAAACCCAATTCCTTTGAAATCATATTTGCTTTATCTATTAGAATATCTTTAAATGTAATTAACTCTGATAAATTCATTCTTGTCTTTATTGCAGATATACTTACAGCATACTTCACTTCTCTGCTGTAATCCCTGATCGGTGCAGCGATACAACAAATATTTTCTTCATGCTCTGAATTATCGATTGCAAATCCCTTATTTCTTACATCTTCCAGGTTTTCCATAAACTTCTTCTTATCAGTAATCGTATTCTTTGTCACAGGAATAAAGTCCAGATCCTGGATGATGTTATTTATAACACTTTCTTTTTGAAAAGCTAAAATTGCTTTACCTGCGGCAGTACAATTAATAGGAGCTATGTTTCCAATTCTTGAATACATCCTGATAGGTTTTATGCTTTCTATTTTATCTATATAAACAACTCTCTTCCCATCAAATGTCGTTAGATGTATAGTCTCATTTGAATATTCCTCAAGATCGATTAAATAGGGGTGTGCAATATTTCTTATATCTATAGAATCAATTATTTTCGTGGCAATATTTAAGAATTTTAATCCTAAACTGTATTTTTTATTGCTTGGATTCATCCTAACAAAATTATACTTTAATAATGTCTTTAAAAATCTATGGATTGTGCTCTTATCTATATTTAATTTTTCAGCAATGTCTTTAAGTCTTAGTTCACTACTATTTTCCAATAAATCGATTATTTTAAAAAACCTTATTAGTGTCTCTACCATATAAAAAAGTTTTAAATAATGAAACTGAATATTATTAAGTGAAACTAAAAATATCAAAACAAATTGTTTTTGTCAAGAGCCTGATTTAAAAATGATATAATCTAATTCCAAATAATTTTTACAAAAGTCTTCCTAAAAAAGCAGATAATAATTAGAATAGAATACTAATTAAAATTTAAATAATTACAAATGAAGAAAATGGTTTTCAAACCCGATATTAGAACTTACATTCCAGGCAAAATAATATGCGTGGGAATGAATTACAGATCACATATAAAAGAACAGGACGGGCGGTTTCCCACAAAACCAGTGCTTTTTTCCAAGGCAAACAATTGTATTATAAAAAATGCTGGTCATATAATTTACCCCCGGGAAGTAGAAGAACTTGACTACGAAGTCGAACTTGCAGTGGTTATAGGTAAAAAGTTAAAAGATGTTCCCGCAAAAAAAGTATCTGACTATATCTACGGCTATACTATAATGAACGATATTACCGCCCGAGACATTCAGAAAAATGAAAATCAGTGGTACCGTGCTAAAAGTTTTGACACTTTCGGACCCATAGGTCCGGTAATTGTAAGCAAAAATAAAATACCAGATCCGCAAAATCTGAACCTTAAATCTTTCGTGAACGGCGAACTCAGGCAGAATGGAAATACATCAGAGATGATATTCGGAGTCTATAAGCTCATATCCTATATCTCCAGATCGGTCACACTGGAAGCCGGAGACCTTATATCAACCGGGACACCGGCAGGAGTAGGGGTTTTTATGAAAGAGAAAAAAATGCTTAAGCCAGGTGACCTGGTGACCTGTGAGGTTGAAAATATTGGAAAGCTTGAAAATAAGGTTATTTCAGAGTAAAGATAAAAATCCTGTTTTATTTCTTTAAAAATGGACAGTATATATCAAATCTTTATAGGCTCCTTGCTGGTAGCCTTTTCAGGAGCACTTGTACCAGGGCCGATGCTTACGCTTGTTATAAGCAGTGTTGCTGAAAAAGGTTTCTGGACCTCTTTTTTCATTGTTGTAGGTCATTCTTTACTGGAGCTGCTCGTGGTGATAAGTTTTTTCCTGGGGGTACTAAAGTGTCTTGAAAATCCTCTCATCGTAAAAATAATCGCAATACTGGGAGGTGTGTTTCTATTATATTTAGGGGTTGATATTATAATCTCAATTTTTAGGAAGAAATATATCATTGATTTCAAATCAATAGTGAAAAAGAGGACCATTACCGGGAAATCAACTGTAATAGTAATACTTAAAGGAGTCCTGATAAGTCTTATGAATCCTTACTGGTATATCTGGTGGATAACAATAGGGGCTGCTTTTATTATAAAAAGTGTAGAATTTAATATCCCGGGTATTTCCTCTTTTTATTTAGGCCATATCAGTGCAGATTTTATCTGGTATTTATTTATCGGATTTTTAATAAATACCGGCCGCAAGTTCTTTAACCAGAAAATATATAACGGAATCCTTGCTGCCTGCAGTATATTCTTATTTTACCTTGGAATACGTTTCATTATCGAAGCCTTGATTTAAACTATAAATATTGCAATATTAAAATATATATAGTACTTTAATCAATTACTGAACCTTAAACCATATAAGCATATGACCTAATACATTAAGTCTTAAGAAAGTCAATGCAGTTTTAAAACAAGACTGCAGCAGATGTATTTAAGTATAAAAAATAGCCTGGAAGGATTTATATAATGGGTGGTGTTAAAAAAAAGAAAAAACTTGCAATGGTAATCTTCAGTGGGGATCTTGACAGGTTGATGGCTGCCTTTATCATAGCGACGGGTGCAGCAGCTTCGGGCATGGAAGTTTCAATGTTTTTTACTTTCTGGGGGCTCAGGGCATTAAAGAAAAAAGCTCTGACCGGCAGGAGCTTTCTGGGTAAAATGATGGGTATTATGGAAAGAGGTGACATCAGTAAAGCTTCACCCAGTAAATACAGCTTCGGCGGTTTAGGCCGCTGGATGTTTGGGAAAATGATAAGGGCAAAAAATGTTTCTACTCTATACGAATTAAGAAAGATGGCCATAGACCTGGGGGTAAAACTATATGGATGTCATATGAGTATGAAAGTCCTGGAAATTCCCAGAGAGAAGATGATTAATGAAATCAATGCCTGTGTAGGAGTCGGATTTTTCATTGAGAAGGCTCAGGAATCAGATGTACATTTTTTCATTTAAAATTTTAAAAAATAAATGAACATTTAGTCATTCTTTTTTACCAGCTTTTTTGGTAAAATTTTCCTGATTTATTAAAGATATTAAATAGGAGTAATCATACCCAGATCAAGTATAAACAAAGCTATGTTTACCGCTATTATTATAGTCCCGCTGCTCCTAACAGGAATTGCTTACGGGATAGTATCTTTTTTCCAGTCAAATGATATATACAGCTTCGGCTCACCTATTCTTAACAAGAGTTCTTATTCGGCTCTTGAAAGTAAAAAGAATATAAATTCGCCCGATACAATTACTTTAAAATCCGGAACTACTGAAAGCAGCCAAATCAGTGCCGAAGAAATAAATTTCCTTTTAACCGAATCTTTAAATGAACTGGCTCAAAAAAATAAAGAAATCCAAAATTCTAAAAATGATGCAAAGATTCAACAAAATATGAGTGAATCTGCCAAGGATTCGGCCAATTCTTCCATACAGGAAAGTCAGGTCCAGAATCAGAATTATATGGAATCCAGACTGCTCCAGCTTATCAACGATATAAGAATAAAAAATGGCCTTCCTGTATTAAATACCAATCAGGCTCTAACAAATATTGCCTTCTCAAGAAATACAGATATGCATAACAGAAATTACTTCTCCCACTATACTCCCGACGGTAAAAATGTATTTAATATCCTTAGAGAAAATGGAGTTGCTTTTGCTTATGGAGGCGAAAATCTGTATAAATGCTCTCCATCGTCACTGAGATCTCCTGAAGCTGTGATGCACGCCTGGTTGAATATAGAAGTACACAAAGCAAACATCTACAGCCCCCATTACAGAAAGCTTGGGATAAGCGTGATGGATAGAGGCGATACAAGAATTGTAACTATCATATTTACTAATTGACCAAAGTTTCTTATTCAATAATTCACTATATTTTATTATAATCACGTTGGACTATTAAAATTTCAAATTTACCTTGATTTATGTATATTAAATTAGTAATAGAAGTACTTGGAGGATTAGCCCTTTTTATTTTCGGTATAAGCAGACTCAGCAATAGTCTTCAGAAAGTCACATCCAACAAATTAAAAACAGTAGTAAACACCCTCACTAAAAGATCGTGGTCCACTGTGCTGGTAGGTCTTTTTACCACCATGCTAATCCAAAGCAGCAGCGCAACATCTGTACTGGCAGTAGGTTTTGTAAATGCCGGCCTTATAACTCTAAGACAGGCAATAGGAATAATAATGGGTGCCAATATCGGTACAACGGTTACCGCCCAGATTGTATCTTTCAAAGTAGACATCCTGGCATTCCCTCTGATAATCATCGGATTTTTGATGCATTTTTTATGCAAGAGGAGAAGATATAAAAATATTGGAATGACTATAATAGGTCTTGGGCTTGTTTTTCTCGGGATGACTGTAATGAAAGGCGCACTGGAGCCATTAAGGGAAAACGAAGTTTTCAAAAACTTTTTCTTAGTTTTCAGCAGCAACCCATTCTATGGAATCTTAGCCGGCCTGGGGCTTACTGCCTTACTGCAGAGCAGCTCTGCTACAATCGGGCTTCTTATAGCCCTTGGCACACAGGGTCTTCTCCCCATAGAAGCTGCTATTCCTATTTTGATAGGAGACAATATCGGCACATGTTCCACTGCTCTAATATCAAGTATAGGTACAACAATTACCGCTAAAAGGACTGCCTTTTCTCATTTGATTTTTAATATTTTTGGTACCATAATTTTTGCGGTCTTATTATATGGTTTCAGGCTCCAGCCGTTAATCGTAAATTTAACCGGAAAAAGCATCCCGCATCAGATAGCAAATATTCATACTACTTTCAATTTGGTGACCACTATAATACTTTTTCCAATGATCGGACTATTTGAAAAAATAGTTACAAAACTTTTTCCAGGCAAGGATATAACAGTGCATAAAAATGCGCTGTACCTTGATAAAAGATTGATTCAGACTCCCTCACTATCACTGGAACAGACAAAAAAGGAATTATTAAGAGTAACTAAAATTACTCAGACTATGTTCAACCTTGCATTTGAAAGGCTCTATAAGAAAAATGTTATTATAGAAAAAAAGCTGCTTGACAGGGAATCAGCCGTAGACAGCATCACAGAAGATATAATAAGATACCTGACCAAAATCTCCCAGCAATCATTAGGCCGGATACTTTCCAACAAATTGACCAATCTTTTTCATATAGCTTATGATGCTGAAAGAGCCGGTGACCATGCTGAAAGCATTCTATATCTAATGCTGGTAAAAGAAGAAAACAATATGGTCTTTACCAAAGTCGCGAACCAGGAGTTAGATATGGTATATAATGAAGTCAACAACCTTTACAATTCTTTAATATCGGGGATGGAGACTAATAATTCAAACCGGTTAAAAGAGTGTAAAAAAATTGAATCTGAAATAGATTCAATGGTAAAAGAAATAAGAATAAGCCACCTAATAAGGCTTCAGAAAGGTGAATGTATGCCGCTGTCAGGAGTCGTCTTTTCTGATATTGTACTGCACTTTGAAAGAATAGGAGACCTCTTATTCGGAATATCAAGAAATTTGCTTGATATTAATCAATATTAACTTAAAGAATTAATAATATGAGGGAAACATTCAATAGACAGATAGAAAAAATAACCAAAAATGTAATATCAATGAGTAACCTGGCTCAAAATGCTGTGTGCAATTCAGTAAATGCACTGGTTGATTATAATACCGATTTAGCCCAGAATGTTATAGATAAAGATGCCAAAATTGATGATTATGAGATTTCAATTGAAGAAAAATGTATAGTGCTTCAGGCGGAATATCAACCTGTTGCCATAGACCTAAGATACCTACACTCCATAAGCAATATAATCATACACCTGGAACGTATCGGTAATCTTTCCGTTAATATCGCCAGGGTCGCTAAAAGATTAGCCAAACTTAAAACTCCATACCTTGATAAAAATATAAAAGAATTACTGGTAGAAATGAAAAATCTGGTCATGCTGGAACTATCAAAATCGTCAGCAGCATTTAAGGACAGGGACCTTGAATCAGCCTCTAAATTGGGAAAGATAGATGATGATGTAGATGACATGCAGAAAGTAATTATAAAAAAACTATATACTTCCGATTACAGCAGTAAAGAAAGTACAAAGATAATTACTAATATCTTGCTTACCAGCAGATATATGGAAAGAATAGGTGATCATGCCGTCAGTATCAGTGAAAGGGTCCAATATTTTCTAACAGGAGATTACAGAGTTTTTCACTCCGATAATTAGTCTCCAAGATCATGTAATGCATCGGATGTAATTGCCAGACTGTTTGTCCACAGCCCTCCGGCTATTTCTATAATCGTAAAACTCAGGTTTAGAAAAAATGCTATTTTGATATTTGAAACAGTGCTGTGTTTATGAATATGGTATTTATCTGTCTTATTCAATTTTATCAGCTAACTTTATCAGCGCCTCTTTTAAAGCCTTTTTACTCTTATCAGATAGATCCTTTGAAGCAGCCTTGCTCTTCTCTGATAAATCACTCAAAGCTTTTTTTAAAGCCTGCTTGCTTTTACCCGACAGGTCTTTTGCTTTTTCTTTGCTTCTTAAAGATAAGTCTATTGCTGTTACTTTACCTCTTTCGGAAAGTTCCTTGGTGACCAATTTACCTTTTTTAGACAGACTGTCAAAAGTGTCTTTACTTTTTTCAGAAATATCATCAAAGACATCCTTACTTTTTTCAGTTAAATTCTTGAGAGCATTCTTTAAAACGTCTCTGCTCTTTTCGGTTAAGTCCTTTGATGCATATTTTAAGGCTTCTTTGCTCTTAAAAGATAAATCCTTGAGGGCTTCCTTTAATTCGTTAATACTCTTTTCTGATAACTCTTTATAATCTTTACTCATAATAAAACCTCCTATTCCTATTTTTTTATTGTCAGGCATTACAGGACAGGAGGATACCCCCCAGATCCCGGGACCTGTATGAGCACTCATAACTGTTGTCACTTCAGTTAAGATCAACTCATCGATTTTGATCCTGCTGTCTTCTTTTACCATCTTTTTAAGCTCCAGTGCCGGATTTATATCAGAACCGTAGAAAATACCGATCTTCTTTTTACCAGTATAAAAGGGATCTTTTCTTATCTGCTTGTAAAGTTCAATAATAGAATTTCTTTTGTTTCTTGCAAATTTCTTTAATTTTACTTTGCCGTCACTGCCTATGGTAATAATGGGCTTTAATATGATAGACCTGGCCAGGAACTTCCCCAGGAAAGGCGCCCTGCCTCCTCTAAACAAATATTCAAAATTCTCAAAGGTGGCAAACATCTTATTCTTTCTTATTGCAAAATCAATAATACTGTCTATTCTTTCCTCGCTTTCGCCCCGCGATGCCGCTCTTGCAGCTCCCAGGACAATAAAGCCCAGGTTAATAGCGGCAGTTTTAGAATCAACAACCTTGATCCTGGCCTTTGGGAAGAATTTTTTAGCCTGTTCGGCTGAATTGATCGTTGCAGAGAGTTTTGAACTGACATGGATCGAATAGATCAAAGTCTTTTTCTCTTTCTCTATCAAATTCCTGTAGACTTCCATAAAATCTCCCACAGAAGGTGTGGAGGTATGTATTCTTACCCCAGTCAGTAATTTTTCATATACTTCTTTGCTGGTTATTTCTTTTCCCTCCAGATATAACTTACCGCCAAATCCAACATACAGGGGTACAATTATTATTTTGTACTTTTTAACCATTTTTTCCGGTATATCAGATGTTGTGTCAGTGACTATGGCAATATTTTCCATTGTCCCGCCTTTCATTTATTGAGACTTGCAATTTATTTTACAATATTTTAAATAAAAAAATACTATTTTTTTTAAGTTTTAAATTAAACTGGCAAACATATTAATTATAGTGCTATAATCGTTAATAAATTTTTATAAAAAAATAAGGAACGGGAATATTCTTATGAATTACAGAAGGAAGAAGCTTTATCTGGTTTTAATTACATCTTTTTTGATTTTAACTCTTATGGCAATAATTCCTCTTTCGGGATGGAGCAGCCAATCAAAAATATCTCAGACGGTGTCAGACCTCCCGAGTTCAGGAACAGGCACGAGACCAGTTGCAGTAATGGTTGAAAACAGTTTTGCAGCCAGACCTCAATCCGGGCTTATCTTCGCAGATGTGGTATTTGAGGTTGTAGATGAATACGGCATAACCAGATTTGTTGCTATTTATAATTCCAATAATGCACCTGTAGTAGGCCCGGTCAGAAGTGCAAGACCCTATTATGCGGAAATTGCCAGGGGATTTAATCCGATTTACGCTTTTTTTGGTACTTACCCAGAGTGTTACAAGAAAATACAAGATCTGGGAATGTATGTATTAAGTGCAATGTCTGATAGATCCGGCAGCAGCTCCATCACCGGACAGGCTCCCTACTGGAGAGATTGGAATAGAAGTTCAATACAGGAACATACGGCTTTTATGTCAGTAATAAAATTAAGAGAAAAAGCAGCTCAGCTTGGTTATCCCCTTGAAGGCGAAGGCATACCTTTTCCATATAAAACAGAAGCCCCCGAGGCAGGGCGGGGAAATGTCACCAATATCCATATAGATTTCTCAACCCATGCTTATGCACCGCGGGGTTTTGATGTGAGATATATTTACAATAGAAGCGGTAATTATTATCTGAGATATATGGGAGGCAATGCTCATCTGGATTATAATACCGGCCAGCATATAACAGCAAAAAATATAGTGGTAATGGTCACAGACATCCTTGGCCCGCTGGACAAATATGGTCATATGTCAGTCAGGACCACCGGCAGCGGCACCGCTTTTATTTTCCTTGATGGAAAAGCAATTCAGGGAAGCTGGAGTCGGGCAAGTGCGTATGAGCCGTTTATATTTAAAGACAGTAAAGGAAATATAGTTTCGCTCAACGGAGGGTCGACCTGGATAGCAATGGTTCAGGGAGCAGAAAAGGTAAGTTATCAGTAGCTTGTTTGATGCCAATCTCTTTTTAGTCTCAATATTATACAATAAAGTTAAACTTATAATAAAAATAGGTATAGTTACATTATTTTAATCATTCTATACTACCATATAGAAAATATTAATCCCTATAGAAAGTGCGTTAAATTTTTTTAAAACTATATGTTTTTTTATGTTCCTTTTTTAATCTGAATAAACCCTTCCCTGTTAGCTCTGATAATATCGTATCCTTTCTCAAATGATGATCACTGAAAGATAATATGCCTCCGGGTTTAAGTATACGGTGCAATTCCTTTAAAACTGACAGCCTGTTATATAAATCATGATACACATCATAAAGTAAAACAACATCCATACTTCTGTCAGGCAGGCCGGTCTTACAATCAGACTGTATCGTTTTTAAATTACGCAATCCCTGTTTTGCAGCTTTATATTTGACTTTTTTTACAGCAAGGGGGCGGATATCAAGCGAATAAATTCTACCAGTTTCTCCTACCACTTTAGCAGCAGCAATAGAATAGCTTCCTGGACCGCACCCGAAATCAAGAACATTATATCCCGGCTTTATATCTGCCTCTTTAAACATATTTAAAGGAGAACTGAAAAAATCCCGGACTTTATAAAAAAAACACATAATCTCGTAATTAAAATTTGTTTCTAAGTGTTCCATTATGTCTTCCTTTTATCTCTCAGTACTTTATTTATACTTTCTGGCCTATTATACACAGGCCCATTAGATTTCTACTGACTTTGAAACTTTCAATATCAGCTGCTGCCAGAATACCGTCGATCTCCTGTGGTGTGTATGCAGCATTTATTGAGGACAGCAGGCCTTCTCTCAAATCCTTTGACCCTGCAAGTGTTTTCATAAAAGATTTTACCAGTAGATTCATATCTCTTCTCAGATCTGCTAAAAAGAACTTTCCACCAGGTCTTAACACCCTGTATATTTCATTAAATACAGTCTCTGGTTCCACCCATTCATGCAAAGACTCGCAGCTGAAAACCCCATCAAATTCACTGTCACCAAAAGGTAATTTATGTGCGTCGCCTTTTACATACTTTACCCTGGATTCCAATCCATACTCCCTGGCATTTTTTTGTGCAACTTTGATCATATTCAAGCTGATCTCCAGTCCCGTAAGTGTTGTCCCTTCTGTATTTTTTAACCATTCAAGTCCTAGATAATCAGGACCCGAACCAATCTCAAGGACCGATCCTTTAGTTATTCCTGCTTTTAAAACACCGCTTGTCTCCAGCCAGCCCCTATCTCTCATCATCCTTTTAGCCTCGTCAAACATCCTTACGGACATTTCATCCTGTATTCCTTCGTCAGTTTCCTGAACTCTTGTCATTACCATTTTATATCTATCCTCCTTCTGCAATAAGACAAACAACCCATTATTAATAGTATTCCCTACTTAAAGATCTATGAATTTATTTAAAAAAATCATGCAGTCACTTATGATCTTTTCCTGCTCTTTTCCTGACTTCTCCCATTCCCTCTAAAATCTTATGGACAAGGTTTTTCATAACACTTGCCTTTGCTATTGCAATCCCTTTTTTTTCATCTCCTATAACCAATAATTCATCACCAAACTTGATATTAAATATTTCTCTTGCTTCTTTTGGAATTACAATCTGCCCTTTTTTACCAACTTTTACCGTACCAAATATGTGTTTTCCTTTTGTCACTTCCATAATTTCCTACTTTTCATACTTGTTATACTTTTCTCACTTGTTATACTTATTATACTTGTAGGATTATATATGTCAAGGATTTTTTTTATTTGATCTGATAGGAATAACTTTATTTCTTCTTATCGAAAGCTGTTTCTATAAAGAAAGTCATTGGCACTCATATCCGTTTTGACATTCCATACCAATTCCCTGAAATCCATTGCAATCTTTTTCATTTCATTCTTTGCATTATCAGCATGGCCCGACAACGCGATCTTCCCAAATTCGGAATCAATCAGATTTTTTAGTTTTTTCTTAAAAAAACACACAGGTATAAATCTCATCATTTTAAATTTTTTAGGCAGTATTGGGATCCTCAATTCTCCAAGTGCTCTTAAATTTTCTTTAAAAGCTTTGATTGCCATTGTTATGGTCTTATCCTCATCAACCAAATTCTTGCCCCTTCCCCTTGCTGCATAAGAGGCTACTGCAAGCGGGCTTATAAACGCGGCGTGTGTCTTTAACCATGCATCTATGTTCTCAGGGACCTTAACATTGATCTCCGATTTTTGAAAGACATCCTTTATATATTCAACTCTATTGCTTATTGTACCGTCCAGTTCCCCAAAATATAAAATACAGTAATCTCTTACATAGGCAGCTATAACGGAATTGCCCTTCCGGTATCCACCTGGTCCTCCAAATCCTAATAAAATCCTTTTCCGGTCAAGAAACTTTAAATATTCTTCGTCACCGCTGACATTGTTGCCCATAAATATAAAAGTAGGGACTCTCCGGTTTTTATCTAAAATAGGCAGTATCTCGCTCACCTGCTGGCGCTGCATTATAATTAGAACCAGATCGTAATAATCATCCGGTTTTAATCTATCAACAACCTTGATATCAGTTTTGAAATATTCATTAAAGATCTTATCCTCAATAATGATTCCGTGTTTCTTCAGCTGATTCAGCCTTTTGCCTCTTGCCAGGAGCGTAACGTCATTCCCCCCGCTTTTAAGCTTAAAAGCGAATATGCTCCCGATCACACCAGCACCATAGACCAATATCTTCATAATCAGGCTCCTGTATAATTTAATAATTGTTAGATATGCTTAACATTTTAATATAAAACTAATTTTTTGCAATAGTTATTTAGAAAGAAGTAAATGATAATAAAAACCGGCTGAACCAAAAGGGTTTATTTAAAACATTTAATAATTTAAAATTAAAGCTGCAGCAGATTATTAAAATGCTGATAATAAAAACTATGAAACAAAAAAAACTTACCGGCCACGAAAAAAGAATAATAATTGATAAAGGCACCGAGCCGCCGTTCAGCGGCAAATATGAAAATTTATTTGGTGAAGGTACGTATATCTGCCGCCAATGCGGAGCGCCGCTTTATAATTCTGAAAGCAAGTTTAAATCAGGCTGCGGCTGGCCGAGCTTTGACGATGAAATACCTGGAGCAGTAAAAAGGCTCACTGATAAAGATGGGGTACGAACAGAGATTGTTTGTTCAAAATGCGGCGGTCACCTTGGACATGTATTTAAAGGCGAAGGCTTCACTCCTAAAAATACCAGGCACTGTGTCAACTCAATATCCCTGGATTTTATCCCAAAAAAGAAGTGATTAAAAATATAGGTTTCTTTAGTTGCCTATCGCTCACATAGCCCGACCAGTTCCGCACTTTCCAGTATATGACCATCCATTGCTTCCTCTATATCCTGAACCGTTGCAGAAACACCCAATTCCAAAGTAGTATCCAGCGCATATAGCTTGAAAAAATAATGATGTATTCCTGATGGTGGACAGGGACCTCTATATCCAGGTGTCCCAAAGTCTGTTTCTCCTTCCACTGCTCCCGTAGGTACACTGTTCTCCGGAATTTCCGTTGTTGCAGGATCGATATTCCATACTGCCCAGTGTAACCAGGTTCCAGCTGGAGCATCTGGGTCATCTACGATCAAAACCAGGCTCTGAGCATCTACAGGAACACCACTTATAGTAAGTGGCGGATTTATATCCTCCCCATCACAGGTGTAATTTACCGGGATCATTTCATCATTTCCAAATGCGGTGCTCTCAATTTTCATATTTTCTACCGCTGCTTCTTCCTCTCCTTCAGTTGCTTCTTCTCCATCTTGCTCTGCAGCTTCTGCTTCTTCCTCTATCACTTCTTCAGTAGTTACTGGTCCGCCACAGGCTGCCATAAAGCTAATAGTAAAAAGAAGGGAGAATAAGACAGCATTGATCATAAAATTTTTCAGTATTTTTTTTATACACATTTTTTATCTCCTCCCTTAAATGACATCTTTTACAAATAGGTCTTCCTTTGACTTATTATATCTCAGGGCGTTTTTTAGTAAATGATTCATTATTATCATTAAATAAAAATTGTTTATAAAAAATCACTTATTGCTATATAATAAACAAAGTAACCATCTAAAAAATAAAGGAGAAATGAAATGGAAGCTTACTGCGTAAAATGCAAAGAAAAAGTTGAAATTAAAAATGCTCAAGAAGTTACAATGAAAAACAACAGGAAAGCTATCAGTGGAGTCTGCCCAAAATGCGGTACAAAAGTATTCAGGATGATATCAAATAAATAGCGGCAGGAGCAACAGCTGACTGGACTAAATAGCTTTTAAGAAGAATTAAACCAAATTTAAGTAATATAAAAAAGAAAAGGAATCATCAAATTCCTTTTTAGATAAGAATTTTTTCTCTAATTACTTCTAAGTTTTTTAGGCAGTCTTCTATACTTTTCATTTTCTCTGTGTCATTATTTCATTAGTTTAATAACTTCTTAATTTAATACTGTCTTTTTAATACATTTATAATAAAATATTAAATCATAACAGTATCTGGAAGGAGATTAATATGTCTAACGGAAAAAGCGGCTCAGGAATAATAGGTGCAGCCTATTTTATGACTTTTATCGGTGCAGCAGTATATTTCATCCAGCAGGCAGTCACATTCTGGGGCGGAGTGCTTGGCTTTCTTAAAGCTCTTGTATGGCCTGCTTTTTTGATTTATGAATTATTTACGTTTCTTTAAAATAAGATATGGATTTGAAATATCCTGATGTTTTTTAAATAACTCCAGGTTGTTTTAGTTTATTTTAAACTCTCTTAAACGATTAAGGGCAAAAGCTAACTCAAGGCCTCTAAAACCTGCAAAATTTCCAGTTGCTTTACCGCTTAAAATATCCAGGCCATTTTTTTCTATCAGGCGCATCAAATTATGGATGATCTCTTTTAACAAGTTTTTTCCATCAGCAAATTTACTAATATACAATATTGCTTCACTGATTGCTTTTGTCTGTGATAATTCAATAAGTTGTTCTATATCAGTAATATCAATAATATTTTTTCCAAAATGTATTCTATTTATATCCATATAATTTATAAAAATATTACTAACTTAAGAGGGTATATATTTATATAAGCAAGATAAATCTGCCAGTTGTGCCAGAGTTCATCGTTTATTCCATTGCCGACACCTTTAACAAAGACTTCCAATCTCTCATCTTCATTTTTCCCAACAGCATAAATACTGTAGATACCAGCAGCAGGTAATTTGCCCAGATCATACCAGATGCTCCAGGGACCTTTTTTTGATTCTGTTTGATACCTATACCAAATAGAAGATTCGAAGTTGATAACGAATACCACAAGACAACCATCACTATCACGCTCAGCAATAGGTTCATTTACCAGTGGTACATTTCCCGGCCTCCCAAGACTATCCCAGTTTATCCAGGGTCCCTTGCCAGGTTTTGGCTGATAACTATGCCATAACGAACCTTTGCTGTAGTCTTTACCATTAAAATAATCTACAGCAAATACCTCCAGGCGCCCGTCGCTATTTTGTCCTACTGTTGCCGGTATTAAGTTAAGTGAGGTATTTGCAGGATTACCCATTTTACCCCAGCCGATCCATGGTCCTGTATTAGCTTTGGATTGATACATATTCCATAGACTGCCCTTTGTAACAAAAATTTCCAGTCTTCCATCACTATTGCTACTTACTACAGCAGGTAGGTTCGTCAATGAATTAACACTTTTTGGCTTGCTCATATTTGCCCACTTGCTCCAGGTTTCTTTATTGGGTTTTTGCTGCCAGATATGCCAGATACCTTCTTCTGGACTTATCTTAGGCCAAACAGCTCCTGCAGCAAAGACCTCCAGCCGTCCATCACTATTTTGCCCTGCACCGATTCTGTTTATCTTTACACTTTTGGAGGGTGAACCTAAGTTTTTCCAGGAATTCCACGGTCCCCTGGCGGGTTTCGATTGAGAGGTATGCCAGAGTTCACCACCCATATAGGCAGTAGTACCAGCATTATAGCCAGTGGCAAAAACCTCCATCCTGCCATCTTTATTATTTAATACGACAGGGCTATCAAGGTAGGAGATTCTGCTCGGCTTGCCCAGATTTGACCAACCAGTCCAGTGTCTATCATTAGGTTTTGTCTGATATGTATGCCATAAGGCTCCATCCCCGCCAATTGCAAAAATTTCCATTCTTCAATCACTATTATTACCAACAGTAATCAAATCATTGCTTAATCCACATTTAGGCCTGCTCAAACTTGCCCAGCCATTCCAATTGTATTTACTCATAATAAAATTCTCCTTTATTTAATCTTTACTTCTATATAAATAGGACAATTTATAATATTATTATTATAAATATTATTACAGATTGAAATAAAAAAGAAATAGTAAGCCAAATCTTATTTATACAAAAACCTTCTAATAGGTTAAAATTATAAGGAGAAAAACTTATTTTCTTTCGTCGGCATAACAGTCTTCCTCGCAACTAATAGAGCCTTCCCTATGCTTGAGCTTAGCAATCAATATGCATCTGCTGTGACAGATGCCCAGCGGTCTATAATAACGACAGCAGGACAATCGATGCTTTCTGTAGGCAAAAGCCATGTTCCTGGCACTTTTGTAGGATTCTCCCTCGGAGAAATTGCAGGGATAACAATCTCTATAGTTATGTTGCGGGGTAAGGTATTTAGTAAAACAAACGCTTTTGTGGGAATTTTTGGATTCACCTTTTTATTAGTCAATGAGATCTTTTCATCCTTTGCACCTGGGCTGCTAAACACATATATGATATTTGGTATGGGTGGCGGGCTTTTAAGCATGATATGGTACATAATGATCAGTAGAAGGTTTTTCCAGTTAGGGTACACCGAAAAAAGTAGATCGTAGAATCAGATTTTTTATTGTATTATTGTATGATCAACTTCCTATATAAATATCAAAGAGGAGTGGAAAAAATGAATAACCTTTCACGATAAATATTATATAGGACGCTTCCCATGTTAGGGATATTATAATGAGAGAATTATGAACTACAAAGTTGACGAATATATAAATAAACAAAAAAATCCACAGAAAGAAGTTTGTAATTATTTAAGAAACCTTCTTCATAAAACCATCCCAGGTATAAAGGAAGAAATGAAATGGGGTGTGCCAGTTTTTGCTGACGGTAAGTTTTATATTGGAGCTTTTAAAAATAATGTCAATCTTGGCGTTTCAATCAATGGTTTAAATGACAGAGAAGTTGCTCTTTTTGAAGGTAGTGGCAAAACAATGAGACATATAAAAATTAAATCGCTTAAAGGTATTGACGAAGAAAAATTGGTAAAACTGATTAAACTGGTAAATGAAAAATCTGTGTGTGAATCCCGTTAAATTTCTGTATATAAAGATTGGCTGCCCCGGGTTGCAGAATTTCGAACCAATTTTTAAAGGAAATAATTAATTTGAAAAAGATATTTGGGACATTTCTTAACCAATCTTTGGTACAGCTTTTAAGTTAGTGTCTAAATCAATCTCTTAATGGGTAACAAGCGCACTCATTACCTGCTCTTGAGTCATACCTGGCCTAAGCCTGGAATCATAAAGCAAACTAATAATTTTACAGTCTATAGGTGAGTAGTTTATAGTATCAGTCCAACCTTGATAAAAAATACTATCTTTATAACGATATGAATCTTTCATTATGCCAAGACTCTGTGTTAGTTCCTCCCGTATCAAGTGCGAGCGTTCTTGCTGGTTTACTCCATCTACAGCAATAAGGATTTTTGCTCTATAAATAGCTTCGTTAGAATCCCACCATGCCATAAAAAATCCCATGTTTCCAGGTACATAACTTGGTAATATTGATGCGAATTGGTCTACAATAGTAAAGTAAATATCAATATTTTGATCATTAGTAACAATATCAAGAGAAATATCACTTATTAATGAGTTTAGTTCAGTAATGACTTGGTTTAGAGAATTTAGATCTTCACTTGTTGGTGTTCCATTTATTTTTATTTTAATATTATTTGTCCATTTATGTATTATAGGCTGTGATGCTCCATATTCACAACCAAGTGCTATCTCAAGAAAATATTCTAACTCTTCCTCACTATAAGAATTTGTTTTTCCTCCAACTGTATTTTGACTATTACACCCCCAGCTAAGATCTATTGAAGCTTCATCATATCCTTCTGAATTGGTCGTAGTAGCAACAAGTGTATATGTCTCGCTGAAATCATATAGATTGACCTGAGCTTTCCTAGTCCCCCAGGCACCAAGGCTGTCATCCTTTGAAAATTCGACACCAGGAGCAGGATTACCTGTAACAATAGCCTTTACCCTCCAGTAACATATGCTGCCAGTAAGAGTAGGGCCTTCGTAAACTTCCAGTTTAATTGTTGGTGCCTCTTTATCTTCTTCAGCTTGTTCTTCGGTTTCTTCCTCTTCTTCCTCAGCTTTCTCTTCCTGCTCAATATCTATTTCCTCTTCAGTGGCTTTCGTACACTGATCACACATGGCAGCAGTAGTAAATAAAAATATTGAAGCTAAAACAGCTATAATAATATACAATTTATTATTTTTTCTCATAATGTATACAAATAAGTGTTGTCCTTAATAATTATTGTACTTATTCTACAGAATTTTATAATAAACAGAAATATTTCTAATTTTATCACCAACTTGATGTATATGTTTAATAGTCCCAGATACTTGCTAGAGAAGGCTTTGATAATAATAGAATTTTAGCTGGGAAAACCATTTAGGCATAGTTTTCGAAAAACAATTGTGGAGGAAATAAGAATTATATATTCTTCTTCTTACAGGCGTGGATTGTATTTGGTAAAATGATTGAGATAGTTTGAAAGCGTTTAGTTTTGCTGGGCACAGTAGACAAAGCTAGAACCAAATTGTTAGACTTAAATGAGGATATTTTTATACCAGAATTGGTTTCTTAAGGTAAATACCCTTTTTATATATTTAAATTATTAATAATAAAGATTATTATCATTAATATGAAATATCTGGTTGTATTAAATCCAAGTGCTGCAAAGGGTGAAGCTTTAAAAAACCAAACAAAAATTGAAAAACTATTAGAGGAGTATTTGTCAGATTATTCACTGATAGTTTCAGCCAAACCTGGTGATCCTACTATCCTGGCCCAGGAGGCTGCGGAAAAAGACTATGATGTGGTCGTTGCCGTAGGCGGTGACGGCACTTCAAATGAGATCATTAACGGCCTAATGGCATCTAAACTTGAAGGTAAGAGAATCCCAAAGCTGGCAGTTATCCCCGCAGGGCGGGGTAATGATTTTGCTGCTAGTATGGGGATTCCTGCAGAGCTTGAAGATGCTGTAAAAGCAATTGCAACTGGAAAAACGAGAACCATTGATGTGGGGCAAGTCTTTGGAGGGAATTATCCTCAGGGGAAATTCTTTGGGAATGGAATTGGCATTGGCTTTGATACCATCGTGGGTTTTGAAGCAGCAAAATTACCTGCCTTCCTCTCAGGAATGCCGGGTTATTTGATTGCTGCGATAAAAACGATATTTTTGTATTTCAAAGCTCCAACCTTGAGGGTCAAACTTGATAATGAGACTTTTGAACAACAGTGTCTGATCGTATCAGTTATGAATGGGTGGCGGATGGGTACTTCATTCAAAATGACTCCCTTATCGAAACCTGATGACGGATTGTTTAGTTTAATGATCGTTGATCAGACAAGCAGAATTGGTGCTATCAAATTGATGGCCAAAATTATGGCTGGAACACAAGAAGGTCATCCTTTTGTTAAAATGCCATTGACTAGCAGTATTGAAATCACCGCATTGAAAGGAAGTCTTCCAGTGCATGCTGATGGAGAAACGATTTGTGAAAAGGGAGATTGTTTATCTGCAAAAATATTCACAAAGCAGATTGATTTAATAGTTGGAGACTGATAATTAATGATTAAACTTCTAACCAACCTTGTTATGAGGTTTATATTATTTGTGATATGCAATGTAAATAAAAAAGCATTGAAGGCTGTGCCGTGTCAGGGTCCAATGATATTGATTGGTAATCATATAAACTTTTTAGATGTGCTTGTAGCTTTGGCCCTTTCATACCCTCGTAAGATCTTTTTTTTAGTTAAAAATGAGGCATTTGAGACCCCCTTTTTAAGATTCCTATTTAATACTTGGGGGTCCATTCCGGTTGATCGAGGTACTGCTGATTTTCAAGCTTTAAACAAAGCAGCCGACGTTCTCAATCAGGGACATTTTTTTGCAATTGCACCTGAGGGAACACGCACAAAAGATGGGCGGTTGATCCAGGCACACACTGGTGTGGTGGTCATTGCCTTGAAAAGTAAAGCTACGATTATGCCTATTGTTCAATATGGTGGGGAAAAGTTTTATGAGAACATCAAAAAGCTGCGCAGAACAAAGATCACAATACAAGTTGGCGCGCCATTCATGATTTGCCCAAGTAGCACATATCCAGATAAAGAAGAACGCCAGTTGATTGCAGATGAGATAATGTATCAAATGGCAGAACTCTTACCAGCAGAGTACCGAGGATATTATTCAGATTTGAGTAAAACTACGACAAATTATTTAGATTTCGATGTACCAGTAATCAAATCAATTCACCAACATTGGTGGCAGACGGTTGCGAATGCGGTCAGGAAGTATTTTTCCACCGCCAAGAATCCTGCCGAGTAAATCCCTGATCACAACAACTGATCCATAAGGAAAATCGACGGGCTTGAAATGCCGAATGTCTCTGCTTGAGAGCCATTGGTTTATATAGTCATCTTCAATCGTCAAGAAACCATTCAGAAACTTCGAACCAAATTTTAAATGAATTAAAAGAAATTAGAAATATTATGATATTATAATATTATTTTCATAATAAAGATTTAAGATTTAGAACGTTATAGATGTTTGGTATGGGTAAGAAAAAAGTAAAACTTGTAAACTTAGCAGCAGTGTTTATCTCCTCAAATGCCGTAAAAACAGCAGAATACTATCGTGATATGATGGGTTTTAAAATGGTAGAACATTTTAATGAAAGAGAAAAATTTGCTGCACTTTATAGAGATGAAATAGAAATCGTAATTGTTCAGTCAAAATATGGTAAAGTTCAATCTAACCAGCAAAAATATGGTGCCGGATATGATGCATATATTGATCCAGATACAGTTGAAGGCGTTGATTTGATTTATACTGAGTTAAAAGATAAAGGAGTAAAAATAATTTCTATTCCTCAAATGACAGAATATGGATCCTATGAGTTTGTAATAGAAGCTATTGACGGTAGGTTAATTGGGATTGGCCGGATAAAAAATAAAAAACAGTTTTTTAGAAATACTAAAAAATAATTGGATCTTAATGGCTACCCCAAGTAGCGAAATTTCGAATCCTGTTTTAAGGGAAATGATTAATTTAAAAGGCTTATTTATTAACCAACCAATATAAGTGTATATTTTAATGAAAGATAAATTCTAGGCACCATTTTGACACGATTAACGCTCCCGACAACTCCATACTTTTAAGCATTTTATCTTGCATGCTTTGTCATATTTAGAGTCCCTGAAATTTAAAATTGAATAATTCATGTTTTAAGATTAATATTTTAAGACTAAGATTTATTTTTTAAAATTTTTATAGTGGCAAATAAGACTATTAATAAAATTAGGCAAAATCAGATACTGGTATTTGCCTTTTCACAAGTGCTTGTGCTGTCTGTATCAAGACAGTTCATTGGTCCTCTAATACCGCTTATTTCAGAAGAGCTAGAAGTAGGACTGGACTTTATCGGTTCAGCTATTTCTTTAAGTGTTTTTGCCCTGTTTTTAGTGTCAATAAGTGTCGGCAACCTTATAGAGCTTATAGGTCTAAAGAAAGTACTTTATATTGGATTGGGAGTGAGCATAGCTGGTTCCATAATGTTGTATTTTTCACATTCTTTTCCCATCTTTATAGTTGCATATTTCCTGCTGCAATTGGGAGTAGGAGTCCTGATTATAGGAAATCTTTCTATTATAGGAAGCCTGTATTCAACTCGCAGGACATCGATCCTAATTAAAGTAAACATGGGAAATACAACAGGTTTTATTATTGCGCCTCTTATAGTTAGTCTGATGCTTTTTATAAAGATTAATTGGCGTAATTTCTATCTTTTTAGTCTTATAATACTGTTCGCTTTAGTGATTTTTTTATTGAAGCTTAAGATACCGAAGATGGTTCGTGTAGGCAGTAATCTAAAGACCCTCTTTGTGGCTAACAGAAGGATTATTTCCAATACCAATTTTATCATGTGCGGGGTAATAATCTTTTTTTACATTTCCGTTATGAATACTTTTTTTATGTGGTTTACATCTTATTTTCAGAGTATTGATATAGAAATTGACATTAGCTCTCTTTTTCTTGCCATATACGGTGCAGCTCTTTTCATTGGTATGGTACTGCGGAGCAAATTGATCAAGCACTTTAGGGAAAAGCGTATCCTGCTTTTTAGTTTTATAGCATCCTTTTTCCTACTCGTAGGAATTCTTTTTATACAAGATTTGATATTTAAAAATATCCTGATATTTCTATTTGGTATTGCTATTGCCGGCAATTTTTCAATCACCTTTTCCATAGCATCAGAACTGTTTCCTGAATATGCCAACTCGGCTTCAGGACTAATGGTGGCTTTTGCCAACTTAGGGGTAATGGTGTTTCAGTATCTTTCAGGGTATTTTTCAGAGTATTATTCAAAAAACAGTATTCTATATATCAATATAACTATTTTACTTGTACTTATTATTCTTACCTCTGTTCTGAATTATCATAAGAAGTTTAAGTTCTTCATCAAATAAGGAAGTAAAACATGGCTGCCCTGGGTTGCGAAATTTCGAACCAATTTTTAAATGAATTAATTGACTTAAAAGACCTATTTAGTAACTAAATTATATTTATATTTACTAATTATTCAACAGCCTTTTTTTTATCCAGGAACCCTAAAACTATGCTTACAATTCCTACTCCTATTAAAACTATAGGTAACCACAAACCCAGGGTCATGGCGGGAAAAAGTGTAAGAATTCCCAAGACAGCTATAATTACTCCGACAATAATTAATATTACCTTACTCATAATATTCCTTTCATCTTAATAATTTATTATCTATAAACCCATAAAACCCATTACTATAACCAAGATTCCAAGAGCTATTTCAATTTTTAACAATATTAAAAGATCTAATAGTCCTATTTTTAGATACCTTTAAATCTTGTAGCAATGAGAAGTAAAACTGCCGATGCTACTACAAACCAGAAGGAAAATTGAGATAAGAACGGAACATTCGCAAAATAACCAATAATTCCCAAAACTGCAAGGATCAGTGCTATCCACCAGGTTATATTTTTTGGTGCTGACAAGTGTTTCATTTGAGTGCTCTCCTTTAATATTTTTATTGCCTTTTTACTAAATATTGTAAATTATATTGTACTATTTTAAAATCTAAAAAACCCTAACGCCTGCTTATACCTACTATTAATACAAGGCCACCTACGACTATTTCCAGTATTGCACGCCACAATTCCACATGAGCCCAACCAATGGAAGGGAAAAGACCTAAAATTCCCACTGCAAGTAAAACAATTGCTGCAATGATTAATATTATTTTCATGATTTTTCCTTTCTTTATTTTATAATAATTATTCGCTTACAAATAAAATATATCTTTAAGTATTTATAGTAAATTTTATTTCACAATTCTCTTATATCTCAAATTCATCTTGATTGGCTTTTTAAATTATTTCCTTTACTAAGACGTATATAATATTAGAATGTTTCTAGTGATAGATAATAATGCATTTTTAAGATACCTTTGACTAATATGACTGAAATGGCTGCCCCAAGTAGTGAAATTTCGAACCAAATTTTAAAGGAAATAATCAAACTTAAAACATTTTTGCTTTTCCAATAATTTTGCTAAAATTAATATCTTGATTTAAAACTATTTGGAGGTATTCTAATGGATATCTGGAAATATTATGATATTACCCATAAGAAACACTTAATCTGTAATCCTATGAGCCAAAGTAAATTTGAGAGCTTGTTTTCATTATTGAATTTAAAGCCAGGCTCCAAAGTTTTAGATATTGCTTGTGGTAAAGGAGAACCTTTGGTCAGGTTAGCAGAGTTATTCAATATTTCCGGCATCGGAGTTGATATTTCGCCTTATTTTATAAAAGATTGCGAAAAAAAGAAAAACGAAAGAGTACCTGACTCTGATATTGAATTATTAGAAATGGACGGTGCAAAATATGCACCTAAAATCAATGAATTGTTTGACCTGACCATGTGCATTGGTTCTAGCTTTGTTTACAATGGATTTATTGGGACAATAAAAGCATTGAAGAAAATGACAAAACCAAATGGACTGATTATTATAGGAGAACCTTACTGGTTAAAAGAACCTGATAATGAATATCTTGAAATGAGCGGAATAAAAAAAGAGGAATTTAATTCCCATTTTAAAAATATAGATGTTGGTGAAAAAGAAGGATTAAATTGTATATACACACTTGTAAGTAATCATGATGATTGGGACCATTATGAAACCTTGCAATGGTGGTCAGCATATGATTATGTAACTGCCAATCCAAATGACCCGGATAATTCTGAATTATTAAATAAAATAAAAAAAGCAAAAATGGAGTATCTGTTGTACGGTAGAGATACTCTTAATTGGGCAATATATGTTTTTAAAATAAAATAAAGACCATTTTAGCTTGGCTGGGGATAGTAGACGAAGTTCAAACCAGGATATTTGATTTAAATGGAGATGTTTTTATACCGGAATTGAGTTTTTTGACTGATTGAACAAGTATCAAACTTTTTTAAAAATCATCTCTTCTTATGATATTATTAATGTATATAATACCTTTGGCATAATAGCGATACAAATTTCTATAAAGAGATTAACATTAATAAATATATTCATATAAAATGAGACACACTTTAAATAACCCAAACCGTAAACGAAGATTACGTAACATACTTCTTTTGTTTCTAGTAACTGTTATATTTATCACCGTGTTATTTGTTTCTGCAGGAAGTCTTACCTGGTTCTGGGGTTGGATGTGGGCTAGTATTATTATAATATATAATATTGTCGGTATACTACTCCTGGACCCCGAACTATTGGAAGAGCGTACTGGTATCAAAAGCAATTTTAAGCGTGTGGATATCTTTCTTGCCTTAATAATGGGACGGCTGGGCCCCCTAGCTATTATTATCACTTCCGGACTAGACTTCCGCTTTGGATGGTCAGGTTCATCCCCACTGGTGGCAACTGTTCTTGGGATTGTTTTTCTTATATTGGGGTATTTTTTGGTATTATGGACAATGAAAGAAAATAGATTTTTCTCAAGCGTTGTCCGTATTCAGAGAGAACGAGGTCACCATGTTATTACTACTGGTCCTTACAAGATAGTGCGGCATCCGGGTTATTTGGGAAGCATTATATGTACGATTGGTTTGCCCTTTGCCCTTACATCATACTGGGCACTTATACCTGCAGCTATCACTATCATTTTCTCTGTCTTTCGTACGGTCCTGGAAGATGATACACTCAAACATGAGCTTGAAAATTACTCAAATTATACTGAAAGTGTACGCTATCGTCTTATTCCTGGTATATGGTAGCACTTTTCAATACCAAATAGAAAACAGCTTTTAATTTAAATGAAATTAGGGAAGTTGGTCACTTTGTCTAGTGCACAGAGTGGCTGGCCCGGGTTGCGAAATTTCGAACCAGTTTTTAAAAGAATTAACTTTCTTAAAAACTCTGCTAATTAAGATTGATAAAAATCTTCAGCTCTGATTACATTATAAAATATGTTTGTTTATAAAATATAATTATTAAAAAGAATATCATTATTTTAATAAAGCTGGAGAAAGTTATGAAAAAAAACCAAAGAAATATATTAGAAATCAGCGTAGTAGTTCTTCTTGCTATAGTTACAGCATTAATAGCATTTTTTGCAATGAAACTTGGCAGATTTGTAAGCATAGTTATTTTTGGACTGGGTTTTGTTCCAATATTGTTTGCTTATATTTTTAAAATTAGTATAAAGAAAATGTTGCCTGATATTATTTTTGGTCTTATTGATAATTTATTATTAATCATACCTGCCATAATCGGTGCACAACTTTTTGGTGCTGCAGGAGCATTAGCAGGAGCTGTTGTAGGAAATGCTATATCAGATTCTATAGCAGGTATTTTTGAAGGTAGCATATCTGAATGGTTGCATACAAAGGGAATTGATTCAACGAGAACTATTCTTGGTTCGTCACTTGGTAAAATGAGCGGTTGCCTACTTATTGGAATTTTCTTAATCTTTTTTAAATAAATTTACTGATTAAAATGGATTTCTCCATTTTTTTCTTAGGTCTCTATCTGGCTGGGGAGGGAGGATTCGAACCTCCGATCACGGGACCAAAACCCGTTGCCTTGCCACTTGGCTACTCCCCATTGAAGCTAATAAATTTTATATTAGATCCTGGTAAAATTCAATCTTAAGAGGATTGTCATATTGAAATAAATTGAGTGTAGCTCTGATGGTTTATTTATAAATAGTCAAGCTGTTAGGTGTGGTATGTGATAAAAATACATTTGTGGATAATGGTTCCAAACCATTATATACCTCAGTGGCCGTCTTTAGGTTATCGCATAATGCAAATACGGTAGGGCCGCTTCCGGTCATCTGAGTGGCAACAGCTCCCAGTTCAGATGCTTTCTCTTTTAGCACCAGTATTTCTCTATCCTCAATAACTGCTACTTCTTCCAGATCATTTTTAAGCTTTTTAAAGAATTCGGAAAATCTCTTTTTAATAATATTATCAACAAGTTCCCTGTGTATGGATCTTTTTTCTATTCCGACCAGGTCAAACTTTTCATATACATCTCTGGAAAGGAATTTGGCATCATTTGTAGCAAGTATGATCCAGTAAAAGGGCAGATGGGGCAGCTCAGAGAGTTTTTCTCCCCTGCCCTCCGCAAGAGTGGTACCTCCTCTGACACAGAAAGGAACATCTGATCCTACTTCGCCTGCCAGCTGCATCAGATCTGCGGCTTTTATATTCAGTTCAAACAGTTTGTTTAAAGCCACCAGAGTCGCCGCAGCATTGGTACTCCCCCCGGCGAGGCCTGCACATACCGGAATATGCTTCTCTATATTGATCACTATAGAATATTTATCTCTTAGACCGTAATTGTCTAAAATCTGCGCCGCTGCCTTATGGACCAGATTTTTCTCATCAAGAGGGATATCTTCATTATTGCAGGTGATATAAATCCCGTTCTTGTTTTCTGAACCGTGATTTTTCTTACTTCTCAGAACTTTAAAAGTAAGCTCATCAGAAAGGCTTATACTCTGCATTATTGATTTTATTTCATGAAAGCCATCAGTCCTGCCGTTTTTTGTAACATTCAGATATAGATTTATTTTCCCGGAAGCTCTAAGTTTTAAAATATTTTTAACATCCATTCTGCTATATAATAACATAAATACAATATATTACATATTACTAAGATTTCTATACAGAAAAATATAATTTTCCAGGATAAGCTCCTCTGCCCTGGTATTTTTATCCTGTCCCATTTCAGACAGCAATTTTATTATTATTTCTGATTTATAGCAATATTTAGATTTTTCTTGAGCAAGTGAATTTACAAGTTTCTTCCTGCGGTGTGAAAAACATCCAGTCACGAAATCAAAGAAATCCTTTATATTAAAATTTTCTCGGTTCAAGATCTTATCATCCTTCCTTGTCACTTCTACGACCGCTGAATCAACAAAAGGCCTGGGCAGAAAACAATTTCTCGAGATCTGGAAGCAAAGGTCAAAATCAGCAAGAAAGTTGGTTTTCACCGTATATGAACTGTAATTCTTATCTCCTACTGAAGCAAGCATCCTTAAAGCTATATCTTTTTGTATGGTTATAAACATCTTTTTTATGTCCTCTGATTCCAAAAGGATTTTTAATACCAGAGGTGCAGCGATGCTGTATGGGAGATTTGAGACTACTTTGTTTACACCATATTTAGCTGCGATATCAGTATAATCAAGCTTTAAGGCATCCGAACATATGAGCCTTACTTTCCCACCGATATTTTCCTGGAATATATCCTCAAATACCTTTGCAAGAAGCTTATCTATTTCAATACAGACCACCATTTTTGCTTTGGAGAGTAAAATCTCAGTAAGGCTGCCTATCCCGCTTCCAATCTCAAGTATTACATCACTGCTGCTGACATCTGCATGCGAGACTATCTTTTTTGCATTGTTGGTATCGATCAGAAAGTTCTGCCCTAATTTTTTACTCAGCTTTATCCTGTACCTTTTTAAAATCTCAGTTGTCTTCCCGGGTGAGCTTATATAAGAATGCATTTTTTAAATTTGATTTATGGAAAAGAAATCTTCCGCATTTTTAGAAGTGACTTCTGCCACTTCCTCAATGCTTAAATTTTTTACTTCTGCAATTTTCTGTGCCACATATTTCACATATCCGGGGTAATTCTCCTTACCCCTCTCTGCCTGCGGAGCCAGGAAAGGTGAATCAGTCTCAATAAAAAGCCGCTCAATAGGTACCTTTTCTACAGTTTCCAGTAAACCAGCGGCATTGGGAAAGGTGATTATACCGGTAAAGGAAATATACAGACCCAGATCAAGACACTGCATTGCAAAACTGGTATCCCCTGAAAAGCAGTGTACTACAGCTCTGAAATTTTTCTGGCTTGAATATTTCTTTACTACATTCAAAGTCTGCTCGTTAGCGTCCCTGTCATGGATTATTACGGGGATATTGTATTTTAATGCAAGTTCTATATGAGATATAAAAGTCTTTTCCATATCCTTTGCGGGGCTAAGGTTCCGGTAAAAATCAAAACCTGTCTCACCTACTGCAACTACCTTCCTATATCTTCTACCATCACTATCACATTCGTCTTCAGTTTTACCCTGTATCAGACATTCAAGGATTTTTACTTCATTCTTTCCAAAGTCTTTAGCATAATGAGGGTGGACTCCAATACTGGCAAAAACGCTATCAAACTTCTCTGCAAATTCTAGCGATTTTCTGCTGCCGCTGACACTTGAACCCACATTTATAATGTATTTTACACCTTCGCTCTGGGATTTAGAGACAGCCTCTTCGGGAGCCATGTTTTTTAGCATATCTATATGAGCATGTGTATCTATAAAATACATAGTATCACTTATTCTCATCTATCCTGGGAAACAGTATTTCTCTTTTACCTATTTTTGTTCCACCTTCAAATTTACCCCAGACTCCATCACCCTCGATTGTGATCTGGGAAGTATCCTGGGCTATTCCAAGCTGAGAAAATATTTTCTGGCAGGTTGACGGTATGAAGGGTGCCAAAATAACAGCCGACAGCCTGATAACTTCTATTACTTCATATAATACCCCGTCCAGTTTCTTCTGGTCATCATCGCTGCCGCTTTTTACCAGATTCCAGGGCTGGCTGTCTTCAATATGTTTATTGGCTGCATTTATGAACTCCCATACCTTTATAAGATACTCTGAGAATTTAAAACTGTTTATGCATTTTAATGCTTCTTTTTTTACTTCACCCCATTTTTTCTCAAAAACAGGGCTCGAGACTTTTTTAGGTATTATGCCGCTTTTGTATTTATCCACCATGGCCAGAGTCCTTGAAACCAGATTTCCAATGTCATTACTCAGATCCGAATTATACCTTCTTATGAAAGTTTCATCTGCAAAAGAGCCGTCCTGTCCGAAAGATATTTCCCTTGTTAGAAAATACCTTATGCCGTCCACCCCATATTTATCCAACAGCTCATCGGGATCCAGGATAATACCCTTTGACTTAGACAGTTTTTCACTTCCGCTGAGAAGCCAGCCGTGTACTACGATATGCTCTGGAAGTTCAATACCCAGCGACATCAGCATAGCAGGCCAGATCAAAGTATGAAACTTTAAAATATCCTTCCCTATATGATGCTGCCTGGCAGGCCAGTACCTGTCAAACAGGTCCTGGTCATCGGAGCTGTATCCCAATGCTGAAATGTAATTGATAAGAGCATCTACCCATACATAACAATAATGTCCGGAATCAAAAGGTAGGGGGATCCCCCACTTTACTGCAGTCCTGGAAATGCTTATATCCTTTAGTCCCTGCTTTAAAATACCCACTACCTCATTTTTCCTGGTCTCGGGGATTACGAAATCCGGGTTGGCTTCAATATGCTTTATCAATCTATCTTCATATTCGGACAGCTTGAAGAAATAGTTTTCTTCCTTTACGTCCTCGACCCCTCTACCGCACTGGGGGCACTTTCCTTCAACCAGCTGGGAATCCAGCAGAAACGTCTCACAGGGTGTGCAGTATTTTCCCTCGTACACACTTTTATATAGATCACCGTTATCTTTTAATCTCGTAAGTATATTCTGGACTATTTTTTCATGCCTGCTGTCAGTAGTCCTGATATAACTGTCATTACTTATGTTATACAGCTTTAGAAGCCTTTTCATATCCTTGACCATCTCATCTACGTATACCTGCGGGGAGACTCCCTTCTCCTGCGCGCTCTTATTTATTTTTTGCCCGTGCTCATCGGAACCGGTCAGGAAAAAAGTATCCTTTCCCATAGCCCGGTTAAATCTTGCCACTACATCGGTAAGTATGAATTCATATATCTGCCCCAAATGCAGTTTGGCGTTCATATATGGAATCGCGGTTGTGATGTAAAATTTTTCTTTGGTCATAGTATCCTTTGCCTTAAATTTTCGTTGCAATATTATACAATTTTTG
>Ga0307430_1000101_pt1 | contig 80204 bp, 66 predicted proteins | sample SalMarWE160130MG_FD_202159 | JGI IMG/M metagenome (GOLD analysis project Ga0307430, IMG submission 202159) | Salt marsh sediment microbial communities from the Plum Island Ecosystem LTER, Massachusetts, United States - WE1603-130 | ecosystem: Environmental > Aquatic > Marine > Intertidal zone >... | reverse complement strand
TTTTTCTACAAAGTAACTCTAGGCTGCCAATGGGATATTGAAAAGATCCATTACGCAAGGCGTGAGAAAAAACTACCTGTTGTTTTAAGTCCTGATGAGGTGGCGCAGTTTTTAAAGGCTGTAAAGAGTAAAAAACACAAGGCAATTTTAGTGACAACATATGCTACCGGGCTACGTATCTTAGAAGCAACAAGACTAAAGGTATCTGACATTGACAGCCAACGCATGACAATACGTGTCCAACAGGGCAAGGGAAAAAAAGACCGCTATGTCATGCTTTCTCAAAAGCTTCTTGTAATTCTGCGTGACTACTGGAAAGAATATCAGCCTGCTTCCTGGCTGTTTTATGGTAAAAGCAAGAACAAACCGATTTCAGTCGTTCTTCTTCCAAAAGATATTCGATTCCAAAGTCTACTCCATCCGGATCGGTTGTCTCCTCATCTAAGAGTCCAGCAACCTGTAAAATTCCCCGGATATTTTTCTCGCCGATAACATCCTTAATGATTTTCCCAGCCATCATAGCTGCTACTAATGGACCTTTGTCATCCAGTGTGCCCCTGCCATACATTTTGCCATCTTTAACCACTGGTTCAAAGGGATCTGAATCCCATCCTTCCCCTGCAGGTGCAACATCCATATGACCGGGCACAAACAATATCTTGCCACTTTTACCTGAGCCTATATTGCCAATGATATTTGGCCGTTTCTCATTTCGTGCATAAACCTGAAACGGAATGTTCCATTTTTCAAACTCTCTTTTCACAATATTTGCAACCCGATATTCTTCGCCTCTTTCTTCAAGATAAGGATGTTCAGTTAACTTTTCTGAGACCACATTCACCGTTTTCTGCCTTACCATTTCTGCAAGCAGGTCAGTTATTTCTCTGGAAATTTGATTATTATTCTCTTTAAAATATTGAATTATTTCCTCTTTTAAAATCATGTTTTTCTCCATTATTTAATAATTTAAATAAAAAGCCGGCTAAAACTCTAAATTTTTTATATTTTTTAATTTAAACAATACCGATACATAATAAGTCTTTTAAAGAAAGTAATCCAGTGTGTGAAAACATGCAAAAAAATTCATGCGGTCAGCCTAGAATTACTGGATCGCGTTGGAGCACGTTTGCATTTGGAGGAAGCCATCCAATTATTAAAGAAGGCTGGCGCCAAGGTCATTGACAGCAATCTCGTGAGGATTCCTTCACATCTTGTGGAAAATGCCCTGGCAACCGCGCTGAAAAAAATTGACTTGTTTGACCGGCATACAAGACCTGCTATTAACCTTGGTAAGCACAATAAATATTACGGACCAGGGTCAGACTGTCTAAATATTATTAATCATCGGAATGGGCGACGAAGAAAGCTAATAGTAAAGGACGTAGTAGAAGGAGCAATACTCTGTGATTCACTCGAGAATATTGATTTTGTGATGTCTATGGTGTTTCCCTCAGATGTCAATCAAAGTATAGCCGATCGATTCCAAATGGAAGTCATGCTCAACCACACCACAAAACCCATTATTTTTGTATCCTATGATTTAAGCGGCTGCAAAGATTGTGTGGAAATGGCTGAAGCTGTGGTGGGTGGGGAGGAGGTTTTACAAAAAAATCCACTTGTTGCCTGTTACATTAATGTGCCAACAGGGCTGCTTCATAACGAAGATTCACTCAGAAAACTTCTCTTTTTGGCTGAAAAAAACATTCCATCTCTTTATATACCATCATCGACAGAAGGAGTAACAAGCCCCATAACAACAGCGGGAGCTGTAGCCCTAGATTATGCCGGTGTTCTTGTCGGACTGGTACTATCACAATTAATACGAGAGGGGGCACTGGTTATTATCCCTGGTATGTCACCGGGTCCGCTGGATATGCGTGATGTTAAAGTGACTGAAAAGACTTTGGCTTTAGATGTTATTGAAGAAGTCGGGCCCGAGGGCAACTATTTGAAAACAGAACATACCCGTAAGTATTACAAAGAACGTTGGTATCCAAATCTATTTGAGCGAGACATGTATAATTCTTGGATTGGAAAGGGCGGGAAAACACTTGTTGAACGGGCTGCTGACGAAGTTGAGCTAATTTTATCTGAGCATGAACCTGAATCTTTGCCCTCCAAGATAAAAGAGAAGCTTAAGGGAATAGTCCATAGAGCCAACGCGAGCTAGAATTCACAGCCCTCTCGAAACCGGCATTTCCCTTGTCTCTTTAATGGGACTAGATATCTTGACTTTGGAGTTACCTCACCTATACTCTAGATTAGGGAACATAAGAGTCGTACAAAAGCTCCTCGAACACAAATCAATCAAGACAACCGAAATTTATTCCCACCTTAACGACAGGCACCTTCATTCGGTAATTTGCATGCTGCCCGGCCCTAATTTGGGCACAGTTTTGGGCACACCTAACATTTTGGGAAGCAAGAAGATTCCGCAAGTTATTGAAAATAAAGAAAAGAAATTGGTGGGCGATACAGGATTTGAACCTGTGACTTCTACCGTGATGAACCGACACAAAAAGACGAGAAAGCGGAAAATATAAGGGTATAACCCTGTAATCTTTCGAGAATCAGGCGCTTGGGATTTCGAATAATCAAACAATAATGATTGGCTCGGAATTTTCGTCATTTCATTTAACTCGTTTTCATAAAAATAATTAAAACAGTTAAAAAATATCAATTGACATAAACATTTAATTTGTTTTAAAATTATTAACCAGAATATTTAATTGTTATAAAAATCATTAAATAATATGTACAAGTTAGAAAAGCTCTCAGGTCTTGAACAAAAGCTCTATTTCCTCCTCGAAGCGGAGGATCAAAAGGTTGTATGTGCAGAAAAAGCAATGGAATTGCTGGGGATATCGCGAATGCACGCCTACAATCTTCTTAAGAACATGAGGACAAAAGGGGCTCTGGACAAGGTGAGATCCAATTTATTTGTGAGGATTCCCGCTCACATAGTGCATGACAAAGGAAAGTACGTGGAAGATCCCATACTAGTTGGAAAGCACTTGATGAAACCTTATTTCTTTTCGTACTATACGGCACTTTATCTCCATGGGCTCTCCCAGCAGTCAGCCAGTCATTACTATCTGTCCACAACAAAGCATATCCAAAATGTGGATTATCATGGAAACGTTTTTTACTCAGTGATTCTGATAGAGAAGCGTTTCTTCGGGTTTAAAGAGATGAAATATGGAAAAGAGAGGGTATTTGCCTCTGATTTGGAGAGGACCATTGTAGATGTAATGAACCGACCCGAGTACTCAGGAGGATACGAGGAAATATTAAGGTCATTCCAGGATATGGAAGATATCGACTGGAACCGGCTGCTTAAATACCTTGACAAAATGGGAGAAAAGATACTCTTCAACCGGGTAGGTTTTGTGTTTGATATGTTAAGGAAATTTGTAAACACACCTGAATGGTTACTATCGGAGCTAAGAAAAAAACTTTCTGATAATATCTATTACTTCGAGAAAAACAAGAGAGGCTCTTATGTTAAAAAGTGGAAGATAATAGTGGACAAGAGGTTAGATAAAATAGTTATAGCTAGCTAATGGAATTGAATCTCAGACAACTCCAGAAAATCCAGAGAGATACTGGATTCAATCGCGACTTTTTAGAAAAAACATTCCACATGACAAGGATACTTTCATGGATTTTCAAAGGTAAGCGAATTGGTTCAGACTTTGCGCTGAAAGGAGGAACTGCTCTAAATTTCATTTACCTTGATATTCCTAGGCTTTCCGTGGATTTAGATCTGAATTTTATAGGAGCACTAGAAAAAAAGGATATGCTGGCCAGGAGGAAGGATATTCCGGATGAAATCGCAGATTTAGCTGATTCCCTCGGATACAAGATGACAAAAAGGCCCAGTTCTTACATCATGGAAAGGTATGTTCTAAGATACAAAAGGCTAAGCGGACTCCCTGACAGTGTGAGACTTGAGATTAATTATTTGGAGAGAGTCCCATTCATGGAAGTTACACGAAAAACATTTGACAACATCTTCGAAGGTGAAAAGTTCAAAGTGAACACTTACACTATTGAAGAGATTGCAGCGATGAAGACCAAGGCATTGGTAGAAAGGCTTTATTCCAGGGACATTTTTGATATGTATGCGATCTCTAAACTTAAATTAAACAACCAAATCCTGAGGAAGATGATGATTCTGTACATAATAATGGCGAGAAAGGAAGCGGATGTTGATAAACTTATCTCCAAAGTTCGAAGGTATAGGAACAATGAGATATTGGTTGGTGTCGGTCCGTTCCTTCGGAGAGGCCAGGAAGAAGATTTGAATCCTGCATTGATCAAGAAGTCTGTTGAGGAATTTTACAGGCAGGTATTCGTGTTGGATTATTCAGATAATGAGTTTGTCAAATCGCTTAAATCGGGAAATATTGATATGAAGACTCTATTTGGAGAAGAGGATTTCAACCCTCAAGCAGAAAAACACCCAGGTCTGATTTGGGCCTTAAATTTAAAATGAGCGACCCTGCGCACCTGGTGGCATACCTGAGCGTGTGACATCTTCAGCATGTCGTCCACCAGCTGCTCTGCCAGAATTTGGGCGCAGTTTTGGGCACACCTAACATTTTGGGAAGCAAGAAGATTCCGCAACTTATTGAAAATAAAGAAAAGGAATTGGTGGGCGATACAGGATTTGAACCTGTGACTTCTACCGTGTGAAGGTAGCACTCTACCACTGAGTTAATCGCCCAACCAGTAATTATTACAACTCATTACATATCAATATCTTAACTTTTTAAGGTTTGATCCTGGAACTAAAGAAGCAGGATCAGCTTCAAGATGGTTGAGATGTATACTCTCATCATCCATCGATTTCATTCTCTTTTAATATTAACGATTTGTCAATTACTTAGCAGGCCTGAGCTCAATACTGCTCATATAGCACTCCTGCCAATTGTCTTTGTTCCCTTTTACCGTGAGAGTGAAAGTCCCGCCAGAAATACTGATGGTTCCAAGCTTGACTTCCTGAAAGGAATCCAGACCTTTTGTGTTGGGCAGTAGAAACTCCTTTTTTATTTCTCCAACCTCGATTATTATTTTATTGTCAGCAGATATGGTTGCTACTGTCACATAAATATCAAAAACTTCATCAGCACTAATCTCAATAGGCCACTCCATCCATGTTTTTGTTTCTTTCCATGTTATATACGATCGCTCTGTATCACGGATCAGTTTGGCGTGATTGGATGATACATATCCACGATTCTCAAGATCACTCTGTTCAGGGCTTAAAATGAGAGCTCCTGTTTCGCTAGGCGTAATATTCTGATTCGGGACATCAGGCGATCCTTTAATATCTAAGACAACAACAGATGATATCTCATCAGCTGCTTCACCTGTTAAGCGGACCACAAGCCCTTCTTCAGTCTTTTCTACATCAAACTTTTCCTTATTATCAGAAAGCGCGTAGCATTGAATAGCTGCATTATTTACCGGGACATACAGCAACTTATCGTCCGGCCAATCGAACACCTGAAGATACAGGCGGGAATCGCCATTTTCCAGTTCCTTTCGAGTACATCTTCCCCACCAAGGGCGACGGAATGGGCTGGCTTCAGTTCCATATATCGATTCGCTGTTAATATCCATCCAGCTGCCAATTTCAGCTAATCTGTCAATGGAAGCCTGAGGAATAGTCCCATCCGGTTTAGGTCCTACATTGAGAAGAAAATTCCCTCCTTTGGAGGCAATATCAATAAGCTTATGCAACAGGTCTTCGGTTGATTTCCAATCTTCATCATAACTCTTGTACCCCCAGGTATGATTCATTGTCATACAAACTTCCCAATCACGGCCTTCGATGCCTGTGGCGGGAACATGTTGTTCCGGAGTATCTGAGTCTCCCTTATAACCTCCACCCAGGCGGTTATTTGTAATAAGGCTCGGTCTTAAAGAAATAAGGGGCCTTAAAAGCTCTGCTCTTTCTTTGGTCATCCAGTAGGGAGTATCCCACCACAATATATCGATGTCATAATTAGTAAGGATCTCTTCTACCTGTGGATAAGCGATTTCTTTCAAATAACTATCAAAGCTTCCGGAATGCGCTTCATCCCAGTATTCACCCTCTTCATAACCGCTTTTCGCTCCACCCGGATGTGTCCAATCCTGAGCTTGTGAATAGTAGAATCCGATCTTCATCCCTTCCTTTTTTGCTTCCTTGACCAGAGGTCTCAGAAGATCTTTGCCGTAAGGTGAAGCATCAGCAATATCCCAATCTGTGACTTTTGAATCAAACAGGGCAAACCCATCATGATGTTTAGATGTAATAACAATGTATTTCATCCCGGCATCTTTTGCCATCTTAATCCAGTCTTTGGGATCATAAAGGATTGGATTGAAATCCTGGGCATAGGTTTTATATTCAGCGACAGGAATCTTCGCATTCCGCAGTATCCATTCACCAATTCCACCTATTCTTTCTCCACGATACGTTCCGGCAGGCACCGCATATACGCCCCAGTGAATAAAGAGTCCAAAACGTGCTTCACGCCACCATGCCATTCTCGCATCCCTTTGCTCTTGGGTTTCAGTCAAGGGATCGACCCATTCCTTTTGCGCTGTGCTGTTTTTATCAGTACATGAATGAAGGAAAAAGACAAGAGCCAATAATCCCAATAATAGAATTTCTCTATATCTATTCATGATTTTACCTCCTTGTTTGACATTTCGGATTTACGTCAAATCCCTCCAATTTTCCGTAATTTATGCCTGCTGATATTCTGAAATAAAGTTATCACGCCTTAATCGATAAAGTCAACAAGACAATAAAATTGACCGGGGAGTTCGAAGGATTCTACTAGAAACAAAATCAGGCCAAACTGAGTTCACCATTCACTATGAACTTTTGCTAGATCAATTTCTAGAGATTCAAACAGTCGGTTTTGGAAAATCAGATCTAGGATTCGGACTATCGTATTCTCCGTGCCTTGCCATCCCAGGGATGGGCGGAGATGATAAAGAAAGTCTATTAGATCGATCCTCTCATCTGTGGATTCTCTGTTGATTTGACCTTTTTTGTTCCTTGAATTCTCGGTTTTTTAAAACATCCTATCAAACCATCACAATGATACTGGACGGAGCCAGTAACAAAGACATTGAGAAAAATCTATTTTATTTCAAGTTATTTCTGTATATTGGATTCTAAGGAATAGTATCTTTAGAGGTTCTGAAAAAAATGAGTCAAAAAAAATGGGTTTCCGGATTGCTTCTAATGCTTTTAGCTTTGATTTTCAGCATCGGGTTGACCTTTGCCTCAGTGGAACTGCCCGGGTTATTGAACAAAACTCTTTATGGAACTGTTCCCGATCTTGATGGTGATTCCCATGCAGATGAGTCTGCTGTTACGCGGACTGAGCTGTTCATAAGCCACTATCACTTACGGCTCATCGGCTATATCTGTTTTGGAGTTATGGTCCTTCTCATCGCAGCAGGTTTCATCACAGGCAAAAAAAACGAAAAAACGGTGGAATTTTTGTATCTGGTTGGCTTTTTAGTTTTTTCCCTTCAAGTGATTGGAAGCATTTTGCCATCAGAGACTGCCCGTTTTCGAAACTGTGAATTTGTTAACTTTATTGACAATAAGGCATTTTACATTTATAAATATAGTAATGGCTGTCCAAAGGTGTCCTTACTGCAAAGCAATCATTGATGAAAATGAGGAGTTCTGTTCTAACTGCGGCACAAGGCTTTTATTTCCAGAGGACGAATTAATAGAAGAGGAAATTCCTGGAGAAAAAATTATTGACGAGAAAGTGAAGACAGAAAAACACGAGCCAAAAAAGAAGCCAAAAAAAGGGAAAAAGAAAGCTGCTTCAAAAAAGAAAGAAAAAGAAGTGGCGGCTCTTAAAGAAAAAGAAGAAATTGCTGAAATAAAGAGCGAAGAATCAAAGAAGGGAGAAGAGCCAATTGAAGATGAAGAAAAAACAGAAAAGTTATCTCAGGCAGAAATAGAGAAAAAATCTGACGAATTGGCTGATCTTGAACAGAAAGTGGAGCTGCAGGAAAAGCCTGCAGAGAAGTCAGAAACCGAAGAAGTAATCCAAGACGAAAAAGAAATAGAGGAAGAGATTTTGGAGCCGATCGAAGAGGATTTATCAGGAGAAGAAGAAAAGGACCATGAAATAGATTTCGCAGTTGAAGAAGAGGAGAAAATTGAAAAATCTCCTGACGAGAGCAAAGAATCAGATTTTAAGACGGCTGATCTGAAGAAAATTGTTGACACGGCTGAAAAGGAAAGGGAAGACATTGAGAAATTCCTGGATTCCCTGAGGGAAGAGCGGAAGCAGCGTAAAGAGGGAGAAGAAAGCAATAAGGACGAAGAAGACGAACTTCCTCCTTGGGCGGCAAATATTAAAGAAGCCCCTCCTTCAGATATCCCTTTTACAGAAGAAGAAGGAAAGGAAGAACTCCTCGAACCAGAGGAGGACGTGTCTCATGTAGAAGAAGAGATAGGCCTCGAAGATGCCCAGGCAGTTGATACGGGTGTGGGGATTCCTGAGAAAATAGACCAGCAAGATCTTTCCTTTGAGGGACATTACGAGGAAGAAGAAAAAGCCGGCGTAGTGATGCCCCAGAAAGAAGTGGGAGCCTCAAGGTTTACGATCTGGCTGAAATCCAGCTTATTTGATGTTTTTTTTGTCGCGCTGCTTTGGTTTGCAACTCTCTGGATTGCTTCATATGTAATAGGTGTTTCTGTATTTCAATTGATATTTTCTTCAACGTGGGAGTCCATTGGTTTTCTAGCTGCTCTTTTGTCTGTCTATTTTTTCTTGTTTTTATTTTTTCTGGGAGAGACTATAGGAAGTTATCTTTTCTCCCGGGGAGAATGAATCCCGACCTCGCCTCCTAATTTGAAGTTTCCCCCCAAAAATTTTTCCCTGGCTTTCTTATCCGAGGCAATTTTCTGCGAAGTCCCTTTGATCAAAATATCGCCGTTTTCTATGATATAAGCTGTGTTAGCAATCTTAAAAATATCACGGACATTATGGTCAGAAAGTAGAATCCCAATTCCTTTGTTTTTAAGGTTCAATATGATTTTTTGAAGTTCGATGATTGTTAACGGGTCGATTCCTGTGAAAGGTTCATCCAGCAAGAGAAATTTTGGATTGAGAGCAAGGGCGCGGCAGATTTCAAGTTTTCTTCTTTCCCCACCAGAGAGGCTGTGTGCGGACTGTCTGACCAGAGGAAGGAGGCCAAGTTCTCCGAGAAGTCGCTTTGATATTTCATTACGCTTTTTTACAGTGTGGTGCTGGAGTTCAAGGACCATCCTGAGGTTATTCTCTACTGTTGTCTTGAGAAAAACGGAATTTTCCTGGGGCAGATAAATTATTCCTTGTTTTGCTCTTTTGTAGGACTGGAATGAGGAAATATTTTTGTCGTCTAAATAAATCGCTCCACTGTCAGGCCTGAGCAAGCCCACCATCATAAGGAAAGTAGTGGTTTTGCCGACTCCGTTTCTCCCCAGCAGCCCAATTATTTCACCGGACTTTATTTCAACATCTATGCCCTTGACGACAAGGCGGCTGCCGAAGCTTTTTTTCAGCTCTTTCGCTTTAAGGATAGACATTGCTATATACTACTTTCATCCGCTAAAATACTAAGGTCATTTTCTTTAACTGTCAAGAAGTCATGAAAAAAGTTATCAGTGCATCACGAAGAACAGATCTAGTAGCCTTTTTTCCGGAGTGGCTTTCTTCTGCGTTTAATGAGGAAAAAGTGCGTGTTTACGGCCCTTCAGGGCACACTTGTACGGTGGATTTAAGCCCTCAGGCAGTTCATACGATTGTTCTCTGGTCGAAAGACTTCTCTAATCTAATCGAGAACCATTTTGGCCTGCAGAATACATTTAAGAAGTACAGCCAGATATATCTTCATTTCACCATCACAGGATTGGGAGGGACTTTCATAGAGCATGGAGTTCCATGCACATCAAAAGCCATTTCGCAGCTTGACCCTTTGATAAAGATAGTTGGACGGCCTGAGAGGATATCTGTACGGTTTGACCCGGTTATCTACTGGAAACAAGAGAATGAAGTTAAAACTAATCTTTATTTTTTTGAAAAGATAGCACCGGAGCTTGCTGCCCGTGGAATAAAGGACATCAGGTTTAGCTTTGCACAGTGGTATGGAAAAGCCCGAAGGCGGGCAGCGAAACATGGCTTTCTTTATGTTGATCCCTCTCGGCAGGAGAAGAAAAAAGATGCGCAGTATCTTGCTGGAATAGCTCGAAGCATGGGACTGCAGCTTTATTCGTGCAGCCAGAATTTTTTGGCGGAAGTGGAGGGCATTCAGACTTCTTCATGTATCGATGGGTTACTTCTTAAGCGTCTCCATCCTTCCGCAGAGCCTGTCTCTTCAAAAAAAGATAGAACCCAGCGAACAGAATGTGGATGCACCGAATCTACTGATATCGGGAGTTATACACAGTTCTGCCCACACGCCTGTCTTTACTGTTATGCAAATCCATTAATTTAATTTAAATAGGGACAAAAAAACCGATCTTAGAGGAAATAATTGCCTTGTTTTATAATCATTTGCTTTATTTTCAGCAATTTTTGATGGCCTGTCCCTAATTCAAACGATTATTGATAGGTCCTTTTCATCGAGAGAATAATATTTAATTTTAAAAAATAGTTTGAAAAATTCATAAGAATATATTATATTATTAGTAGGCTACGTTGTAGCTACATTAAATAAAGGAGATGACAGATGAATAATAACGTTGTTAGATCTAGAATTGATCCAATAGTAAAGCAAGAAGCAAATCGCATTTTTAAAAATATGGGTATCACTCTTAGTGATGGCATTCGACTTTTCCTTTATCAAGTAATTGCTGAGAAAGCTTTACCGTTCAAGGTAAAGATGCCGAATAAAAAAACTATCGCTGCAATGGAAGCTGCCCGGAAAGGTAAGACTGAACCCACAACCCTGGGGCAGTTAGCGGATGAATGGAAAGATGCTGAATGCGGGAAATAGTTAGAACTTCACAATTTAAAAGTGATCTCAAAAGGCTGGCTAAATCTGGTAAATACAGCATTGATGAGTTGCTTGCTGTTGTAGAAAGACTGGCAAATGATATTTCATTGCCTGTAAAAAATCGCGACCACCCTTTAACCGGTAAATGGAAAGATCACCGAGATTGCCACATTTGTCCTGACTGGTTACTTATCTATCAATTGGAGTCCGAGAAATTGACTTTAGTTAGAACTGGTTCTCATGCAGAATTATTTGGATAGGTAAGAAAGCCTGGCGGAAATTTAAATAGGGACATATCCTATTTTTCATGCTTTTGCTTTCGTGGATTTTCCTTATTATTATAGTGAATGAACATATCCAGTCAATGAAAGATGAGCAAGAAAGAGAGAATATCAATTCATTAAAAAGCTGTCTTTATTGTTATGCAAATCCGCTGATATAGCCGGGATTTCGATATATTTAGCTCCGGATTATTCATACCTAAGGGATTGGGCGGGATTCACCATGGCGGTCCGCAAGGTCTGCGCTCCTACTGTCACCAAGGCCAGGATGAAAGCGGCGGTGCCCGCCGCAACAAAAACAGTTATACCGATCCCCGCCCGGTAGGGAAAATCACGAAGCCACTGACTAATGAACCAGTAACCGAGAGGCCAGGCGATAAGATTGGACATCAGCACCCAACGGCCGAAATCTAGGATGAAGGACAAGGTGATTCGTGATGCTGAAGCGCCAAGAATTTTTCGTATGCCTATCTCTTTGGTCCGCTGCTCGGCCAGAAAGGAAGCCAATCCAAACAGTCCCAGACAGGACAACAACAAGGCCAGAACGGTAAATACAGAGATGATTTTTCCTGTCTTTCGCTCCGAGCGATAGTTATAATCAAGGACTTCGCTGAAGAAATAAGGTTGAAACGGGAACTCGGGTGCGAATTTTTTTCCTATTGCTCGGATATGATCCAAAGTTTGCTGAACGTTTTCCTCTCCAATCCGGATGAGCAGGTTGGAGGCGGACTTAATCCACCCAGGATCCATCCCGATGACGAGGGGGGCCAGTTCATGCCTAAGGGGCTGGAAGTGAAAGTTCTTCACTACCCCGACGATTCTCCCCTTCTGATTGAATACCTGGAGCCTCTGCCCGATAGGATTGGTTTTGTCCATGATTTCCACGGCCCTTTCATTAACGATGAAAGCCTCCTCGGGATCGGTGCTGAACTCCTTTGAAAACCACCGTCCGGCGGCCAGTTCCATGCCCATGGTTTCGAAATAGTCGTAATCCACATACTCCCAGTTCATAGAGATCCGTTCCTGGGGATTTTTTCCATCCCAGTCCAGTTTGCTTACCGTGCTGCCTATAAAGGCTGGGTTCTGGACACACCGGGAGACCCGTTTGACTCCAGGGTGCTGCAGAAGTTCGTTTTTCATGGATTCGTACTTGGCCACCATATCTCCCCGCATCTGGACGAATAAAATGTTATCCCTATCCAAACCCAGGTCCATATTGCGGATGAATCTCAGCTGGCGGGTGACACCCAGGGTCGTGATGATAAGAAGGATGGAGATGGAAAACTGAACCATAATCAGGACCTTCCTGAAGGTTCCTCCCTTAGATCCCTTAGAAAGCTGTCCCCGGATAATGCTGTCGGGACGGAAGGAGGATAGAAAAACGGCCGGATAGCCTCCCGCGATTAGTCCGGTGACAATGGAGATCACCACCAGGCCGACCAAGGCTGTTCCGTTCAGGGCTGAGCCTAAGGTCAGTTCTCTCTCGGCCAGCCGGCTGTAAAACCGGAGACTAAATGCCGCCAATCCCAGCGCCAAAATAAGAGCGACCAGGGATGTCAGGACCGTCTCACCGAAGAACTGTTTCACCAGGTCCTTACGCTGAGCGCCGACTACCTTGCGTATCCCAACCTCCAGGGCCCGGTTTCCCGAACGGGCTGTGGTAAGATTGATGAAATTGAAACAGGCAATTAGCAGAATAAAAACCGCGACCAGGCCGAAGAGAACAATGGTCCGGATCAATCCGCCACCTTGGATGTCATAGAGATGGATGCGGGTCATGGGCTGGAGCTTCATGGTGACCTTCAGGTTCTCAGGAATGGTGGCTTTTTCGAGCACTGCCACGGTGATATTCCTCTCTGTCTCAGAGATATTCGTGCCTTTTTGCAGTAGGACATAGGTCTCCAACGGATTACCCCCCCAACTGTTTGACTCCTGCCAATCAGGGCCGAAGTAAAGGGGGAAGGGAAAAATCAGATCGTAATGAAGAGAAGAAATGGCGGGCATATTTTGGATTATCCCTGTTACTCGGACATCGAAATGATTGCCGATTTTGAGGACTTTACCCATGGGATCCCGGTTTCCGAAATATTTAAGTGCCGTGGATTCAGACAGGACAACGGACAGGCGGTCGCTGAAAACACCTTCCGGAGTTCCCTGCTCCATGGGAAAGGAAAACATGTGAAAAAAATCCGGGTCAACGTAGCCGACGCGGTTCTCCACAAACTCCTTATCTGCAAAGGACACAAGGAGGGCAGGCTTTTCTGCGATCCGGGTGGCTTGCTGGACCTTTGGACAGCTTTCTTTTAAGGTTCGGGCCAGAGGGTAGAAGGAGTTGGAAAAAACCTCGCTGCGGCCGTCGGTGAAGATGGCTTCCGTGTAAACACGGTGCAGCCTGTCTTTATTATCATGGAAGCGGTTCATGCTCCATTCAGACTGAATCCAAATCCAGATCAGAATACAGCATGCCATGCCCAAAGCCAGGCCGACCACATTGATCAGCATGTATCCCTTGTGACGGGTAAAATTCCGGTAAAGCATTTTCATCATATTCTTGAACATATCAAACCCCCATTCCAAACGGTCTCTGATCAGGGAAGGGATGGACCTAAGGACATGAATCCTGTACCAGCTGGAAGCCCTGAGACGCCCTTCCCTTTTGACAGAGCAGGCATATATTTCTTCGTAATCACCCAGCCGGGAATCTCGCTCCTCAGCAGAAAGAAGAATCCTTAGAATCCAGGCGAAAATTTTGGGCGGCCGGATTCCGTCGCTCGCGTTTCTGGACATGTCTTGCTCTTGTGTGTTTACTCCATGGCCGTGTCCGGGATCCCTTCCCAGAGTGTGCGATTTACCTCACGGATTTCTTTCAGCGCGGCCCGCCCCTGAGTGGTGAGCTCATAGAGACACTTGCTTCGTCCTCCTCTCTCAGGAGTGGGATTGCTGGTCTCTTTATTCAAGAGCCCTTTACGCATCAGTTTGTCCAGGGGGAGGTAGACAGCGCCCAGAGTCCAGTCATACCCTGTGAGCCTGGATATTTCGTCTCTGATGGTCACGCCGTAGGCATTGTTTGTTAGCCGCCACACGGCAACCAATAAAATTTCCTCGGTGCGAGATAGCAGTTTCATACGAATCCTTTCCGTTCAAATCGATTAGTCTTAAAAATTAAGACATATTACATTAGTTAATACGTACGGAGCGTCAAAAAGGTTGCCTTGATTAGTGAACTTCTTTGAAAACCTTCTTCCATTATGACCTCTTTTGGTATTGTGCGATATCGTACGCCATGTGTTCTGAAAGCGAACACTTTTTTCAAGATGTTTCCGGTTTTAACAGGGGGTTTCTGTATAAATGAAATGGCATGTTTATTGCTTGTGAGTATCAGTGTGTATTTTTAAAATTATTAGAAAGACAAAACAAGAAATTTTATGCGAGAGAAACGAATCATCTATGCGGATGCTAGCATTTTTGATGTTTTTACGATTCCATTAATACTTGGAGATTCCAGCAAAGCCCTTACCGATCCTAATACAATTGTCATAACACAGACCACTGCGAAGAAATATTTCGGGAACGAAAATCCCTTGGGAAAGAGTCTGAAGCTCAAAGAGAGAAAAACCGATTATAAGATAACAGGATTAGTGGAAGATTGCCCTGCCAGTTCACATTTTCAATTCGATATGATCGCTTCTTTAGTTTCCATTCAGTCCAGCGACGATGACAGTTGGATGGGTCACTGTTATTTCACCTACATTGTCCTCCGCGACGATGTCCTTCTTTCGAAACTCGAGGCCAAGTTTCCTGACTTTATTAACCGTCACTACGGACCCAAATTCATGTCTGAAATCGGAATGAGTTATGAGAAGTATTTGAAAGATGAAAACCATTATTACGGGTACTATCTGCAGCCTCTTCTTGATATTCATCTCAATGTGTCTATTTTAGACAATTTACCTGGAAATGGGAATATCAACTATATCTATATTTTTTCAGCCATTGCACTGCTTATCCTATTGATTGCATGTATCAATTTTATGAACCTTTCCACAGCCCGGTTTACCCAACGTTCTAAGGAGGTCGGAGTACGAAAAGTTCTGGGTTCGAGCCAAAAACAGCTCATCCTGCAATTTCTCTGCGAATCTATTCTTTTTAGCCTCATAGCTCTGGTTCTTGCACTGTTGATTGTAGAGATTTCCCTTCCAGCATTCAGCAGCCTCGCCGGCCGGGAATTACAAATAAACTACTTCGGCAACACCTACATTCTTCTGGCTTTTTCAGGGTTTGCGCTTGTTGTAGGAATTTTGGCTGGAAGTTACCCGGCTTTTTTCCTTTCGTCCTTTAAGCCTGTTCAAACAATAAAAGGCACTCTTGAAAAAATGCAGGGGGGCCACCTGCATTTTCGGCAGACACTTGTGGTTCTGCAGTTTACTATCACAACTTTTATTCTCATTGGAACATTTATAATCAATTCTCAGTTAAGATACGTCAGGAATAAGGACCTGGGATTTAATAAAGAACATATCGTTGTCATCCATCGCGCAAATGTGATCCGCAGCCAAGGAGACACTGAGTTTCATAGAAAAAACATGGAAAAACTTCAGCGGTAGTCAACCTTTCGAATATTCATTCCTTGATACCGATTTTGACAACCTTTATAAAGCCGATCAAAGAACCGGAAAGATATTCAGTATCTTTTTCTATCTTGCTATTTTCATTTCCTGCCTGGGATTATTCGGGCTGGTTTCTTTCACCGCCGAACAGCGCACCAAAGAGATAGGGATACGAAAGGTGCTGGGAGCCACGACTATGAGGATACTATATTTGTTATCAAGAGAAGTTATTATTCTTGTCTTAGCTGCCATTTTAATCGCCTCTCCCATAGCCCTTTATTCCATGAGGAAATGGCTGCAAAATTTCGCCTACCGGGTTGGAATACACCCGTTACTGTTTCTTATGACGATGTTAATAATATTATCAGTGGCGTTATTATCCATAGGTTACCGCTCTGTCAAGGTAGCTAATATAAATCCTGCAGAAGCTATCAAATATGAATGAGCCAAAAATATTCATGCTTGCATAGATTTTGGAGTCCGGACCATTTGTCCGCGCGAATCAAAACTTTGGGTTCCAGCAGTCCAGATATTTATTAACCACTTCCTGTATCCCAATCCTTTTATTGACTTTGTATGTATCTTCTATGTATTATCGGTAATGCAGCAGCTCAGAGGGTGGAAATTGAACGAAAATGAGCAGAAATCAAACAATCCCAAAAAGCAAATTCTTTCTATGATGATGTGATGCAAGTATTTTCTTTAGAACCTGAGAATAGAAAAATCAGCAATAGAAAGGGATTTCTGCTTTCTTAATTTTTTAAAGGCATCAGAGGGACAATGCAGCTTATTGATAGAAAATTTACGGGTGAATTTGGAGTTTCACTCAGTATTTTATTTCTATGATTATAAAAATTCACCTAAGGTGGAGGTAAATGATGGAAACTAAAGAGGCCATTAATAAACGGCGAGCCTATCGTTCGTTAGAGCCTGTAAAAATTACCGAAAAGTTAGTGAGGGATTTAGCAGAAAGTACCCAATTGGCCCCTTCCTGTTTTAACAACCAACCATGGAGATTTGTTTTTGTCTATGACCCGACTGTTCTGAAAGAACTTCACCTGGCTCTATCATCAGGGAATGAGTGGGCTCAGGCAGCCTCGATGATTATTGCCTGCTTCAGTAAAGAGGAAGACGATTGCGTTATTAGAGATAGAGTATATCACCAATTTGATGTAGGATTAGCGGTGGGGTTTTTGCTATTGAGAGCCACTGAGTTGGGTCTGGTAGCCCACCCTATTGCCGGATTCAGCCCCAAGAAAACAAGGGAAATACTTGGAATTCCTGAGGAATATCACGTTATTACTTTAGTTATTGTCGGCCAGCATTCAAAACAGATCAGCCCTATTCTTTCCGAGAAGCAGGTGCAGGCAGAGAAAAAGAGACCAGAGCGATTTCCTCTGGAACAATTTATGCTTATCAATAAATTTTAAGAACAATAAAGAAAGGAGAATGTATCATGAGCAAAAAGTATATTTCTCGGAGAAATTTTGTAAAGAATGCCACCATGGGAACTGTTGTTCTTGGTTTCAGTGAAGTTAAAGGCACTGAAAAAAATAGTAATAAAAGTAATAAAGGTAAAATGAAGTCTGAGGAAGTAGTTAAACTACTAAATAAAGATATAACTGGCGAGATTGATGCTGTCCTCACCTATATGAGGAATGCCTTTATTATTCATCAATGTCCTCCTAGTCATAAGATGGAAGAAATTGGAAAGGATGAAATGCGTCATATAGAATGGTTAGCTGAGCTGGTAACCGATTTCGGTGGTATCCCAACCATGGAGCATCGTGAGCTTCAATTTGGGGGAAAGAGCACTGAAGATTTTCTTCTCCGGGCAATTCAGCTCGAGAAAGAGGCTATTGTTCAATATGAAGACCATATCAGGCATATAGACCACAAGGAAGTTGTTGAGATTCTCAAGGTCATCCTTTGGGAAGAAGAGAAACATTTAGAAGAATTTGAGGAATTGCTTAAGGATTTAAAAGAAGAAAAAAGTTAATTTCACCTGGGAGATTGATAACTTGGCTACTTTAAATGAACAATATCCTCAAAGACAGAAATCCAAGTTACTATTTTATCGAATTCTCTAAGGCAAAACCCTGGTTTTTTTATTGGGTTTAGAGATTTTTCTTTATTATTATGCAAATCCGTTGATATAGCCGGGATTTAGATTTAAATCCCCAGGGAAAGTCGTTCTGCCAGTGCAGGAGGAAGCTTTGCCTTTAAGATTTTTTTCTGTGCTTCTTCTATATTATATTCCAGCCTGAAAAAACGGACTTTTTTTGCCTTTGAGTCGTAAATTGCGCATGCAGCGCGTGCGTTCCTGTCCCGCGGCTGTCCGACCGAGCCCGGGTTGATAAGATACCTCACACCCCTCTCGATTTTTAGCTCGTTATAGTTCCCTGTAAGAAATGTTCCTTCTACAAGATGGTCTGTTTCGGTGTATACAAAGGGGAAATGTGTATGCCCAAAAAAGCAGATGGGTGATTTTATATTGAGAAAAGCTTCTGCTGCATCAAATTCGCCAAAGATATAGTAATCTTCGTCAAAAGGAGCTCCATGGCAGATTGTAATATTGGTATGGACAGTCTGAGGCCCTTTTTTTAAACGAGAAAGATAATGCAAATTTTTTTTGAGCAGGTTTTGCTGTGTCCATAGAACTGCCGATGCAGCTACGGGATTGAAAGTACTGACAGACTCGAGCCCACACACAGCCTTGTCGTGATTTCCCCTTATTATCGAGATTGGTTTGAGAGCCTGAATTTTTTGTATTACTTCATTAGGGCAGGCTCCGTATCCAACCATATCACCGAGGAATATGAAATAATCTATCTTTCTCCTGTGCGTAAATTTAATGAGAGCCAGGAAAGCTTCAAGGTTGCCGTGAATATCTGAAAAAATTAAGTATCGCATTTTTCTGTCTTATCCAAAGTTTTATTTAATAAATTGTACATATTATGGGCTTTATAAGAACTTCTTACAAGAGGGCCTGATTCGACTTCTTTGAAACCGAGATCCAGCGCGGTCTTTTTGAGCTGCTCGAATTCTTCAGGATAGTAATATTTTACGACAGGAGCGTTTGTTCTTGTAGCCTGAAGATATTGGCCGATAGTCAGAAGGTCGCAGGAGGCTTTTCTAAGGTCTGAAAGAGTCTGGAAAATATCTTCTTCCTTTTCTCCCAAACCGATCATGAGCCCGGATTTTGTGGTCATGCCCAGTTCCTTTGATCTTTTTAGGATTTCTAGCGATCTGAAGTAATTCTTTTTCGGCCGGTTTATTGAAGGATAAATAGTTACAGGAACCTCCAGGTTGTGGTTTAACACCTCAGGCCGGGCCTGTATGACTGTATCCAGAGCCTTCTCGTTGCCGTTAAAGTCAGGGATCAAGATTTCCACCTTTACACCGGGTGTTTTTTTTCTTATTGATTTTATGGTTTCTATAAAAATTGAAGCACCACCATCAGAGAGGTCATCACGTGTGACCGAGGTTATAACCGCGTAACGAAGTCCCATTAATGATACGGCCTCTGCTACTCTTGAGGGTTCATCCGGGGATGGGGGAGAAGGGACTCCTTTTTTTACAGCGCAGAATAAACATCCGCGTGTGCAGATATCTCCAAGTATCAGGAAAGTCGCTGTCCTTTGAGCCCAGCATTCTGAAATGTTAGGACATCTTGCACTTACACATATTGTGTGGAGATTCTGCTTTTTAAGTAGACTGGATACGTAGAAAAAATTACTGTTGGATGGAAGCTTTACTTTGAGCCATGACGGCTTTCTATTGAGCTGCATTATGGGAAAAGCTCTATTTTACCTGTCAAGAAATATACAGAGATTTTTAAGTTATTTACTATTAAGGAGGGAATAAATTATTAATAGTATTCGAATATTCTTTCTCTTCTCAGACGTCTTCTTACACGTTTTCGTGCTTGAGCTGCCTTCATCCGCTTCCGTTCACCGGGTTTAAAATATACTGAATGTTTTTTTATCTCTTTTATTATTGCTTCCTGTTGGACTTTTCTCTTAAATCTTCTGAGTGCGCCTTCAATAGACTCGCCTTCATCAATTACGATAAATGCCAATAAAATTCACCTCCTCAAAATTAGGTAAAAAAATTTATATAGGATTTAACTCATATTGTCAATAGTAATAGGGACGGTTCTATTTTTTTATTTTGAAATGTCATATTTTTTCAGAGATAAAGAATGTCAAAAAATAGAAAAAATAGAACCGTCCCATTTCATTCGTATCGGAGGGAGTCGATCGGGTTGGCAGCAGCAGCCTTGATGGACTGGTAACTGATGGTTAGCACGGAGATAACAAATGTCAGAACCGCAGCCATCACGAATTCCATCCAGCTGATGTTCACTCGATAGGCGAAATCGTTCAGCCAGTCTTTCATGGCAAAAAAGGCGATCGGCCAGGCAATAATGTTGGCCAGCAACACCCACTTGATAAATTCCCGCGATAGTAAGGCCACGGTGTTAGAAAATGAGGCGCCAAGAACTTTGCGTACACCGATCTCCTTTGTGCGCCGTGTTGCTGTAAATGAGGCCAAGCCGAACAACCCTAAACAGGAAATGAAAATTGCAAATATACTGAAGTAGCTAAACATTTGCATCATGCGTGCTTCATTTCTGTAGAGCGCGGCGATGCGGTCATCCAGAAAGTTATAACTGAATGGGGACTTGGGATTGAAACGCGCCAACACGGTTTTAATATGGTCCAAAGATTCTTTGATGTGGCTGGGAACAACTCTCATCGAGGGATATGCGTATATTTCCGGCATCGTACATCCGGGCCGCGTTTTCAACCTCTGGAAACTCCTGTTCAAGAAAAGGAACAAACGAAGGAGCCACACTGCACAAATGCCCCTTTATCGATCCATCCGCACTTAGCCACACGCGCTCGATGCGATAGATCCGGTCAGCATGTTTGTGATAGGTGTCATAGCTCAACTCATAGTGAACAAACAACAGGATAAGAATACAAATGGTCATGCCGATAGCCAAACCAAGGATGTTTATTAAGGAGTATCCTTTGTGCTTTTTAATATTCCTAAAAGCAATTTTTAAATAATTTTTAAACACTGGATTCCCAATCTTTATTGTTGATGCCGCTCGATAAAACCAAATTGACGTTTTCGATGATCGTCTCTAGAATTTCCTTTAAGCTCAAAACTGTTTCTCTCGACTTATGTTTTATATTAATTCTATACATAATATACGTATTTTTTAATAGTTTAGTTGCTATTTATTTTAAAATTAATTTATGTTGCAGAAGCTTTTAATGGTTAGGCAATTCCAGAAATTGGAATGCTCCTTTTAACCTAGGGTTATAAAATATGGCTAAAATGCCAGAATATATAACTGTAGGTTAGTTTTTTAATTATAGTAGATGTTTCCCTTTTCCGCTTTCTCAGGATTGTGGAAATAGTGGCCTATTCCGTTTTTAACTACTTCAGCATAACGCGGGACATTTTTGATTTTTATCGCCCTTTCAGGAAATTTCCTGGAAAACTGCTTCATGATCTCTAACATCACAGAACAATGCTGACCTACACGTTTTTTCATGGGCCATCCTGTCTCATCATAAGGCACGAATAATTTCTTTTGTTTTGAAAGGCTCAGCAAAAAAGGATCCTTCCCGTTCAAAAGCAGATCTACGGTTTTCGGTCCTGTTGGCTGGTCCAGGAAGGGAAGAGGCGCTTCCAGGAGAAAAGGCAAAGTATCAGAGTAATCCCCGATTTCCCTGTGGGACAGACCTCGGAATCCTTTGGGGGAAGGCTCCACATGGTTTTCAAATCCTTCCATTGCCTTTACTGTAAGCGATGCCATTGTTGCGAGTCTTATGGCACTTTCCGGAGCCACGATGCAGTTTGTGACCGGGAACATTGTTTCTGCCCCGTGGACATCAAAGGCGATGTCGACTTTTTCTTCCTGCATTATATGCATTGCGCCGAAAGTAACTCTTTCCATAAGAGGACCATTTGCCCTGCCCGGCCATGTCCTGTTTGTGTTTCTCACGTCGAGGAAAGAGAGGAGCTGTTTGTCGGGATAGTGGACATAAACATCAGGGTCCGGCCATTGGTCCAGGGGAGAAGCCTCACGGTTCCCTATCCTGAACTTTTTACTGCCCCAGTCTGTCGGGATTTCAAAATACAAAGGATACCCATCACCGGGCCGAGTGTTACGTCCCCCACTGTTGTTAAACTGCGGGATGATGATGAGCGTTCCTTTTTCCACCACGGCATTTTCAAGAAATATTAGGGAACTCAGTATTGCAGCCGGCTCGTTCGAGTGAGTATTCGCAATGATTAGCATCTTACCGCCTTTCTCTTTTCCTTCCAGATAGAAAACATTGGTATCTGCCATTGTACCTTTCAGGCCTTCAGAATAATCGCTGAGCTTTGTGACTTTTGTCACGCCCGGGCCTGCAATTATTGGAACCATGTAATGCCTGTGCTTGTAAAACTGCAGGCCTGAGATTGTTATAACAACGGTAATTACCACCAGAAATATTGATTTTATTTTCCATTCGCGAGACATTGTTTTTCTCCTTATCCTACTTTACACGAAGGATTCTCAGAACAAGGGGGATCATGACAAGCAGGTAAAGAAGCATATCCTCCACGTTTTTCTTTTCCTTTATAAAGTTCCAGATAAGCATACCTAAAAAATAGGCGGTGATCATGTAATATAATATCATTATTATCGGCATGGACTTGCCTCCTGTTACATACTCCAGCGCACAAGGAATGCTAATTTTGCGCTGAATATGACCATGAGGATTCCTGTTGCAGTAATTACAATCCAGGGAACCCAGGTCTTTTTTAAAAAGGACCAATAACTGCCCTTGTATTCTGAAACCATTACGCTTAATCTGCCGATAAGAGCTGTGGGCGGAAGCCCATCTCCTAACGGCCAGAGCAGGCTTAACCCTGCAATGGCGACAGTGGCATGAAGGCCGATAGAGTCAAGAAACCAGATGAGGGGAATTCCTACAATCGCAGCACCTCCGTATGTCAGGACTCCTTCTGATACAGGGATGATTACGATTAGAGATATAAACAGAAGTACGATCGGAGTGCTGATAACAGCATAAGACAAAAGCCCCCTGACTCCTGTTGCGGTCATTATCTGCTGAAGCGCGCCCACGATAGCCATGGTCGCAAGCAGTGGGAGCAAACGTTTTACCGTCTTTCTTGATAATACAAGGATATTGATTTTCTTGGGGCTTACCAGAAGGGCGGTTACTGCAGCCGCACTAAATTCCAGGGGCAGCCCCAGTATTGGTATGCCGAAAGGCCAGATCCTGGAAGCGATAACCAGGCCGAAAAAGACCAGAAACGGCAGGAGTACCCTCCACCAGCTCATTTTTGCTGGTACTTCGGGCATATCTTTAATAATCTGTTCCAGGTCCATTGCCCCCTCTTTTTTCCATCCGAGAAAAAGTACGGTGAAGGTCCCCAGTATAAGAACCGGTATTCCAAGCGGAAGCTCGAAGCCTACATAGGGAATGGCTGTACCGGCGGATAAAATCATTGCCCATATGTTAACCGGCGGAGCCGCAGCGCTAAGGCCTGCTACTATAAATAAGATAGCTGCGGCCCTTTTTTTAGGTATGCCCAGGTAACCGAGTGCTAATGCTACTGGTGCGCCAACAACAAGCAGCGAAACACTGCCCGCTCCTGTGAGTGCCCCGGGAATAAGGACTATAAACATTAACAGTATCAGGACAATTATTCGTTTATTGTAAAAATATTTTATTATGCCGTGTACGACATAGTTTACGCCTCCGGATTCAGATATGAGAGCCATGAATATTGTGGCCGTTGTAAAAACCAGCATTACGTCCACATATGTAAAGCTTCCTTCTACAAGGTGGCGGGCCAGTTGGCCTATGGGCGGTGTTTTTACAATCGAACCAGCAATGCCTCCTGCAACTGCGGCTGAAAGCATACTCAGCTCTACGGATAATTTCCTCCAATTTGCCAGGGCATAAGCAATCACCATGACTGCTAAAATAATTCCAATTTGTAGATACATATCACTCACTCCATTTTAAAGACAAGCATGGCACAGTACACAATAAGTCAAAAGAAATTTTTCCTCTTAAATGAAGAATTCCAAATTTACGCTTACAGATGCTGATGTAAATTCATGTACTGCCTGTCCTGCCAAGGATTATTCAAAAACCTGCTTCAGAATGTCGACAAGGTCCAAAGCGTATTCAATTTCGGTGAAAGAGACTTCTTTTTCTTTCGCGATGCTTGTAAAGCGGCCGTCCTTGTTGCTGTCAGATGCTGCAACGAGATAGTCGGCAAATGGGGCAACGGTATCGATCATCCTTTCGTTGTCGCCTCCCGGGGCACCCCGTTTTGATAGGCCTCCCACATGAACAGCAATAATAAAGATATTATTTTCCTTGCAGTAATCGATAAGACTTTTCAGGCGTTTCTCTTCGTCTTCGATTGTAAGGCCTGATGCTCCCATGCCCTTCAGGCTGGCGCCGATGGCAAAAATAATGGTCTTGTACGGAGCTCCTTCAGGGTATTTTTCAAGGTCGGTGTTAATCTCGACATGAAAACCTTCTCCCGACTCTTTTCCTGCAAGGCCAACTCCAGTCTTTAACATCTCAACATCGGGAACGTCACAGTAGTCGTATTTCAATCCTGCCTCTTCAAGGATTATGTTCAGCGTCGTAACATCCGGACTCTGGCCTGCCGAATTTGTAAGAATCGGTAATTCGGCCTTGGGGATTTTAGTATCCTGAAAACCCGATGCAGGCAGAGCGAATATGAGCCCGCACACGAGCACTGAAAAGATTGTGAGTTTTTTTAAGCTTTTCATTTGAATCACTATCTCCTTTTTGATTATAAATCACTTCTTCTTTGCTGATGGCTGAGGTTCCAGTTTGTTGTACTTGATCAGTTCCTTGAGCCACCAGTCCGGGAACTTCAGAGGTAGTCTTTTTCTCGATTTTGTGTCATATATCCAAAGATGGTTGTATTTAACGAGCATGTAATCACCCAGCTCCCACCAGGCATCTATGACTCTGTTGGCATTGTTTATGCAGTAATCGGTTAAGAACTGGCGGGCTTGAGAGGGGTTCTTTTTGTAGAGTTCTTCTGCGAATTTGTCAATGACAGGAGTGCGCTTTACGGCTGATCCTTCCCAAACTGCCTGGGCTTTCCTGACGTCTTTGATTGCATATGAATAGAGCACTTGAGTATGGAAATCCACATAATCGAAGGCCCACCTGGCAGATTTCCTGTCAAACTCCCAATGGTCACCGAATTCAAATGATTTTGGGATTCCTGAAATACCCATGTAAAGGGGCATAAAACAGGATGTATCCTGGGCACCGAAGGCAAGCCATACGAGTCCTCCAATTGGATTTGGCAGCCATCCTCTGCACTGTGTGACCGTGACATATTCTGCGCGGTTTACGCCAATGACCCGGGGTCTGTTGTAAGTCTTGCCGTCGAGTTTAAAGCCGTAGGGGAGGCGGTTGGGGTTAGCAAACGGTCCTCCCTGCAGGCCATCTGCCGGACAATATGGAGTGCCCTCGAATTTATTGCGTGTCATTATCATGACATCATGGACGGAAAGCTTCTTTTCCGGCTTAACCGAGAATGGGAATTCCATGTTCGGAGTTTCCGGGCTGAAGTGCTTAGATGGTGCAACTAAGTCGAAAAATCGCCAGAGGCGTCCTCTTGACCCTTTGGATTCTGCCGCGCTGTATTCGCTCGGAGAATAGGCTTTCTTCCAGTTGAAAGCTTTACCGCTCTTCGGGTCATAGAACCCAAGATCTACTGCAAGTGAAATAACATTGGAGGAGGCCATGAAGTAGTCCGGATCTTTAAGGTCTATCTCCCCGATCCTGGATTCGTTCGGGCAGACACTGACATGGTCGTCGGGAACTCTCTGTGCGCACCAGACGGCACCCGGCTTCCCGCTCTCCGGTGTCCATAATGGGCCGACAGGCATAATCTCGAATACCCAGACCTCGTTCGGATCAGATAGAGCCAGCATCTCTGCTGTATCAGTAAAACCGTATCCGTACTTTTCACCTAGTTCTCCCATGATTTTTACAGCCTCTCTGGCTGTCGTTGCTCTCTCCATGGCAATGAGTGTCAGCATTGTTATGTCGAATTTGGCAGCAGGCGTAGGATTTTGCAATTTTTTTCTGCATCCGATCGTTGATTCTCCGATAGCTACCTGCATGTCATTCATGTACCCGAATGAGCCGTTGAAATATGCGTAAGTGTGAGAAACCTCAGGGATTTCAAGGCCTGTAAAATCGTCCTTATACTTTTCCCACTTGAGGCCCACACTTGGCGGCCAGGTCCTGAACTGGTTTATATGATAGATCTTGCGCATTGAGCCGGATTTGTGGTCTGCTGCCGGCACATACCTCCATGTCCAGTCGCATAATCCGCAGTCGCATGTATGGGTGGACATGACAGAGCCGTCTGTTGAGGCGTCTTTTCCGACTATTATAACCGTACAGCCGTCTGTAATCTGGTCTGTTTGGAAAGATTCGCACTTCTGGCCCTCCTGTCCGTTCAAAGCGAATGCACACAGCAGGGCTGCTGTAGCAAACATCATTACCGGAATTAAAATTGACTTTTTTAACTTCAACTTTTACCTCCTTATTTTTATTTGAAAATTTAAATATGAATAAAACCGGTTGTCAGATTCTTGAAACCGGTGAGTTGTTGTGAATCAAGGATTTTATGCACTGGATCATATATTGAATTTGTTACAGCGGCATTTTTTACCAGTAACCCCATGTCGAATTATTTATACAAAGTTGAGATGAATATGTCAATGAAGATATGCAGCCGGCAAATTTGACGTTATGACGTTTTAGCAGTGGTCTGATTGTTTTTATGTCAATGGATTGCTGCAGCCCGACTATGTTTTTTATTTTTAATAGACGAACCGATATAGAAAAATATTTTAAGTCAGACAGGAATTATCTTTTCTTCTTTTACGGTGTTCAGAACGATATGAGTGACAGACCTGTCAATATTTTTGAGCAAGAGCAAATTTTTAATAAAATTATTCAAGTCCTTTCGATCTTTGAAATATCCGATTACGATCGAATCCCATTCCCCTGTAATATCATAAACGGCAAGCACACGACGATCTTCTGCAATTTTTTTTTGAACCTCGAGTAATTTTCCATTAGATATCCTCAGGGCGATTATCGTGATTAAGGTGAAGCCGAAATATTCCGGATCGACTACGGGAATATAGCCTTTGATAGCTCCGGATTCCTCACATTTTTTTATTCTGTGTATAACAGCAGTAACAGAAGTGCCTGTTTCTTTGGCAATCTCCCGAAAACTCTTACGGGCATTTTGGTTCATCACACGAATAATCTTTTTGTCCAGATCATCAATCATATGATTCTCCTGAAAGTGTTTTTAGATATCCAATAATATAATATAATTATTATAAAATATCAACAATATGTTGACATATGTTATTTAATTTGTTTTAGTATCTGACAAACGTTGAGAGAGAGGTCAAGAAGAAGATGAAGAATTTTGGATGCAAAGATCAACAGGAAGTCCTGGATGTCATTCTAAACCCCGAAAACCAGATTAAATTCGTCCGTATCTTTTTTACTGATATTCTCGGGAGAAATATGGATTTCGCTATTCCCACAAAGGAATTAGAGAGTGCTTTTAAAGAAGGAAAGGGTTTTGATGGCTCGTCTGTAGAGGGTTTCATGCGAATCGAGGAAAGCGATTTAATCATTAAACCAGATGCTTCCTCTTTCCGGGTTTTACCATGGGTTTATCGTGGCTTCGATGAAAAGGTAAGTTGGCGGGAAGCTGTTATGTTTGGTGATATATTCACCCCTGATGGCAAGCTGTATGAGGGCGATTCTCGGTATATCCTGAAGAAAATCCTTGCAAAAGGCAAGAATGAATTTGGAATAGATGAAGTTAAAATGGGTCCTGAACTTGAGTTTTTTATTTTTCCGGATAAAAAAACTGCGGTTCCTCTCGATGAAGGCGGCTATTTTATGGGAGGCTTGCATGGTGAAATACGAAAGGAGATTCAGTTACTTCTGGAGAAAATGGGGATTGATTCAGAATATGACCATCACGAAGTCGCAAACGGCCAGCATGAAATTGATCTGAAATATTTGAACGCACTTGAGATGGCGGATGTCTGCATGCTTTTTCGGTATATTGTTAAAAAAGTTGCCCGGATGCACGATCTTTATGCCACTTTCATGCCCAAACCCTTGAATGGTCAAAACGGAAGCGGCATGCATGTTCACCAGTCCCTATGGAGCAACGGCAGAAGTCTTTTCTTTTCGCGTAAAGAATACTATAACATTTCGCAAAAAGCTCGTCAGTACATAGCAGGATTGATGTTTCATGCTGAGGAAATAACTGCTGTTTTCTGCCAGTGGGTCAATTCATTCAAGCGCCTTATAGAAGGCTATGAAGCGCCTGTATACGTGGCCTGGGGACAGAGAAACAGGTCGGCATATATTCGTATTCCAAAGTACCAGCCTGGAGCGGAACATGCTACTAGAATAGAACTGCGCTCGCCTGACCCTTCATGTAATCTTTATCTGGCTTTTGCAACCATGATAGCAGCCGGATTGAAAGGTATCGAGAAAGGATATGAGGTGTCTGCACCGGTGGAAGAGAACATTTATACTATGAGTCTATCCAGGCAGAAGAAGCTCAAGATCAAGACCTTACCGGCCAACCTTCAGGAAGCATTGAATGCCATGAGAAAAAGTGATTTGCTCATGGAAACTTTGGGAGATCATGTTTTTCGAAAGTTCATGGCGAACAAGCAGTACGAAATAAGAGAGTATAACAAGAATGTTTCCAAGGAATTCGAAAGAAAAGTCTCCGATTATGAAATCAAAAAATACTTACCTGTCCTCTAGGGCAAAAAAATGGGAAAATAGAACCTCCCCTTTTAAAGGTTTTTAAGATTTTCGAGTTCTTTGGTGTACAGATCGATATTGACAATTCTGTAAGTCTGCTCTTTGTTCTGAGTTTCAAACGCACCTAAATACCTATTTCCTGCGAAGGATCCTCTACTCAGAAATTCTTTTTTGGCTTCTGCAGTTTTAGAGTTGATTGAAGGATATGCAAAAGATTATAATGATATAATCCATAATAAAGGAGTCAGGATGAGAAAGAAAGAGAAAAATAGGATGAGGCTGATGCCTGTTTTTTTGGTTGCAGTGCTGATGTTGACCGCAGGTCTGAGCTTTGCACAAAAAGGATTTTATATGGATGAGAAGAAACTCTACGAGAAGTACAGAATGTCTGTCAAGTATTTTGAGGAGGCAAAGGCGCTTTATAACAAAGAAAAATACAAAAAAGCAGAGAAGAAACTCAGGGATTGCTTAAAGGTATTTCCCCAGCATGCCCAAGCTAATTTTTATCTTGCCCATCTGTTGTACAAAGCATCTAATCTGGAAAGCGCCCTCCATCATATCGAGGAAGCCAAGAAGAATTTTGAGTTTATGAACAGGATGTATATCTTTAGCTACGACGATTACACAAGCCAGCTCCGGACTCAAAGGGATGAGATCCGGGACAGGATTCAGAAGTACAAGGATCAACAGCAGAGAACAACCCAGGGGATCGAAAGGCAAAAAATCGAAACACAGATTTCCCAGTTGCAGACCGAGCTTGGAACTGTCAACAGCAGGCTGGCTGAACCCTTACCCGAAGAAAAAAAGGTTCCTGCCGACTACTTCTACCAGCACGGCAACATCTATTTTAAAATGAGAAAGCTTCAGGAAGCCCACGACCAGTATGTCGAATCCATCAAGCGCGATCCCAAACACGAAAGGGCATACAATAATCTCATCAACATCTACTTTATGGCCAAACAGTACAAGAAGGCGATAGAGTTTGTGGAGAATGCCGAGTCGAGAGGACTCAAAATAAATCCTAAGTTGAAGGAGGCCATTCGCCAAGCTCTTGGGAAGTAAATTTTTTTCCATGTGTCACTATTTCCAGACAGGATTTCGAAATATTTTCTGAGGAATTTCTTATATTATTTTGGCACAAATTTTGCTTTTGAATTTATATATATGTATACTTTTAATTGTGAAGTCCATAACAAAATTCTTCGAGTGCACAGATGACATAGAAAAGTAGGAGAAAGTACATAAATATAAAAAGGAAAAAAATTGGAGGGGAAATAACCCAATGAGAAGGATATCATTTTTTGCAATTTTATTCATTGTGGGCTTTCTCTGTTTTAGCTCCCTTTCCTGGGGTCAAAAATCCTCAGAGTGGGAGCTTGAGGTCAACACAGAAAAAGCGGACGTCCATCTTGTGCCTGACACTGAGAGCACCGTGGTGATCATTCTGACAAAAGGATTTCTCCTGAAATCGTATGAGAAAATTAACGAATGGTTCAGGGTTGTTATCGGACCCGACGAAGACGGTATTGTGACCATCGGCTATATCCAGTCGAAAAATGTGGACGTGATACGAGAGAAAATCATACAAGAACTGGATTATTGGGAAGAAGAACCGGAATTCTTTGAGGGAATCGGATTGAGTATAAGACTTACAGGAGGCCCCACCTTCTTCAGCGGAGGAGACATCAGCAAAGGAGCCGAGGGTCTATACGATAAGGTCTATGATTTTGTTGCCTCTTATGGATTTGATATTGAAAGGCGGTTTAAAGATTTTGATTCGGGCTTTGAGGTTGTGGCAGATTTTGTTTACAATCTCACCTCAAAATTCGGTGTAGGAATCGGCTCAGGGTATATGCACTTGACACAACAGAGCCTCCTTCTTTTTGATGAACCAGACCTGTATCAGAAGAATCAAGCTGGCATTGCACCCAAGATTACAGCTTTTCCGATTCGGTTAGGAGTGTTTTTCAATTTACCACTTCACCGTTTGTTTAATCTCACCTTAAACAGCGGTGCTGCCTTGTATATCACAAAGTACTCATTTACCCGGAGTACAAATTGGTATCAGCTTGATCTAATAAATCATAAGGCCAATGCCACAGGAATCGGTTTCCATGGCGGAGTAGGTTTTGAGGTCAATTTCCATCCGAGGGCAGCACTCATTCTGGAATGTCGAGGAAGATATGCCAAGATTTCTGGTTTTAACGGAAAAAGCAATATAAAGAAATCCATATTACCTCCTATAGAATTTGAGAATATCGAAGAGAATGGAGCGCTCTATTATCTGGAAGAAGACGGACATCCTTCCTTGGCTGTATTGAAGCAAAAACCCGCCGGATACGAAATTGTCCGCAATGCCACATTGGATCTCAGCGGATTTATCTTCCAAGCTGGAATCAAGGTGAAATTTTAAGGAGTGAAAAAATGAAGGGAAAATGTTTTACAACCCTTTTGGTAATTTCTTTCATCCTGCATTTGAGCCTTTATTCTGTCCAAGAAACAAGGCTCTCGAAATCCCATAAAAAATGGCTCAAAGAGGAGATTGTATATATCATCACTCCGGCAGAGAAGGAAGTTTTTCTCAAATTAGAGACCGACAGAGAAAGGGATAATTTCATAGAAGAATTCTGGCGCCAGAGAGATCCCACTCCTGGCACACTGCGAAATGAATTCCGCGAAGAACACTATTTGAAAATCGATTTCGCCAACCGGAGATTCGGCCGGGGCACACCAGTGGAAGGCTGGAGAACAGACAGAGGAAAATTTTACATTATGCTGGGGCGGCCTGCCAGTGTCCAAAAGTATTCAACATTTGACATTCATCCCATCGAGATCTGGTATTACAATGGGAATCCCAAGTTGGATCAGGAACCCATCTTCCGGCTCACCTTTTTCAAAAGAGGAGGGGTCGGTGTGTACGAGCTTTACAACCCTATGAGGGATGGCCCCAAGGATCTGGTTCCCTTCCACGAAAGATATCCTGATACTGTTCAGTTCGATGATCAAGGGGGAATGGTACTGGATGCCGGATCTGCCGCAGATATCCAAGGGATGTCTCACCTGGTCGACGGCAGAGATATCCAGGCCTATTTGTTGCTTAAAGAGAATATCGGACACGAACTTGCCGATGCATCTTTCTCCAACTTTCCGGGAAGAAAGGGCCCAACATACAGACTCCCTTCGACCATTTTGATCAAGGAAGTAGAAACCTACCCAACAAAAAAAATTAACGATGATTATGCATACGAATTCTTGGAGCACAAAGCCGTTGTGGAAGTCAGCTATTCTGTCCACTACATCGGAAACCAGTCCAAAGTGGATGTGCTGCAGCATCCCTCAGGGATGTTTTTTGTGAACTACACCATCGTGCCTGGAAACCTGTCCGTGGATTTCTACAAGAATAAATATTTCACCAATCTGCAGGCTTCGCTGCGGATTTCTGATATGGAAGGTAAGACAATTTTTCAGATGAAAAGAAGCATTCCGATTGAGCTGAAAAAAGAGGAGCTTGAAACCATAGGCAAAAGGCCTTTTCATCTGTATGATTCCTTCCCCATAATTTCGGGAAACTACACCTTCAACCTTTTGCTTGAAAACACAGTGACCAAGGAATTCACCTCTTTTGAGACGACATTAAGGGTACCTCCCCCAGGGCAGCTCCAGATAGGCTCGCTGATTCTGGCTCGAAACGTAAAAAGAGACTTGCCAGTGGGCGAGATCCACAGAGCTTACCAAGTGGGAGATATCCAAATCTACCCCACCTTAAATAATACATTTCTGGAAAAGGATAAACTGCATCTGTTTTTTCAGATTTATAACTTGACTCCAGAACTGAAGGAAGCAGGCACCCTGAAATACATCTTTTTTAGAGAAGGACAAATGTCGCATACTATTGAGAGAAGAATTCAGGAATATGAAAGCAGCCGTGATTTCCTGGAAGAAATTTCCTTGGAGGGACTTATCCCTGGAAGGTACGCCCTCAAAGTCTTTCTCCTCGATAAAAACTGGAACGAGCTCCTTATGGGAAGCGAAGAATTCAGGATCACGGAAACGCCGCTTCCAGGATCTTGGGTATCGGCTCAAGCCAGTCCACCTGCAGACGATCCTTTCTACTCAAACATCATAGGAACACAGCATTTGAACAAAGGGGATCTGGATCAAGCTCTGCAAGAATTAGCCACAGCTTATGAGAAAGAACCTGAAACGTTGGATTACGCCTTGAATTATTCAAGAGCACTTCTGATTTCCAAAGAGTTTAAGAAGGCGAGAGATATCCTTGCACCCTTTGTGGAAGCCAAAGACATGAATTTTGATCTATTTTATTACCTGGGCGAAGCCTCCAAGAGAATCAACCAATACGAGAAAGCCATCTATTATTATCAAAATGCCCTTTCTTATAGGGGAAATGTGCTAGAAATACTCAATTCCATCGGCACCTGCTATCTTGAACTGGGAAACAAGGAAGAGGCTTTGGGAGCCTGGGAGAAGTCTTTGGAGGTCAACCCGAACCAGGAGACAATAAAAAAAATAGTCGAAGAACTAAAAAAGAAATGAGATCATGCATTTAGGGGACTTCACCATGAAGATTATGTTCAACCGGACGAAAGGTTTATTCATTGGTTTGCTGCTTTTGGTGTTTCTTTTCTCACAAACTTATGCGTTTGCCTCCGGCCAGGAACTTTTCGAATGGGAACTCAGGGTCATTGTTGAAAAAGCGAACATTCACCTGGATCCCGATGAGAATAGCACTGTGGCCATGACCGTTCCCCAGTCCTCGATCCTGAGGTCGTATGAAAAAGAAGGCGAGTGGTTCCGGGTGATCTTTCAACAGGAAAGCGGAATCGTGGTTATCGGGTATATCCATTCCAGCCAAGTCAAGGTCATGAAGGAGAAGGTAGATCAGAAGATTGATTTTTGGGCTGAAGAATCAGATTTTTTTAAGGGAATCGGATTGACTGTAAAAGTTTCTATAGGCTTCAACAATATCGCTGCCGGGGAGATCAATGACGGAATCAGAGGAGTGGTGGATTATTACAAGGATCTAGTAGGCTTATGGGGAGACTGCTTTGATAGAGAGATTGAACCCTTTCATTCGGGTTTTGATTTTGGTGCTGATGCCATATACAGTTTGACCTCTCATATAGGAATCGGCCTTGGATTGAGTTATGTCCAGTGGTGGAATAAAAGTTGGATGCTCCTTGCAGATGTGGACTATCCTAGAAGATTCGACAGCACGCCTCGAGTCAAAGCTCTTCCTGTCAGATTGGGAGCATTTGTCACCCTTCCTATTTTTCGCAAAATTAACGTAACCCTTAACGCGGGGCCGACTTATTATTTTGTCCGCTACGTCTACAATATGACATACAGACCCTATGCCGTCGTTCAAAAAGCCAGCGGCCAAGGACTGGGATTTCACGGGGGAATCGGACTGGAACTAGAGTGGAACTCCAGATCCACCCTTTTTATCGAATATCAAGGCCGACATGCCAAATTCGACACCTTCGAGGGAACTGAAGAAAAAATAGTTCTTAGTGATAGGATTAAGGAAGAAGGACCACTTTGTTGTATGGAGTATATGGAGGGATCAGAAATTCGCCGCCGTTTGGCCGTATTTAATGAAGAAATGCTCTTGTACCCGAATGTGAAGAAGGCGGAGTTTGATCTCAGCGGGTTTGCTGTTCGGGTCGGAGTAAAGGTAAAATTTTAAAGGTTTTAATAATATAAAAATCATTTAAGGTAGCATATTGAAATGAAAAAAAGAACTATTTCAGTCGCATTCCTATTTCTGGTTTGTGTTTTGTTTTTGGCAGGCTCTTTTGAGGAAAAAGTCCAGCTTTCTGAGGAATATGAGAAATGGCTCAAAGAAGACGTGGCCTACATCATCACTCCGGCTGAGAAAGAAGTATTCCTAAAACTGGAAAGCAACAAGGAGCGGGATCTCTTTATCGATGAGTTCTGGCGGCAGAGGGATCCGACTCCAGGAGCACCCGGAAACGAGTTTAAAGAAGAGCACTACAACAGGATCCGATTTACCAGTGAAAGGTTCGGAAAATTTTCCCCTCTAGAAGGGTGGCAAACCGATAGAGGGAAAATATATATTGTCCTGGGTTCCCCGAATCATGTGGAAAAATTCCATACCATCGATACCTATCCAATAGAACTTTGGTATTACCACGGAGATCCCAAGCTCGGCCAGCCTCCAGTGTTCCGCCTTCTTTTCTTCAGAAGAGGAGGGGCAGGAGAGTACGAGCTGTTCAGCCCGATGAGTGATGGGCCGAAAGATTTGGTCCACTTTGTTTTGAATGATCCCGATCAGAAGACCATGTTGACCCAAGATGTCCTGATGGGAACAACACAAGAGCGTTTTGACAGTACTGTTGATGCTTTGGACCGGGAGGCCTACAAGATTCTGAAAAATAAGGTCTCCTTTGAATTGGCCGAGGCCGCTTTTTCCAACTTTCCCGGAAGAGACGGGCCTCAGAACAGACTGCCTTCTGAAATTATGGTTCAGCAAATTGAGGTTCTACCACACAGGAAGGTCCAGGATGATTACGCCTATGAATTTTTGGAACACAAAGCAGTTGTTGAAGTGAGCTATTCTGTGCACTTCATGGGGAATCAAAACCTGGTAAATGTTGTCCAGGACCCGACAGGTTTGTTTTTCGTGAACTACACCATTGTGCCGGATTCTCTTTCAGTTGACTTCTTCCAGGATAAATATTTTTTCAACCTCAGGTTGTCCCTGCGTGTGACAGATCCGGGGGGACAGACCATTTTTCAGAGAGAGCGAAATGTGCCGGTAGAGCTCAGGGAAAAAGAACTTAAGATTATCGGAGAGAAGTCCTTTCATTTGTGTGACTCCTTCCCCTTGATTTCGGGCCAGTACAAGCTGAACCTTTTGCTTGAAAACACAGTGACCAAGGAGTTCACCTCTTTTGAGAAGGACATTTATGTGCCTGATCCAGACTATTTGAACATGAGTTTGCCCATTTTTTCCCGCCTGGTGTATAAAGATTTGCCTCAGGGACAGGCCGTGCGGGCCTATCAGATCGGCGGTGTTCAGATATACCCATCCCTGGGGAATACCTTTAATGTTAAAGATACCCTGTATGTCTTTTTCCAAATATTCGGGATGAGTTTCCAACAGAAAGAAGAAGGAGAATTGGAGTTTGTATTTTTCAGGAGAAATCGACCTTTCCGAACCATGCGCAAAAAGATCAGCGAGTATGAAAATGCTAGAGATTATATGGAGGAATTTTCCCTTGGGGATTTCTCTGAAGGACAGTATACATTGAAAGTTGCCCTGCTCGATAAGGAAGGCAATGAGCTTCTACAGGCAAAAAGGGACTTTTCTGTTACCCGCCAGCCTCAGCCCGGAGCGTGGTATGTCGCCCAGACAAACCCTCCCGTTGGAAATCCCTTTTATCATTTTGCCAGAGGAAATCAACTTCTGAACAAAAGGGAGATGGGAAAGGCGGTGGATGAGTTGAGAAAGGCGCATGAGGGGAGTCCCGAGTCGGTGGAGTACGCCTTGAGTTATGGAAGGGCCCTGCTAATCGCTGAAAATTTTAAAGAAGTTATTAAAACCCTCACTCCTTATGAGGCGGCCGGAAAGGAAGAGTTCGAGCTGTTCTACTATCTGGGAGAGGCCGCAAAGCGCATCGGAGAAGCGGAGGCGGCTATCGGCTACTACCAAAAGGCCCTCACCCAAAAAGGAAATGTGGTGGAAATTCTCAATTCCATCGGGAGCTGTTATCTCGAGCTGGGGGATGCGGAGGAGGCTCTGCGGACCTGGGATAAGTCGCTGGAGATCAACCCAAACCAGAGTGCAATCAGAGAAGCTATCAACAAACTAAAAAAATAATTTCAATTTAGTGACTTTAATTCGGTAACAGGTCAAAGCGAGTAATAATCCATAAAAATGCATTGAATCCAAAATAATGGATTATTTGTCTATACATGAGAATTCCTATAAAAATTTAAATAATTGATAATAAACAGATTAGAATGAGTCCTCTCTAAAAAGTAGATTGGCATGAATATTGCTAGTATTCATTATATGTTTAGCGTATAGTAGAGTAGCATTTTGGTCACAATTATGTGTACAAGCGAAATAATAAAAATAAGTAACGCTAAGATAGGAGGTGGTAATCAATCAGAAAACCTAAATAGGATGCATTCAAGTTGGACTGTGATAGGACTTCTTGGTTTTGAGATAAGAGCCCTTTCACAATTCAGGGATTCAAAGTTATCCGTTGGGAGGTCGGCAATGAGGTCGAATCTCCCGACGGGAAAAACTAAGGTCCTCTCTTTTAAAGGAAAAAGAGGGACAAAAGGAGAAAATAATGAGTAAATTCAGAACTTACTTCTTCTCACTGCTCGCAATACTTCTTCTCGTTGGATCACTAGCTGCTCAGGTACCGACTGGTAAGATCACCGGAACAGTCAGCGATGACCAGGGTGTTCCTCTTCCCGGCGTGACAGTTGAAGCTGACAGCCCGACTCTAATTGGTTTAGCTTCGGCAACAACCGACGTTAACGGAGTCTTCCGTCTGTTCGGTTTGGCCTCTGGAAGGTATACCCTAAATTTTAGCCTGCAAGGTTTTAACACCGTTATCCGTCAAGACATCGTTGTCCGTGTTGAGCAGACCATCAGAGTGGATATCGAGATGACTCCTGGTGCTTTAGAAGAAGAAATCACGGTTATCGGAAAGTCTCCTCTGGTAGATGTCAAGAGCACCACAAAGGGCATGACTCTGACCAGAGAGATGTTCCAGATGCTGCCCAGGGGCAGAAACTTCGACACACTGGTCACAGCGGTTCCTGGTGTTAACCAAGAGCCCTATCTGGGAGGTCTTTCCGTTGACGGCGCAAGCGGTGCAGAGAACATGTACTACATCGACGGAATGGACATCACCAACATGGACCAGGGCGATAGGGACCAATCAGCAGCTTTTGAGTTTGTTGATGAGGTCCAGATTGTTGCCAGCGGATACCAGGCCGAGTTTGGTGGGTCCATGGGCGGTGTTGTTAACGTCATCACCCGTGCCGGTGGAAACGAATTCCATGGAGAACTGATCGGCTACTATTCGGGAAGCCGCCTAAACGGTACAGAGAGAGACACCCTCCGGCTGAATCCGTTAGATACGAGCAAAGCTGAGTATGTGAACTACCAGACCGGAGAAGGATTGGACGCAGCTCTTGGAAAAGACGAGGTCAACAGATATGAAGTCGGCTTCAGCCTTGGCGGTTATATCATCAAAGACCGCCTGTGGTTCTTCGGCTCCTTTTTACCTGTCTTTAGGGATACCACACGGCACGTTGATTGGGTACCTGCAGGAACAGCTCCAGCAAGTGATCATACACAGAAGCAGACTTATTGGAACGGCCAGGTCAAGCTGACCGCACAGCCCATGAAGGACCTGAGGCTGGCTGCCGCGTTTGTCAACAACTTCTACAAATACAGAGGCGATCTGCCAGCGCGAGAAGGAACAGAAAGCTCGACTCGAAATTATGGTGAAACAGGTTTTAATTATCCGAATTACAGCGGCACATTAACTGCGGATTATACTGTGGGATCAAACCTGTTCTTAAGCCTGCGTGGTGGTTATTTCTTCAATGACCAAAACAACCAATTGCCTCCTGCTCTGGGAATTCCCAGATGGAGATTCATTAAGGAGGCCCCGGGTTATGCCTATACAAACAACCTGATGTTTCCTGATATCCCTGCTGATCTCCAGCATGGAAACAACTGGTCCAATATCTCCTTCAATGAGTTGAATCAGACAATTAAGAATATCCGGAATAGGATGGCAATCAACTTTGACACCACCCTGTATTTGAACCTGGCTGGTGAGCATGCCTGGAAAATGGGTGTGCAGGCGGTTCGTATCGAGGAAGATATCGATAGTACGGTTCAAAATGTCTACGCCTATCTCGGCTGGGATAGAAGTTTCACCTGGTTGGGTACTGGAGAAACTGAAAGAGGTACGTACGGCTACTATGGTGTCCGAGGTGGAGACTCCGGACCTTACGGCACTTTTGCCAATCCCAACAGCACACGCTGGGCCCTGTACCTGCAGGACAGTTGGACACCCAGCTTTGCCAACAACAAGTTAACCGTGAACTTTGGCATAAGAGCCGAAAAAGAGGACATCCCCAGTTTCTCCGAACTGCCCGAATACGATTATCCACCTATTCAGTTCAACTTCGGTAATAAGGTTGCGCCCAGATTCGGGTTTGTCTATGACGTGTACGGCGATTCCAGCACAAAGATTTTCGGAAGCTACGGCTGGTACTACGACGTCATGAAACTCGACATGGCTGTGGGTTCTTACGGTGGATTAAAGTGGACCAGCGACTACTACACACTGGATGACTATGACTTTACAAAAATCACAAAAGATAATCCTGGAGCCTGCGGGACATATCTGACCACCTATAACTGGCGTAAACCTTCTTTCGATTCCACTGACCCGGATCTTTTGCCCACTCTTCAGTCAGAGCTCACTTTTGGAGCAGAGAGAAAGCTGATGGAGAACCTCTCAGCTTCTGTGCGAGTAGTGTACAAACATCTCGTGCGGACCATTGAAGACGTGGGTGTTCTTACCCCAGAGGGTGAGTCTTACTACACATCCAATCCTGGGTACGGCTACACCAGGCCTGTAAGTCAAGGTGGAGAGTTTGCCGATATCTATCCAGCATGCCCAACAGCTAAACGCAATTACTGGGGCGTCAATATTGCCCTGGATAAGCGGTTCAGCGACAACTGGATGGGCGGATTCTCTTACACCTGGAGCCGACTGTGGGGTAACTATGCTGGTTTGGCCAGCTCTGACGAATGGGGAAGAAACGATCCTAATGTCGAGAGGTACTGGGATCTTTGGTGGCACATGTGGGATAGGAATATGGACGAGATCGTGGGCCTGCTCAACACCGACCGGCCCCACCAGTTCAAGCTATACGGCTCCTATGTTTTTCCGTTCGGCCTGACCCTGGGAACGGTTGTCAATGCCATGAGCGGAATTCCTGTCACCAGGGAGCTCCACACCGGATTGGAAGGATATTATCCGGATGGCCGCTTGACCGACGGACGTGCTCCTTTCCTCTGGTTTGCCGATCTGTATGCCGAGTACAACCTGAAGGTCACGGATCAATACAGAATCCAGTTGAACGTCAATGTGGACAATGTATTTAATATAGCTACTGCTCGACGTGTTCGCGCCATGATGAATCAGACATCCACTGTGATGACCGACGATGAAAGACTGGCTGGATGGTCATACGACCATGCCTCCCGCACCGTCACCACCAATGCCAGAACTTTGACCTACGTTGCTGATCCCCGGTTCTTAATGGAAACGGCTTTTTATCCTCCCCTCTCAGCTCGAATCGGAATCAAGTTCATCTTCTAATTATTCTGCAGCTTAAGAAAACACAAAGCCCTCCTTCCGGGAAACCGGGAGGGGGGCTTTTTTTTATCATTGCAAACTCCTCCATGTCATTGTAAGTGACTTTCTTTGTTATTGCTGATGAAGTAAAGCAATCCCCTTATAAAGAATGCAGGTATTCTCTTGATTGATTCTAAGGACTGACCGTGTTGTCTATTTTATCTTAGCAATATACTCCAGGATGTTTTGCACTGTTGGCGCTTCTGGCGAATTCGGATCCATCTCAAGGAATTTTTTAAATTTCGCTTCTGCATTGCTGTAATCAGCTTTGTTGAGATAGACATAGCCCAGCTTTAAGTAGGGAAGAGGCCAGTCGGGCTTGATCTGGGTGGATATGGTGAAATAGTGGATTGCCTCGTCAATTTTCTGATTGGAAAAATAGATCTCCCCCACGTTGTAAGCCAGGATTTCATTTTCCGGGTAAGCCTCGATGGACTGCTTGAAGTAGCTCTGGGCCTTTTCAAAGTCCTCAATCTTGAGATAGCTTTCGCCGATTCCAGCTAGAGCCCTGGCTGTCATCTCTTTTCCCATCGATTCATCTTCCTTTGCCAGTTCGAGGACTTTCTGGTAATTTTCCAGGGCCTGGTCAGTATCCCCTTTTTCCCGGTAGCAGTCACCGATGCTGGCATAAGCTTGGTAGGCTTCGGGATTTTGTTCCAGAAACTGCTGCATGAGCGATATGGCCTCATCGTATTTTTGCTCCTTGAACAGGACGTTGGCTTGTTCCAGCATATTCAAAGAGCCTTGAATTATGAGTGATGAACTTTCTCCTTCAATTTTTTTCAAGCTCAGGGTCACCCTGGGATTTCGTTCGAGCTGCCGCACGTATACTTCGGAGAAGGCTGGGATATAACCGTCTTTTGATGCGGTCACCTTCCACATCCCGGTGCCCAAGCCCAGAACAGCCCATTCCCCTTTTTTATTGGAGGTGGCCTCTTTTTTAAGTTCTATATTTTCTATGAATTCACAGACAATTTTCGCTGATGGGATGCCGTTTTGGCTCTCATCCACGACCGAGCCGGATAACCGGCCTTTTCCCCTTCCAGCCTGGGCCCATGCACAGCCGGCCAAAAAGAAAGAAATGATGATCCATATGAAGGTTCGTTGGTATGATTTCCTGAACATATTGTCCTCCTTAATAGATAGAAACCGTTTCTTTTAAACTGTAAATTTGATTGTTCGGCTTATCCGGTTCTGATCTTCTTTGTTTTCGAGTTCGATGGTAATCGAATACTCTCCTGATTCGAGGCTGGTGGAAAATTGCATCACATAATCTTCTCCCAGAACCTCCTCCAGATTTTCTTCGGCAAAGGATATCGGGTAGTCGTCTTTCTTTTCCCAGACGCGATTTCCTGAGGAATCGAAGATTTGAAGTGATACGGCCAAAGTGGTTTCCCAAATACCCTCTTTTTCCTCGAACCATATGCCTTCGTAGGGAATGAGAATCTCGAAGATGACTTCCCCTTCATCGGTTTTTTTAATCTTATAGTCAAAGTCAAAGACAATATCTTTTTTGGCGATCTTGGGTTTATAGACCATCTGGGCGCGGTTTATTTCTGCGATATGTTGGGCACCAAGTGGAGTGAGCTTGTAGTCTCCGTTCCAGTTGGTATCGACAAACACTATAGGGAAAAAACCGTAGTACCAGACCTCTTCCGGGAAATCATAGAGTTCGCGTCCCCTCGGATAGGTATAACGCTCCATAGGGGGGCCGAGCAGGATATAGACTCTTCCTCTATCCTGAAGCCATCCTGGACCGCCGCTCTTAAAAAGCAGGTTCGCCATTTCGATCCGCTCGAAATATTCTTTCTTGAACTCGTTCTCTTCTGTATCCGGGTCAGGGTCTCTTTTTCCCCAGAATTCTTTTATAAAAGCTTCTTTTTCTGAAGGAGGAAGATTAAGGAATATCTTTCGCTCTTGCCTTGTGATGAGATATCTCACCTTGGAGTAGAATTCTTTACTGTCTGGATCGAGGGTTTTTTCCAGTTTATGCAGCGCACAAAACCCAAGGAATCCCAGGAAAAACAAAATAAGGGAGAAATAAGAGATTATTTTTCTCATTTCTTCCTCTTTATGGATTCAACCGTCTTTTTCAGATCCTCCTGATTCGGGTTAATTTCCAATGATTTCTCCCAGGCAATCAAAGCCTCTTCCATGTTGCCCAATCGGTAATAGCATTCCCCTGTGGAGTTGAGAATCTGAATATTGGTGCCGAAACGGGTAAGATAGTCTTTGTAATAGGCTATGGCTTCCGCGTATTCCCCCAGTGCCTGGCATGATTTACCCAATACAGATAGGAATTCGTATTTTTCCCGTTCCTTCAAGAAAGGAAGGGCGATTTCTTTGACCTTCTGGTATTCCTTCTCAGCAGAGAGAATCCGGGCTAAATCCAGGCCATATTTGGCGGATTGCGGTTGTTTTCTGAATGCTTCTTCCAGCAGGGAATGCGCTTTTTGCAGAGCTCCTTTGTTTTGGTATTGGAGACCCAGGATGTTGGCATAAAGGGGATCATCCGAGGAAGGCATGGGAAAGGAAAGCACCCAAGGTCTTGGAACGGTCGGCTGCAGAGAGATGTAGAAGTGACTCTGGGAAAAGAGAACCTCTTTGTTATTATCATCGAGTAAAGCAACTTTGATCTTGTAGTTGGTAGGTGGATAATCTGAGAGCGGGAATTCTTCCAGAAAATGGGTTTTGTCAGGATAGTCAGCAATCTTTTTAGAAAAAGAATGAATTTTCTCCTCTTCTTTGAACAGCGAATATTCCAGGATTCCCTGGTCTGACAATTCTTTGGTAAGGCCGAAGATCTGGAAGAAGAGGTAGAGAGTCTCGTTTTTTGAAAAATCGTTTCGGGGAGATGGTACAAGTTGCGTGCTTCCGATCAGCAGAGGCTTATTCTTTCCTTTGTATTTGGAATCCTCGACAATCCTGTTGGCAAAGGTCAGGTCGCTCATGATAAGAGAAGAAGCCTCAGGGATGGTGAAGGAAACTTCAAAGGAAGTGAATTCTTTGGATATGGTGTTTTTCATCAGTACATCAAATTTATAATTTCCTTCAACCAAAGGAAATAAATCCTGAAAGCTGAACAGTTTTGCGCGGATGCTTTCGAGCTGGTTTTGATTGAGTTTGATGGGGACTCTCCGGTCGTACTGATAAACAGTTTTTCCTTCCAAGTCAGAGACTTTGCCATTGACTTCAAAATTGCTGTAGTATTGGTCTCCTACATTTTCTATAGAAAATTTGCTGGGTTCGATGAGATAGTGGACAAAGAACATGCCTGATTTATCTTGGATTACCCTCACCAGGGCATCATTGTCGATGTAATTGGCGGAGTAATCGACCTCGATGAAGTCTTTGTACTTGAGGAGCTTTTCCGCGTAAGCATCTTTGACTTTCTCATGAGGGGCGGTGGGAATCATCTGGGAAATGAGAATCTCCGAGGCTAAAGACGGAGAGGGTATGTGTTGGGCTTCGCTGGGGAGCAGAGTCAAGGAGATACTGGCGACAGTAGGTTCTATTCCCAGAAGTTTCCGGTAAGCGGACAGATAATCCATGGGGTCTCCCTTATAATTATTGAGCAGGTGTTGGGGCCCGAATTTTATAGGCGAGTACATCTCGTACTCACCGATTCCACTCCTTTTGAAGAAGACAACATTAAAGCTATTGGGGAGTCCGTACTCGGCCATGCCGTTGTAAAACCAGATAATGGTGGGATAGATCTCAGATTCATTTTCATACCTTTCGATCGTATTGGGCTCACCCAGGGTGATGAAGATCCGTCCTCTTGCTGTCCGCCAGCCCGGCCCCGGTGATGCCCGGCCGAATGTTTTATTGACATAGCTGATACGGCGGTAGTGCTCTTCTTTATATTCATTTTCAGGTGTATTGGGATTAGGGTCTCGCTGTTTCCAGAAGGCCTTGATGAACATCTCTCGTTCTCTATCGCTTTCAAGCTGGAGGAAGACATCTTTTTCCTTGGGAGTGATGATATAGACGACCTCTTCCTGCAACCAGACCCTGTGGTTTTCCGGAAGGTCTTTGGGAGATTTTTTCTTGGGATTCCCGAGGGCAGGAAACAAAAAAATCATGCAGAGAAACAAACATGTAAAAATATGTCTTTTCAATGGTTTTCCTTCCAAATATCATTATAGGACTTTGGAAAAAAATGTGCAAGACATCCATTCGGTGACCAGTCCATTCGTTAAGAGGATTATGGGATTACTAATTAAGTATCTTGTCCTCAAATTAGATGAAAAAAGGAAAAAATAGAACCGTCCCCTTTTATTCTTTTTTATCAGCAATGATGACCGAGAGATTTTTCTCCTTGAGCATGTCATTGAAAGCCGGCACATCGGTTTTAATCAATTCGTCCAGCTTTCCCTTATATATTATCATGCGTTTTTTAAGCAGTTCGTGCACTTCAATCTGCTGTTTGTTCGGGGCAAAATCGACCATAGAGGCCACATCTCCTGCAAGTACCGAAAGCATGCAGTACAGCATATTCGGATATCTGAAAGACTTTGAGTCGCCTTCTGCTGTCATAGGCTGGAATATTTTGTCCTCCACAGCCCTCAGCTTTTTGTCGAGTTCGTCCGCAGAAGTAATTACAGAGGCATGGCTGCCGCCTTTCAGGACATCTTTAAGGTCGTAAATCTGCTTTCTCAACCATTCGATCTGGCTGATCATATCAGATACGGTATTGATATTGCCGCGGAGTTCAAGCAGCATATTGAGTTGAGCCCGGATACCTGCTTCGCTTCCGGCCGACCTGGGATCTTTCTTAACAACTAGCTTCCGGCTGATTTCTGTTCCATCAACAATAAGCTTCACAGTGAAGTTCCCAGGTGCTGCGAGCGCTCCGTAAAAACCTCCGCCTGTCCCCCAGCTCAGTATGGGATACCATCCTTCCTGCTCCCATGTGGTTCTGAATCTTTTTTCCTCAACGACATGAGGATTTCCTGGAGGTTTGGTTCTCAGCTTTGCCCTTCCTGCCGCCTCGTATCTCAGGTTCCATGAGACACGGTTTATCCCTGCTTTACGGCTTCCGCGGAGTGTATTCACTGTTCGTCCCTCTTTGTCCAGTATCGTGATTTTAACATTTCCTTTTGGAGCCGACTTCAGATAATAGTTGATGAAAGCCTGTGGATTGACCCTCGCGCCTCCGGTTACGCTGTGCAGCCGGTAAGCCTGCCGCGGCACAAAGAGATGAATGTCCGATTTAAGGACTTCCTTAGTAAGCTGCTGGAGAGGTGTGATGTCGTTCATGATCCAGAATCCGCGGCCGTAGGTTGCCACGACAAGGTCATTAAAATATTCCTGTATGACCATATGATGAACCGGTGCGTGAGGCAGGTTGTTTTGCAGAGGAAGCCAGTTTTTGCCGTCATTAAAGGAAATGTAGATGGCATTCTCTGTTCCCAGATAGAGCATTCCTTTTCTCTTCGGATCTTCATGTATCCAGTGGGCATAGCTGAATACGCTCCTAGGGATATCGGAGCTGATAGATTTCCAACTCTTTCCGTAATCGGCAGTCTTATACACAAAAGGGTCCCGGTTGTTCATCTGGTGAAAATCCACTGTCATGTAACAGTTTCCGGCATCGTATCTGGAAGGTTCCAGGTTGCTTACAGTACCCCATGGAGGAAGGTCCGGGATATTTTTTGTGGCATTGGTCCAGTTAGCGCCGCCGTCCCTGGTTATGTGCACGAGTCCGTCATTGGTGCCGGCCCAGATGCATCCTTCCTCGATGGGCGACTCGGCTATGGCGAACACGATGCACCCATATTCAACACCAAGGTTGTCTTTTGTAAGGCCGCCTGAAAGGCCCATCCTGCTCTGGTCATTGGTGCTGAGGTCCGGGCTGATCACTTTCCAGCTTCGTCCTCCGTCTGTTGTCTGATGTACGCACTGGCTTCCGGCGTAGACTTTATTGTGGTTGTGCGGTGAGATGGTGATAGGAAATGTCCAGTTGAAGCGGTACTTCAGGAGGCCTGCGGGTGAGCCGTATGCCGATTCCGGCCACACCTGGACTGAGTGCATGTGTCCTGTCCTGTAGTCAACGCGTGTGAAATGTGCATTGTAGCCTCCTCCCCACACGATGTTATGGTCAACAGGATCAGGAACAATAAAACCGCACTCTTCTCCTGCGGTTGCCTGCCATTCATTAGGAGGCGTCTCCCAGGACCTGCGGCTTGATGCGGTGCTCGGCCCTTTATAGCCGTTTCCGTCCTGCATGCCGCCGTAGACATAGTATGGAATCTGGTTGTCTACTGCCACATGGTACATCTGTGCGATAGGAAGAATGATTCTTTTCCATGTTTTCCCTCGATTGAGGCTTATTATGACGCCGCCGTCGTCGCTTATCATCATCCTGTCCGGAATGAGGGGGTCGGCCCACATGTCGTGGCAGTCGCCGCTCCAGCGAACCGTTTCCGAGGTTATGCCGCCATCATATGTGATGCTCGGGCTGTTGGCAGCAAAATAGACTTCATTTTCATCGGCCGGCGATACCATTATCCGCGAGGCATAGTGAGGCCGCTCGTTAAGCAGGCGGTTGTAGCTCACAATCTTCCAGTTCTCTCCGCCGTCGTTTGACCTCCAGAGCACACCGCGGTTCGGGGTGCCTGTTTCCATCAACGCATATACGACATTTGAATTGCTTGGTGCAACTGCGACGCCGACTTTCCCTATCGGGGGCTCGGGCAGTCCATGGCCCGTGAGATGCTTCCAGGTGCTGCCCCCGTCCCTGGACATGTAGAGACCGCCGTTGGGTCCGCCGCTATCTCTTCCCCATGTCCTTATCACCAGAGGCCACATTCCTGCAAATAGAATACGCGGGTTGTTGGCATCCATTGCGATTTCAAAGCATCCTGTGTTTTCGTCCACAAAAAGCACTCTCTGCCATGTTTTCCCTCCATCGGTTGTGCGGAATACCCCCCGCTCCTGCTGCGGGCCGTAGCAGTGCCCCACTGCAGCCACAAAAACAATGTCGGGATCCCGTGGGTCGATCGCAACTCTTCCGATTCTCCCTGTCATGTCGAGGCCCATGTGCTTCCAGGTCTTTCCTGCATCAGTAGATTTATAGACACCGTTTCCGATAGAGATATTGCTGCGGACAAAGGCCTCTCCTGTACCCACCCAAACTACATTCGGGTCTGATGCTGCAACAGCGAGGGCCCCGATTGACTGAGCCGGCTGATTGTCGAAGATAGGTTTCCAGTGAACGCCCGCGTCAGTCGATTTCCAGATTCCCCCGGAAGACGCTCCTATGTAGTAAACCATAGGATTACCCGGCACTCCAACAACGGCGGATGTCCTGTTCCCAGGGGGACCGATATATCGGTACCTGAGCTGGCTGTAGATTTCAGGAGTGACCTGCCCGGAGTAGGCTGCGGGCGAATACGCTGCGGAAACTAAAAAAAACAATGCAGCAGCCGCACATAATACGGCTGTCGCCCCGTGCTTTTTGAAAAGATTTAACATTTAAATACCTCCTTTTGCTTCAAATTGCTTGATCCGTTTTTGCATTATGATAATATTTTTCACTGCGGAGAGTTTATTTTACTTCCCTTGCGAAGATTTTCAAGTAAATTATTTTATGCATGCTTTTTAACCAAGGGAAAATAGATTTATATTTATGTTTATGCCTGAAATTATGTCTGAAGCAGAATAATAGCCCCGTTTTGCGGCAAATCTTTTACTTGCAAAAAAAGTTTAATGGGATTACATTTATCAGCAAGAGCATTAGCTTAAGGGCAATGAATAGCTTGGTTACAAAGGAATTGTTGATGAACATGTTTTCTTGTTCTCAGACTTCAAATCTTCCATTCTCGGACTTATATTTATTGTTTTTGTATTTACCCTATTAGCTTAAAAGATTGTTAATGTGAGGACAAAAAATGACCGAAAACGAGAAAAAATATCAAGATCACCTTGAGGAAATAGTAGAAAAGCGTACGGCTTATTTAAAAAAGGAAATATCTGAGCGCAAGCGTGTGGAGGATTCGCTGAGAAAGAGTGAGGAGAAGTACCGCACGCTGACTGAAACTGTACCTGATATTATTTTTACATTGGATAAAAAAGGCAGATTTACCTATATTAGCACAGCAGGTGAAAATATTGTTGGTTATTCTAACCAGGAGTTTCGGGGGCATGATTTTACTGAGGTACTTGCTCCTGAGTACATAGATGCCATGAATAAACGCTTCGAGCAGGCCCTTTCAGGAGAGAAATTTCCAATTGCTGAAGTCGAGATCATGCATAAGGATGGGCGGAGAATCCCGGTAGAATTTAATATGACCTCACTATTTGACAAAGATGGAAATATCATCGGCAGACTTGGTGTTGCCCGCGACATCACAGAGTCCAGGCAGATAAAGAAAATGCTGCGGGAGTCGGAGGATAGATACCGAACAATTTTTGAAAACACTGGAACCGCTACGATTATTATTGAAGAAGATAGGACAATATCTCTGATTAATAGGAAGGCTGAGAAGTTATATGGCTATTCCAGGAAGGAAATAGAGGGAAAAAGGAAGTGGGCAGAATTCGTTGTGGAAGAAGATTTGGAAAAAATGAAGGGTTATCATGAACAGCGCAGGATTGATTCGACTAGTGCTCCAAAGAGGTATGAGTTCCGGTTTATTGACAAAAGGGGAAGCATCAGAGATATATTACTGTCAATTGATGTAATTCCAGGGACAAAAACGAGTGTAGCATCTCTCCTGGACGTCACAGAACGCAAGAAGGCGGAAAATAGGGCTAAGCACTTAAACCTCGTGCTTCATGCTATACGCCATGTTAACCAGCTCATTGCAAGGGAAAAAGACCGCGACAAACTGCTTAAGGGTGCCTGCAACCTCATGGTTAAGGAACGCGGCTATCATAACATCTGGATTACCCTCCTGGATGACTCCGGAGAGCTCATAACAGCCGTAGAATCAGGTTTGGGCAAAGAATTCATACCCTTGCTCAAACAGCTTAAGAAAGGCGGGCTTCCCGCATGCGGCATGAAGGCATTGAAGCAGCCGGATGTGGTAGTAACCATGGATCCCCCTTCGGTATGCTCCGACTGCCCGTTGTCCGGAATGTACGGCGGACGGGGAGCCATGACTATCCGGCTAGAACATGAGGGCAAGATTTATGGACTCGCTTACGTTTCTATTCCTGCTAACCTCACTGCAGACAAAGAAGAGCATGTTCTGTTCAAAGACATTGCCTCTGACATCGCCTTCGCCATTCACGATATTGAACTAGAAGAGAAACACAAACGTGATGAGGAGAAAATAAAGGCATCACTCAAGGAAAAAGAAGTACTGCTGAAGGAGATTCATCACCGGGTGAAAAACAACATGCAGATCGTATCGAGCCTGCTCCGCCTTCAATCTGCGAAGACCGAGGATAAAAAGACGAAGGAAATATTCAGAGAGTGCCAGAACCGTATCCGCACCATGTCCCTCATACATGAGAAGCTTTATCAGTCTAAGGACTTCGCAAAAATTAACTTTGCTCAATACATAGACGGGTTGGCAGTTCATACTTATCATTCTTACGGTGTCGATTCAAATATTATCGCACTTAAGACTGATTTGGAGGAAGTTTTTCTTGACCTCAATCGGGCGATTCCATGCGCATTGATTGCAAACGAGCTTTTATCGAATTCAGTAAAGCATGCTTTTCCGCAAGGGAAAAAAGGCGAAATTTGCATAAAGCTTCGTTCTGGTAAAAAGGGCATGGTTACTCTTATCGTCAGCGATAACGGCATTGGTTTCCCAGAAGACATAGATTTTCGAAAGGCTTCCTCATTAGGGCTGCAGATGGTGAATGACTTAACAAGTCAGATTGACGGAACAATTGAACTTGACCGCACTGGCGGAACGGCTTTTAAGGTTAAGTTTTCAGTTAATAAATAGCCACCTCCTTTTTTAAATTGGATCAAGCCGACTGTTTACTAAAGCATTTTTAATGAGACTCGCTTCGGAGGATTCATTATGAGAGATAAAGATAAGACAAAAGAGCAGTTTCTTGAGGAGATAAAGAAATTACGCAGCAGAATTGTTGAATTGGAAGAATCAGAGGAGGCACTGCAGGAAAGCAAAGAAGAATTAAATACAATTTTTGAAAGTGCAAGAGACGGCATAGTCTATCTCGATAAAACAGGAAAAATCATCAGAGTTAATAAGTACATACTGGATGTTGGGGGATATTCTAAAGAAGAGTTTGTTGGGAAAAGATTTCAAGTTTTGAAAGTGTTTTCCCCCAAAAGCATTATAAAGATGATATTGATCTTTAACAAAATCAAAAAAGGCCATGATGTGCCTCCATATGAAATAGAACTACGTGTTAAAACCGGGGAAAAAAAGATAGTTGAAATTTGCAATTCCATTTTAAGAGACAAAGATGGTGTAAAAGGTATTATTGTGATTATGACGGACATCACAGAACGTAGGCGCGCTGAAGATGAATTGAAAAGTTCTGAAGAGCGGCTAAAGATTATGTTTGAATATGCGCCGGATGCATATTATTTAAGCGACACGAGAGGGACTTTCATTGACGGGAATATAGCAGCGGAAAAGGTTATGGGGTATAAAAGGGAAGAATTAATAGGGAAGAATTTTTTAGAATTGAAACTGCTCCCACCGAAAATGATCCCCAAAGCAGCAAAGCTTTTAACCAGAAACATAAGGGGGAAGACTACAGGGCCGGATGAATTTATTCTAAACCGTAAGGACGGAATGCAGGTTCCGGTGGAGATCAGCACATATCCTGTAAAGATTGAAGACAAAATTGTGGTTTTAGGGATTGCCCGGGATATCACCAAGCGAAAAAAGGCGGAGGAGAAAATAAAGGCATCACTTAAGGAAAAAGAAGTACTGCTGCAGGAGATTCATCACCGGGTGAAAAACAACATGCAGATCATATCGAGCCTGCTCCGCCTTCAATCTGCGAAGGCCGAGGATAAAAAGACGAAGGAAATATTCAGAGAGTGCCAGAACCGTATCCGCACCATGTCCCTCATACATGAGAAGCTTTATCAGTCTAAGGACTTCGCAAAAATAAACTTTGCTCAATACATCGACGGGTTGGCAGTTCATACTTGTCGTTCTTACGGTGTCGATTCAAATATTATCGCACTTAAGACTGATTTGGAGGAAGTTTTTCTTGACCTCAATCGGGCGATTCCATGCGCATTGATTGCAAACGAGCTTTTATCGAATTCAGTAAAGCATGCTTTTCCGCAAGGGAAAAAAGGTGAAATTTGCATAAAGCTTCGTTCTGGTAAAAAGGGCATGGTTACTCTTGTTGTCAGCGATAACGGCATCGGTATCCCGAAAGACATAGATTTTCGAAAGGCTTCCTCATTAGGGCTGCAGATGGTGAATGACTTAACCAGTCAGATTAACGGAACATTTGAGCTTGACCGCACTGGCGGAACGGCTTTTAAGGTTAAGTTTTCAGTTAATGAATAGCCGCCGCTTCTATTTCTTTTCTTTCTTTGCCGGCGGAGTTGGAGGCTTCACAGGAACTAATTTGTCCTGCTCAACAACAGCTCTGTTCCACCACTCCGGAGCCTGAATTCTGCCGGTTTTTCTTTTGGCCGCATCATAAATGCGGAAGTGGTTGTACTTTACGAGCAGATTATCACCCAATTCCCACCATGCATTTACCACGGAATTGCCGTTGTTGATAGTATAGTCTGTGAGGAACTCAACTGCCAGTGCAGGGTCCTTCTTATAGAGCTCTTCGGCGGCTTTATCGATGATCGCTGTCCTTTTGACTGCTCCTCCTTCCCACTTTTCCTGCGCTGCTTTGACGTCTTTTATAGCATATGAATAAACCACCTGCGTATGATAATCCACATAGTCGGATGCCCATCTGGCAGAATGCCTGTTGAACACGAAATGGTCCCCGACTTTAAACGATTCCGGCACATCCGTGCTTCCGGTATAGACAGGCATGTAGCAGGCTGTATCCTGGGCGCCGAATGAAAGCCACACTATTCCTCCGATCGGGTCAGGGAGCCAGTCCCTGCACTGGGTGATACTTGTGTATTCGACATTGTTGACACAGATGCATCTTGAGCCTCTGTACCTATTGTCATCCAGTTTAAAACCGCGGAAATAATTCGGATTGCTGAAAGGCCCGCCTTTAATGCCCTTTGCCAGGTCGTATTTGCTTTCCTGGTACTTGTCGCGCGTAATGTTCATGACGTCCTGCACTGAAAGTTTTTTGTCGGGTTTTACCGAAAAAGGAAAATCCATGTCCAGCGTTTCCGGACTGAAATGCTTGGAAGGCGCCGCAAGGTCGTAAAAACGCCACAGCCGGCTTGCTTTGCCCCTGGGAGGCGAATACGCCCTCTTCCAACTGAAAGGTTTGCCGCTTTCCGGATCGTAAAACTTGTTTTCAACTGCGTATGAGACAGCATTGGGCGAGACCATGAAATAGTCCGGATTTTCAAGATCTATCTCACCGATTCTTGACTCGTTCGGGCAGATGCTTACATGATCATCCGGGACCCTCTGCGCACACCATACAGCGCCCGGTTTTCCGCTCTCCGGAGTCCACAGCGGCCCGACAGGCATGATCTCGAATATCCATACCTCGTTTGGATCAGCGACTGCCAGCATCTCACCGCCGTCATTAAACCCGTATCCATACTTCTCGGCCAGAGACCCCATGACCTGGATTATCTCCCTCGCCGTTTTGCTTCTCTCCATACCGAGCATCGTCAGCATGGTCAGGTCAAGCAGTGCGGATGGAGTAGTATTTCTCATCTTGCGCTGACATCCAATCGTTGATTCTCCAATGGCAACCTGGTTCTCATTCATATAACCGAACATCCCGTGCTTGTATGCATAAGTATGGGGGACTTCGGGGATATCGGTTCCTGTGTAGTCATCCTTGTATTTTTCCCATTTAAGGCCCTTTTCCGGCGGCCATGTCCTGTACTGCGAGACGTGGTAGATCTTGCGCACTGCACCCTCTTTATGGTCTGCCGCAGGCACAGGCCTCCATGTCCAGTCGCATATGCCGCAGTCGCATGTGTGCGTGGTCATCGTGGAGCCGTCAGTCGATGCCTCTTTTCCTACGAGTATCGAGGTGCAGCCCTCAGGCAGGTATTGCTCTCCACAGGGTGCAGCATTCTGTGACGTGAAAACAAATGCGCTTAATACAACCAGCGCAGCAAACAAAATAGCAGTTACTGTCAATGACTTTTTAAAATTCAAATTTGCCTCCTGATTTATGATTTTAAGATTTTATATTATTTTTCCTTTTTTTGTGCCGGAGGAGGCTGCAGCGGTACGAGTTTATCGTGCTCCACTACTGCCCTGTTCCACCACTGCGGGAATTTCACACGGCCTGCCTTTCTATTTTCTGCATTATAGTTTCCCAGGTGATTGTATTTGACGAGAAGGTCGTCTCCAAGCTTCCACCAGGCATCTATGGTTCGTTCCGCGTTGTTCACGCTAAAGTCGGTTATAAACTCTACACCCGCCGCTGGATCCTTCCTGTAAAGCTCTACAGCCGCTTTATCAATAATCAATATCTTATTTAATGCTCCCCCTTCCCAATTTTCCCTGGCTTTTATTACATCTTTAATGGCCTGTGAATAAACGACCTGAGTATGGAAATCGACATAGTCAAAGGCCCATCTTGCAGAGTCTCTGTTAAATATCCAGTGGTCGCCTACACGGTAAGATTCGGGTATCTCCGTCACCCCGGCGTAGATGGGGATATAGCAGGATGTGTCCTGGGCTCCCAATGCCACCCACAGGATGCCACCTATCGGGTTCGGCAGCCAGTTCCTGCACTGAGCAAGGGTTGTGTACTCCGAGTTGTTTACACTGATGCACCGGGCGCCTGCATATCTTTTGTTGTCAACCCTGAACCCACGGAAATAGTTCGGGTTTGCGAACGGTCCAGCCTTCAGCCCCTTTGACGGGTCGTACATGCATCCCTGGTACTTATCCCTCGTGAGTCTCATTACGTCCTGCACCGAGAGCTTTTTGTCAGGCTTCACAGAAAAAGGAAAGTCCATGTTCGGAAGTTCCGGGCTGAATTTGCGTGAGGGAGCCACAAGGTCAAAGAACCGCCACAGCCGCCCTCTCCTTCCGTGAGTGCTTGCAGCGCTGCCCTCAGCAGGGCAGTATGCCCTCTTCCAGTTGAAAGGCTTTCCGCTCTCAGGGTCGTAGAAACCGTTCTCTACTGCATAGGAAATGACATTCGGAGAAGCAAGAAAATGGTCTGTGTCTTTAATGTCTATCTCGCCAATCCTTGACTCGTTCGGACATACGCTGACATGGTCATCCGGCACTCTCTGTGCGCACCACACAGCTCCCGGTTTTCCGCTCTTTGGAGTCCACAGCGGCCCGACAGGCATGATCTCGAATATCCATGCCTCTTCCGCGTCAATCACGGCAAGCATCTCTCCGCTGTCATGGAATCCGTATCCGTACTTTTCACCCAGCGACCCCATCAGCTTGACGGCTTCTCTCGCCGTCTTGCTCCGCTCCATGGCAAGCAGCGTCAGCATTGTGATGTCCATGACAGGCGTGGGTGTTGAGTTTCTCATCTTGCGCTGGCAGCCTATACTCGCTTCCCCCATTGCCACCTGCTGGTCGTTCATGTATCCGAAGACCGAGTATCTGTAGCCGTAAGTGTGCGCAGCCTGGGGAATGTTGACTCCTGTATCGCCCCTCTCCAGGTTTTCCCATTTCGCACCCTCATCCGGATGCCATGTTCGGATCTGGTGTATGTGGTAGATCTTGCGCACTGCACCCTCCTTGTGGTCTGCCGCAGGAACATGGTGCCATGTGAAATCGCAGACACCGCAGTCAGCAGCATGGGTGGCCATCACTGAGCCGTCTGCAGAGGCTTGTTTCCCGACGAGTATCGAAGTGCAGCCCTCAGGCAGATATTCCGGTTCGGCCGGCTCTTTTCCCCCTGCAACATATGTAAGGGCGATGAGCACGCCGATACAAACAAGCAGTATTATAATAAGCGTCAGTAGCTTTCTTAATTTCAAGGTTTACCTCCCTGTCGTTTGGGATTTTTTAATCTCTCCTTTTAAGCCGGCTTTGTTAAACCCGAAGAACAGGCAGTTCCGTTTCCTCATCCCTGCTGTACCTTTATTTCATATCCGGCTTCTTTAATCCCTGCGATCGCGGTTATTTTCATAGGCTCGATCAGCGGCCTCGGGATATCTTCGGGCTTAAGTACAAGAGGAATCTCGGTGCATCCGGCGATAACAGCCCCTGCTCCACTCCGGATGAGGCTCATTGCCGTATGGACAATGATTTCTTTGGACATGCCCGAATAGAAACCCGCCTTGATTCCCTGTTTCCCCTCAATGGTCTCCATCACCTGCTGCTGCTGCTTATCTGAGGGGCCGATGACTTCGATTCCTGCCTCTGAAAATGTAAGGTGAAAGATTCCTGATTTAAGCGTGCCTGTACTCGATATGAGCCCAACTTTTTTCAGGTCCGGCATGTTTTTCTTTGTCCACTTCAGGGATTCCTCAATAAGGCTGAGGAAGCGGAACTTGACCTGCGACGCCACTTCAGGATAAAAAAAGTGCGCGGTCAAACACGGCATGATGATTAGATCTGCCCCCGCCTTTTTCAGGATTTTGACACCCTCGACTAGCAGGGGAGTGGGGCTCGGCCCCTTGTTGAGCAGAGCCTCTGTCCTCGGTGGGATTTGAGGGTTGCTGTAAACAATTACACGGACATGGTCCTGGTCTTTTTCAGCTCTGGTATTTTCTATGATTAGCTCATACATATAGGCCGTGGCTTCAGGCCCCATGCCTCCCAATATCCCTATGGTCTTTTTCATTTCCCCGGCCCCTCTTTCATGATTTCTTTTACCTTATCCAGAGGCAGTGCTTCTATCTTATGGCCGTCCCTGCCGATCATTGTATGCGCCTTGAACATCGAGTTCAGTATGGCTTCTTCCGAAGCCTCGGCAGCCGCAAGAAACAGCGGGGACATCTGGCTGTTCCGCAGTGTCTCGGTCTTAATGGTTCTTGAGCGCGGCCTGTGAGGTATTCTCATTCCATCGGCTGTTGAGAAAGCAATTGCATAGTCGCCGCTTGCGTTTGAGTAATAGCCGCCTGTCCTTGCTATCCCTAGCAGTGCCCTCTTCGCAAGCCTCTTCAGGTTTCTGCTGTCAAGAGGCGCATCGGTTGCAACCACTATCATGCATGAACCCTCCGACTCGCTTTCTATCTCCTTCTTCATGGGGTAGCGTCCCAGGCGGACTCCTACAGCAAAGCCTTTAATTTGGAACACGCCTCCGTGGTTTGTCTGGACAAGCACACCCACAGTATAACCGCCTCTCGATTGGGGAAGTGTCCTTGATGCGGTTCCTATTCCACCTTTGAAGCCGAAACAGATTGTTCCTGTGCCGGCGCCAACCGAACCTTCCTCCACAGGGCCTGATGATGCGTTCTTTATCGCCCTGATGACGTCTGCTTCTTTCACATGCCTTCCTCTTATGTCATTCAGATAGCCGTCATTTGTCTCACCTACAACAGCATTTACAGAGCCCGCTTTTTCATTCCCTTCAAGAGAGAGAATGTAAGTGATGACCGCATTAGCGGCAGTCGGCACGCTCAGTGTGTTGGTCAGGATTATGGGAGTCTCGATGCTGCCCATCTCCTCGATCTGTGTGTATCCCATGAGCTTTCCGTAGCCGTTTGCCACACACACTCCTGCGGGCACTTTCTCTTGGTATATGTTGCCCCCGTGGGGGAGTACTGCAGTCACACCGGTGCGGATATTATTGCCCTCGATGAGGGTTACATGCCCGACTTTGACCCCATCGACATCGGTGATTGCGTTCCATTTCCCGGGGTTTAACACTCCTGTTTTAATGCCGAACTTCCTTATGCGGGGCCTTTCTTCAGGCAGCAGGAAGCCATGGCATAGGAACAAAAAGATGAATGACAAAATGACAATACGTCTCATGTCCGCTTCTCCTTAGGGATTGTAAGATTATGATATTAGTTAATACTCCCCAAAAAATCAACAGCATTGTTCTCCTCCAGATAGAAAACTGCTGGCTGTGGGGGGAAATAAATAAAAGGGGATTATAGGTTAGTTCGATCTTGCCCAGCCAGCAAAGCAAAAATTGACTACATTATAGCTCAATCTTTGTGAAAAGGAAAGGGGAAATTTGGGATTTTTTTTGAGGAGGAGAGTTTAGTAAAATGGAGATTGGTTTTAAGGTTTAATGTTTGTAAGTTTGCATAATAAAACTTAGACAACGACACACGCTTTGAAATTAATAATCAAAACTACCGTTTTGATTATTAAATTTATTTTCTCTTATCCAAATTTTTCATTTACATTTCTTACTAATTTCCTTCTTTGATTTTTCTTCATTTTTTCTGACATTTTACTTTCGATTTTCTTCCTTGTATCTTAACTTAAATTATCCTACCCTTAGAGAATTTGATGATTTTACTCTGATATTCCTGAATATTTCAACCTATATTCCTGGATTTTACAATATCCATAAGAATAGACTGCTCTCCTCTTTCTGGTTTCTTTTCTTACTTTAATCCTTGTTTCAAACTCCTGATAAGCTTATCCTGGATACTCTTCTCATACTGGATATTTCCTCTTTTCCTCAAAATTCCTCATTTCAGGAATTTTTCACTCTATCCCTGAAAAAGGAGGCTATGAGAGCCTCATAGTTGCACGAATTCAATCCCTCTTTTACTCCAGTATGTCCTGAATTCGTTTCCTTTTCCCTTACATTTTTCATTCTTAATCTGGGGAACAATGTCATTTTATCCCCAAAATTCCTTACATTTCCTTACATTTTAAAAGAATGGGACTCCAAACAGCAGAAGAAAAAAAATCAAGAAAATACCCCATTTTATAAACCAATATAGAGCTTTGATGTTTTCTTTTATCTCTTCCTTCATCTCTCCTTCATTTGTAATACAAACTTTTCTCTTGTATAGAAAACATTATTCAATAGCAAAAATTTTTTTGTTGTTTGATTAATCAACTGATTTTATCATCAGGTTTTATATATTCTTTTTCTTTTGAAATAAATGGTCTGCAGAAATATCTATTTAAAGTATATTGTAACCATTGTCTTGAATAATCACTAAGCGAACAAATTCTCTTATCCAATATTAATATTTCTTTTTTTATGGAGTTTATCAGGCTCAATTCTGCATAAGATTCTGATAATACATCTGATTCAGCTATATAAAATCTATAATTAAATTTATGATTCCTTATTGATTCTTTTTTCTTTTCGCTCTCTATTTTTATTAAAGGAAATACAGGAGCAATTGAAATGAATTCTCTGCGTTCAATATCGCAAGTCTGTGAAAGTATTATAATGTTAGTTTTGACAGCATGAACTACAGTAAGTTCCCCTTCCTTATGTTCAAATGCATCACTTAATTCTTCAAGATTGAAAGATTTGAATTCTCTGTTTTCTATTTCTCTTAATATTTGTATATTTGGAGGGATAGTAATAACTATTTGGTCTTTAAATACATCCCCTTGATAGATTTTCTCTGAACCTGCCTGGTCTTCTGTCATTCAAAGTAAACTGATTTTATTCTCTGTAAATTTTCTTTATTTCTGGAACTTTCTCTGTAAAAGGGATAAATTCTTTTTCTGAATCTTCTTCAGTTTCTTCATAAGGTACAATAATACTAGGTATGCCCGTATCATAATCAAATTGAGATAGAATAATGGCTTTGGTAAAATTTATCTCAGGAGAATTCAAGCAATCTTTAATTTCAAATATAATTGCCATTTTTTTCCTCACTCAATAATTTATTTTTAATTCATTATTAGACAAATTTTTATATCCGTCTTTGGTTATTGCCGCAATTCTTACATTGCCCCCACATACTGGGGCACCTATTACAAATTTGTAATGGTTTATGACCACATCAAGAAGAAATTTAACATGGTCTATTCCTTGTTGTAAAGGCATTGCATCATATGGAATTTTATATTCGAATGACTTTAACAACTTATTTACATCATTTTTTGATTGATTATCAAATTTAATGTTATGCTTCTTTACAAAATAACCAACTATATTGTTAATTAGATTTATATCAAATCCCTTTATTAATCTTCGGATGGGGTCTACAGAACCAAACCAATTGGTTCCAAATTGTCCAGGCTCTCTTAGTTTCTCTATTTGTTTTTTTTCTTTATGAAATGGAATTATTATATTATACACTTCCGATAAAGGCTTCCCTGGAGAAAAACCAGCTAAAACTAATCCTATAAAAGGTTTTTTATTGTCAGGTATCTCATTGAATTTTTTTCCTAACGTTTCTTCTAAAACAGGCCTAATAATTTCATCATATTTTAAAAAGAAAAAGTCTCTAATACTTTCACATATATCAAATAGGGCTTTACTAGAAAATACAACAGATTCATTTAATTCAAATTGCCTTACGTAACTCTCAATGGTTCTTTTACCTAATATTGCAGTTCCATATGTTAAAATTCCAACTGAGGTATTGTTTAAATGAAATATTTTTTCTGCTTCGTTATATACTTTCAAAACTCCGTAGGTTTTTCTTCCATTTGGAGATTTTGATTCTCCTTGAAGAGTTATAGCGCTATCAGTTCCAATTATAACGCCATCAGATAAATTACAAACAATCCCTATTGTCATTATCTAAATTTCCTCCTTATTTATAGATATTAATATAATCATCCCAAAATATCAAATTTATATCTCATAATAATCACTCATATCGAATCTTTCAATACCCAAAGATTAATTAAAATCTTTATATCTGAGAATTTCACCTCTCCTTAAGCGTCTATATCAATGAGGCGATTTTCCGGCTCAGCCGTCGTTTCATCATTGGGAAGCCAGAGTCACGAGCTTACGGCTTTCTATCGCCACAAAATGCTTTTCGATAAATTACCTTAAAGGATTAATTTGCTAAGTACTTAGGATCCTCTCCTATATATTTTGTTGAGGATAATATTCGGAAGGATGTCGAGGCTTGCGGCCGTCTCGTCTTGTAATCGCTTTATCTCCTCCATCTTATCAGATAGTTTGTCCATAAGCAGCTGTTGGAGTCTAAGAGGTAGCACGGGAACCTTGACCTCATTTAGTCTACTTTTGCTTAGTACTCTATTTCTACCTGCAGATCCAGGTGAAATTTTTCCTAGTTGCTCGATTCCTTCAGGAGTCTTGAGGAACATAAGCAAGTATCGCGGGTCACAAATGTTTTCGTTCACTCTAAAGGTAAGATATCGAACAGATCCGAACATCCCTTCTTCATTGGATCCTGCCAAAGCGATTGCTCCTTCCCACGCGAAAGTAACTTGCAATATTAGGTCACCTTGCTTGATTAAATAAAGATCTTTGTTGCCGACTTCAAAGCCTAAGCGAGGTGGTTTATGAAAGATGCCTCGCCCATAACTGTAGATTCCAATCTCAGAGTACTGTTTTTCTGGTTCAACAACTACCAGGCGACGCTGCTGTGTTACAATTTGAGTTAATGGGAGAATTTGAGTTTCTTTATTATATTCAGCGCAAAGTTCTCTGAATTTTGCCTCAATGAGCCTTTCAGCTTCAACTGCAGCTTTTTTGCGTAGATGACTAGCTTCTGCGATTTTAGCGGCAAGTGTTTCTACCTGAGACACAATTATACGTTGTTCCTGTAATGAAGGTAGTAGAATTTCAGAGGCTAGAAAACGCTTTTCTTGAAGACGAACACGGTTTGTTGTGCCCTCACTTGCCCTCTTGCATAAATTGATGAAGGCAGCTGTTTTGCTCATCCATTCTAAGAATTTCGGCACAACAAGTGATTCATTCATGATGTAACTGGGGAAATCTCTGCTAACAATAGCTTTATCGAGAGAATCGGGCACAATCCCAAATGCTCCGTTGCGGGCATCAATTCTAGAAAGGGCGAATTGCTGAGAGCAAACGACAAACTTTATTGCAGCTGATATTTCTGCCCCAATTACCTCACGTCGTAGCACGATACCTTTACCCCAAAGGCGAATTGTGATTTCACGATAAGTTTGTTCTGGCTGGATTTCGATTTTTTCTTCAGACCTTTGAAGAATTTTTCTAAGTTTAACACTCTGCCAGCTGTCTTTCATTTTTTAATCTCTATCAACTCTTGTCTAATTTCTCCCAAGATTTCAGCGATGCGTTGTTCTTTCTTAATAATTTCCTCTGTTAATTTATCAGGCGGTATGAGCTCAAAGTATTCTTTAACATTTGGATTCTTCAGATCAAGGTTGTAGTTATTCTTAACAATTTGCTCAGCAGAAACAAGCCAAGCTTGGTTATTTTCTATACGGTCTTCCCACCATAATAAACAATCAGAAAATTCATCATAACGTAACGGCATTGTTTTAGTGTACTTCTTGTGACCTTGAGGTGGAGAGATCTCATAGTACCATATTTCCTTTGTTGGACCTGAACGATCAAAGAAAAGGAGGTTGGTAGGGATGTCAGTATAAGGAGCAAAGACACCATTGGGAAGTCGTACGATCGTGTGAAGATTGAAGGCTCTCAATAGTTCGGATTTGATGCGTGCGCAAACACTGTCTCCGAATAGTGTTCCGTTTGGTACTACCATGCCACACCTACCTCCAAGTTTTCCGCCAATAGGACGCCGGAGTCTACGCATGATTAGTTGAAGGAATAGTAATGTAGTTTCAGCAGTCTGTCTATCTTTTGGAAAGTTGCCAAGAATGCCACGTTCCTCTTCACCACCAAAAGGAGGGTTGGTCATGATGATGTCTATGCGATCTTTATCGCCTATTTCATGAAGCGGGAAACGAAGAGCGTTAAGTGGATCGATATTTGGATACTCGAGACCGTGAAGGAGAAGATTCATCTGACCAAGCAAATATGGCAAGGGCTTTGCCTCAATTCCAAAGAAAGTCTCCTTCTGAAGACGATTGTAATCTTCCGCAGTTGTGCATTGTTGATTCAGGTAATCTAAGGCCTCGACAAGAAAACCACCGGTGCCAGCTGCAGGATCAAGTATAATCTCACCTATATTTGGTTTAATTACGGAAACGATGAACTTTATAAGCGGTCGTGGAGTATAAAACTCGCCAGAATCACCCGCAACATCGCGCATTTCCTTAAGCATCGTTTCATATAGATGACTGAGAGTGTGAATTTCATCAGATGAAGTAAAATGTATGCCATTCACCTTGTTAATCACATCACGTAGGAGATATCCACTGATCATACGGTTAATTGTGCCTTGGAATATTGTTTGTATAACGTCTCGACGATCTCTTCCATTGGAACTTTGAAGGGAACGAAGATATGCAAAGAGGCCAGGACCCCTTGTTCCATCAGGCCGTACAGATTCATCATTGTTGATGAAAGAGATGAGGGCATCACCAGTTATGCCTTCTGGCTTGACAGCCCAATCGCGCCAACGATAAGGTGGTTCGATTGCTGGACAGAAGGGTTTTCCAGCGAGTTTGGCTTCAGTCTCTCTTATTTGCTCCATATCATCTATGAATTTTAGGAACATGATCCATGTGAGCATTGGCAATCGATCAAGATCTCCACTAAGCCCCTTATCCTTACGCATGATATCGCGGCATGATTTAATAATTTTTGCAAGAGATTGTGCAGTAGTCTGCTGAGGATTCTTATAATTTCTTATTGCCATCTAAATCTCCCTAGTAAGCATATAGTAGGTTTTGCATCTTTTCTAAGGCAGTCCGAAGCTTCTCTGCACCACTAAATCTTTGAGCAATTTCTATCACATTGCCGTGTTTTGAAATTGGAGGAACCTTCAGGATATCCGGCATCTTAAACTGGGCAATGCCGTGCGCAATGTACTTATCAAGAATTTCATTAAGAATTTCATGGGCTTCTGGTTTGAATTGTCCCCAGAAATCCATCTTTTCATTCCGCAACTGTTCTGCACGTTCGCGGCGAGTTCGTATAGGAGAATTGAATGCAACATAACATAGAAGATCAAAAGGATCAGCATCGGGTTGCCTGGTTGTTTCTGCTAGCTGTTCAAAGGTAATACCTCTATCTTCAAGGACAGAAATTATTGCCGCTCTTTGTTCCGCATCACTCCATTTTGAACGCAATTCAGCTGCGGATGTATACATACTGCGGATCTTTTCTGAGGCATAATCAATATACTTGATGACCCGAAGCTGCTTACCACTAGAATCCAGTTCGTAGACAATATGTGTGGCAATTCCAAATATTCCATCATCAACGTAGTATTTTCGTTTAATTGTTTCGGGAGGTTGATCTGGAGGTATAGGAGGCTCCATAGCCTTCTCTGGAGGCTTGGGTGGAGGGATAGGCTCGTCAATTCTACCTTCTGTTTCAGGTTCAATTGGATCTCCATCGAAATCTGGATCAGCAAACTTTTTTGTTGAGCTTCCGGTATAGTCTAAAATTGAAAACCAAAGCTTTCCGTAATCATCTCGAATTCGAGTGCCACGACCAATAATCTGTTTGAACTCAGTCATTGAGTTAACAACGCGAGCGATGACGATGTTCTTACATGTGGGTATATCTACACCAGTTGTAAGAAGCTTAGAGGTAGTAACAATAGCAGGAGTTATGGTTTCTAGTTCTTGAAATTGGCTTAAATATCCACGTCCAATATCTCCTTCATCTGAAACAATACGGACAACATAATCAGGTCTCTCCCGTACGATATCAAGACATAAATTATTGATAGCTTTTCTCATCTCATCGGCATGTTCTTGGTCGACGCAGAAAACTATTGTTTTGTTGTATGGATCTGTCCTCCTTAGGAAATCTGTGATGCTTTTAGCGATAGCTTCAGTGCGTGCCTTAAGTGCGATAATTCTTTCAAAATCCTCCGTCTTATAATCTTCATCTGGGATAGGATGACCATACCGATCTACCTCACCTTCTGATGGACGCCAACCCGAAGCATCTACATCTGTTATGATTCGATGTACTCGATACGGTGCAAGGAAACCATCATCAATGCCCTGTCGAAGGGTGTAAGTATAAACTGGAGATCCAAAGTAGCGGTAAGTGTCGCGGTTATCTTGTCTCAAAGGAGTTGCTGTCATACCTAGTTGATAAGCAGTTTTGAAGTATTCAAGAATTTCACGCCAATTACTTTCATCTCGAGCACTTCCCCTATGGCACTCATCTACAATAATGAGATCAAAGAAGCCAGGATCATATTCATGATAGAGCCCTGGCCGATGTTCATCCCTCGCGATTGCTTGATATGTGGCAAAGTACATTTCTCGACTTTTAATGGCTTCCCCCTGAATTTTCCATCGAGCATCGCCGAACTGAATAAATCGTTTGTCCTTGGGATCATCAACTAGAACGGAACGGTCTGCCAGAAAAAGCATACGAGGCCGACGAGGCTCACCAAAGCGGTTCCATTTTGAGTTCCAGAGTTTCCAACATACTTGCAAGGCAACGTCCGTCTTTCCGGTTCCAGTTGCCATATTAATTAGCACCCGTTGCTTTCCCTGAAGAATTGCTTGCATGATGCGATTAACAGCGATTTCTTGGTAATAACGAAGATTCGGGCCATGTATACGCAAGCAGGGAGAAAGATAACGATTCTTTGCTTCTGGCTGAGTAATTCCTAACTGTTCATGGCGTCTTTGCCAAAGTTCCTTTGGTGTTGGAAACTCAACTAGATCAGACTCTTTACCAGTTAGAAAATCATGTTCAACTATTTCATAACCATTGGAAGAATATGCAAACTTTAGATCGAGGATTTGAGCGTATTCTTTAGCCTGCTGCAATCCATCGCCAGCTTTCTTGAAAGCAGCTTTTGCCTCTACTACCGCGATCATAAAGTCTGGTCGGTAACGGAGAATATAATCAGCTCTTTTCTGGGGCCATCGAAAGTATTTCTGTCCCGTAACAATAACACGTCCATCAGTGAATGTGCGTTGTTCGTTTATCTGATCGTCATTCCACCCTGCATGATAGAGCTTGGGGAGTATAAACTGTCTACAGGTATCGGCTTCCGTTATCATGACATTTATTATAAATGCATTTTAATCACTCAAATCTTCCATCTTAAGTTTTCATGCAGCTATTTCATTTGCTAATATCTCTTAGAATATTAGCTTAAGCGTATATTGATGTCAATTGAACAGAAAGCGGAGCCCTCTCCCTTGTCACCAATTTGCGTGTGTTAAATTTTATCCTGCCTGATACAATTTCAGAGGGCAGAGTAAGGTCTTCACGTATTTTCCTTAAAAGGACCTAGTTTTGCGTATGGTTGCTAAATCTTAAAATATTGCTTCACTCTGGGAAACTCAATCATCCCGGTAGCTCAATGGATAGAGCGGTGGACTTCTAATCCCTCCGGGTGTGCCACTTCTAACTTGCTGTTTTACTAATAACGAGGATCAGAGTGCGATCGAATATTTTTCCAATGTTTATGGGGCTCTCCGAAAGAGCAATAATGGCGATCCAGTTGGATATGGATTGATTGTAAGGTCAAAAGACAAAGGTAAAATTCGTGCTAAACTCCCTTAGTTTGGCCTTCTCCAGAATTAACTTTAAGATATTTTTTATTTATTAGTTTATGATAAAAATTTTATCATGCACCAGAAATATTTTCAAATCAAAGTCGGTTAGATCTGCAATCCAACCCTTATGCCAGTGTTAGATCCTTCTTTTTATCCTAGGAATTCAACGATTAAGTATGCACACTCCAGTTCAAGAAAATTGAAGTCAAAAGCTTACTTCTCCTGGATATTTTCATCCAGATGTCTAAAGTTTATCTTCCCAGTTTCAATGTTTTGCATTATGCACTTAGCCTCTTCGGGAGAGTAGCCCATTCGAGCGAGACGAGTTAGTCCGAGCCAGTTACGGCTTTCAAAATCCTTATCTATCTCATGTGCCTTTTGTTTCATTCTTTATTTCTCTGGCGATAAGCTTGAATAAAGTATACTCCAGCTATTGGAATGGATAAAGCAAAGGCAAGTAAAAGAATGCCGATAATACCGCATATTACCTGTAAAGGAATTATCAACTAAAGGTGTATTTAATAGAAATGGAGTATAATCGGAGTAAAAACAAGGGGCATATTAGGGTTAAAGGCTTTTATTATAGATAAAGAATGCTGAATATTTTTGTGTGTCGCTAGGTGATATTAGTACACAGGTTTTAACTCAAAATAACCATTTTTATTGTATACAAGAAACGAAAAATATTATACTTATAAATATCAATTGTGTTAAAATTATTAATAACAATGACGAGGCGTCGATCAATCATGCGAGGGGGAACAGATTATACAGGTGTGCCTCTCAAGGATATTTATGAACACTTAAAAGATTGGAGAGAATCAACAAATGCATTACTCCATAATCTTAATGAACACAAATCCAATGTGATTCAACATAAAGAAAAGATCTACCGAGCAAACGTTATTATAAGCTTCATTAATGGTTCAATTGATTTATTTAGTCGCTTCCTTTCTGATTTTGATCGGCTAATAGCAGAGATACCAGATCAAGTCACAAATGCTCATATAGAAATTATAAGTCAAATATTGAGAAGAAGTGAGTTTCACGAAAAATCTTGTGTTCAGTTCAAATATGATCATATTGAAGAAAGCTTACTTGATGAGTCAATGCGTCCATTATTAGATGCCATCTACGCTGATACAAGAGATGAGATTATTGATTATTCTGATCTTAGTAATGTTATCCCAAGATTACGTACTTATATAGGGACTGGTCTTGATAGGAGAAAAAAGGGGCTATCTACTGAGGACTTTGATGCTATTGAATTGAAACCAAATCTTTTTGGTATAGGATTTAATTTAAATTATGTGATAAAGAAAATTAAACAACGTTTAATAAAAAAATCTAACAAATAATATAAGTTAAAGAATTCTTGATTAAAACAAACTTGGCATAAAGAGTTGAAAGGTTAGAGAGGTATCTTGACAACCGGACCACTTCAGAGGCTTCTGAAATAAAAATAATAGAAAAGATTAAAATACAAAAAATTAAAATTTTTTTAATTTCATTGATCCCCCCTCAATCAACCTATTTAGCACCTGGGTCAATAGCCTCGCTAAGATTTTTAGTAAGCTGATTATTAGCTCTCATTGTTCAAAAATCCATATTTTTAGAAATTCTTAACTTATCATCCTTAAGTTCTATCTTAATCCAAAGCTCCTGAATTATTACAACTTTGCTCTTATGGATTGTAAATTCTTTTTATTCCCATTAAATTTGCTTCTCCAATATTCTATGTCACTCATTGCTAATTGTTTCACACTTGGACTTGTTTGGATATTAGTCCTGTTCCAATTTATTTGATTATTCATGTATTGCTCAGTGCCTAATGAAAAATCTGAACTGAAATTTTGCAATTTTCCTATATCTTCATTATCTAGATTATTATAGATTGCACCAGTAAAAAACATCTGAACCAAAGTTGTTACTATTACTTTTGATAAGTTAAAATAGCCGAAATAAGAAGATAGAGAATCTCCAGTAACTTTATCTCGATATCTATCAAGTTCTTATAAAAATGAATTAATTTTCTCGATGTTAAAATCAATTTCAAATTTAAGGTTTTTTATAATTTTTTTCTTTACAATACATTTCCTTACAAAGTCAATTCCAATATTAATTCCTATCCCAGCTAATATCCCTGCTAAAACACCAAAAAATACACTCCAAAATGTCATGATACCCTCATTAAAATGATTCTAATAATTACTAACAATTCTTCTCATTTTAGATTCCCATTTTTACCTGTTCATATTCACAGTCTATAAAGATACCGAATAATAATAAAAAAGTGAATCCTTCTTATAATTAAATAAAATTCTCCCTATGTCACAAATATGTCACAAAATTGACTGAAAATAGCTGAAACTATGGTATTAAAATTGAAAACTCAAAACAAAGAAAAATACTAAATACCAGGGGAAAATGAGAAAATAGTCTGGTACGCCCGACAGGATTCGAACCTGCGACCTTTGGATTCGAAGTCCACCGCTCTGTCCACTGAGCTACGGGCGCACCTCTTTATTATCAATTTTATTATCAATGATTTACAGAATCATCTGATCTCTCACTTTTGTTTTGGTGTCCATATAGTGTCCATAACTTATCCAATCTTTCCATTGCTTCCTGAACATGTTCAGGTGAAAGATGGGAGTAACGCATGGTCATTTTGATGTCTTTATGTCCCATTACCTGTTGGACTGTCCTAAGGTCTACACCCTGCATAACAAGATGAGAGCCAAAGGTATGGCGAAGGTCGTGGAACCGAAAATCCTTAATTCCTGTCCTATTAAGAGCCACAGAAAATCCTTTTTTTATATCCCTATAAGCCCGGCCATTTCGATCAGAGAAGACATATTCTCCATTAGGCTTTTGAGAAAGAGTTAAAAGCTCACGATAGAGTGTTTGATTGATAGGGATAACTCTTGATTCATTATTTTTCGCATTAATTACTATAATCTTCCGGTTTTTAAGATCCACTTCCCTCCATTTCAAATTGAGAATTTCAGATTTCCTCATCCCAGTATTTAAAGCAGTAATAACGATCGGTTTAATATGGTCAGCGCAGGCATCAATGAGTTTCTCAATTTCTTCTGGATTTAGATACCTCAGCCGGCCAGGTGGCTCTTTAAGGAGTTTTACTCCTCTGAGGTGGACCCCAAAAATTTATATGTTAACTCATGGAGATTATTAGGTGTCAGAGTTAGAAGAAGAAAGTTGATGTTTTGTACAAAAGCCATACAATTTTCTTTGGGTGGTTTGGAGTGTATCTACCAACAAAAAGTGAGAAGTCAAATATGACTGTCTATTTGTCCAGAATGTTAGCCCAAACTACACGAGGAAAGCGCCTGTTAAGGAAATTGAAGGTCCCGAAAATCGGGAGCCTCTCATGAATAGTAAGTATGGCATCTCGTGTAAAAAACATCACTCCAAAATCTCCCTACAAAAAAAAGGAGGTTCTCTATGGAAGTACTAAACATTGGGGTTGATCTTGGGGTGACAGCAAAACATCATGCCGAGGTCATCAATAGCGAGGGAATAAAAATTTGCTCATCGGTCACATTTCCTGGGACAAAAGAAGGATTTGATATGGTGAGCAAACATGCACTTGAACATGTAGCTAAAGAAACAAAGCTAAGGTTTATATGTGAGCCTACGTCTATGTCCTGGTTTCCGCTGGCCGTGTATGCAAAAAGGAATGGACATGAGATAATGAGAGTTAAAGCACAAAAGTCCCATGATTTACGAAAGTATTATTCCAGGCATACTAAAAGCGATAAGTTAGATGCCACGGCACTTTCCATGATGCCCATTGTAGACAGGGAGGCAATTGAAGAAGTCTATCTGCCAGATAAAATCACTAATGCTTTAGACAGGCGATGTCGGCAGAGGGAAAAGATTGCAAAGGAGATCGCCTCAATAAAGACCCGCATAAAATCTTTGTATCATTGGGTAATGCCCGGGCTTACAGATTGTTTTGAAGATCCATATGGAAAACGAGCAAAAGCGTTTTATAAAAAATATAGCAATCCTTTTAAGGTTAAGCATTTAGGGATTTCCAGGCTGCACAGGGTCTTAGAAAAAGCAGGTAGGCAGCAATCCTCAGAAGGATTAGCCGAACGGGTGTATAAAGCAGCAATCAGGGGATGTGAGTTATATGGTCATTTAGGCGAATATATAGATTTTGATGAACTGCAAAAAGAGGTTGATTGTGAATTAGAGCTGCTGGATAGTCATGAAAGGGTCCAGAAAAAAGTTGATGAATCCATAAACCGACTCTATAAGGAGGCACACCCAACTAAGAGCATAGAAACGATACCAGGGATTGGAGAAACTCTTGGTCCTGTGTTTTTAGGAATCATTGGGAACTCGGAAAGGTTCTCTTCCCAATCAAAAGCAAGGGGCTATTCAGGAATGATACCGAGACAGAAAGACTCTGGTGAGAGTTCTAAGAAGGGATTAAACATCACTAAAGATGGCCCCTCAAGATATCGCCGTGCTTTATACCTAGCATCTGATACAGGGAGGCAATGGGATCCGCATCTGGCAAAGGTATATTATGACCAGATGGTTCACAAGGGTAATTGTCATAACCAGGCGGTTTGTGCTGTGTCTACCCATCTGATTGGAAGAATTATCAGAGTACTCAAAGACAAAAGACCATATGAACTCAGAAATCTTGAAGGAACGCTTATAACAAAAAAAGAAGCTAAAACTTTAATAGCGAGGGAATTCACTGTGCCAGAAGATGTAAGAAAGCGGACTCGCTCCAGACGCACAAATAAGGGATACAAACGCGATCAAAATAGAGGCATTGCCAAAATGCAATCCTCAGGATCTGCGCAGTATCCCTCATAGGAAATAGTATTAAAATTGATTAGGTTAATCAAGTTAATAAGCGGATTTTGGAGAGTTTATTCGAACTCAAAACTACTTGACATACCTTAGGAAATCTGGACAGAGTGTTAAGGTGGATGATTTAATAAGAGAAAGGAGTCTAGGATGCAAGGCAAACGGCGGAAACATTCTGCTCAGTTTAAGGCAAAAATTGCCATTGAGGCCATTAGGGGTGAGAAGACAGTCGCAGAGCTCTCCAGTTTCTATGGGGTACATCCCAATCAGATCTCAAAATGGAAGAAACAAGCTCTGGAATCCTTACCGGGTGTGTTTTCAAAAAAGCGTGAACGGGAGAATAAGGACAGAGAAGCGCTCGAGGAGGAACTCTATAAGCAAATAGGCCAGCTCAAAGTCGAGCTTGACTGGCTAAAAAAAAACTCTGGATTTAACTATTGAGCGGAAGAGGCAGATGATCGAATTTGGATTAGAGACGGCACCAGTGACTCGCCTATGTGAGCTTTTGGATGTGGCGCGTTCCACATTCTATTACCGTCCAAAAGGATTAAGCGAGGAGGATCTGGAGTTTATGCGGTTGATAGATGAGCAGTACACGAAAACTCCTTTTTACGGATACCGGAAGATGACGCGATGGCTCTGGCTTCAGGGATACCATGTCAACAAGAAGAGAGTTCTTCGGTTGATGCAAAAGATGGGGCTGCAGGCGATCTATCCAAAACCGAAGTTAAGTAAGCCAGGGAAAGGTCATCTCATCTATCCTTATTTGCTCAGGGGTGTAAAAATCATCCGACCTGATCAGGTTTGGTCCTGTGATATAACTTATATCCGGCTTTTGAAAGGATTTATCTATCTTGTAGCGATTATAGACTGGTACAGCCGATATGTACTCTCCTGGGAAGTATCTATCACCCTGGAGACGGATTTCTGTGTTGCGGCTCTAAGAAGAGCGCTTGAGAGAGGACGGCCTGAGATTTTTAACACAGACCAGGGCGCCCAATTCACAAGCAATGATTTTATAAGTGAGCTTAAAAGCAATGAGATCAGAATCAGCATGGATGGACGAGGTCGGGTGATGGACAATATATTTGTAGAACGGCTGTGGCGGACATTAAAATACGAAGAGGTTTATCTTAAAGATTATGAGACGGTCTTTGAAGCTGTAGATGGAATAAGCTGTTATTTTAAATTCTATAATGAAGAGCGGTTGCATCAAGCTCTGGATTACGAGACACCCGCGCAGATATATAAAGGCGGCTCATCGGAAATGCCATTAATTACTTAAAGGACAAGGCAAAGACATGACTCGAACTGAGATCGGTGCTTACAGGGCCTGTGATAGCCTCGTTTTTGGAGGCCAGGTGCATAAATCGCTTGATGTAGATAAAAACTTGAATTATCATTGCCATTGGGTTAAAAATATCACCTTAGAATGCTATAGATTCTGTCCAACCAATGGGGTCCACCTAATATGGCTTCTTTGAATGGGCTAATTCAAGAAATATATGACGAATACTATAAAAAGAAAAAATAATAGTTAAGGCGGGCGGAGGCCGGGATTTACCTATCCTCCCGATTTTAGAAATGACCGCGGAATAAAACCTGCGGATTTTAGCGCATAATTAAGGTAGACGTTTAAAATATTGGAAAAATCTCATTCTTTCTGATAAAGTTTTATTAAAAAATACATTAAAATTACAATATGAAGCATTTTAAAAAGAGATCTAATAGGGATGAAAATGAAACTAGATGAGGAATTAAAACAAGAACTTATAGAATTAATAAAAGAGGGTAAACCCACCTAAATCTCTTATAAGAACTTGCTGTTTCCCTTAAAAGAAAAACCACAAGAAATTGAACTTATATATGGCATCAAAGAGAGAATATAAGTACGAATTTCCCAAAATATAAAAGAGGATTTGACTAAAAGATTGAAAGACAGAGGACTTCCACAGGTTGAAAAAATAATTGTGGGTTCTGTGATGAAGGTAAAATTTTCAGGGGATACTTTTAAAATTGAATCTTTTAGTGATGAGCTACAATTTGTTGGCTCCTCAGGAATACACAATGGGAGTGGGATGTAACACCATTGAAATCTGGACTTAGATTAATTCATCTTTCTGTAGCTGTTTCAGTATACCTCGATGAATGTGGGGAAAAAACAAAGAGCATTCCCGTAATGGATAAGGAAATCTATTTGAAAGTTAATATCCGCTATAGCTTTTTTAATTTTATCAAAAATAATTGGCAATGGATTGTGGGAACAATAATTGCCATATTCGGTCTTATTTTTGGTTTTAAAAAATTTAAAAAAGGAGGGTATAGTCATGCCTCAAGACAAAGAATTAACTGAGAAAAAACTGGATGCGATATGGCAGAACGATGCGATTCCGGTGCTTGATACCAAGGGGAACAAATATTTCATATTTAGTGATTCACACTTAGGGGATGGAGGAGACGCAGATGATTTTCACAAGAATGAGAAAACGCTTGAGACCGCGCTGGAATTTTATAAAAAAGAGGGTTATAAGCTCATATTGCTCGGGGATATTGAAGAGTTATGGCAGTTTGATCAAGAAAAAGTTGAGAATCGATATAGAGGCAGCATTTATAAGAAAATTAAGAACTTTGGAGATGCTTGTATCTACCGTGTATTCGGGAATCATGATATAGATTGGTGCACGCTCCTAGATCCTGCTAAAAACAATCCCCTAAAATGTGATATTGCTATAGAAGCCTTGAAAATGAAGGTTGGACAGAGTAATACAATAATTCTGCTTGTGCACGGTCATCAAGGGAGCATAGAGTCTGATAAGGCCAAATGGTCCAGCCGATTTTTGGTTCGTTTTTTAAAGCCTTTTGAAAAAATTGGTAGAAAGCTTGGAGTTTACCGTAATCCATCGGCCACAAAAATAAAGATCAAGAAGAATTATGAAAGGATTTTATACTCATGGGCAAAACGCAAAAAAGTCTTACTTATTTGCGGTCACTCTCACCGTGCAATCTTTTCTGCTATATCACCCCTAAATCGGTGGAAAGAAGGGATAACTAAACTAAAAGAGGAAATTCGTAAGAATCGTAAGAATAAGAAGCTAGTAGAGGAGAAACATCAAAAGATTAAAGAGTTACGAAAGAAAATTAAAGCAGAAAAATGCAAAAAAAGGAAGATTGCCTCTATTGATCCAGAAGGCAAACCTTTGCCCTGCTATTTTAATACAGGATGTTCGCTTTACAGAAAGGGAATTACCGGTATAGAGATAGCCGATGATTGGATTAAATTAGTTAAATGGAATAGAGATACCCAAAAAGTTAAAGATTATGGGAAAAAGAAATTAAGTGAAATCTTTACAATACTAGGGCCGAGTCATATCACTTAAATTCAGAGACACAATACTTAATTCTAGAATTAGATGGAAAGATGGCAAAACGAGATACCAGTATAGAAAGGAAAGCCCGAAGAGAGAGATGATGGATTAACTGGAGTTTATTGCCAGATTTTCAGTTCTCTTTCTTGAACAGTATACTAAGGGTTAGATTAAGCAAAACATTTAATATTGATCTTATTGTTTATTGAGATGAATGGAGACCAGGTAACCCTGGCCTCCCGATTAGGAAAGAAGACGCTTGCGCGGAATCTAACACCTCATTAGAATAACGTTCAACATTATGGGCTTTTCTCATTTTTGATAAATTTTCGGCTTTGACATCAAATGTTTCTTGAATTATATTTGAAAGAGCAAATTAAAAAATAAAGGTCGTATCCGATGAAGCGGATAATAAGAATATTAAGCATTCTTTTTTTTGCTACACTGGTATTTGCTCAAATTGAGCTTCCTGGGTCGAAACCTGAAGATGTTATCATCCGACATGTCGGCTATACCTTATCTTATAACGAAACCCACGAACAGGCTAACTGGGTGGCTTATGAACTGACTTTGGAAGAGGTTAACGGTAGATTTGTAAAAGACAAGGACTTTTACATACCTTACGGTAAGGATGAATGCATATGTCTCGGTAAGTAGAAGTGCATAGGCTTCGGTAAACAGAAATACACATTTTCAGTAAGCTGGAAATGATTTAAACCTCCTTGTTTTTATTTTTAATTCTATAAGAGTCACCATCCAGGGTGAAAACTCTGGCGTGATGTAATAACCTGTCCAGCATTGCAGTGGTCAGCCATCGCAATGAGCGAATCTTTTTACATGAGCAACATGAGTCCGCAAAGGCCGAGCTTCAACAGGGGCATCTGGAAAATGCTGGAAGAACAGGTTAGAAAATGGGCGGTTGATAATAAATCTGTTTATATAGCCACCGGGGGGATGTTAATCCCTGGATTAGGCAAGATCGGACCAAATAGAGTATCAGTACCAGAAAAGTTTTATAAAGTCATTCTGGATTACCAGGAGCCTGAACTCAAAGGGGTTGGATTTATTCTGCCAAATAAGGGCTCAAAAGAGCCTCTTCAGAATTATGCGGTAACAATCGATAAGGTAGAGAGTATGACGGGGATTGACTTTTTCTATGCGCTACCCGATGAGATTGAAGAAGAGATTGAATTGAAAATTAATTTGAGCAAGTGGAATTTTAGCAGGACAAAGACTAGTTATAAACAGTATCCAAAGAGCGAGCAGCCCATAGGAATCGTAAACATTAACTATGCAAGCAAAGAAGAACTGATGAAGCTGAAAGGTATAGGACCGGTGCTTGTAGAAAGAATCATCCAGTACCGCAAAATGCATGGCTATTTCAGATCAGTTGACGAGCTGATAAAGATTAAGGGTATCGGCCCGAAGACATTGGAAAAGCTAAGGCCTTATGTAACTGTTATAAATAAGAATTGGTAAGATTGAGCCGAGTGGAAGCCACCGACCCTGAAGTCTTGACTTCCCGAGAGTGAAAAAGATAGCTGAGCGAACTAGCGTCTTATAAGGGTGGAAGACGAATGGAGGGAAGGGAAATTCTCAAAGCGTCCATTCATGTTAGAAACGATTGATAGGATCGACATGAGAAAGGGGGTGCATTATGATTCATTGCATAGTAAAAAAGGAGTTATTACCATCTATTAGAAATGATGAAAAGTTTATAAATGCAATCCAACTAAGCCGGGTTTTAAGTTCACTTCGATATAATCTAATAATTTATGCAAGAATAGATAAAGAAGCTAACGTTAGTTTAAATGTTAAACTCAACAATTTTTTAAATCAGGCAGCTTTACTATGTGAGGGTGTTAGAAAATTAAACGAATTAGAAGCAACGCTTAAAGAATTAAAATCTTTTCAAGAAAATATTGATAAAATAGAAAAAATTTTTCATGAATTAGAGGATGATAGGAGCTTTTTAAAAAATGTATTATGCAGAGTTCGTAACAAAATTGTATTTCATTTCGATAGAAGTGTTACAAAGGAAATCTTTGAAGAAATTATTTATGAGTGTACAAAGCAACAAAAAGATGTCATTTTTGCTTCAGGAAAAACTGATTTAGTAAAAGATATGACTTTTGACTTGGCTGATAACATAGATATAAATTATATTTTGAAATTTGTAAATGATAAAAAAGAATCTGCCAGTGAAAAATTCAAAACTATGGTTAAAGAATTGCTTAGGTTGTCAGGGTTATTCTGCGCAATTTTAGAGGATTTAATTGGAGAATTAATTAAAGATTATTGCGAACTAAAAGAAGAAGACTGATAATAATTATAATCTTTAAAGGGATGAAAAAGATAGGTGAACGAATTTTTTTTGTCAAGCGACTTAAAGTGAAATACAATTTAAATTAAAATAATTTCCCTTCATCGTTTTTCCTCTATTTCTGTGAATAAATTTGTTGAAAAATGACTGACGGATTTTCCGAATGAATTTATTTATTTTAGTTTATGACAGATTGCACAAATTTTGGGCACGCAGAATGCCGGCTGTTTGTCAGCAAAAGGGGGGTTGATGATGGAAACCAAGTGAAAGGAACTCTCTCCAGCCGGCCAAATAAAGCCATAATAATTATATCACAGGTTTAAGACTTCATTACAACAACATATAGAGTTAACTAGCCCACTGATTGACAGAACCATACGATTCAAATATTCTTAGATTATGATGCTTAAGGGGCGATTTTTTACGGCTTTGGACGAATCCCTTAATAAAACGGAAAACAAAAGGGAGATATTATGTCAGAAAGATATAAGGACCTTTTTGAATATTTAAATCTTAAAGAGAAAGCCCTTACTCAGTTAGAAAATGAGATAAAAAAATATCCCACATTAATTAGTCTATTCATTCAAAATAATTGGTTTAATAAAGTTAAGAGCCAAATTGATATTTGGAGAAATGATCCAGAAGGTTATATAGAAAGTAGAGCAATAACTGTGACTGAATATGAATTATTTCGTTATTTAACAGAAGATTCAATTTTAAATGAGTTTATAAATTCATTTCTTATTATTGAAGATAAAATTGACGTCAAAAATGAAAAACAATTGCTAGAATGAAACCATTCAAAATCACAGATCTTTTCAAGTCAAGTAAATCAAATATATTCCACTCTTTTTGAAATTCTACTATTAGGAAAGCTTGCTTCTAATAATAACATTGATCTTTATTATGAAAATATCGATGGTAGAAATTTTATCGAGAAGCGATTTATATATTTTGAAATAAAATCTCTTCAAAAAACAACTCGTGATCTGAGAGGGATCGGAGTTAGATCAACTGAGGCTGATAAACATCAAATATACAGAGCATTAAAAGAAAAAAACAGGCAACTCAATAAATTTAGAAATTATCCAACTTTAATTTTTCTTTCTTTATATCGTTTAACCGATATGACAACTGCATGATGGTACATTCCGGAATATTTCGAAGAAAACGAAAAGAAACTCAGGGTAAAAAATAATATTATTTGCGGAGTTAAGGTCTATAGTTGGTTCACTGTAAAAGACGAAAGTGCTTTTTATGTTAATCCGAATGCAATATTTAAGTTGACAGATACAGAATTAGAGTTCTTTATAGGCTTGTAATTTGAATCTAGCAAATTAAAAAGAAGAAGACCTGAAATTTTAACCTTATTAAGAAAGTTTTCAAAAATATTATCTCAAGATAAGAATGAATTCTATTATGGCTAATTTAGTCTTTGTCCTTTTTTTCAAGAAGTGGCCAGTTTTCCGGTAGATTGAATATCTCTCTTGATAATTTCCCTTTAATCAATTCAATGCGTTCGTTTTCTTTGTTTACGATTTTCTGGAAAAGAGGTAAAGTTTTTATAACTAATGGTTTCTGAGCCCAGGGATTGTGCCATAAGATAGGTGCTTCTTTTGCAATATTCCCCCATGAGAGATTTCTAAAAATTAAAGCAGCACTATTCCGAGTGTTTTGAGGGCCTTGGGGTCCGATCCAAGCTCCCTTAGGTTTTCTTCCTGGAGTAAATTCATATAATCCATTTTGATTAATAGTAACAGAGGTGATTTCATTACCAAATAAGCCGTCCATAACATCAAGATCATCACAACAAAAATCTTGGACATTGATAGCAATTATGTAAGGAAGATCTAAATTCCCATATTTTGTTGCCTTTTCATTAATTGAATTTTTAATATTTATATGAGTTTTACTCCATTCTACCGCTGAAAACCTTACCCCTATAGGCCGAATACCTGGCTTACCACGTTTTTTGGGAGATTTAGGGATAGGTTTAAATGTAACTTTCCATCCATCGAACTCTGTTGACCATGAGGGAAAAGCTTCTAAACCGCCCTTTTTCAGGATTTCTCCTAATTTATCCGGATCTAATTTTGATAATTTTTTTTCAAGGTATGTTCTCCATTTTCGTGCAGGCGGAGAGGATTTAGGAAAACCGTCTACATTGATCATAATGAAGAAATTAGGAGAATTCATTCTATCAAGAGCCTCATAAACCCTGTTCTCAACATTCTCAGTGGCAACATCATCATGCGATCCTTTGGCAAGTGTACATTCCACAAAAAAACGCCTTTTTCCCTTCAATTTAATAAGAAATTCAGGATGTGTGGATATTCCTTTAATTTCAGGATGGATATCAACTTCATAATCTATTTTCAGCAGTAGCTCATGCATATAGAGCTCAAAAAAAGCGCTTTGGTGAGTTAAATCATTATATGAACGAAATCTAGCTTTGAGATCACCTTGATGTTCAGATGGATAACATAAGAACCAAGCCTCTAATAGCTTTCTTATTTCATGTGAAGACTGTCTTGAAGAACGATTTAAAAAGCTAAACAAAGGTTCAGCATGGCCACGAGGATCTTTATCTTGTCTGGTTATACTATCGAAAAGCATTTTAATATAAAAATTTCTAACAACTATTTTTCATTTTTGTATCTTAGAAAGTCGCGCTACATTTTTAGCCAGTTCTATACTCCTTCCATGGGATAGTGTTGAAGGGGACGCCTGCAAGAAAACGGACAATATCTCGGCGACCGTAATACTTTGGTTTTCCTCTATAATCTAGTGCCATTAAGACGAGGGGAATACCTAAAAACAGCGGTTGGAAACTCTGTATTGCTTTGTTGGCTTGAATTCTGTTATCGATGACTGGCTTCTTGACCACGACTACGGCAAACGTAACGCCTTGTTCTTTAATTACTGCGCCCGTAAACTTCATCCTAGCATCTCCTTCTCGTCATATCATTTCTTGTCCCTTGGAGGGCAGGGATCACCGCCATGGCTGTCGGTTCCAGATATCTTCCCATCTCGGTTATGAATTATAAGCTCTGTTTTTTTGTTCCGGCTTATTTCCCGTGCCCTCTCGATTGCATTTGTTTTATGGCTGAAATGACCCGAGGCTTGATTCGCTCCTCCTCTCTTAATGTCCCAGCCGCCTTCTGAATTTGGTACCACATGATGTGTTTTTCTTGCCATTTCTTCCTCCTAACAAATTCTAAATTGATGTAAATAAAGAAATATTGATTGATAATTTAACCCAAATGTGCAAAATCTATAAATAATCATTTAGGAGTCCAGATCATGTCTATTCTGAATCCGAGATTGGCTGCCCTTCGTTCTGCAGCGCTCCTGTCCCCCTTCGGAATCACTATATGGAATTCACCACCGATTTTTTGCGCAATGTCTGAAAAAAGAGACCACTGGCTAGCAGTATGGTCATCAAAGATTGAGCTGGATGTCTCTGCCTCAAGGATGATTCTCATGTTGTTTTTATTTGCGGTCAGATCTGGTACATGGTTACTTTTTGTTCCGACGATGGTATCTGGAGTTTTCATTCCCGGAACGTCTGCTTTAATGTTCCGGAAGCCTTGGTTAGTGAAGTATTGGGCCATCATATTAATTAAGTCTTCATGTTCTCTGGACTCTTTAGGATCTCTTCGCATCAATTTCTCCTCACTGTTGAATTATGCTTTCACTATATATAATCCGGCGATTTTCGAAATTTGCCAAAAAGTGTACTCGTTCAGTGGATATGACCCCCATTTTTCGAACCAGTTTTGAGGCTAATTTTCGCTAACATCTCAGAGGGATAATTTGCCCTTCTCTTTTAAATATTTTATCGGCGACTTGTTTCCAAGCGTCGAATGTCTGCGAA
>Ga0307430_1000100_pt1 | contig 80885 bp, 69 predicted proteins | sample SalMarWE160130MG_FD_202159 | JGI IMG/M metagenome (GOLD analysis project Ga0307430, IMG submission 202159) | Salt marsh sediment microbial communities from the Plum Island Ecosystem LTER, Massachusetts, United States - WE1603-130 | ecosystem: Environmental > Aquatic > Marine > Intertidal zone >... | reverse complement strand
CAGCGCAGGGGAAACCGGGTCCTTGTTCCCCGAGCGAGTCCTCCGATGGGCTCTGGCTGGCAAGTGGTTGCTCACCACCTGTAGTCTACCCCATCGGCTGGCTCCTTACAAGTATAACTAATAGGGGAACCGCGTATTTGATACGGTCGGCCTCGTGCAAGAACCCGAACCATCAGAGGCCATAGAGAACGAACGTCGCTTGTTCTACGTGGCCGTTACTCGTGCCAGGAAAGGGGTTTACATAGGAACGTCATCACCCCCAACCAAAGGTAGCCAAAGCCGTTCCTCCTCTAATCTCCCTTCGCGGTTTCTTGACGAGATTCAACTTGAGCCTACTGTTGAGGTGATGAGTGCGTTGCAATGCCTCGCTTCCGGTGTTAGCGGTGCCAAGAATGACCTAATCGCCAGCGTTACCCGTTTCGGCGGATTCCGACGGATTATGAAGAGCCTCATTACTGGGTATCTGTCGGGCATAGGTGACAAGTCACTTATCGGCGAAGTAGCAGGGATAGTGGCCACAAGTCCAGAATCCCCCTCCTTTGCCTATCGTTTTGCTTATGCTCCGCCCAAGATAGCCGGACGCGTGAAACATCCATCGCCCGAGCCATTACATCAAGCGTGGAATGACGTGTCGTTCTGATGTGCTCAATACCAATCCTTCAATGGGATATGACACGAAACGTCCAGCCGGCACACTACCGTCCCGAATGAGGAAAAGATTACGCGACAAGCAAACTGAATCACAGCGTCAATCGTTTAGGAGGCACGAATGTCTCAATCAAGCGAAAGTCAAGTTTCTGTTGCCTTGAACAAAGAGACTTGGGTAGCGATACAGTCCCTCATCCGCTCTGGTTGTCACGAACGGGGGGACAACTGGGTAAAGTGGGGGGAACAGACAGCTAAATGCATTCAAACAGCCCTTGATGCTGAAAACCCAAGCTAGCTGAGGATCAGATCGACGATGGGATTAGGGAACTGGATGAATATGAGTATGAAGAATGGCTTGAATGGCTTGAAGATAAAAGAAAGCTAGAATTATTCGGTAGTGTTCCTCAACAGTTGAGATAAATAGTGAAAGGGCCAACTGGACGCCCCACGGAGCATCCGAAACGCCGTTCAAACTGGCTCAGAATACTCTTGTCCTCCACGCTACAAGAAACGTGAGTCCTGAGCGCGTGGAAGGCGGCTGAGCGTCACAACACCGGTTTAAGTCGTCCGGGTGGTGCACGGCGGTCGGAGGAGCTCCGCGAGGCTGCGCGGGAATTGGGCAAGAATCTGAATGTGTTGAGTGCGGCGAGGTAGGACAGGTAAGCACTGCCTTCCGCTCAGGGCACAGCGCGCGGACCGGGTCTGGCTACACCATCCGCCGCGGCCGGTACTGGATCGCCTCGGCCAGGTGGGCCGTCTCAATGCGCTCACCCCCCGCCAGGTCCGCGATCGTGCGCGCCAGTTTCAGGATGCGGTGGAAGGCACGGGCGCTCATCTGAAGTTGCTGCATCGCCGCGCGTACCAGCCCCCGGCCTGTCTCGTCCAGGCGGCAGATCTCCCGCACCTCGGTTGGCCCCATGTCCGCGTTGCACGAGAGATACGTGCCCGCGAATCGCTCCCGCTGCACCTTCCGCGCCCGCTCCACCCGCGCCCGGATCGCCTCCGACCGCTCCCCCAGCCGCTCATCGGTCAGTTTGTCGTAGTCCACCCGTGGCACTTCGACGTGGATGTCAATGCGGTCCAGCAGCGGCCCGGAGATGCGCTTCTGGTAGCGGCTGATCGTCGTCAGGCTGCAGGTGCACTCGTGCGTCGGGTCGCCGTAGTAGCCGCAGGGGCAGGGGTTCATCGCGGCCATAAAGATGAAGTTGGCCGGGAAGGTCAGCGTGCCGGTGGCACGCGAGATCACCACCTTGCGATCCTCAATCGGCTGCCGCAGTCCCTCCAGCGTGCGCGTGCCGAACTCGGGCAGTTCGTCCAGGAAGAGCACCCCCCGGTGGGCCAGGCTGATCTCGCCGGGGCGGGGAAAATGACCGCCGCCGACCAGCCCGGCGTGACTGATGGTGTGGTGGGGGGCGCGGAAGGGGCGGTGCTGGATGAGAGGCGTATCGGAGGGCAACAGCCCCGCTATGCTGTAGATCTTCGTCACCTCCAGCGCCTCCTCGACGGTCATCGTGGGCAGGATGGAAGGCGTCGAGCGGGCCAGCAGCGTCTTCCCGGCCCCCGGCGGGCCAGTCATCAGTACGTTGTGACCGCCAGCGGCCGCCACCTCCAGCGCCCGCTTGACGTGCTCCTGCCCCTTGATTTCCGCAAAGTCCGCTGCATACGGCGGGAGGGGGAGCGAGGCCGGGTCCAGGTCGGGCTCGTAGGGCGGAATCTTGCTCAGTCCCTGCAGATGAGCCGCCAGTTGGCCCAGGTGTTCGACCGGGATGACTTCCAGTCCATCAATCAGGGCCGCCTCGGGGGCATCGGCGGCGGGGACGAAGGCGCGGCTGACACCCTGCTGGTGGGCCACCGCCGCGATGGGCAGGACGCCATTGACGTGGCGCACGGAGCCATCGAGGGAGAGTTCGCCGACGAAGAGCGCGTCCTCGACGGCCTGGGGCCACGCCTGCTCCGAGGCGATGAGTACACCCACGGCGATGGGCAGGTCGTAGGATGGCCCGGCCTTGCGGATGTCGGCCGGGGCCAGGTTGACGGTGATGCGCTTGCCGGGAAAGACCAGCCCTGAGTTCTTGACTGCGGCCCGTACCCGTTCGCTCGATTCTTTGACCGCGGCGTCGGGCAGGCCGACGATGATGAGCGACGGCATCCCGCGGGAGGTGTCCACCTCCACGTCAACGATGACCCCCTCCAGGCCCACCAGGGCGCAACTGGTCACTTTGGCAAGCATCTACGGCTCCGATGGTGTGATGTTTATAGTGTAGCACAGAGAGCGGGTAGAGGCAAGCGGTAGAAGACCCGCCAGTGGAATGACTGAGGGGCCCCCGGCGCCGGGAGCCCCTTCGGATGGTGGCACATTCTGCTGTCTGAGTCTAGTTCGCCTTGCGGGCGCGCCGCCGCCGGACGATGGCACGCACGAGGAAGAACAGCCCGACGAGGGGCACGGCGACCACGACCAGTACCGGGATGATGAGGACGAGGATGACGATGGCCGCGTCCACCAGGAATTGCAGCACGCGGATGAGGGATTGGAACGCGTCGCGCAGCGTGCCCTCTGGATGCCAGCCACCGATCTGGATAGGCTGCGCCAGTTCGTCGGGGGTGATGTCGAGGCTGACCGTCGCCAGCGCCGCCGACTGCTCCAGGTACTGTATCCGCCCTTTGACCTGTTCGATATCGGCCTGGATCTCCCGCAATTGCTCGTAGACGGCGAGGGCCGCCTCGGTGTCTTCGGCCTCTTCCAGGAACTCCAGCAACCGCGCCTCGGTCGCCTCCAGGTAACGCAGGCGGGACTGGAGATCCACGTACTCCTCCGTCACGTCCTGGCCGGAGATGTGCTCGCTCCGCACCTCGGTTGCCATGTCGCGGATGCGCGCCAGTGCGATGTCGAGGCTTTCGGCGGGGATGCGGAGCGTGACGGAAGCCTGCAGCCCTTCCTGGTACTGGTACACGTTCGACTCAACGACGTAGCCCCCCAGTTCGTCCACCAGACTGTTAATCTCGTCCAGGGCCGCTTCAGTTTCCGGCACCACCAGGCTGAGCGAGGCGTTGCGGATGATGAGGCGCTCAATGCTGGCGTAATCGGCCGCTCCGGAGCCTGGTACAGCGGGAGCATGCCCCTCTTCTGGTACAGCGGGAGCATGCCCCTCTTCATCGCCTACGGCCTCACTGACTACGATCTCGGGCTGAGCGGGAGCCTCGTATGTCATTGGCGTAGGTGCCGCAGCCCTGCTGCAACCCACCACAGCCAGCGTTAGGATAGAGGCGATGACACCATACAGGATCTTCTTACTCATTGTTGTTCCCCCTTCCTTCGATCATTGCCCTCTGGACGCCTATGGCGAGCAAAAGGTTCCCACCAGCGTCACTCGGCAGGTGGGGGGCCGGCGAACGCACCGTTGGAGGACTAACCTCCTGTCAACGCCCCATCTCCAACCGCTTGATGAGACGACGGGGAAGGTCCCGGGCCCGCATGCGCTCCTGGGTGATCTCCACCGGGTAGACGACACGATGAAACTCCCAGGTCATGTTCTCCACATCGAGAATCGCGTAACTGGCCCGCGGGTCGCCGTCGCGGGGCTGCCCCACGCTGCCCGGGTTGATGATCATACGGCGCGGGCCGAGCTCCAGGGGGCCAGAGAGAGGAGGGATCAGTGTTTCACAGCGTCCTTGCTGTTCGTCCAACTCGAAGATGATGGGGACGTGGGTATGGCCCACCAGGCACATAGAGGTGGAGAAATGCGCAAAATTAGTGTAGGCCAGATTGGCGTCAAGTACGTACTCCCACACCGGTTCACGGGGACTGGCGTGGGCCAAGTAGAAGCCGCTTTGCTCCGTGTGGGTGGGGAGTCCGCTCAGGTACTCGCGCACGGCCGGCGTGAGCTCCGACTGCGTCCATGCGTTGGCGGTACGAGCATCGGTGTTGAAACTGCTGAGCTCCAGTATCCCCAGCGCAGCCCAGTCGTGATTGCCTGCCAGGCTGACGTGAGGGAAATCCTGAAGCCGTTCGACGCATTCATTGGGGTTGGGCCCGTATCCCACTAAGTCGCCCAGACACCAGATCTCGTCGAAGGCTGGTGCATCGACCAGCACCGCCTCCAGAGCTGCCAGGTTAGCGTGAATGTCAGATATGATCAAGTAGTGCACAGTGTCGTCATCCTGTATAGTATTACCCGGCAACATTTGCGTTGTCCGCGAGAATCATGATCTGCTACTTGCAGACTTGCAAACTTGCGGCTTTGCCGCGCTATAGAATTAGTAATATTATATACCTTTTCTCTGCTTTGCGCTAGCCGCTTGTCGAGCCCAGGTAACCGTTGTATAATCGCTCTCGAGTTGACCAGGCCTTAGCAGGAGCCGTTGCCGATGGCCCCAATTCTCGATGAGCACACGTTGGAATTTGTGAGTCGCAGCCCCGATCAAACGCAGCGCCTGGGTGCGCGCTTGGGTGGACTGCTGCGAGGTGGGGACGTGATCTGCCTGGAGGGGCCGCTGGGCTCGGGCAAGACCTGTCTGGCGCAGGGTATGGGACGGGGTTGGGGGGTGGGCCAGACGCTCATCAGTCCCACCTTTGTCCTGGTTCGCGAGTACACGCGCCCTGGGGATACTGTGAGGCTTTACCACGTAGATCTCTACCGCATCTCCGGCGTGGACGAGGCGTTGGGCCTGGGGATAGATGAATTCCTGGGAGATGCGCGCGTGGTTTGCGTTATCGAATGGGCGGAGCGAGCGCGACCCCTGATGCCGTCGGAGTATCTATGGATCAGGCTGGATTTTGCTGGCCGTGCTGACCAGACTCGGCGGGCACTTCATTTCATGGCGCAAGGGGAGCACCATACGGCGCTGCTGCGGGAATTTCGTCGGGTAGCCTTCGGAGCATAGGCGAGATGTTGATCGCGATTGATACTGCCACCGGCTATGCCAGCCTGGCACTGCACGATGGATTCCAGGTGCGGGTGGAGCACACGTGGGAATCGCCACGCAGACACACCGTTGAGTTGTTGCCCCGTCTGGTGGCCGCGTTGGAGCAATTGGGTCTTGGGATTGGGCACCTCAGCGGGGTGGCGGTGACGCGGGGGCCAGGCTCCTTCACTGGATTACGAGTAGGTATGGCTGTGGCAAAGGGGCTGGCATTGGCGCAGGGGCTGTCATTGGTCGGCGTGCCGACGCTTGACGTGGTTGCGGCGGCCCAAGGACGGGACCACCGGCCGTTGTGCGCGGTGTTGCAGGCCGGGCGAGAGCGCATCTGTGTCGCCACCTACCGGTGGCGGGATGAGGAGTGGCGCGTGCGCGAAGCCCCTCGCCTCACAACCTGGCCGGCTTTGGTGGGAGAGATAACTTCCCCAACCCTGTTCTGCGGCGAGATTGACCTGGTGGGAGCCAATGCCCTCGCCCCTCTCGGCGAACTGGCTGTGCTCTTGCCGGCGGCGGCTAGGCTGCGGCGGGCCGGTTTTCTGGCGGAGTTGGCCTGGCGGCGGTTGAACCGGGGCGAAACTGACGATCCGGCCACGCTGACCCCCATTTATCTTCGGCATCCCACGTGATGAACCAACCCCTACCCTATACCATCCGTCCGATGGAGCCGGGCGACGTCCCGACGGTGGTCGCCATTGAACGGCTTTCCTTCCTCACGCCCTGGCTAGCGTCGTCTTTCTTGTATGAACTGAGTCATAGCACGCGATCCTTCTACTCCGTCTTGCTGAGGCCAGCGGTGGGCACTGCTGCGTCCTCCGGGCAAAGATGGCGCCGCTGGCTGCGCGGCGTGGCGGGCCGGCCGGACAAAAGTCGGGTGGTCGGGTACGTGGGCTTCAGGCTCCAAAGCGCCGAGGCGCACATCAGCACTATTGCCGTACATCCCGACTGGCGTGGGCATGGATTAGGCGAGCTCTTGCTGTTGACGGCGATGGAGCAGGCGCTGGAACTGGGGGACAGTGTAGTGACGTTGGAGGTACGCCCTTCCAATCGGGCGGCCCAGCATCTGTATCGCAAGTACGGCTTTCGATTTAAGGGCGTCCACCCACGTTATTATCGGGATGGCGAGGATGCCTGGCTGATGGAGGTAGAGGTGAACCGGGACGCTTACCAGGCGCGACTAACCAGGCTGCGCCAGGTGCTGGAGGCGCGCCTTCGTCGCCAGCAGACGGGCATTGGACAAAACAATGGGGATACGCTATAATCCTGTGCTGGATAGATGCAGGCCAAGGCAGCCATTGAGTTCGTAACGATTTCTTCAACATTCAGAATAATGTAAGGAGGGAGAGCGTGTCAGAGTTGGAGGCGCTGGCGGCAGAGGTTGCCAGGTGTACACGGTGTCTCTTGCATCGGGGGCGTACCAAAGCGGTGCCTGGTGAGGGATCGGGGGATGCTGAGATTATGTTCATCGGTGAGGCGCCGGGCTTCCACGAAGATCAGCAGGGACGCCCGTTTGTGGGAGCGGCAGGCCGGTTCCTCGAGGAGTTGCTGGAGATTATCGGCCTGAAGCGCGAAGAGGTTTTCATCGCCAATGTCATCAAGTGCCGTCCACCGGGCAATCGCGACCCGTTGCCCGAGGAGATCGAAGCCTGCAAGCCGTTCCTCGATCGGCAGATTGAACTCATCCAGCCCAAGTTGGTGGTGACGCTAGGCCGGTTTTCTATGGTGCGGGCTTTTCCAAAGGCACGTATCTCCCGCATTCACGGCCAGCCGCGCAAGATCGGCGGCGTGATCTACTATCCGATGTATCACCCGGCGGCGGCGTTGCACCAGCCCAGTCTGCGCCGCACTGTGGAGGAGGACATGCGCCGCATCCCTGAGTTGCTCCAGCAGGCAGCGCAGATCGCCGAGTCCCCACTCCCTCCAGAAGCAGAACAGTTGAGGCTATTTTGAGATTACAGATTGCAGATTATGGATTGCAGGTTGTGACTTACGAGAGGCTGGCAGGCAGTAGGTGATCGAATTTATCTCCATCGTCGTGCTCACGTTTGCGCTGGCTTTGATCGTGCTGGGAGCCATCACGATGTGGCTGGAGCGGGGGCGGGGGCGGCTCCAGGGAATCGCGTTAACCCTGGTCGGGCTGCTCGTCGGCACCGCGTATGCCTTCCTCGGGAGCCGCTTCTCGCTGAAGTTCTTCGACCGTCTGATCGTGCAAGTGGATTTGCCGGCCTTGATGGCTACGGCCTTCACCTACACGGCGGGCGTGTTGAGCGGCACAGCGCTGGCCGTGGGGCTTTTCCTGTGGGCCACGGGCCGCTTTCGGCATCGCGTTGAGCGGACGGTGATCGCCTTTGTCGCGGTCGGCGTGCTGGTGGCGCTGGTGGCGACCTTCCTTGCTGTCGCTCTCAGCACGCCTTAGCAGCGCTAGCAGTCTGTCGGAGTGATCGGATCACAGGCACCCATCACGCCACGTATGGGGCATTCTTGACCACGCCCCATATATGGCGGTCTGGGTCCTCGAAAACTGTTTTCTCCGACAGCCTGCTAGAACGTCGTTATTTACCATAGCAGGCGCAGCACTACCCTGGCAAGGATGACCGCCCCCACCGGTAGGCAGCGCTCGTCAATGTCGAATCGCTGGCTGCGGGCCTTGCGTTAGTTCGGCGGCGGCCTCTCGGCGGGAGATTCACCTTTAATGCATCAGCAGGTGATGATAGGCCGAGATGGCGGACTTGGCCCCCTCGCCGATGTGCACCAGCGCTTGCTCCGAAACGTGGGTTACGTCGCCAGCAGCGAATACCCCCGGCCAACTGGTGGCGCAGTATACGTCCACGATGATGTGCCCGCGGCTGTCGCAGTTCACCCACTCCCGCACCAGGTCGGAGTTGGGGGTGCGCGGCAACTTGACGAACACGCCCTTGACCGGTATCTCGCGCTTCTCGCCCTCTGGCATTGTGACCACAATGCTCTCAACGAAACGCTCGCCGCACACCTCCCTCACCGCTATGCCTTCTGCGATCTCGACGTTCTGCATCTGGCGGAGACTGTGCACCAGGGGGGTATCCGGCAGTGGTTCCGGAGCCAGCAGGTAAACCTGGTGCGCCTTGCGGGCCAGGTCGGCAGCGGCCCATTGAGCGCGCTGTCCCTTTCCTACTACGGCTGCGTCCTTGCCCAGAAACAGGCTGGAGTGAGTGGTCGCCGAGTAGCTCAGGCCGTAGCCGGTCAGCCGGGTCTCACCCGGCACATTGAGACGCTGTGGCTGAGCGCCCGTCGCTATAATCAGGGTCTGCCCTTCAAAGCGGTCGCCCCGATCGGTGTCCACGACGAAGGTCTGTTCTCCGGGCATCACCTTGGTCACGCTGTCGAAACGGCGCACGAAGTCCAGGTAGTCGAGTTGGCGGCGGAAAGCGTCCAGTAGCGTCTCGCCGGTGATGGTCTCCCGTTCCTCCATCTCCTCCAGTTGCATGGCGTAGGTGGTCTGACCGCCCCATCGTTCCGCGATGATCAGTGTCTCCAGCCGCTGGTTGATGGCCGTCGCTGCGGCGGTGATGCCTGCCGGCCCGCCGCCGATGATGATTAAGTCGTACATTGTCTGCCCTCCTTTACGCCCACTCCACCGGCACGGGCGGGATGAGCTCCTTCTCCATCAGGAAGCGGGTCATATCCTGCGCCTGACGGATGGTCGCCTTTGCCTTGCTGAGCAGTTCTTCGTGGGAGATGCTCAGACGGGCCAAACCCTGCTCCTGCGCTTTCACGCCCACGGCCGCCGCTTCGCGGGGGAAGACCTCCCAGTTGTCCATCGTCGGTAGGATGTGATCCTCGTCGAGCCCCCGCTCCTCCGCGCAGCGAGCCAGTTCTTCGGCGGCGGCGATAGCCATCTCGTCGGTGATGGTCGTGGCCCGCACGTCTAGCACGCCCCGGAAGATGCCGGGAAAGCCCAGCGAGTTGTTGGTCTGGTTGGGGAAATCGCTGCGGCCCGTGCCCACGATGCGTGCCCCGGCCTCCTTCGCCTCCCAGGGCCAGATCTCGGGGATGGGATTAGCGCAAGGGAAGATGATCGCATCCTCGGCCATCCCCTGCACCCACTCCGGCCGGATCGTGCCCGGGCCGGGCCTGCTGAACGCGACGCAGAGGTCGGCACCGCGCATCGCCTCGGCCGGCCCCCCGTGCTGTCCCTCGGCGTTAGAGTGCTGACAGATGCGCCATTTGTCCACGAACTCGATCTTGCGCCGCGCGATGTCCTCCCGCTCGGGGTGCAGGATGCCTTTGCTATCGCAGGCGACCACGTTGCCGAATTGGATACCGTGGGCCAGCAGCAGGCGCAGCGTGGCGATGTTGGCCGCGCCGACGCCGATCAGCGCGACCTTGATGTCCTCTATTCGCTTGCCTACCACCTTCAGCGCGTTGATCACTCCCGCCAGCATGACCGTGGCCGTCCCTTGCTGGTCGTCGTGCCAGACCGGGATATTGACCTGGGGGTCAGTGCGCAGCATGTCGAGCACGCGGAAGCACTTGGGCTGCGAGATGTCCTCCAGGTTGATCCCGCCGAAGGAGGGCTGGATCAGTTTGACGGCCTGGATGATCGCGTAAGGGTCCCTGGTGTCCAGGCAGATGGGGACCGCGTCCACGCCGCCCAGGTACTTGAAAAGCAGCGCCTTCCCCTCCATCACTGGCAGCCCGGCCAGGGGACCAATGTCGCCCAGGCCCAGTACCCGTGTGCCGTCGGAGACGACGGCGACGGTGTTGCCCTTGTTGGTGTGCTCGTAGACCAATTCCTCGTCCTCGTGGATGGCGCGGCAGGGGGCCGCCACGCCGGGCGTGTACCAGATGGCGAAGTCGCTAAAGTCGCGGACGACGCACTTGGGCGCGATCTGCACCTTGCCCCGAAAGAAGGGGTGCAGGCGCATCGCGTCTTCCGCTGGCTTCCTGGCCTTGGCCAACAGTTCCTCTTTAGTAAGTTTAGTAGACATTTAACCTCCTGTGTTGCAAACTTGCACACTTGCACACTTGCACGCTTGCAGACTTGCAGACTTGCAGACTTGCAGACTTGCTACTTCCCCGGACACTGCCTTGCGACGGCCGGGTCAATGTTCTTGTCACCATACGCCTTGTCAAAGTGAGCGCTGAAATCGCTCGCCAGCCTCCTGGCCCGGGCATCGTAGGCTTCCTTGTCCGCCCACGTGTTCCGGGGGAACAGTACGTCGGAGGGCACGCCGGGGCACCGCCTGGGGACGAGGATGTGGAACGTGGCGTCCTCGACGTACTCCACGTCCTCCAGTTGCCCGGTGAGGGCGGCGTTCACGATCTCCCGCGTCAGGTTGATGTCCATCCGTGCTCCCACGCCGTAGGGCCCGCCGCTCCAGCCGGTGTTGACCAGGTAGACCCGGGTGGCGTGCTTCTGCATGCGCTTGCCCAGCATGCGGGCGTACACGTCGGGGTTGCGGGGCATAAAGGGTTCGCCGAAGAAGCGGGAGAAGGTGGACACAGGGTCCACGATGCCCGTCTCTGTGCCAGCCAGTTTGCTCGTGTACCCCATCAGGAACCACAGCATGGCCTGCTCGGGCGCCAGCCGGGAGATGGGCGGCAGCACGCCGTTGGCGTCGGCGGTCAGGAACAGAATGGTCCTGGGGTGGCCGCTCCTGGCGTTAGGCTTGATGTTGCTCAGGAAGGTGAGCGGGTACGAGGCCCGGGAGTTGGGGGTCAGCCGGTCGTCGTCCAGGTCGAACGTGCCACCGGGGTACATTAGGGCGTTCTCGACGATGGCGCCGTGGTCCAGATAGTGGGCCTCGTGGAGGACAGCGTTCCAGATCTCCGGCTCTTTGTCGGCTCGTAGATTGATCAGCTTGGCGTAGCAGCCGTTCTCAAAGTTGGCGGTGCCGTCGTCGCTCCAGCCGTGCTCGTCGTCGCCCAGCAGCGCCCGGCGCGGGTCGGCCGACAGCGTCGTCTTGCCCGTCCCCGAAAGCCCCAACAGCAACGCGCAATCGCCGTCCGGCCCCTCATTGGCCGAGCAGTGCAGGGGCAGGAGGCCCTCACCGGGGAGGATGTAGTTCATGACCGTGAATATAAGTTTCTTGACGCTGCCTCCGTAGGCCGAGCCGTAGACAACTCCCAGGTGGCGGTCGAAGTCCATCGCCACGGCCATGTTGGACGTCCTACCGTCGGGTAGTTTCCTGAGCCAGCCCTCGTACCGGACTCGGTCCAGTTTATCGTACGGGAGGGCCAGCAGGATGAAGCCTCGCTGCGCGAAGATGCTGCGCTCGATGTCGTCGGGCACGGGGCGGAACATGTTGTCCGTGAAGAGAGCAGTCAGTGCCTGGTCCGAGACCGTCTGCACGGGCAGGGCATAGGAGGTATCCGCGCCCACTGCCCGATCCGTGACGTACAGCCTCGGCTTCCCAGCGAGGGTTTTCAGACTGTCCTCGAATACCATGTCGAAGGCCTCGGGCTCCATCGGAATGTTATTGGGAGAGTCCCAGTCAATGTTCTCCTCGCTCTCCGGGCGACGCACGATGTAGGTGTCCTTGGGGCTGCGGCCCGTGGATTCGGGCGGCGTCCACGTCGCCAGCGCGCCACTCGCGGAGACGAGCGCCTCCTTGTTGTCCACCGAAGCCCGGATCATGCTCCTTCGATCCGGGTTGTTCAGCACATTTGGGTGTCGTTCCAGAACCTGTGCCAGGTTCTCCTTGTGAGCGCTTTCTGTCACCTATAGCCTCCTTCCTTTTTTGCTCCAATGTCTCCTTACGAGTCCAACGCTGGTTGTGGACGCTCGCTAAGCCGTTCCGGAGTGACCGGAATGGGAAGAGAAAACCAATCCGTGTTCACGAAACCACCTTTTTCTTCCAGTTGGTACATTGCGACCCGCACCACGACGGGAGAGGCGCCTGGTGGAACGGTCAGGGCATAGTCATCTCGCACCACTTCCCCCCTCGCCCAAAGGCTGGTGGGGTACCAGCCTCCGACGGGATTGAGAGAATCAGCCTGCGCCAGAACATCCTGGGCGCTCTCCGGCGGGTCTCTGGAGACGAGGTGGACCGCCACCCGGTAGTCCGACTGCACGCGCCGCGTTGCTTCCCAATAGATCGTAACCCGTAATCTATCTTCTCCCTCCCAGGATAAATCAGCAGCCCGGACACGCACGCCGTTTTTCAGATCGAAACTGGTCTCTGTCTGCAGGGGAATACTCTCATACAGCACGTCTCGACTGATCATCGCGACGCCTGGCGCAGCCGAAGAGAAGTGCGCCTCCCCCAGGAGGTCAGCCCACCAGTATAATGGCCAGGTGCCCAGGTTGAATGCCAGAGTGATGACCTTCCCTTCCTGCTGTACAATAGGCCGGAAGTCCACCCTGTGGTCCACGAGTTCAAATCCACCAAGTTCGCCGGTCACGTACAGCCCGTATGCAGCAGCAAAATAGGTTCCTCCCCAGGGTAACACAACCACATTACGGCCGCCCGGAAGGTCCGCGCCTTTGAGCGGCTGCAACGTCTGGATGACCTCTCTCCCCCGCCGGTCGTTCACCAGGCTATGGACAAACGGCAGGTTGGTGCGGAACAGCCACAGCGAGAGTAGTACCAGGCCCGCCCATGCCCCCCATTGTAACGGGAACATTATCCTCGTCAGACGGTGCAACAGAACCGCCAGTCCCAGCATCAGGAACAGCACGCTGGGCATCAACACAACAGGAGCCCACACAGCCGAGGGAAACACTGCTACGAACATCATGAAAGCAGAAGTCCCCGTCAGGAGCCCCAGGCCTGTCCAGAAGGCCCGACGCCAGGTCAGCCAGACCAGTCCAGCGATCCCCGCCAGCAGCACGATGGCTGGTATCTGTTGCTGCAGTTGGCTCGCGAGAAAGTATAGGTTGTCAAGCCAGGCTGCGAGGTTGCTGGGCCATTTCAGCACATAGGGAGTCGTCTCTCGCCCGGAGAATTGAGTCCAGAAGCCGTCCCACGTGCCTGGCTGACCGTACACCCAGATAGAACCCTGAAGAGCGCGGAGGGGCAGGTAGAGATAGGCGAGGAAAGGGAGCGCAAATACGAGCGTGGATTTTGTACCAAGCGCCAGCCAGTTGGAGCGTCTTGACCACAAAGCAGGTGCGGCCAGGAGGAACACGCAAGGTGTAAGCAGGATCAACATGCGGTGATGCTCGGTGCTTATCCCCACAAGAGCCATCGCCAACCACCACAGTCGCTCGTCCCAGTGATCGGCCAACTCGATTCCCACCAGCAAAGTTGCGCTCGTCAGAAGCAGACTGAAACTGTACACCTCGGCCACAACGCTGTGGACCCAGAAGGTCTCCGTCAGGCCCAGCGCCAGCACAGCGAGGGCCGCCAACCCATACGCCCCTTCCGTGACGCGGGCGATCAGCCCATAAGCGCCGGCAAGGCCCAGCAGCGACCACACCGTGGCCACGGAAGACGCGGCAGCAGCCGGGGAGAAGCCCACGGTCCGTAGCACGTGGGTCAACAGAGCGCCCAGGATGGTGAATATCGGATAGCCAGTGTAATGAATTGTTCCCCAGAGGTTCAGTGCGACCTGGATCTCTCCCACGTCAATCATATAATCGTGACCGCTGCCGTTCACGTCACGCTGCAACGTGCCGCTGTAGACGAGCAGCAGTGTTCCTAAGGCCATGAGTCCTGGGAGCCATGCCCGCCTCATGCCCCACACCCTGTGCAAAGTCGCACTCCGCTCCGTAAGTGCTGCTTTTAGTACAATGGGTTTCATCACTGCCCGACGTCCATTGGCCCCAGCTCAATGACGTCGTCGGAGTGGCCGGGGACATTGAGACGAGTCAGATCGGGCCAGGTGTAAACCCCAGCCCGTAACGCGTACTGGCCGGGTGCTGTGTCGTCCGGCACGCGCAGAGCGTAGCGATCCACCACGACCTCGTCTGGCTGCCACGCGTTGGCCGGATATTGATCCTGACCTAACACGTGGTCGTCCTGCGCGATGAGGGTCGTTGTTGCCGGATTGTACAGGTGAACGAACCCGATGTACGTCCCGTGGGGCATGGGCTCAGTCGCCCGCCAGTAGAAGGTCAAGTTCAGCGTTTCCCCCGCTGCGGCGCTGGTCGGTGCGTCGTAGCCGATTAGTTCTATCCCGCCGCCTACTAGGACTCCAACAGGCACCTTCGGTGCGACGTCGAGCGCGCTATTGCCTGTCAGCACAAAGTCAGGCTTGATCAACGGTGGCTCGGTGTCGAGAGTATAGAGGCCGTATCCTGGCCAGTGAGCCTCTTCGTTCGCCGCGCCGGGCCACGGAGTGAGGCTGGCGACCTGCCGGATGCTGGCGGCGTCTTCGTCGCTGATGAGCATCACTGCGGACTCTGGGAACTCAAAAAGCCGGCCAATGATCTGTTCCGGCGGCAGGAATTCCTGGTAAATGTTCGCCAAGAGCAGATATGCCCGAGGCACGTACGGGATCCCCGAGATGCCCATCACCCGCATGCTAGTGCTGATGTAGACTGGCTCTCCCTGGTTGGCCTCGACCATCTGGCGAGACAGGTACAGCAAGGCATGTCCACTCAGGTGGTTCTTTTCGATGAAATCATAGTACTGGAACAACGGAACAAGCGGGTACGCCACCAGGAAAATGACAAATGACAAATGGCAAATGACAAATATCAAGTGGCGGGGAAGGGCCGCTGGGGCCTTTAGGCCATCTGTTCTTTTTTGTGAAGCTCCTGAAGCAGCAGTTGGTATGCAGCGGGCTGCGGATTGGCCAGGTCTTATGACGTGCTCCAGTACCGCAGCAAAGAGAAACCCCATACCCACGGCGAAAACTGGCGTCAAAAGCGAAGTGAATCGAACCGGGTCAACCAAGCCATAATGGCTGCTGAAGCAGGGGAGTATAAGAAAAAACGGGAGAACCGCCAAGATCGGGAGTAGAGAGATTCTGCGGGCAGTAAATATCAATCCGGCCAGCATCCACACCAGGTAAAGCAGAGGCACTCCCAGGAGGGTTCGAAAGGTCTCATCTCCTACCAGCACACCGCTGACCTGCCGTACAAGCTGCGTGGCCAGGCGCAACTCGTTAAGCAGGAAGATGCGGGCGGTGGGGTTGGCCTCCCAGAGATACGAGCGCTGATCCAGGACATTTAAGCTGTTCATGCCGGATGTCGCATTATAGACGATGACCGGACTGTAGACAAGCGCCACGCAGAGGCCGCCCATGAGAGGCCAAAAAGGCCAGTGCCTGCCCAGGCGCGGAGAGCGGCGCACACGGAAGGTAGCCCATATCCAACCGCCGGCGACCAGCAATCCGGCGACCAGGTTGGATTGGACCGCCAGGCCCGCTACAACTGCGGATGCGATCAACCAGCCGTAATGATCTGAGTCAACGGCACTGGACAGGAGCCAGAGGAACGAGGTCGTGAGGAACGGCAGGAGGAACGTAGTGCCCCCTACGTGGCTGTTCAGGAGGATCAGGTGTGGATTGGCGGCGACGAGCGCCGTGGCCACCAAACTTGCCACGCGATTTCCATGTAGCTGGCACCCCCACGCGTAGGTGACCGTTGCGGTCAGCGTGCCGGTAATCAGGAGCACTGTGCGGCCCACAAATGGGTCGGCAACTCCCAGACGGAAGAGTAGCGCCAACAGGTAGGCGAAGAAAGGCCCGGCATACGCGTCGCATCCCACCAGGGGGAAACTTTGCCCCCGCGCGATCGGGAGGGCGTGGATCGCATGAATGACCTCATCGCCGACGGCAGGGATCGTCTGCCAGTAGGGTAGCCGGATCACCAGTGCTAGCAGCGTCACTAGGAGCAGCAAGCAGCCGTCACTGACCTTCAAGCGACTGACGGCGGGGGATGATTGGGTTGAGACAGAGGAACACTGGCGATAATTCATCGTGTGTGCTTGTTCATCGAGAGCGATCAGCAACGAAAAATCTTAGGGTTCCGGCAGCACCTTCCCTGGATTCAGAATGTTCTGCGGGTCTAATGCCTGCTTTACGCGCCACTGGATGTTGATGGAAGCCTGCCCCAGCGCTTCACGCATGTAAGGCAGCTTGAAGGTGCCGATGCCGTGTTCGCCGCTCAACGTGCCTCCCAGATCCAATGCTACCCGGAATATCTCCTCCACCATTGGCTCCAGCCTTTCCCACTGCCCTGGGTCGCGCCGGTCGAAGAGGATGTTGGGGTGCAGGTTGCCGTCGCCAGCGTGACCGAAAATGACGATGGGCAAGCCAAATCTGGTGCTGATGGCCTTGATGCGGCGTATAGCCTCGGGTATGGCGCTACGGGGGACGGTGATGTCCTCCCCCAGTTTATTAGGAGCCTTACGGGCCAATGAGGGGCTGATGCTGCGGCGCGCACGCCACAGATTGGCCCGTTCCTCCTCGTCGCGGGCCACGTCCACCCGGCTGGCCCCCGTCTCGAGGCAGATATCGGCGATGGCGTTGATCTCCCGTTGGACCGACTCCTCGTCGGCTCCATCGGATTCGATCAGCAAGATCGCCTCGACATCCAGTGGCAGCCCCAATTGCATGGCTTCCTCGATGCACTCAATCGCAGTCTCGTCCAGCAGTTCCATCGCGGCAGGAACCAATCCGCGGGTCAGTACAGTGTGGACCGTGCGGCTCGCGTCCTCCAGGGTGGGAAAGTGGACCAGGGCGGTGCGGGCGTAAGGAGGCTTGCAGATCAGGCGCAGGATCACCTCGATAACGATGCCCAACGCTCCCTCCGAGCCGACGAAGAATTGGTTCATGTTGAAGCCGGTGACGTACTTGATGGCTTTACCGCCGGTTCTGACAATGCGCCCATCGGCCAGGACGATGGTGAGTCCCAGTACGTAATTGCCGGTGACACCATATTTGAGGCAGCGGGGGCCTCCGGCGTTGCAGGCCACGTTGCCGCCGATGGTAGACTGCTTGATGCTGGCCGGGTCAGGCGGATAAAACAGGCCCAGTTTTTCCACCGCTGCCTGCAGGTTGGCGGTGACGACCCCCGCTTCAACGGTGGCGGTCATGTTCTCCTCGTCAATCTCTAGAATGTGGTTCATGCGAGTCAGCGCCAGTACGATGCCGCCCCGGATGGGGATAGAGCCCCCGGCCAACCCGCTCGACGAGCCCCGGGGTACGATGGGCACGTCGTGCTGAGACCCGATTCTGACCACTGCCGAAACCTCTTCGCTCGTCTCCGGCAGCGCGACCGCGTCCGGTAAGTGTTGCTCGAAGGTGCCATCAAACGAGTAGGCAATCAGGTCTACGGGGGAGGAAAGCACCTTTTCGGCGCCGATGGCTTCTTCTAATTCTCGAATCCAGTCCGTCATCGTTCCTTACTCCTCCAGCGCTTCCAGCACAACCTCGGTGATGTCCTTGACGCGGATGCGGAGCCGCTCGGCGCGAGCGGCGTTGGCGAGCGTCCGTTCGCACTGCTGGCAGGCCGAGACGAGGGTCCCGGCCCCGATGTCGGCGGCCTGGCGGATGCGGCTGCGGGCTACTGCCTTGCTCACCTCGGGGGCAAAACTCTCCAGGTTGCCGCCGCCGCCACAACAGTGGGAACTATCACGGTTCTCGGCCATCTCGACCAACCGCAGGCCGGGAATCTGGGCCAGGACGCGGCGCGGAGCCTCGATCACGCCTCCTTTGCGTCCCAGGTCGCACGGGTCGTGGTAAGTCACGTTCTCCCGCAGTTCGTGCAGTTCCAGGTTGCCCGTCTCCAATAGATCGGCCAGGAACTCGGTAGAGTGCTGAATCTCCAGCCCCAGGTCTTCCATCTTTTCCACCCCCAGCGCGGCGGGGTAGGAGTGCTTCCAGAAGTGAAAACAGGATGGGCAGGTCATCACGACCTTTTTGGCCCCCATCGCCCGCACCGTTTCGACGTTGTGATGGATCAAGTCACGGGCGCTCTCCATTTCGCCGTTGATGAACATTGGGTAGCCGCAGCACCACTCGGTCCCGCCCAGCAGCGCATAGTCCACATCAGCACGTTCTAGGATCTGGACGAAGGACTGTGGCACATTGTAACTGCGCGGGAAGAAGGAGCTGACGCAGCCGACGAAATAGACCACCTCGGCCCGCTTCTTACCCAGGCCGGTGGGGGGAGTAGGGAGGTTATCGGCCCAGATCAGCCGCCCATCGTTCTCCTCGGCTGATATGTTGCGGTACTGAGCAATGCGGGCGTCCAGGTCGGAGAGGGCTTTGGGCAATAGCCCCAGGCCTGCCAACTCGCCCCGGGTCAGTTCCAGGATGCGGTCCACCGCCACTCCGCTGGGGCAGACAAAGGTGCAGGCTCCGCACAGCAGGCAACGGAAGAAAACGGCCGAGTATCCATCCGTGGGAGCCTCCAGCAGACCTTCTTTGAGAGCCCGCACCAGGGCCACGCGGGCGCGGGGCGAGTCGGTCTCTTTTAGGCTCTCGCGATAACTGGGGCAGACGGACAGGCAGAGTCCGCAGCGGACGCAGTGGAGCGCCTCTTCTTCGGCGGAGCGTTGTGGTTTGGTAGTGGGTTCGTTACTCCTACCAGTTTCGCTCAACATTTATCATAGCCCCAGGTTGTACCTGAGCGCATGGTCTACCTTCGTTTGAGAATGCCATCAAGTCATACCGATGGGTGTTCCCAGTGTCTTTGGTCGTCGTACTACCGGCAGCGTCAACAGCGCGTGGGGCACGATCAACACGTTCAGGTCGTCCCCCAGTTCGCTCGCGGCCAGCGCCAGCGCTTCCTCCATCGTCGCGGCGGGGGTCATCTTGCAGGCCGCCACCACGTCCGGGTGCTCGCTGCCCACGATGACTACCTGCGCTTGCTCCAGCACCTTCGCCATCACGAAAGCCCGCTGCTGGCCCGGCGGGTAGCCGTGGGCGCGGGCGTCGTCCAGGATGAACTGGACGTCGAGGGCACTCCGCATGGCGGCGAAGAACCGTTGCTCCCCCACGCCGTCTCCCGCGCCCTCCTCGCAGCGGGCCGGGACGATCAGGAAGCCATCCGGCCTGACGACCGGCGTCGGCGCGAAGAAGAGGTAGGACGCAGCCCGGCTGGCCTGGTAGAGATTGGCGTCCTTGGGGAAGCCCACCCCGCCGACGGCAATATCGTACTGGTGAGGGATATCCACTTCGTAGATAGAGCGGGCGAAGGCGACCAATTGCGCGTGCGTCTCCACCGGCTCCCCCGCCTTCACGCAGACGACTCGTTTTTCGTCGTCCAGCACGACGTTGAGGATGAAGCGCAGGCTGGCGCGGCGGGCAGCCTCGGTGATCGCCTCGTGGAAGGGGTTGCCCTCAATGCGACCCAGCCGGGTGCCAGGGTGGTCTACGAAGGCGGGGCCGTGGGTGTGGGCGATGAGCGGCTCCCCGGCCGCTCCCACCGCCACCGTCTTGCGCCCGCCGGAGTAGCCAGCGTACTGGTGGGGCTCCACGATCCCGGTGGCGATCAGCAGGTCCGCCTCCACCGCCGCCCGGTGGGCCGAGACCGGCACCCCGCCGGGGGTAGCGCCCAGGTCTACCAGCGCCTCTGGGTTCTGCGGCTCGTTGTCAATCACGTGGTAGCGGTCCACCACCGCCTGGCCCAGTTTGGCGACCTTCTCCTCGGGCGTTGAGGGCCGGTGCATGCCGATGCCGCACAGGAGGGTGACGTCCTCGTCGCGCACCCCGGCCGCTGCAAGTTCCGCGAGTAGCGCCGGCACCAGCAGGTAATCGGGGCTGGTGCGGGTGACATCGGTGAAGACGATGCACACCCGGTCGCCGGGGTGAGCCATTTTCCGCAGTGACGGCGAGCCGATGGGATGGGCCAGCGATTCGGCGATGGCTTCCTCCACGTCGGCCAACGGCTCCGCTGGCCTGGACACGACCACAGTGCCGCGCATACCCGGCGGCAGGTCGAACTCCAGGTGGGTTTTGTTATAAGGGATACGGTACACGGCTGCTCTTTTCCTCCAACAGACCGGAACAAGATTGTTAGTGATCAAAACTAAGATGCAGGTGTGGCTGTTGTTGTTCCATCCGGGCTTGAAGTTTGGCTACGAATTGGTCCTTCTCCGGCACGTTAGGATTTTGGCGCAAAGCGGTGAACAGAGCATCCACGCTGGAAGATGCGAATCTTTGCAGAGTCAGCACATAAGCCTCCATCCCCCGCACGAGATCATAGACAGCAAAGACATTCATGTTGGAGGAGCCGGGGGTAAAGGCAGGCTGATAGCACCGCACCAGATTGCGGAACACGGTTTGCCCTTCCAAAAAGCGGCGTGGGCAGATTGCTACAGCGTGACCATTGATATAGGCGGAGCAGACACCCATGGGGTAGGAGATCAGACGGCTCTGTTTGTTGCACGGTTCATTGACAAACGGGCAGCGGTGCTGTCGGCGCACGGCTTCAACTCCAGCGCTTCTGTTCTCCACGGGAAAGCCAAAAACCTCAGCGGGGTAACGAGCTGCCATTGTTCTCCCTTTCTAACAAAGCAATCCAACTCTGTAAAACTTCATCCTCGCTATAATTGCTGTCGAGGAGCCAGCCCAAGGCCGCGCTGCAATCGGTGATAAAGGAACGACTATCGTCCATATTCACCTGGTCAGGAAGGGGCCAGGCGCGTCCCGTCGCAGTGGGAGCCAGGATAAGGACGGCGTCGTGCTTGAGGGCGCGCAGAGTGCGGATATGGACGGAGATCGGGTTTTCGGAACGGACGACGTAGTATTCCTCCAGATGAAAGCCAGCGCGTTTAAGCGCAGAAGTCAGCTCGGCCCACGCGCGCAGTTTCCAGTGGTGGAAGGTGAAGGCCAGCCGGCCGTGCCCTGGCTTGAGAACGCGCCAGCACTCACCGAAGATACCTCCCAGGATCTCTCCATATCGGCCCAATGTTTGCCGGTCCCCTCTTGCAACGGCCGAACTCCCCACGTCGTAGTCCCATTGCTGCTCTGGCTGGTCTCCGACCGAGCCAGAGGGCAGGAAGAGACGCAGCCAGACGCGGAAAAAGGCGGCCAGGTCGCTGTACTGGACGCTGTCGTAGTAAGGCGGGTCGGTGACGACGTAATCTACGCTGGCACCCTCCAATGGCAGGCGGCGTGAGTCCCCCTGGTACAGAAAGAAGCGTCGCGTCCCCTCGCGCAATTCCTCCGGCGAAAAGACCTCCTGCCCCAGGTCACGTTCTCCAACGATAGTCACCTTGCGTGCTCGTCCTTCCTCGATCCGCCGTTCCACAGGAGACACAGCCCACCGTCGAGCCTGTATTACCCGCTTCTCAAACAGCCCCACCAGCGTGCCGGAGCCTCCCAGCGGGAAAAGCGGGTTGTTCTCAGCCGCCGTGTAGGGGAAGGAGTAAGCGTGGTGAGAAAAAGTATGTCTGATAGCCCCCGGCCGGCGCCGGTCGCCCCCTTTGTAGCCGCAGAGCATCGAGTTGAACTCCAAAGAGGTGTTGACCAGCAGTGCCAGGATCAGCCGCTCCGCGGGCTCTTCAACCTCCTGCAATTGCCGCTGGGCCGTTGCGATGTATCCCAGTTGCCGGGCAGAGAATAGGTCCAGGTAGCGGTGGATACCCAGACGGGGCAGGTCTTTGGACTTGGGACCGGGCACAACGGCGAACTGCTCCCGGTCGCCGAAGTCCAGACCTCCGAAACAGGCCTCGGCGTCTGCGAGACGGGACAGATCATCGGGGTTGGGCGATTTGAAGAACAGCCCGTGCTGGGGACACTCACCCACGACGGCGATGGGAACATAACGCTGACGGAACGGCAGTTCGGTCAAATCGGCGTAAGGCTGGCCGCAGAGGGAGCAGGTGCGTGTTCCTTTTTCACGCCGGGGGCGTTGGTCGGACGGTGTGGCGGTGCAGGTGTGCTCCCCATCAAAGACGGTGTGACAGTGGGGACAAATCTGGATGGTCCGGCGGGTCTCTCGGCGCAGGACGAAGGAGTCTACCAGAAGCACCTCACCGCATGCACAATGCCGCCGCAGGGCATACAGCGTGAAACGGATCTCGGCATCAGTCTGTCCACATACGGGACATCGAGTGGCATAGTAAGGGGCCAGTTCATCCCGCAGCGCGTTAAAGAAGGCTGGGTCTTTGGGAATTCCCGTGGTTTGAGTTCCGGACTCCCCAACTCGTTGGGGATGCGGTGCGAGGAACCCGAACAAGTTCGGGCCTCCAGTGCGCCCGCCACGGCAGTTCCCAGAGAGCCAGAAGGCTCTAAAGGTGGCCCGGAAATGCGTTTCGGAGATAGGAGTCAACGTGGCACGGGCCTGGAGCACCGGGATGGGGTCAATGTCGCCCCCAACCACGTTGGCTCCCAGCCGGATCGCCTCGTGTATGGTAGTGCCGCCGCCCATCATTGGATCCAGGACGACAGAGCCTTCCAGGCCACCGGGGGCGTAGAAGTCACGGCCAGCGGCATCGGGGACGAACCGCTTGAGGATGTAGCGGAAAGTGGTACCACAACGCCGTGCCCACCACTTGTGGAGGTACGTGTTCGGGCGATAGAGATGCTTGTTGTAGGACTCCAGGGCAGCCAGGGCGTTGGCCTCCTCTTCAGGGAAGGGGATACCCTGTGCCGTTGGGTCGGCAGCAGTCTTGGCGAAATAAAATGCCAATTGCTCTTTTGCCTTGGCCATTACTGTCTCAGTAAATCGTACTCCACCCCCACCTCCCCCGCAATCGCCCGCAGGTCCGCCGCCACCTTAGGGTTGAGGGGGATGCCGTCGCGCAGATGCCGCTCTGTCTCCTCGTACTCCTTCTCGCCGTGGATGTAGATGCGGGTCTGGCCCTCTGCCTTGGGGGTGTTCTTCAGCCGCCGCTGCAGGTCATCCATCGCTGTCTTGAACTCGTCCACGGGCCGAAACCCGTCCACACGCAGCGCGCCCAAGAAGTGACCGAGGGCTGAGGGAAGCGGGTTGCCTTGCTCGTCCTTGGGATAGACCAGGTCGGCGTAGGCCGCGCCGGAGAGGACCGCGCAGAGAGTTTCCACTAAAAGCGCCAGGCCATACCCTTTGTAGCCGCGCAAGAGTTCCCCGGCCCCACCTAGCGGCAGCAGCCCTCCGCCGGCCCGCTGCTTGAAGTTTTCCAGCACCCGCCCGGCGTCGGTCGTCGGCGTGCCGGTCTCGTCGGTGGCCCAGCCCAGGGGGAGGGGTTTCTCCAGCCGGTTATACACCTCCATCTTACCGAGCGTCACGGTGCTGGTGGCCATATCCAGCACGAAGGGCCGCTCCTGGCCCGCCGGGGCTGCTACCGAGATGGGATTGGTGCCCAGTACCGCATCCCGCCCGAAGGTCGGCACCACCAGCACATTAGCGTTGGTCATCGAGATGCCGATGCAGTCGTGCTCCAGGGCCATCATCGCGTAGTAGCCAGCGATGCCGTAGTGGTTGGAGTTGCGTACCGTCACGAAGCCGGCCCCCACGTCCAGCGCTTTCTGGATGGCCTTCTCCATCGCCCGGTAGGAGACCGGCTGGCCCAGCCCCGCCCCGGCGTCAATCAGCGCCGTGGCCGGGGTCTCTGTCACCACCTGCACTTCGGGCCGGGCAACCATCATGCCATCCCGCAGGCCGTTCACGTACCGCCGCATGCGGGCCACCCCGTGGCTGTCAATCCCCCGCAGGTCGGCCGCCACCAGCACGTCGGTCGTGATGCGGGCATCCTCTTCCGGGATACCCATCTTCTGAAACACCCGCACGCAGAAGTCCTTTAGAGGCTCTGCCCGAACTTGCAGTCCAGTTTCCCCTGACATTGTTTCCTCCGTTGATTATTATCCATCGTAGGGCTAATGTAGCACAGGCCGCCCGCTGGACCACACTACTCAAGTTGACAGACACCCTACCCTTCACGCTGACCGATTGTACCCCGTCCCGCCCTCCTGCGCAAGTCCCCGCGTGAGCGGGTTCTCGAAGCAGATCACCTCGGTGGGGCGCCAGGTCACGGACCAGGCTTGAGCATTCACTACCGGACAGTTTTATGGATGCGCCAACGGCTCGACTGAGCTCGCCGAAGTCTTGTTGGCGTCTTGGGCTGGCAAAGACGCGGTTTGCGCTGTTGGTTCTGGCAGCAAAGCCACCGCAACAAGTTGCGGCATCCGGAATCTGTGCGTTTGGCAAAAAGTGTCCGGTGGGGTTGGGGCAGTTTGCGTTGATGGGGTTGCGACGGTGGGAATGGGTGGTTTTGATTTTTGTGCAAAGTTGCAGTATACTATTCTGGTAGTATGCCGCTCCCCAGGCAAAGGAAGTGATATGGGTGTGTTTCAAATGAGTTAGACAAGACTTCGGAAGTCTCAAAAGTACTCTCTCCCAACAATTTTGAGGCGATTTCAAGCTGATTTTGCCTTCGAGACGCTCGACTGGAGACTTCCGAAGTCTGACACCAACTGAAATGAAACACACCCAAGTGGTCTTGTGCGTGGAACCCTGAAGGAGTCCAGTATGACCTTCGACCTCAAACGCTGGCAATCGGAAGTCCGCGCCTGGTGGGCCGAGCACGGCCCCCGCCTCAAGACCGTTCCCATAGATTCTGCCTACGCGCTGCTGGCTGCTTCCGCCTGGTTGCCCTTCCTGGCCGCCTATGCTCAGTACCCCGGCCCGGCAATGACCGCGCTGGTGGGCATCACGGCCGGTCTGGGCAGCAACCTGGTGGCCAACGTCGTGCAACGCGCTTACGACCGCGCCCGCGGCGGGGAGCAGGTGACCGGCCAGGCCCGGGAGGATGCGCAGACCCGCGCTGAACTGGACGCCATCATTCAGGCCACGCGGACGCTGGAGGCGGCCCAGGAGGCATTGGGGGAGCGCTGGGACGGGTTCGCCCGGCAACTGGCCGGGGAGATGGCCGCGCTGCCGGGGCGCTCCAGCCTGATCGTCACGCTGGGAGATGGCACCGTTGTGGGCGGGAGTGTGATCGCTGGCGACCTCACGCTCAGGGATAGCACCTTCGTCGGCGGGGACCACATCACGATCCAGGGGGATGGCAACGTGGCTGGAGACGGCAGCCAGGCCACGGTGATCAAGACCGGCGACCATAGCCCAGTTACCCTCGTGGAGGACGCACGTGGTCGGGACGAGGCCCGGCAGCGGGAACGCGCCCTGCACGACTACCTGGAGCGGCTGGTGGGCGAGTGCAACGTGCTGCATCTGCGCGGGATGGACCCCCGCGCCGCCGACGTCACCCGCCAGGAGACGATGTCGCTGGCAGCGGTTTACACCGCGCTGGACACCAACCGCCGCGTGAATCTCAGCGACGAGGAACTGGCCGCCCTGAAGGAACGGGGGCGTGAACCGCCAGGGGTCATCAGCGAGGGACGGCGCGGCGAGCGGCCACAGCGGCCGATGTCGGCGCGGGAGGCCGCCTCCCGCTTCGACCAACTGGTGCTCCTGGGCGACCCTGGCGCGGGCAAGACCACCTTCGTCAACTACCTGGCCCTCCGGCTGGCCCAGGCCGCCCTGAGAGGGGACGAGCCGGAAGATCTCCCCGGTTGGACGCGGAGCCCACTGGTGCCGGTGCGTATCATCCTGCGCGACCTGGCCCGCTCCCCCCACCTGAGCGAGGGCGGCACCGCCGCCGGGTTGTGGACCTTCGTCGAGGAAACGTTGGCCGAGGCCCACCTGGCCGGCGCTGCTCCCGCGCTAAGGGAGCGGCTGGACGGGCGGGCGCTGCTGCTCCTGGACGGGCTGGACGAAGTGGAGGCCGGGGCCCGCCAGCGGGTGCTGGAGGCGGTGGCCGACTTGACCCTCACCTACCGGCACGTCCCCATCCTGGTCACCTGCCGCGTCTACGCCTACCAGGAGCCGGCCTGGCGACTGCCCGACTTTGAGGAGGCGACGCTGGCTCCCTTCGACGAGCAGAGGATGGACCACTTTATCGCGGCCTGGTACGCCGAGGTGGCCCGGATGGGGATGCTGTCCGCTTCCGAGGCCAGAGAGCGGGCCGCCCGGCTGCGCGACGCGGTGCGCCGGCCCGACCTGCGCGCGCTGGCCCCCAACCCACTGCTCCTGACAATGATGGCGCTTCTTCATTCCTCCTGGGGCCGGCTGCCGGAGGACCGCGTACAACTGTATAGCGAGATCGTGGAACTCCTCCTGGCCCGCTGGGAGCAGTCCCGCCTGGGGCGGGAAACGCTGACGCGGGCACGCCTCTCCCCCCGGGACCTGCGCTTCGCCCTGGAAGAAGTGGCCTACACCGCCCACGGTCAGCAACTGGAGGGAGAGGGCACGGCCGATGTGGCCGAGCCGTTCCTGCGCCAGGTGCTGCAGGAATACCTGGAGGGGGACTGGAACCGGGCCGGTGATATGATCCGTTACATCCGGGAGCGGGCCGGCTTGTTATTAGAGCGCAAACCGGGCGTGTACGGTTTCCCCCACCGCACGTTGCAAGAGTACCTGGCCGGATGCCACCTCTCGGTGCAGACCGACTTTCCCTCACAGGTGGCCGACCTGGTGCGGGACGACGAAACCCGCTGGCGGGAGCCGTTCCTGCTGGCGGTGGGCAAGACCGCCCGGGCGGAGAACCGGGTGGACCTGGCGCTGGCGGCGGTGGACAACCTCTGCCCACGGGCTTGGGCCGAAACACCGGTGGACGAGCAGGCCTACCGCTGGGCCTGGCTGGCAGGGGAGGCGCTGCTGGAGGTGGGGGTGGACACGCTACGGCGGCGTGACGCCTGGGCGGCCCGGCTGGAGCGGGTGACAGGTTGGCTGGCGGGATTGCTGGAGGCAGGAGCGCTGAAGCCGGTGGAGCGAGCGGCCGCCGGGCGCGTCCTGGCCCAACTGGGCGATCCCCGCGACCTGGATGCGGTGGTCTTCGTCCCTGGCGGGCCGTTCACCATGGGCAGCGGCGAGGAAGACGAGGGAGCCTACGACGACGAGCGGCCGCAGCACACCGTCGAGGTGGCCGATTTTTACATCGGCAGGTACCCGGTGACCAACCGACAGTACGGACGCTTCGTGGACGCCGGGGGGTACGACGAGCGGAGGTACTGGACCAAGGCCGGCTGGGCCTGGCGCACCGGTGTTTACGACAGCAAGGCACCCGATGGCCTGAAAGACTGGCTGGCACAGCGCCCGCCGGAGAAGCGGGATCGGCCGTTCTGGTGGGACGACCCGGTGTGGAACCTGCCCAACCACCCGGTGGTGGGGGTCTGCTGGTTCGAGGCGCTGGCCTACACCCGCTGGCTGGCGGAGCAGTTTCAGGTTTCAGGTTTCAGGTTTCAAGTCTGGCTTGACGGCAGACTTGAAACCCGGGACGTAAAACCTGGAACCCTCATCGCGCGGCTGCCGACGGAGGCGGAGTGGGAGAAGGCAGCCCGGGGGCCCGACCGGCGCACCTACCCCTGGGGGGATACGTGGGCCGAGGACCGGGCCAACACGTCTGAAGCCAATGTGGGCCGCACCACAGCGGTGGGCGCTTTCCCAGCCGGTGCTTCTCCCTACGGTGTCCTGGATATGAGTGGCAACGTCTGGGAATGGTGTAGCAGCGTGGGGTATACCGAGGCAGGCTATCCGTATCGGGCAGACGATGGCCGGGAGGACCTGGAGCGGGACGTCGTCCGGGCACTGCATGGCGGCTCCTGGCTCGACGACAGGGGGGACGCGCGCTGCGCGTCCCGCGGCGTCAACCACCCGGGCAGCTTCGACCTCAGTGTGGGGTTTCGGGTGGTCTTCCCTGGCTCTCCGCCTTCTGAATTCTGAATCCTGCTTTCTGCCTGCTGCATGCTGTTTTCTGATTGCTGATGGGGGGTCTGGGGGGCTGCGCCCCCCAGTCGCGCGCGGCGCAAAAAGCGCCACTCACGTATGCCAGCGCCTCTCCGAAGCTTTCGGGAAGGTCAACAACACCCAAGGGGGGGGACTACCCAGGATGAAGACCTACAAGAATCTTTACCCACAAATCTGCACCTTCGAGAACCTGTTCCTGGCCTACCATGCCGCCGCCCGGGGCAAGCGGGGCAAACCGGAGGTGGCCGCCTTCGAGCAGTACCTGGAGCCGAACTTGTTTCGCCTGCAGGAGGAATTGCTCACTCAAACTTACCAGCCTGGCCCCTACACCCACTTCCCCATCCGTGACCCCAAGCCACGGGTGATTTCCGCCGCTCCCTTCCGCGACCGGGTCGTGCACCACGCGCTGGTGCGCGTCATCGAGCCCATCTTCGAGGCCCGCTTCATCCACGACTCCTACGCCTGTCGCGTGGGCAAGGGCACCTTTAACGACAACAACGGGTTTCGGGTGGTCTTCCATGACGCTCGGCACAGGGCCGGTAAACCCCGTCGTCCACGGACGCGGGGCGGCGCCCAAAATAAAGAGAGCCAGCCCGGCCCGGCCCCGGTCGCGTCCGGGCTCTGCCCGGCCGGCCAAATAGCATCGCCCCGCGCCCTCCAGTAGGGGCAGGTCTTGTACCTGCCCTCCAGGGGCAGGTCTTGTACCTGCCCTCCAGGGGCAGGTCTTGTACCTGCCCTCCAGGGGCAGGTCTTGTACCTGCCCTCCAGGGGCAGGTCTTGTACCTGCCCTCCAGGGGCAGGTCTTGTACCTGCCCTCGACCGTTGGCGCGGGGCACGAAATCGGGTACACTATGGAGTGCAGACGGGAGTCTGGCAGAACAACACCAGACACGCAATACGCACCACGCACCAGGAGGTCACAATGACCGACGAGACTTTGAACATAGGAGGCAGCCACGTTGGTGGCTCTGTAGAACTGAGCGACAGCACCTTCGCCGGACGAGACCTGGTGCAGTATAACTTCACTTTCCAGGCGGCTCCCTTTCGACCCCCACCGGACCTGGCCGCGCTGCGTGTGGCCTACACCCGCTATCTCCTCAGCGCCCACCGTTACCTGGACTTTAAGGGAGTGCCCCAGGTGGAGAAGGTGGCCACTCTCCTGCCGCTGGAGCAGGTTTTTGTGCCGCTTCACGCCCGGCCCACCGCCCCCGAGGCCGACACCTGGCGGCGGCTGCGGTTGGCCGGCCGGGAAGTGGGTCAGATGGAGGAGGAACTGCGCCTGGAGGGAATGCTGGCCCCGGCCGAGAGCGCGGGGCCGGTCTCCATTGACGAAACGCTCAACAAGGAGGCGGCGCTGGTCATCCTGGGCGACCCCGGCGCGGGCAAATCTACGCTCATCAAGCACCTGGCACTCCACCTGGCCCGCCACGGGGAGGGGGATGGCCCCTTGCCTATTCTCCTGCCCCTCAACGCCTACGCCGAAGCCCTCGGGCGGGAGGAGATCAGCCTGCAGGCCTACCTGGCCCGCTACTACGGTGGCCGGTGCAAGGAGCTGGAAGGAGTGGGGGCGCTGTTCGACGCGGCTCTGGCAGAGGGGCAGGCGGTGGTGCTGCTCGACGGGCTGGACGAGGTACAGGCGCGGCGACTGTACGTCAACCAGTTACTGGAGGACTTCGTCGCCACCCACCGGGGGCGGGGGGGCAACCGCTTCGTCGTCACCAGCCGTATCGTCGGTTACCGGGACGCGCCGCTCGTTTCCATGCTCGGGGGGGCCACCTGGCCCGTCTACACACTCACCGATTGGGGGCGGGAGGAAATCGAGCGTTTTGCCGCCCGCTGGACGCTGGCCTTCGAGGTCGCCACTCACGGCGACACCCCCGAGGCCCGCGCCGCGGCCGAGGAGGAGCAGCAGGATCTGCTCGCTGCTATCCTCCCTGGCTCCGGCATCGAGCGGTTGGCCTCCAACCCGCTGCTCCTGACCATCATGGCGCTCATCAAGCGCCAGCGGGTTACTCTGCCCCGCGAGCGGGTGAGGCTGTACGAACTGTACCTGGAGACGCTGATCAGCGCCTGGAACAAGGCGCGGGCGCTTGATAGACGGCCCGTCGGACCAGGGATAAACTACCTGGACACGGTGCAGGTGCTGGCCCCGCTGGCGCTGTGGCTGCGGCAGGAGAACCCCACCGCCGGGCTGGTGAGCCGCGAACAGGTCGAAGGCTGGCTGACCAAGTACTACCGGCGGGAGTGGGATGAACCCCGGGGTCCCGCCCGCCAGCGCGCCCGCGCCTTCCTCGCTGGCGTCCGCCACTACTCCAACCTGCTGGTCGAGCGGGGGGAGGGGCAGTACGGCTTCCTGCATCTGACCTTTGAGGAGATGCTGGCCGCCAAGGGGATCGCGCTGCTGGAGGACCAGGAGGGACTGGAGGCAGCGATGGAGGTGGTCTGCCAGCACTGGCTGGACCCCGTGTGGCGGGAGACGCTGCTGCTCACCGTGGGCGTGCTCGGCGTCGTCAAGCAGAGCCCCTTCAAGGCCGGGCGGGTGCTGCGGGGACTGTGTGCGGAGCACCTGCCAGGCGCAGACAGGGGGCGGAACGTCGTGCTGGCGGGCGAGGCGCTGGCCGACGTGGGGGAATCGGGCACCGACCGGGGTTCGGCAGCGGCCGTCGTCGGTCGCCTGGTGCAGGTGATGCAGGATCAAGAGACACCCGCCCCGATACGGCGCGACGCCGGGCACCTGCTGGGCCGGTTGGGGTGGGAGCCGGAGGGGGGGCTGGACGTGTGCGTGGAAGTTCCTCCTGGGCCGTTTCTGTACGGCGATGGCGATGACAAGGAGCGGCGAGTGATCCATACCCCTTACCGCATCTCCGCCTACCCGGTGACCAACAAGCAGTTCGCCCGTTTCGTCGAGATGGGAGGATACGAGCGGCCGGAGTGCTGGAGCGCGGAGGGCTGGGCCTGGCGCAGCGGGGCGTATGACAGCAAAGCGCCCGACTACCTGAAGGATTGGCTTTCCAATCGCCCGCCGGAGAAGCGGGACCGGCCCTACTGGTGGGGGGACAAAAGGCTGGCCAGCCCCCTCTGCCCGGTGGTGGGCGTCACCTGGTTCGAGGCGCAGGCCTACTGCCGCTGGCTGGCGCTGGAGGCAGGGCTGGACCCCGACGGCCTGAACGCCCCCCGGCTGCCGGCCGAGGAGGAGTGGGAGCGGGCGGTGCGGGGGACCGACGGCCGGGAGTATCCCTGGGGGGAGGAGTGGGACCGCCCCCGGCTCAACTGCGCCGAGTGGTGGGCGGGATGTGAATTCCCGGATGGCGAGGAATGGAGCAAGTGGCTGGGTTCTGACGAGTTCGGGGAAGCCAACCCGACCCCGACGGCGGTGGTGACCTTCCCCGAGGGGATCAACCCGGCCGGGCTGTGGGACGGGGCGGGCAACGTCTGGGAGTGGACCGGCCCCTGGTACGTCGAGGGCGGAACGCGCGTGCTGCGCGGCGGCTCCTGGCTCGTCGACAGGAGGTTCGCTCGCTGCGCGTACCGCAGCGACGACCACCCGGTCGGCTTCGGCTTCACTGTGGGGTTTCGGGTGGTCTTCCCTGGCTCTCCGCCTTCTGATTCCTGAATTCTGCTTTCTGTCTGCTGCGTGCTGTTTTCTGATTGCTGATGGGGGGTCTGGGGGGCAAAGCCCCCCGGACGCGCGCGGCGCATTTTGGGGGAATGTTGGGGGCGTAAGGGGCAAGTGAGTCGAGCCACCGCCCGGAGCTAAACCTCCGGGCTGAAAGAGCAAAGCCCTGCGGGCTAAGATGCAGCCCCGCAGGGGCTTTGTCCTCTCAGCGCGGGGCCAAGGTCCCCGCGCTCCTTGTCCTCTTGTCGCTCTGTCACTCCCCCCCCTCGCTCCTCCATTCCTCCCCATCCGTCCACACTTCCCTCTTCCAGATAGGGACGATCTCCTTCAGCCGGTCAATGGCGTAATGAACGGCGTCGAACATCTCGTGCCGGTGGGCCGCGGAGAGGGCGATGACCACGGCGGTCTCCCCTACCTGCAGTCGCCCCACGCGGTGGACGATGGCGACCTCCCGGATCGTCTTCCAGCGGGCCTGTACCTCGGCGCCGACCTGGCGCAGTGTCTCCTCGGCCATCTCCGGGTAGGCTTCGTACTCCAGGTAGCGCACTTCCCGACCATCCGTCGTGCCACGCACCACGCCGACGAACGTGACCACCGCCCCGATGGCCGGGTCCGCCAGCCGGGCGACGACTTCGTCAACGGATATCTCCTCTGTAGTGGTCTCAAATCGCTTCGTCATATCTTGACTATTATTATAACGTGGTCTGGGCAGGAAGCAAAGGAGGCCACAAACAGAGAGGCAGAGAGTGTAATTCAGCCTGCTGTGGCCGGTCTCCCGACTGAGCCACCATTGGCTGGCCCAAGGGCACCATTCCCCGGCCTGCAGGCGCTGGACAAAATGGCTGCATGATGGCATAATCAGTCCGCTGGGAAAACAAACTGGCGACGCCAGTGCGCAACCTGCGCTTCACCCAGAGCCACGTCGAGGCGCTGGCAGGAGCGGGAGCGGTGGGGCGAAATTTGCAGCAATCTGCAATCCGCGAAATGACCAACGATCAATCTCACGTCCCTGCTCGATGGCTGTGGGACGCCAGTCTGGGATTGATGGCGCTGGCGCTGGCCGGGGGGCTGGCGCTGATCGTCGCGCTGGCGCTGGGCTGGAACAGCCCCTGCCCCACCCGCCCGCCCGACTGGGAAGCGCCTGACCTGCCTCTGTACCTGAAAGCCCCTCCAAACGAAACCACGATGTCGCTGCTGGGCCATCCCGGCAGCGATTTCATTCTGGAGGTAGAGGCCGTCCCGCTCTCCGGCCCTGCCTTCAACGGCTATGGCCTGGTCTACCGCGCTCAAGGTCCCGCCCACTACTACGCCTTCGCCGTCGGCAGTGACGGCTACTACGCCGTTCTGCGCGTGGCGGGGGACGAGGAGACGCCGCTGGTGGACTGGCAGCAGTTTCCCCACGTCCATCGGGGCCGGCAGGCCAACCGGCTGCGCGTGACCTGCACGAGCGCGACCTGCCGCTTCTACGTCAACGACGAGTACGCCACCGCCGTCGAGGACGACACCCATCTGGCGGGGGGCGTGGGGCTGTGGGTGCGGGGTTTCGGGGACGGGGACGTGGCGGTGCAGTTTGTGAACGTGCGTGTATGGGGGGAAACTGAGAGAGTGCAAAACTGCTGGCTTGTATGGAATTATGAACAAGAGTATAATCGTGGACGGAGTCTATTTGCCCGTGACACGGGATGTTTTCAAGAAAGGCTGGTGAGGTGAGAAATGACGACGAGAATGAGGATAGTCGTAGAGACTGCCCCCCCACGGGTGGCCGAGGTATTCAATGGAGCCACACAACTGACGACTATAGAACGGCTGATCCTGGCCCAACTATTGCTAGAAAGTATCCTGGTCGGCGAATCGAGCGATGAGGCCGACTGGTCAGCTATGAGCCTCGACGCATTCCAGAGGGATTGGGACAATGCCGAGGATGCCATCTACGACAACTGGAGGGAACTGTATGGCGTTTCAGCGCGGTGACGTTGTGCTGATCCCTTTCCCTTACACCGATCTCTCGGCGTCCAAGACGCGGCCGGCTGTGGTCGTGAGTAGCGACACTCGTTGGTAGTATATCGCGTAGGCGCTCTCTCTGCTCGGGACATGTTGAAGGTAGACCGTTGCCTGTGTCGGGCTATGGCTCTCGTTGAGACGGCGTTGGGCGATGTGGTGGCTGAAGTAGACCTGATGGTTCAGCCTGCGGTTACCGTTCAAGCCTTGGCGGAGAAATCTGCAACAGCGGTTGTCTCACTGGCGTCAGCGGGTGAGCCAGATGTGGACGTAGATCGCTTACGGAAGATACTGTCTGGCCGACTAAAGGGTTCTCCGTAGATCGCTTGTTTCGGGCGGCAGTCTCCCGGTCTTTCCCTCCATCTGGAGGCCGCCTCAAACGAAGCCGCCGTGACGCTGCCGGGCCATCCCGGCAGCGATTTCATTCTGGAGGTAGAGGCCGTCCCGCTCTCCGGCCCTGCCTTCAACGGCTACGGCCTGGTCTACCGCGCTCAAGGTCCTGCCCACTACTACGCCTTCGCCGTCGGCAGTGACGGCTACTACGCCGTTCTGCGCGTGGCGGGGGACGAGGAGACGCCGCTGGTGGACTGGCAGCAGTTTCCCCACGTCCATCGGGGCCGGCAGGCCAACCGGCTGCGCGTGACCTGCACGAGCGCGACCTGCCGCTTCTACGTCAACGACGAGTATGCCACCGCCGTCGAGGACGACACCCATCTGGCGGGGGGCGTGGGGCTGTGGGTGCGGGGTTTCGGGGACGGGGACGTGGCGGTGCAGTTTGTGAACGTGCGCGTGTGGGGGGAAAGATGAGCGGGCAATGCTCCACCGGTCGGGGTGAGGAAAGCGGGGCGGCGGGCGTTGTGTGTTTGTGCAAGGGCCGCAGTTGGGCTATAATCGGAGCAGACTGCCAGAGGAGAGAATTCGTCACTACTGCTTGGAGAAGGGGCAGGAAATGCTGATTCAAGACATTGTTGAAGCGCGACCTGATGTTTTGGCCGGGGGCTTCCAGGGCGATCTACGGGCCTATCGCGTCGGCCGCGAGGCCGATGCCGATAAACTGGAAAACAACCCAGAACTCTTCTTCGCCGTCACCTATCCATCCGCTTCTTTGCAGCGCTTGGTCGAACTGGTACACCAAAAACTCGCCGGCGACCGGGTTCAAGGAGCCTTCCTGCCCATCGGCCGAATGGGCAGTGGCAAGACACACGCTTTGATCGCGTTGTACAACCTGTTCGCCTATCCCAAACTGGGCCAAAAGTGGCTGCAAAGTCATAATCTTCCCGCCCTGCCACTGGACGATTCTCAAGCCGTGATGATCTCTGCTCAGGAGGACCAGCCCGACTATTTGTGGGAGCCGGTGTTTCGTCGGGCGGGCCGAGAGGATCTGCTGGCAGAGGTCCGGGATTATCCCACTATCTCACAGATCAAGGCTTTGGTGAGCGATGGCACACTGGCCGTCTTCATTGACGAGATCGAGAACTGGTATGACGGCATCGCCGCTGACGAGGTAAGACGGGGGCGAAACCGGGGCTTTCTGCAGGATTTGACCGAGGTGGCCAGCGAGCCGGGGTACAATCTCTTTGTATTTATCTCGCTGCTGGACCAAACCCCCCAACTCAAGAGGTTACTGCGGCGTACCGGCGCCGTGGCCGAGAACATGGTCGCTGTGGGAGAACAGTGGGCCATCGTACAACATCGGCTGTTTGCCGGCCGCGATACGGAGAAGGCGCGGAAGATCGCGGAAGCATATCTGGCCTGCTACGGTGATTATGCCACCGAGGATCTGTCCGTGGAGACGATGGTCCAGTTATACCCTTTCCACCCCGGCCTCTTTACCACGCTCAAGGAGGTCTACGCCAGTCGAGCACAAGGCATCCGGGACACGCTGCGCACGCTGGCCGACCTGGTGGCCGTTCAGCGGGACGAACGCGACCTGCTGTTGGCCTCCGATGTGCCCGCCCGCGAACTGCTCTCCATTGATCCAACACTGCACACCGCCCTTCAAGAGGACATCGAGCGCTGTCGAGAGATCGAGAACGTTCGAGGTTTGCTTTCGACGATCTTCTTCTACTCACTGCGCCCCACCGTGCCTGGCGCGACGGTGAAGGAATTGGTCCAGGGCCTGCTCCGACCGGGAGGCAGCGTCAACGAGATCACCATGTCGCTAAAGGAACTCGATGGAACAGCATTTCATCTGAAAGGGAACGGGCGCTTCCGCATCACCCCGGAACTCAACATCTATGCCATCATCCGGGCGGAGGCCAGTCGGGTGGAGGATGAAGAGGCACGAGCCAGGATGGACCAACTGGTCAAGGAAAAGGTGTTTGGCAAAGGGGTCTACCTGTTCTCCGAGTTGGGGGATATTGATGACAGCCGGCTGAAAGTCGTCGTGGCCCCGCGCGATATGGATGACGGGGAGATCAACGCTGCACTGGGAAGACTGAATTGGTCGAACCGGGTGGTGCTGGTGGTGCCGAAGACGTTCCTGGGCACGAAGAGCATCTACGAGTGGGGCGACAACCTGGGGAACGCCAAACGAGTCGTGGCCGAGGAGCGGTTGTTGACGGGTGAGCAGCGGGACATTGAGGAACTGCGTGAGGAGTTACTGACGACAAAGAACGATGAGGATATGCCCCGGTTGATCGAAGATCTGCGGGGCGCTTACGGTCGCTACGTGCAGTGGATGACCAGCGGCCGGTTGTCCAGGCGCAATGTGGACCCCGACGTGGCGGCGATCAAAGAGCGGGCGGTGGCCGGCTTAGACGCGGCCTACGATCAGATCCTGGACGTACTCGAAGAGCAGGATTTCATCGAGGTCAAACTGTTGATCGAAGACTTCTTCCGCGTCCGCCGCTATCCGATGGTCAAGGAGCGGAACGACGTCGAGGCGGCGCTCCGCGAACTTTACCGCAACCGGGAGATTGGCTTCAAGGGCCTGAAGCAGAACTACTTACCGGAGCGTGACGCTTTCCCATTGGGCGTCCACGAGGGGCTATCCGTAGCCCGCTATGAGGTCCTCAAGCAGTGGGAGCCAAAGGCAGCAAGGGGAGAAGAGATACCGGCTGGCGAGCGAGAAGCGGAACTGATATACTCGCTGACGGGTGAAGAAAGGAAGCCTGCCCGGGAGGGCGAGGCTGTGGAGGGCGTTCCAGTCTCCACCCTGGAGCATCCACCGCAGCCTCTCTCCATCGTCGGCTACACACCGCTGGGGCTGCAGGAGTTGGGACCACAGGATGAGGTGCACGAAGTCGCCATCGTGGTTGATGAGCGCCAGTTGCCGCTTGACAAGGCCACGCTGGAGGGGCTGATCGCCGGACTGCCCGAGGGCACGGCCATCCGGCTGCAGTTGAAGGTGGTGCGCCGTGGATAGTTTACAACTTGCTGACCTGCTGGACCAACTGATTCGGGCCGACGATCCCGTGCCGGTGATATGGGACTATCTGCAGCGCCTGTGGCTGCCTGAGGAGAGGCCGGCGACCTACTTCAAACAGGGCGAAAAGCGCACGATGTACCTGGAGAAGGTGCTGGGGGCGGCCTATCCGGAACTCTACCGCGAGATTCTACCACACCGCTGCGCGTGCTGCAATCTGGACGTGGCATCCGTCGCAGTGCCCATCTTATGGATGGATGGCTTGAGCCTGCGCGAAGCGCTGCTGCTCTGCCGTGACCTGGACGCCGATTGTGACCTCTCCTTCGCCTATTCCCGCCTGCCTTCGGAGACCATCTTCTACAAAGAGGCAATTTTCCACCCCTGGGAGGCTAAGACGGTGGAGATCAAAGACGTCAACCGGCTGTCACTGGACGGCGACGAGCGGGGGGTGTGGTGCCCCATCCCGGACAAGGAACTGGAGGACATCAAGGGGCGGGTCAAGGTGCGGACGCAGGCCGACATCTACGAGAAATCCCGCCAGGTGCTGCTGGGTATCTGCGAGGCGTTGCACGGGAACGAGTTTCTGGTGACCTCGGATCACGGCTACATCAGCACCGAGACACATTTTCTGCCTCTGCCGAGGCGTTGGAAAGGGGCTATGCAGAACATCTTCGGCGCATCGCGTTGGGCCGAAGCAGGCACGAAGGCGGATGAACTGGTCGAGGCCGGGTACATCGTCCAAGACGGGGGCTATTATCTGGTGGGCAACCGTTACGCCTGGGCCGCGCGGGGCAAGTACAAGGTGATGCTGCACGGCGGGATCAGCCTGCTGGAGTGCCTGGTGCCGGTGCTGAAGATTGAGTTTTGATTGCGGATTGCAGGAAACCGGAGGTTACACGCGGATTGCGAAAAGGAAGAATTGGGATCAGTGTCGTCTATCAATTTGCTGACGGAGGGAGGTAACAAATGACTCACAATCACGTCGAGATCAACCCGGCGATCATGTTCGGCAAACCGGTTATCAAGGGTACGCGCATTACTGTGGAGCACATCCTGCGCAAACTGGCCGGGGGGATGACGGTTGATGAGATCATGGCCGACCATCCACATCTTACGCCGGATGATATCTATGCTGCGGCAGCCTTTGCAGCCGACTATCTGGCTCAAGAAGAGATCGTCTTCGCCGATGGAGAGCGCTTGTGAGGTTCCTGGCCGATGAGTGCTGCGATGCTGCGTTGGTGAGCGCGCTGCGCGGTGACGGTCACGATATCCTCTATGCTGTCGAGTCACTGCAGGGTGCAACCGATGACGAACTCTTGTTTCGTGCCTACTCCGAGCACCGTATTCTCCTCACCGAAGACAAGGACTTTGGAGAGTTAGTCTACCGTCTCCGGCGGCCAGCGCACGGAATCGTGTTGCTGCGGTTTGATGTTGCTGCCCGCGTTCTGAAAATTCCGCGTATGCGTCATCTTCTGAAGCGAGGCGTTGAGCGACTGGTTGGTTCATTTGTCGTTCTAGAGGCGGATAAGATTCGCATTCGTCCATTGCTTCGAGACACGGCGGAGAGGTGACTGTTGGGCGAGGTCTCCGATCAACGAGGGTTGGCCCGAGTCTCCCGCAGGATTCGATGGAGGCGCACACGGTGTGTGCTGAGTAAGATGGTGAAACAGGGACGCATTCGCAAGGTTGGCAAAAAGCGATGAGCCCGATATGAGTTCGTATGGTCACGGTAACGACAAATTGTCGTTAGATTGTCGGTAGACACATCTGGCCTGATGGTGGCTTGTGATCCGCGTAGGACGCACAAGGGTAACCAAGTGTTATTCGGTTCCGAATGCGGCGATTTGTCAACCGCCACGAGGGAGCAGGGCTTTTGTCCTGACCAAAGAGCCAGCGAACTAAACAAGAGATAGGAGAAGTTGTGATAATTGATACCAGAGAGAAGTTGCTCGAGGCGAAGTACTTTTTAGAGCGCATGAAAGAGAATCAACCTGACCGAGATGCTTTCAAATACAATCTTAGTGCATTCTTGGCTGCAGGTCGTAGTGTAACTTTCGTTATGCAGAGAGAATTCAGTGCAACACCTGGCTTTAAAAAGTGGTACGATGAGAAGAACCTCGGAAGTGACGAGACGATGACGTTTTTCAATAACAAACGGGTAATGACAATTCACCAACAGCCCGTTCAGCCTGGTGCTCACGTCAATGTAAGTATCAGCGGGCAAGTCATCCTTAGTAGCAAGAGCATCTCGGCTGTCGTTACTCATGCCGATGGCACTGTTGAAAGAATAGAATCAGAGCCGACGCCTGAAAAAGGAAGAAAATCAGGGCTGATGCCACCACCTGAGCCTACTAAGACTGAGGTGACAACGGAGTGGCGATGGTATTTAGATGACTTGCCAGAGAAGGATGTTGTTACTGTCTGCGAGGAGTATATAGCCAAACTCGAAACTCTTGTAGCAGAGTGTGAATCCCTATTCAGTCGTTCACGTGGGAGCTAAAGAGACTCTGATCGCTGTACTCATCTCTTTTTTACTGAAGAAGTATTGGCTAAAGCACCGGGCTGAAGGAAGGAACGAAGCTCTCTACAGGGCCTGAATCCGAGCCCGTAGGGCTTTGCTCTTTTAGCCCGATGGCTTCAGCCTCGGGCTTTATCAAGGAGAAATTCTGTGCTGGACCAAAAACCCATTGAGCGCACCTTCCCCATCAGCGAGGTGAACCGCATCGCCGAGCGGGAGGCCCACGCCAAGCGCTATTACCGCCCCGTCTACACCATGCACAAGTGGTGGGCGCGGCGGCTGGGCAGCGTCTTCCGCACCATCGCCCTCTATGCCCTCACCGACGAGGAGGCGCTGGAGCGGGCCGAATCGGAAGTGGGCGCCGACCTGCTCACCTTCGAGAAGAGCACGGAGGAGCGCATCTGGGACCTCTATCTAAAGGATGCGCAGGTGGGCCGGGGCAAGGTGGTGCTGGACCCGATGATGGGCGGCGGCACCAGCATCGTCGAAGCGCTGCGCCTGGGCGCGAACGTCATCGGCTGCGACCTCAACCCCGTGGCCTGGTTCGTGGTCAAGAAAGAGATCGAGCCGGTGGATCTGGAGGCGCTGGACGGGGCCTTCGCGCACCTCGAAGAATCAATCGCGCCGGAGATCCTCAAGTACTACAAGACCACTTGCCCCGTCTGCGGAAACGAAGCCGACGCGATGTATTACTTCTGGGTCAAGGAACTGGCCTGCACCAACTGCGGCCAACCGATGCCGCTGTTCAAGGACTACCGCGTGGCCTCGTCCCGCTCAGTGGGGGTGGAGCACCATCCGCACGTCTTGTGCGCCGAATGCGGGACTGACTTCTCCCCCACCGAGGAGGAGCCGCACTGCCCCGAATGTGGTTGGAAGTTCGACGAAAGCGAGTTCTACCACCTCCTGTGCCCGCTCTGCGGCGGCACCTTCGAGGCCAAGAACTACCGCGCCCAGCACCGCTGCCCCCACTGCGGGCATATCTCCAGGGCCACGGAGGGGAACGCGGGCGGCCAGTACTACACCTGCCCCCGTCCCGACTGCCGCCAGAAGTACAAGATCGTGGACGGTATCGCCCAACTGGGCAAGCCGCCGGAGCGACTTTACGGCGTAGAGTACTACTGCCCCCACTGTGACCTGAAGGGCTACAAGGCCGCCGACGATGACGACCGGGCACTCTACCGCGCGGCGGCGCGGGAATTGGCCCAAATCGGCGACACCCTGCCCCTGCCGGATCAGGCGATTCCCGAAGGGAAAGAGACTACGCCGCGCTTGCCCAACTGGGGCTACCACAACTTCCGCGACATGTTCAACGCCCGGCAGTTGCTGTGTTTGGGGAAGTTGTTGCGGGCGATTATGGAGATCGAAGGTGTAAACGTAGAAGAATCCCTGCTGTTGGCATTTTCTCAGACGCTTGAACCCAACAATATGTTCTGTCGGTATAACCTATCTGCCAACAAGACGGAAGGGCTTTTTGCCAGCCACGCCTACCATCCCAAAACCGATCCCATTGAGAACAATTTGTGGGGCTCAAAGTATGGCCGTGGGACGTTCACACACGAATTCGACATTTTGCGGGACGGGAAAAAGTATGCTCAACACCCGTTTGAGAAGTACATCAATGGCAACGATGTCACTCAAGAGTGTGCTCTCAGTACAGCAATGGAGGGGCATCTAGCGGCTGCATTCGACCAGTTGGAGGAAAACGGCAATGCCCTGCTCCTCTGCCGCTCCTCGGACTTCCTGCCCCTGCCCGATCAATGCGTAGACCTGGTGCTCACCGACCCGCCCTACTACGACAACGTGATGTATTCCGAGCTCTCCGACTTCTTCTACGTCTGGCTGCGGCTGCCGCTCAAGGAGCGCTACCCCCACTTTCGGGCAAAACTCACGCCCAAGGCCGAGGAGGCGGTCAAGAACAGCGCCCAGGGCAAGGAAGAGGCCGATTTCCTGCGTATCCTGACCGATATCTTCCGCGAATCTCACCGCGTGCTCAAGCGGGACGGCCTGATGACCTTCACCTACCACCACAAACAGGATGCGGCCTGGAGCGCAGTGTTGAAGGCGCTGCTGGACGCCGGGTTTTACATCACCGCCGCCTGGCCCATTCACTCCGAGATGTCCTCCAGCACCCACATCTACGACAAGCAGAATATCTCCTACGACACCATCATCGTCGCCCGCCGACGGGAGGGGGAGGGACGGCGCATCAGTTGGTACCACCTGGCCCAGCAGATCCACGACCGGGCGGCGGAGATCGTCGAGTACTACCGCCGTCACGACGGCAGATACCTCAGCGAACCGGATATGGGCGTGGTGGCCCAGGCCAAGTGCCTGGAACTCTACGCCCAGCACTACCCCAACGTGATGGAGGAGGGGCAGATGGTGGCGGTGAAGGAGGCGGTCAAGCGCACCAGCGCCATTGTCACTGAACAACTTATCGAGGAGCGCTTCCAGGCCCTGGTCGGCCAGACTGACACGCTGACCGCGCTCTATCTGCTCTTCCTGGCCGGGCGCGACTCTATCACCTACGACGCGCTGAACAAACTCCTACGCGGCCGCGGCGCCGATGTGGAGGACTTCACCGAACGGAACCTGCTGCGCTCCGAGGGCGGCCGGCTGCACGTGGTTCACCCGGTTGCGCGGCGAGACAGCATCAACGCCCGGGATCCGGAACTGGCCATCGACGGCGCGCACTACATGATCTACGTGCGCCAGGAGCGAGACCTGATGGCGGAGGCGGCCCCTTTCGCCCGGCGCGAGATTATTTTTGCCCTGGAGGAACTGGCCAGGATCAAACGCGACGAGGGGTATCAGGAGATCGCCGATTATCTGAAGAGGATGCAGTATGCGAGGAGTGCGCGCATGGGCTGAACCCCCGCGCTGAGGGGGCGAAGCCCCCCCCCTCGGGGGCTGGATTGGAGCCCGCAGGGCTTTGCTCTTTCAGCCCGACGGCTTCAGCCTCGGGCTCCACGGACTGAATGACGGAGGCGCGAAGACGATGAGTTACAATCTGATAAAACAGGACAAAATCGAATTCCCTTGTCAAGAGACGATAGGACTGATCGAGTTCCTGCGTCGGGTACAGCGCCAGGAACGGCTGCCGGTCTCACTGCGCGTCCAGGGCCTGGACACTGTGTTGGAGGAGGCTCGGGATACGACCGAGACGGCGAAGGTAATGCGCAACCTGTTGGCAAAGCGCAGCGAGTACATGGCCCGGCAAGGATCCCTCGTCGTCTTCCCGGTCCGAGCCAGCCTGGAGGAGGCGGGAGGTCCGAGGATGTACGTGGGGAGCAAGCCCATTGACCTATCCCATCTCTTCGGCAACCGCTTGGAGCGGCATAAACGTCACTGGTTCAAGGCCGGCTGCAATCTGACGAGAGGATAGCGAAAACAGGGGTGTTTGGATCACGAAACACACGAAAGGGCCCGAAAGGCACGAAACGCGAAAGGCGCGAAAGGGTTTCGTGACTTTCGCGGCCTTTCGCTGCTTTCGCGATCCAGAGGCCCCCCAACACATGAAAGACGAAGTTCGAGCGCAAGTGGACGCAATCGTGGAACGGTTTAACAGGGAAGAGATGCCGAGTCCGCGCTGTTTCTATATCCCGCGCTACAGGGGGAGCTACCTATACCTGGACAGAAGCGACTGGGGGCGCATCGTCCACATCTGTCGCCTAAAGTACAATGGAGCGATGGACAATTGGGACTTTGCCATCTTTAAGTATAGCGATGAACACTACGACCCCAAAGAATGGATGTTCCCAGGTGCAGGCCACGTGGATGGAACCGTCGTCGGCGCGATGCGCGCAGGTTTGGAAGCGTATCCGCCGTAACCCGACAAGATAACCAGCACGCTGATCGTGAAGCAGTATGTCGAAGGGGCGTGTCATCAAAGTGCGATGCAGGTGTGGTCAACTCCTCTTCAAATACTTCAAAGGCGGAAGAGGACGCCTGATAAAGTGCTATCTGGACGAGATTAGAGAAGACTACGTGGGGATTTCAGAGATGCCCACGGGCTCCCGCCCCACCTGTCCTGGTTGTGGCAAGGGAATCGGCATCGTGAGAATGATACACGGACGTCCTGCCGTGAAGATAAACCAGGGCACTGTGAAGCAAACAAGGACATAGAAGGCATAGAAGGAGAACGCAACTTGGCAACCGAATCCGCAGCCATTGTCCAACGTCTGTGGAACTACTGCAACGTCCTGCGCGACGACGGCGTCTCCTACGGCGACTACGTGGAGCAGTTTGTGGCACGGGCGAGCAAGGGGGGCAAGGGCAAGCCTTGCCCCTACCGAAAAGGCGGATGTAGGGGCGACCCTTGCGGTCGCCCACCTTGCGGTCGCCCCCAATGAGGAGGATAGTCATGACCAAGCGATATGACTTTGAGAAGCACCATCGTCGGTCCATTCGATTGAAGGGGTATGATTACAGCTCGCCAGGGGCATATTTCGTCACCATTTGCACCCGGGGGCGTGAATGTGTTCTGGATGACCCCGTAGTGATCGGGATCATTACAGATGTGTGGTATGCTTTGCCGGGATGGTTTCCGACCATCGCCTTGGATGAGTTCGTGGTGATGCCGAATCACGTTCATCTCATTGTGTGGTTACACGGCAGGGCAAGGGCAAGCCTTGCCCCTACGGAAACGATGGGCGATGTAGGGGCGACCCTTGCGGTCGCCCACCCTGCGGTCGCCCCCGATGTGGAGACAGGGGACGGTGTGGTGGCTCCCTGGGTCATCCCTGACCCCGAAACGGTGAATCTAGACCCCACATTGAGCGATGTGATTGGTGCATTCAAATCATTGGTGTTTACGGTGTACTTGGATTGGGTCCAGTCCTACGACCCAACGCGCCGTGCCAAATTCTGGCAACGCAACTACTACGAACACATTATCCGCAACGAACGGGATTTGCACGCCATCCGCCGTTACATCCGCGACAACCCGATTCAATGGGCGTTGGACCGGGATAATCCCAACAACCTTCGTCGTCTGCCGCTGCCAACGAGGATAGAAGACTACCTGGGGGATATTCAGACATTGCTGGAGGGCAGGGATGGAGGGTGAGGAGTGGGGTGATAAATGAAGGCTTTAGAATACGCACGGGCACATCAGCATCGGTTTCTGGCGGAACTCAAGGAGTTTTTGAGCATCCCCAGCGTCAGCACGCAGATAGAGCACAAGCCGGACATCGGGCGCGCGGCGGTGTGGTTGCGGGACAAACTGCTGGCGGCTGGGTTCCCCAAGGCGGAGGTGATGCCCACGCCGGGTCATCCTGTCGTCTATGCGGAGTGGCTGGCGGCCGGGCCCGAGGCTCCCACCGTCCTGATCTACGGGCACTACGACGTGCAGCCGCCTGATCCGCTGGAGGAGTGGGATACCCCGCCGTTTGAGCCCACCATCGCCGGCGACGACATCTTCTGCCGGGGGGCATCGGACGATAAGGGGCAGTTGTACATTCACGTCAAGGCGGTGGAAGCGTTCAAGGAGACGGCAGGGACACCGCCGGTCAACGTCAAGTGCCTCTTCGAGGGCGAGGAGGAGTCCGGCAGCCCCAGCCTGGAGCCATTCATCCGCCAGCACACGGACTTGTTGGCCGCCGATGTGGCGGTCATATCCGATACGCACATTCTGGGCCAGAATACGCCCTCCATCGTCTATGCGCTGCGCGGGCTGGCCTACATCGAGGTCGAGGTGACTGGCCCCGACCACGATTTGCACTCCGGCGTCTACGGGGGCGCGGTGCATAACCCGATCAACACCCTCTGCGCGATGATCGCCCGGTTGCAGGACGAGAACGGGCATATCACCATTCCCGGCTTCTACGACCAGGTGCGACCACTGTCACCCGAGGAGCGTGCAGAACTGGCGCAGGTTCCCTTCGAGCGCGAGGCGTGGCTCCACGAAGCAGGCGTGAAGACCGATTGGGGCGAGCCAGCGTACACCATCGTCGAGCGGACTACGGCCCGGCCCACGCTGGACGTCAATGGCTTATGGGGTGGGTACATCCAGCCCGGTGCCAAGACCGTGCTGCCCAGCCAGGCGTTCGCCAAGATTTCGATGCGCCTGGTGCCGGATCAGGAACCGGCGGGGATCACGCGACTGATCCAAAACTATTTGACCGAGATCGCGCCACCCGCGGTCACCGTCGAGGTGCACGATCTACTCGGCGGCGAGGGGGCCATCGTCCGCCGCGATAGCCCGGCGATGAAGGCGGCGTTTCGGGCTTATGCTGAGGCTTTTGGCAAGGAGCCTGTCTTCGTCCACGAGGGAGGCTCGATTCCCGTCGTCGCCATGTTCCAAAGAGTCCTGGGGATTGAAACGATCTTGATGGGCTTTGGGCTGCCCGACGATCGGCTGCACTCCCCCAACGAGAAGTTCCACCTGCCCAACTTCTACAGGGGGATTGAGACGATCATCCACTTCATGGACTTCTTGGGCAACGACTCAGCCGCTCGGCCTGGATTGCCAAATCCAGGCCAGGAATGACCAAATCAACGTGGATTTCGCTCACTAAGCCGCCGGATTTGGCAATCCGGCGAGAGCGAGTGAGTGGTTACTTCTATTCTCATTTGACAAGGTCGGTTTGGCGGATAAAATTACCGGTACATCAGTGGAGGGGTGCGTATTTCTATCCCTCCGCACCAAACCCGTCTGGCCCGACAAACCAGGTCAAGTGAGGTGCTCTATGCAGATCACGAACGTCGAAGTCGTTCCGGTCGAATTGAGCCTGCGCCTGCCCTACCGGACCGCCTACCATCCAGAGATTGACCACGTGACGGTGGTGTTCGTGCGCGTCGAGACACGTCAGGGGCAGGTCGCCTGGGGCTGTACCGCCTTTGACCCAGCCGTCGCCGGCGAGACGCCGGAGGACGTCGTGCGGGCCTGCCGGGCCTGCGCCGACCGCGCCCGCGACCTGAACCCACTCGACATCGAGTACGCACTGGAAGAACTGGCCCGACTCACCGAGACCACCCTGGCAGCCCTGTGCGCGTTCGATCTCGCCTTTCACGACCTCCTGGGCCTGGTCGCCGGGCTGCCCCTGTATCGTCTGCTGGGCGGCTACCGGAACCGCATCCAGACGTCCGTGACTGTTGGCATCGCGCCGGTCAAGGAGACCGTCGAGCTGGCCCTCGACCGCGCCCGGCGAGGGTTCCACATCCTCAAGGTCAAGGGCGGCCTTGACCCTGACGAGGACGTGCGCCGGGTGCGAGCAGTCCACACAGCCTTGCCCCATTTCACCCTGCGCCTGGACGCCGACCAGGGATACACCGTCCAGCAGGCGCTGGACGTGGCCCGGGCGCTGGAGGGGAAACTGGAGATGCTGGAACAGCCCACGCCCGCCGACGACCTGGACGGACTGTGCCAGGTCACGAAGCACAGCCCGGTGCCCATCCTGGCCGATGAGAGCGTGATGGGGCCGGCGTCGGCGCTGGAAATCGCCGCCCGACGAGCCGCCGACGGGATGAGCGTCAAACTGGTCACGTGTGGGGGACTGCGCTGTGCGCGCCAGGTGGACACCATCGCCCGTGCTGCCAGGATGGCCACGATGGTCAGTTGCGTCAACGAACCGGCGCTGCTCACCGCCGCCGGGCTGAGTTTCGCCCTGAGCAGCCCCAACGTCCGCTACGGTGACCTCGATGGTCATTTTGATCTGGTGGACGACCCCACCGTGCCCGGCTTTCTTCTGCAGGAGGGCTGGCTCATCGCCACCGACGTACCCGGCCTGGGTTGCACCGTCGCTCTGTGACGCTTGACCCCCATCCCCAGCCCTTCCCCCTACCGGGAGGAAGGGAGACAGTTGGCAACTGGCTGACTGCTGACTGCTAACTGCTCCCCGCTAATTCGCCGTACACAAACTGCCCGCCGATCATCGTCGCCACCACCCGCGTCTCCGCGATGGTCATTGGATCGCAGGTGAAGATGTCCCGGTCGAGCACGACCAGGTCGGCCAGTTTGCCGGGGCCCAGCGAGCCCAGCCGACTCTCCAGGCCGGCGGCATAAGCCGCGCCCAGCGTGTAACCGCGCACCGCCTCCTCCACCGTCAGCCGCTGCTCGGGATACCAGCCCTCTGGGCCAGGGGAGCCATCGCTGCGCCGCCGCGTCACGGCGGCGTGGATGCCCAGGAAGGGGTTGAGGTCCTCCACCGGGCAATCGGAGCCGAAGGCCAGCACCGTGCCGGCCTCCAGCAGGCTGCGCCAGGCGTAGGCCGTAGCGCAGCGCTCGCCCCAGTAGCGGTCGGCCATCTCGTGATCTTGCGTGGCGTGGAGGGGCTGCATTGAGGCCACCACGCCCAGCGCGGCCAACCGGCCCGCATCGTCGGGGTGGAGCAGTTGCACGTGCTCAATGCGATGCACCGGCCTGAAGAGCCGGTGCTGGACTGCCTCCTGACCTGGCACCGCCTGTTCTACGGCGGTGCGATCCATGTCGCTCAGCACGTCTAGCACCATGCGATTGGCCCGGTCACCGATGGCGTGCACGGCCAGCGGGAGCCCACCCGCCACCGCCTTGCGGGCTAACTCACGCAGCGCCTCCTCGTCCATGGCCAGGATACCCATGTTCTCCGGCTCTCCTTTGTAGGGGGCCAACATCGCCGCCGTGCGTGGCCCCAGTGCGCCGTCGGCGAAGACCTTGATCCCGCCCACCCGTAGCCAATCGCCACCTAGCCCTGCGCGCAGGCCGACCTCCAGCGCGCAGTCGAGCGCGTCGGCGGGCAGGTACTTGACTACCCGTAGGCCGAGTTCGCCTCGGGCGTGCAACTGTTGGTAGACGGCGAAGGCCGGGGGGCCGTCCATGTCGTGGATGGCCGTCAGCCCCACGCGCCACGCGTTCGGGATGGCATCTCGCAGCGCGGCGCTGGCCTCCTCCGGCATGGGCGGCGGGATGAGGTCGGCGACCAACCTCATCGCGCTGTCCTCGAAGAGCATCCCGTCCGGGCGGCCCTCGGCGTCACGCCCGATGCGTCCGCCAGGTGGGTCGGGCGTCTTAGCGGTGATGCCAGCCAACTGGAGCGCGAGCGAGTTCGCCGCCAGCGCGTGGCCGCTTTTGGCCCTGAGCACGACCGGATGCGCCCGCGCGACGCTGTCCAGGTCGGCGGCCGTGGGGAAGCGACGCTCGGGCCACCGTTCCTGATCCCATCCTCGCCCCAGTACCCGCTCGCCCGGCCTTGTCCCTCGCGCCCGTTCCGCCACCAATGCCATCATCTCGCTCAGCGTCGCCGCCCCGGTCAGGTCCAAAGCGTGCAGGCCGAGGGCGTACCAGGTGAAGTGGATGTGGCTATCGGTCAGGCCGGGGAGGACGCAGCGGCCGCCCAGGTCGAGCACCTTGCCGCCGGGGGCCAGTAAGCCGCGCAGGTGGTGCCCTGAGCCTGTCGAAGGGTCGTTCCCCACGGCCAGGATGTGTTCCCCGACAATAGCCAACGCCGAGGCCCGAGGGCACCCGGCGTCCATTGTGTATATCCGCCCGTTGATTAACAGTTGGTCTGCAAGCATACGTATAACTTCGCGCTCCGTTTGCCCCTGTGTTATTCGCTCCCGACGATGCGCTCGTATAGCGCGTTCAGTTCCTCCTCCGAGTAGAAGTAAATCACGACGCGGCCTCTCTCGCCGCTGCGTGTCAGGCTCACCTTGGTACCCAGCGCCTCCCGAAAGCGGGATTCCAGCGCCCGCGTCTCCGGCGAAATCGCGCGCGTGGGCCGCTGCTCCTCGCGGCGCAGGCCGAGCAAACGCCGCACCAACTTCTCTGTCTGCCGCACGGTCAGCTCTCGCTTCAGGACCGTCTTGAGCGCGGCCTCCTGTGCCTCGGCCTGCTCCAGGCCCAAAAGCGCCCGCGCATGTCCCTCACTAATCTTTCCTGCCAGGAGCGCCTCTTGCACAGGACGGGCTGCTTTCAGCAGCCGCAGTGTGTTGGAGACTGCCACCCGGCTCTTGCCCACCCGCCGTGCCACCTGTTCCTGCGTCAGTCCGAATCCCTCGGTCAACTGGCGGTAGGCCGTGGCCTCCTCCAGCGGATTCAGGTCGGCCCGCTGCAGGTTCTCCACCAGCGCCAGTTCCAACATCCCGCTGGGAGCCACGTCCTTCACAACGACGGGAACTGTGGATAATCCGGCCAATCGCGCCGCACGCCAGCGGCGCTCGCCGGCGATCAGTTGATACCCATCAGGGGCTCTGGTGACGATGAGCGGCTGGATGATCCCATGTGCCTCGATGGAGGCGGCCAGTTCCACCAGGTCTTGATCGCGAATCGGTGCGCGCGGCTGATGAGGATTGGGCGTGATAGAAGCGATGGGTGCTTCGATCACGCCTTGTACCGCTGCTGTCTCCTCCTCAGCGAGAGGGATCAGCGCTTCCAGTCCCCTGCCCAGCCCGCTCTTGCGTGGTGACATCTCTCACCTCAGCAGTTATGTGATCGTCTATCGCCCACCAACAACTCCCGCGTCAGCGCCGCGTAGGCCAGCGCCCCCGCCGAGCGGGGCGCGTAGGATATGATGGACTCGCCGTAACTAGGGGCCTCGCTCAGACGCACGCTGCGGGGGATGATCGTGTCGAAGACCCGCCCCGGGAAGTGCCGTCGCACCTCCTCGACGACCTGCCGCGATAAAGTCGTGCGGGCGTCGTACATCGTCATCACCAGTCCCCGCAGCCGCAACGTCGGGTTGAGGGCACGGCGCACCAACTCAATCGCGCGCGCCAACTGCGAGAGGCCCTCCAGCGCCAGGTACTCGCACTGCACGGGGATAATCACCCCATCAGTGGCAGCCGTCAGCCCGTTCACCGTCAGAATGCCCAGGCTGGGAGGACAGTCAATCAGCGCATAATCGTACTGTCGCTCCAGTCTTGCCAGCGCCTGGCGCAGGCGATATTCCCGCTGCGGCAGGCTGACCAATTCCACCGTCGCACCGGCCAAGGCCGGCGAGGCCGGAACCAGATCGAACCGATCTCGCCCGGTGGACTGCACAATGCGAGCCAAGGGGACATCGCGCACCAACAGGTCATAGGTAGAGAGCGGCACAGCACGCTTATTTACCCCCAGGGAGGAGGTGGCGTTTGCCTGAGGGTCAACGTCCACTACCAGAACGCGTTGGCCCCACTGCGCCAGACAGGCTCCCATGTTTACCGCCGTGGTGGTCTTGCCGACCCCGCCCTTCTGGTTCGCCAGCGCGTAGATGATCGGCATCCTGGCCTACCTCATTTTCCTGGCCCCTAGATCCCACTCGCAGCAGGCGACCTCCTCCGGGCTGGGAGTGCCAGACAGTCCTGCCCGTGTCACCGAGCGGGCGGCGACGCAGTTGGCGAAACGCGCGGCCATCCAGGGGTCGCCCCTGCGCTGCAGCCACACGAAGAAGGTGGCCGCGAAGATGTCGCCTGCACCGGTGGGGTCTACCTCGGGCATGGCCGGGGCCGGGAAGCGACGGGACTGGCCACCCGTGTATACGGTACAGCCCGCTGCCCCCCGGGTCACAACCAGTAGCCGCGTCTGGGCGGCATATTGGGCCACCAGTGCCTCATCGCCTGCCACGTCCTCCTCGCTCAGCACCACAGCGTCGGCACGGGCGAGCAACTTCTCTGCTTCCTCCCACTGGCAGCAACTCACACGACCAGCCTGGTCCCAACGCCGCATCCACCCCTGGGGAGTCACGCCCACAAAGGCATTCCCAAATGCATTGACCAGCGCCGGGGCACACTCGCGGGCCACCGGCCCCAGGTGGACAATTGCTGCCCTCCAGTTCGGCGGCACCATCTCTGGCACCAATGTCTCCGCAACGGTGTGCAGCACCTGTCGCCGACCGTCGGAGATGTAGATGTTCTTGAACGTGGTCGTCGTAGTGGCGGGGAAGCGGGTGATCAGGGCACCGTCCAATACCTGGCTCAGATCGAGGTCAGGGCTGGCGCTGGTGACGACGCCAACGCGACAGCCCAATGCCCGCACGGTGCGGGCGGCGTAGGAAACCGTCCCACCAACCGTGAAGGTACCGTCCACTAGGTCACGGGTCACGTGACCGATGACCAGGTAGTCTAATTCAGTGACCAATGACAGATGACCAATGACCAATAGCAATGGGCTGTTGGCTAACTGCCAACCGCTCACTGCTCACTGCTAACGGCTAACGGCTTATTGGTGTTGTGGAATGATGGTGACCTTGCGCTGGTCCCCCTCACCGATGCTCTGGGTGGTCACGTGGGAATGATCGCGCAATGCCAGGTGGATGATACGGCGCTCGTAGGGTGGCATAGGTTCCATCACTACCGTGCGGTTGGTGCGTATGGCTTGCTCCGCCATACGTTGGGCCAGGCGGCGCAGCGACTTTTCCCGACGTACCTTGAAGCCATCCACGTCTACCACCAGCCGCACCCGGCCTGCCACCTCACGCCCAACAATCAGTCGGGTGATGTGCTGCAATGCAGCCAGCGTATTTCCACGGCGCCCTATCAGCACATCGGTGTCAGGGCCGTGCACATCGAGCATCAGCGGCGGTTCTTTCTCATCCGCTGTAGGTTCGGCTCGTTGCACGTCAACTTGGGCTCTTTCCATACCCAGGAGGGCCAGAAGTTCCAGCAACACTCCCTGGGCCACCTCGGCTTCATCCTTCTCTGCTACAGTGGGTTCCACTGGCTCTGCAGCGGGCAGGGCAATCGGCCCCGTCGGCACTGCGGGAGCCGGACGCGGCCTGATCTTCGGCTTAGGCGTCATTCGCACGCGGGCCTCTCGTGCCCCCAGCCCGAACACACCCCGGCTGCCATCATCCAGCACCTCGATCTCCACCATGTCTCGATCAACCCCTAGACGTGCCAGGCCCGTCGCAGTCGCGGCTTCAACGTCTGCTCCGGTCGCCTCGATTGCCTGCTCCATTTCCGACATCTATCGTACTCCTCTAATAACAAATGCCTGACGCGAGCCACCTATCACTTCCGCTGCTTCAACCGTGCCAGTCCCTTGCTCCTGGCCTTCTCGCCGCTTTGATCGCTCCCCACAAAGTAATACTGAGCCATCCGGACCAGGCTGGAGATGACGAAATAGATAGACAGCCCCATCGTGTACTGGAGGGTAAAGAACATCATCATCAGTGGCATCATAATCTGCATCTGCTTGCTCATCGCCGCTGCCTGCGATTGATCAGCACCGGTGCTAGGCGGGGTCATCATTTTCTGCTGTAACCAGCTTGTGACGAAGACCAGGACAGGCAAGGAATACGACCACCACTGATCCGGGCTGGGGGGTTGGCCCAGGTCCATCCCCAGGAACGTACTTTGCAGCGGGACAAGCCCTATGACGCCAGGCAACCACTTGTAGATGTGATGAGAGAACTGAAACAGGTTCAAGGGCGTGGAGGGTATGCAGTATCTGATGGCTCCGATAATACTGTACCAAATCGGTAGTTGGATCAAGAGTGGCAGGCACCCCCCCATAGGGTTGATACCTGCTTCCTTGTACAACTTCATCTGCTCCTGTGACAGTCGCTCTTTGTCCTTACCGTATTTTTTCTGTAACTTCTCGATCTCCGGCTGAAATTCCTGCATCTTGCGTGCTGATTTCTGCTGACTCAGCGTCAGCGGCAGGACGAGCAGGTTGATCAAGAGGGTCAACACAGCAATCGCTGCTATGGTGTTGTGCCCCAGGAGGGTATATAGGAGCAGCAACAAATTGGCCATCGGGTAGGCGATAAAATCAAACACGGTTTGCCCTTTCTCTAATTCTCTGTTCTCTAATCTCTATTCTTCAACTGCATGCGAATAGGCCCAAATTTCACGCCCGTTATCCACGTGCAGCGCTCGTATCCGATGAGGCCCGTTAATCAGCGCTTCGTACACCACTGACCCACTCACTACCGGCGTCGAAAGCACCTGTCCTGTGCTCTCTACTGACCACAGCACGAAGCCATCGGCGACATCCAGCGCGTACAGGGTGCCATTCTGACTCCCGACGAGCAACCGGCTCCCATCCTCAACCAGCGCCGGTCCTGCCCGCACCGGTACACCGAGTGCTTGACGCCAAACCTGCGCGCCCGTCTCAGCATCCACGGCGTAAACGCTTCCGTCCACATCGGTCACATAGACAGTGTCGTTGCAGACCACCGGACTGCCCCAGAACCAGTTCTCACTCGCGAAGCGCCAGCGCTCGGTCCCCGTATGCGCGTCTACAGCGTAGAGCCGGTCGTCGAAAGCGCCGATGTAGAGTGTGTCATCCCGCAACGCCGGCGTGCCGGCGAAGGCCCCCTCGGTGTGGAAATCCCAGCGCACTTCCCCGTCAGGCAGGTTCAGCGCGTAGAGGTGGCGGTCCATTGAGCCAATGTAGACTATGTCCGAGACGATAAGGGGAGCAGCCCACACGCGGTGCCCCGTCTCGAAAACCCATCGGAGAGCACCACTCTCTGCGTCCAGCGCGTAGACGTTGCCGTCGCTATTGCCGATGACGAACAAGTCGCCGCCCAGTGCTCCGCCCTCGATGTACTGACCACCAGCCCCGTCGAAGTGCCACAGCAGGCCGCCAGTATCACGATCCAGCGCCCAAACGATGTTCTTGGGCTGACTAAAGAAACCTGTAGCGGGCATCTGCGAGGCCACAATCACCTGCCCTTCGTCCACTGCTGGGGTAACGTAAAACACCCCGCGTCTGTCCTCCTTCGGGTCCTCTGGGAAAGCCCACAAAAGCTCACCGTCCGCTGCGTTCAGTGCCACGACTTGCTCCAGGTCGGCTGCGTACAGCCTCTCCTCTACGGCGGTCAGCCCTGTCCAACTCGTGGGGCGTGCACTCCCACCTGCACAGCCGCTCACGCCTAAAAGTAGCGCTGCCAACATCACTAGCAGGATCGGCCAGCGCCTTGTCCAAGATCGGTTCAATTGCTTGTCCTCCTCTAGATTGGGAACGGGATCATACCCCCCCGGATTGAGGGGATGGCAGCGGGCAACCCGCTTGATGGCCAGCCAGCCGCCGCGCCGGACCCCGTATCGAGCGATGGCTTCATAGCCATACTGGGAACAGGAGGGAACAAAACGACAGGTGGGAGGAAGCACGCGTGAGAGAGTTATCTGATAGAGGCGAATTACACCTAAAAGCACAGCCTTCATTCTTTCCTTACTTCTTTCGTATGGATCCCCTGGTCGAGCCTCAGTCAAGTCTCAAGTTTCAATAACCTGAAACTTGAAACGCTGTAACCCGAAACCCTCTATGTACTCAATCCGGCCCGTCTCAGCAACGATGCCAATGCCTTTTCGACCTGTGGCTCCTTCACCTTGAGGACGCTAGCCCGTGCGATCAACATCACATCCCACCCAGACCCGAACTGGGGGTAGAGATGACACGCCGCTTCGCGCAGGAGTCGTTTGGCCCGGTTACGCGCCACTGCGCTCCCCACACGCCGGCTGGCTGTAACTCCCACGCGGCAGAGGTCGAGGCCGTTGGGCCGTGCGACCAGCACCAGCAAGGGGTGTGCCCACGACCGTCCCTCATCGTACACCCGCCGCACGTCGCCCGTGCGCCGCAGTCGAACCCGCCGCTCCATCGCTAGGTCCGTTCTCGGTACAAAATGCTCGAAACCCCAGTCCCGGGGGCATCCCACGCAGCAAGTGATCGCTTTTGCCACTTTGTCCTTGCCTACTGTGTGGGAGCCTCGGGCCCGCCCCATATAGGTTCTGCACCGGAACCTAGGCCCGGCGTCGTGGGCGCTGTGCACTTTCCTTCCAATTTAACTTCTTGGCCCACTCCCTATGCACAGCCAGATGTCGGCGGCCCTTCTGCCGCCGCGCCTTGAGCACTCGCCTCCCGCCCGGTGTAGACATGCGGGCTCGGAAGCCATGAGTGCGCAGGCGCTTGCGTTTCTTGGGTTGATACGTTCGCTTCGGCATCCCTCCTCCCTCTGGCGGTTAGCAGTTAGTGCTGTCAATGTCAACAGCCGATCGCCAACAGCCGCGCCATTATACCCCAAGCGGCATAAGCGGTCAAATCGGCCCCGAAGGTCACGAAGCAACACGAAAGCCACGGCCGCCTTTTTATCGGCGGGGACCTGCGCGCACCCGCGTCCTATTCTGCTTGTCGGTTTGAGGCAAAACTCCAGCAGATGGTTACCACGCCGGTTCGGTAGGTGCTTCACTTGACTACAGCGACGATGATTGGGGCCACGACGATGGCCGGTAAGAGATTGCCGGCCCGGATCTGCTTGATCTCCAGGAGACCCAGCCCCAAGGCCAGCATCAGCACGCCGCCTGTAGCCGTCATCTCGGTGATCATGGGGTCGGTGAGCACCATGCTGGCCCATCCAGCACCCAGCGTCAGCGCGCCCTGATAAACCAGCACTGTGAGAGCCGAGAAGAGCACGCCAGGCCCCAGCGTAGACGCAAAGGCCAGCGCGGCAAATCCGTCCAGGGTCGCCTTGACTGCCAGCAGGGTGTAGTCACCACTCAGACCATCCTGGATGGAGCCCAGAATGGTCATCGGGCCGACACAGAACAACAGGCTTGCGGCCAGGAAGGCGTGGCTGAACCGGGATGCGCCGGGGCGGACTGCACCCCGTGGCCGGTCGGAGGCAGGGAGGCTGCTGTTTCCTGTGGTCCTGCGCTCGAGCCATCGTCCCAACCGGTTGATGTGGTCCTCGATGCGCAGCCACTCTCCGGCGATACCTCCCAGCAACAGGCTGGCCAGGACGATGAGGACGTTATCGGTTTCAAGGGAGAGTTGGATGCCGATGACGAGGGTCAGCAGGCCCAGGCCATGCATAATCGTCTCGCGCATTCTCTCCGGCAGGCGAGTGCCCAGCAATGTGCCCAGCGTCCCGCCCACCAGGACGGTGACGACGTTGATGAGGGTGCCTGTGCCGATCATTGGATTCCTTTCTGGTTGCGTCGCGAGGGGGATGGTGAGATGGTATCACAGGTGCAGAGGAAGGTCAAGACGAGCCTTGGCCCGCAAATTATGCTTGCGGCCCCGGGAACTTACACCCAGTCCAGCGCCTGGATAGTCTCCCTCTTGAGTGTTGTTCCCCGCCTTGCTCTAAAGGGATCGCCAGTTCCCGTCACCAGGCCGCTGGATCTGGCGATCCAGCGGGAGCGGGGCGGCACAGGTGGCCCCGGTGAGCCAGCAACACTCTACGGGGAGACCATCAGCGCCTGGATGGTGATGGAAATAGGTTCACGGGTATGGGAAAAGAGTTCTTCTCCCAACGGCGTGGGCCATGTTTGCGCGTTCCAGGTGCGTGCATATAATCTAATATGTGCGTGTAATCTGACAATGGAGATTATCAGATGCCCAATTCCACCCGAGTAGCCGAACTACTGCGGCGCGGGATCGCCGCCGCCAAGGCTGGACGAACGCAGGAGGCACGCCAGGCACTGCTGCAGGTCACCGAACTGGACGAGCGAAACGAGCAGGCCTGGCTGTGGCTAAGTGGTGTCGTCGAGTCGCTCGAGGATCGGCGCGTCTGCATGGAGAATGTGCTGGCGATCAACCCAGACAACACCCACGCTCAGGCGGGCCTGGCCTGGCTTGACCAACAGGCCCCTGTACTCTCCGCCACGCAAGAACGCTGTCCGCGTTGCCAGTCGCCCGTCCCGTCATCTGGGACAGCGTGTCCTCACTGTGGGCAGGTTCTCATCGTCGCCTGCCCTGCCTGCGGGCAGTACGTTGACGTGAAGGAGACCTCGTGCCCCGAGTGCGGGCAGTTTCTGGGGGACTTCCGAGATGGAGCACGTTATCACCTCGCGCTGGCCCAGGCGTATCTGGAGCGGCAGCAGTATGTGCTGGCGCGAGAGGCCGCCACCCGCGCCGAAGCAGAGGCTCCCGATGACCCGCGGGTGCTGGAGAGCGTGGCAGTGTTACACGAGAAGGTGGGCCGTAGTGATCTGGCCATCGCCACCTACGAGCGGGCCATCGAGCGCGCCCCTGGGAATGCGGCCCTCTACGCTCATCTGGGGGCGATCTACTGCCAGCGCGCGATGCCCGCCGAGGCACGTACAATGTACGAAATGGCAGCAGAGCGAGCCAGCGACGACCCGGCGATTCTCTTCGAGTTAGCGCAACTGTACGTCGAAGCAGGTGGAGCGACGCTGGAAGTCCTCAAACTGCTGGAGCAGGTCGTCCGGTTGGAGCCTGGGTATGTGCCGGCCCATCTGCTCCTGGGCGACGTGTATTGCAATCAACAGCGGGGGCCGCAAGCGATCCCGCACTACGAGCGGGCCTGCGAACTGACCTCGCCCGATTCGCGGATCGGCAGGGAGGCGCGGCGCAAGTTAGGGAAGTTGCGCCCCTCTCGGCCCGGACGCCAGGCGCAGGGGTGGGGGGAGACTTTGCGCCGGATGGGCGGATTGATGCTGAGCCCGGCGCTGGCGGCGCTGGTCAACGCGAGGCTGGTGCCCTGGCATGTCAGCCTGGCGGCGTGGGGCGGGCTGGTGGCAGCAAGCGCAGGCGCTTACCTGTGGGTCTGCGCGACCGACGTGCCCCGCAACCCGGCGATGCGCGCGCTCTTCGGACAGGCAGGAGTGAAGGGGCTCAGGCGACAGGTTTGGGTGGGCGTGCCGGGGATGTTGCTCTGGACGGCCGCACTTGGACTAATTCTGTTGAAGGTATAGGAGGACGGACGGTGGTCAATTCATTGACGTACTTTCTGTTGATGCTCGACTTTTTCCTGTCGCTCGTCTTTCTGCTTCCGCTCAAAGATTACCGGAGATCCTACCGGGCCTTCCCGTATATGACCCTCGCCCTCGTCTTGCTCAACACGGTCGTTCACATACTCGTCTACTACGTGCTGCCGCTGGGAGAGGACGCCTGGTCAGAGGGCGGGCCGATGTGGCAGGCGATGCTTGTACCAGCCGACATCCTTAGTGGCGAGGGCCTGGGAGCGCTGAGTATGATCACAGCCGCGTTCCTCCACGCCGATTGGTCACACCTGATAGGCAATATGTTCATCCTGTGGTTTTTTGGGCGAAAACTGGAGGACATGCTGGGTCCCACGAAGTTCGGACTTTTCTACCTGGTGTGCGTGCTTGTGTCAGGAACGGGCAGCGTGTTGGGACGGACAGCACTCCCTCTCACTCAGGGAGTGATACCCGGTCTGGGGGCCAGTGGGGCGATTATGGGCATCGTGGCTGCCTATCTGTTTCTGTATCCCCAGCAGCGCATTCTCACGCTGATACTTCTCGGGATCATTCCCATCCCACTGCGTATGCCGGCCTGGGTGTTTATTCTCTATACCGTGACCCGTGACATCCTGGGCGGGCGGTTGGAACAAGAGTTCCAGGCGATCGGATACTTCTACAGTTTCGTGGATTCATTTGCCCACCTGGGCGGGGTGATCGCCGGGCTGATGTGCGTCTATTTCTTTCTGCCCCGCGAGTTGCTTTACTATCGCCACGGGCCTGACGCGGCACCGTGACCCAATGGCGTTAACTTTTCGTGGACTTGTGCCGGGTGGGGTAGTTCGTCGGGCCGCGCCGCCCTGAAGAGGCGGCACTGGGAGGTGCACTGGGAGGGTTTTCCAGCCCCGGCTCTTCAGGCCGGGGCACACGACCCCATCCTCGGTGGCCGGAGCAGATTCTCTGGATAGGTTCCTAGCGCCCCAGGTAGCGGAGGCTGCGTTCCAGATACTCGATCTCGTCCATCTCAAGCACAAGGACAGGCGGGTTAGGCAACGCGCGCAGCAGCGGCAGGACGTCCCTCTTGTAGTCAACCACTCCACCGGGGAGATCGAGCGGCAGGTGCTCGTCGCAGAAGCCCCGGTGATTGTTCATGTGGCAATGCACCAGCCGGTGGCTGATCCGCTCGACCCACGTCTCCAGGGGCAGGTAGTCGGAGAACAGGTAGACATGGCCCACGTCGAGGCAGGCGCCCACGTGAGGCGAGTCAACCTGGTCCAGCACATCGCCGATGACGTCCGGGTCCGGCTCCCACATGTTCTCCAGCGCGATGACCACCCCGCGCTTGGCGGCCTCCTCGGACATCGGCCCCCAGAACTCTACCTGGCGCTCAGTCCATTCAGGGCGATAGGTTGGCTTGCGCACGATGGGCATAAAGTCGGTGTGGAAGACTACGTTACGTGCGCCCAGTTCGGCGGCGATGTCGAGGTTCAACGTGTAGCGTTCGCGGGTCAGTGCGACGACGCGCTGGTCAAGGCTGGCGGGGGAGAGGTCGAGGAAAGCGCCGTGGATGGCGAGCTCGCCTTCTAAATCACGCAACAGAGACTTGTGCTGGTCAACCAACTCGCGCCACCCGCTGTCAAGCAGGTCCATGTCGTAGCCGTAGACTTGGAGCTCCAGTCCTGCGCCGTGAGCCTGGGCCAGTTCGTAGTGTCGTGTGATGTCCTTCTGGTAAGTGGCAAGCAGTATGTGCTCCATAGTCAGTTCCTTCGCCCGTCCCGGCTTACTAATTGTACACCATCACGGCCTGGTGAGCAAACCGGCTGTGTGCCTGCCGTCACCGCCACGCCATGGGGCCTGGCCGTCATCCCACTGCACAGGGGCTTGGGAGTTCACTCAAACGTCGTCAGCGGGACACGCGTGGCACGCTGGAGCGTTTCCGCAACCCAGAGGCGATAGGGACGTTGGGCCGCCAGCAATTGCGCGATGGTCTTTTCAACGTCGTACTGGACAAGACGGAACTCCACGTGCCACTCACTGTCCCAGGTCAGTAGCGCGTAACGAGCGGTCCCCTTCTCGCCCTGGGGGTAGCCCACAGCACCGGGGTTGATCAGGCGCACGCCATCCACGGTGCGGTCCAGTATCTCGTGGGTATGGCCAAAAAGGATCAGATCGGCCTGAGTGCCAGCGATCATCTCACGTACATCGTCGTCGGGTGTCTCGGCTTTGATGACGTCCCTATCACTGCGGGGTGAGCCGTGCACCAGCAGCAATCGCTGGTTACTCGCTTCTAACTCTCGCCGGAACGGCAGAGCGCACAGCCAGGTTTCTGCTCGCTCGTCCAGTCGCTCCAGTGCCCACAGGCAGAGCGCCCGGTCGGCCCGTTCCTCTTCGCTGTGGGGCTCGAAGGTACGCCAGTCGGTATCCAGCAGAAACCGGTCGGTGTTGCCGTAGACACCGATAGCATCACGCTCCAGCAGTAACTCGACTACTTCTCCGGGGTCCGGCCCCGGCAGGACAACATCGCCGAGGTGGACGAGTTTGTCGGCGCCACCGCTCGCACTGAGCGAAGCCGAGGTGTGCGCGTCCAGGTCGGCCAGGACAGCACGCAGGGCCTCGCCGTTGCCGTGGATGTCGGCCAGGAGGGCGAGTTTCATGGCGTACTTCCTCCAACGCGTTCGCGTATCGCAGCCGCCATCTGCCGCGCCCGCTCCGGCGCATCGCCAATGTAGCCGCTGGCGTCGAGTAACTCGCGCACGTGACTGGCGGGCAAGTGGCGCAGCACCTCCGGGTCGGCGGCCAGACGGCCGGCCAGCGGGTTGGGCTCCCCCTGCTGCACTGCATCCCAGGCGGCCATGGCGTGCCCACGGATCACCTCGTGCATCGCCTGGCGGTCGGCGCCGGCCCGTGCCAGTTCCATCAGGAGGCGCTCGGTGGCGGCGAAGGTACCGTAGGCGGCCAGGTTGCGGGCCACCGCCGCGTCGTTGATGCGCAAGCCCCGCAGGATGCGGTGGGCGCGGCGCAGCAGTTCATCAGCCGCCAGGAACGCGTCCGGCAGGATGAGGCGGCGGTTGGCCGAATCATCCAGCGTGCGCTCCAGCAGGGAGTGGGCGGCGTTGTCCCAGGCCACGCGGGCTAACGCGGCGACGTAGCGCGCCAGGCTGTCCATATTCTCCGCGTTGATCGGATTGCGCTTGAAGGGCATCGCCGACGAGCCCACCTGCCGCGCCCCGAAGGGCTCACTCCACTCCCCGATGGGCGGCGACTGCAGCAGCCGCAGGTTGAAAGCGAAGCGGTAGAGCGAGGCCGCCAACCCCGCCAGCGCCGTCAACACGCGGTAGTCCTGCTTGCGCGGGTAGACCTGGGTGGCGATGGGGAAGGGGTGCAGCCCCAGTTCCGCCATCACGCACGCCTCCAGTTCGACCGGGGTCATACCAGTGCCGTCGAGCAGTTGTGCGTAGGAGGCGGCAGTGCCCACCGCGCCTTTGATCCCCTTGCCCAGGATGTGCTGCCGCACACGGTGCAGTTCAACGTAGTCCTCCAGCAGATCCTGGCCGTGGGTCGCCAGCCGGTAGCCGACGGTGGTGGGCTCGGCGGGCTGAAGGTGGGTGAAGCCCATGCAGACCTGGTCGGCGTGGGCCTCGATGCGGTCGGCCAGGCCCGAAAGGAGTGCGTGCAGCCGCTCCAGCAGCAAGTCGAGCGCTTCGCGGATGCGCAGCACGTCACCGTTGTCCTGGATGTCGGCGCTGGTGGCTCCCAGGTGGAGCACCGCCCCCCCGGCGGGGCACTGTTCGGCGAATGTGCGGAGTTCGGCCATCAAGTCGTGGTGAATCTCGGCCTCGATCTCGGTGGCGCGGGCGATGTCCACATCGGCCTCGTGTGCCTGCAGGTCGGCCAGTTGCCTGGCCGTGACCAGGCCGGCCTGGTGCTGCGCGGCCGCCAGCGCGACCCAGACGCGACGCCAGAGGTGCCGCTTGTGTTTCTCCGACCAGACGTGGCGCATCTCCCCGGAGCCGTAGCGCCAGGTGAAAGGGGAGAGGTACGTTTCGTGGTTAAAATACGGATGGGCAGGATTTAATGGATTTTTCATTGGCTGAACCTCTTTGAGGGGGATTTGCGCCGCCGTAAACAGGCGGCGTTGGGAGGCACAAAACCCACGATGAATAGCCTCCAGCGCCGGCGTTTCAGGCCGGTGCTACGGGCTACTTGCGGCGACTGCTGCCAGTTGAACTTTCTTGGCCGGACGTTCCTTCCGAGCCTCGTCGCCTCGACGAGTTGTTGCAATGAATTACGCATGTCCAGTCAAGAAGCGGGGTGTAGGCTTGGATGTCCTCAGGGATAACATTGTACACCGGATTGAAGCAGAAGGGAAACAGGGCAGTATCGCAAAAGTCGCCCTGACGGCTAGCCGTCATTCTGAGCGTAGCGAAGAATCTCCATCTGCTCTGGTGGAGGCCCTTGCACCACGCAGCGCTCTTGACTTGCCCCCCAGCGCATTTTGGCATATTATATGCCCATCCCATTCCCAGGGGGACACTATGGCCGATTATCGCATCCGTGAACATCCCATCCTCCCGGTCGAGGAGCAGCCGGAGTTCGAGTTCTACTGGCAGGGCCGAGCGATGCACGCCCGCGAGGGAGAGACCATCGCCTCGGCCCTCTTCGCTAACGGCGTGCGCATCTTTGGCCATCACTACAAGGACGGTGCGCCGCAGGGCATTTTCTGCGCCAACGGTCAGTGCGCCCAATGTGCAGTGATGGCGGATGGGCTGCCGGTGAAGTCCTGCATGGTACTCGTGAAGCCTGGCATGCGGGTCGAGCCGTTGGTGGGGCGGCCTGTGCTGCCGGAGGTCGAAAGCGTGCCCCAGACGCAGCCCATTGAGGCGGTCGATGTCGAATGCCTCATCATCGGCGGCGGGCCGGCGGGCCTGTCGGCGGCCATCGAACTGGGCAAGGCTGGCGTGCGCACGCTCATCGTGGACGACAAGCACCGCCTGGGCGGCAAACTGGTGCTCCAGACCCACAAGTTCTTCGGCTCGATTGATGCCTGCTACGCCGGGACGCGAGGGATTGACATCGCTACCAAACTGGAGCAGGAGGTGCGCCAGTTCGAGAACGTCCAGGTCTGGCTCGACACGACCGCGCTGGCCGTCTTCTCCGACCGCAGGGTGGGGGTGCTGCGACAGGGGCAGTACTATGTCGTCGTCCAGCCCCACGTCCTCCTGGTGGCGACCGGGGCGCGGGAGAAGTCTCTGGTCTTCAAGGGCAACACGCTGCCGGGAGTCTACGGCGCGGGAGCCTTCCAGACACTGGCCAACCGCGACCTGGTGCGGCCAACCGAGCGGCTGTTTATCGTCGGCGGGGGAAACGTGGGGCTCATCGCTGGCTACCACGCGCTCCAGGCTGGCATCCAGGTCGCCGGGCTGTGCGAGGCTTTGCCGGAGTGTGGTGGCTACAAGGTGCACAGGGACAAACTGGCTCGCCTGGGTGTCCCCATCTACACCTCTCACACTGTCCTCAGCGCCAATGGCAAAGAGCAGGTGGAATCTGTGACCATCGCCCAGGTAGACGAGCGCTGGCGGCCCATCCCCGGCACGGAGAAGACTTTCGAGTGCGACACGGTGCTGGTTGCCGTGGGGCTGGACCCGGTGGACGAGTTCGTCCACAAGGCGCGAGAGTTTGGCCTGCCAGTCTTTGCAGCGGGGGACGCGGATGAGATTGCCGAGGCGTCGGCGGCGATGTTTACCGGCCGCATCCGCGGGCTGGAGATCGCCCGCAGCCTGGGGCGCGACGTGGGCGAGATACCGCAGGAGTGGTACGCCACCGCCGAGATCCTCAAGTCCCGCCCCGGCGCGGTCGTCACCGAGGACATCCCGGAGATGGAAGAGGGAGTGTTCCCCGTGATTCACTGCTCCCAGGAGATTCCCTGCAACCCCTGCACCTCCGTCTGCCCCCAGGGATGCATCGTCATTGAGGGGGATGACATTCGGGGGCTGCCGGAGTACGTGGGTGAGGGCTGCACCGGCTGCGCCCAGTGCGTCGCTATCTGCCCTGGGCTGGCGGTCACGCTGGTGGACTACCGCAAGAACCCTGAGCATCCCATCGTCACCATCCCCTATGAGTTCCCGCCCGAGACGATCCACGAGGGAGACGCGGTGACGGTGCTAGACACGGAGGGGGTGGTGCTAGGCCAGGTGGAGGTGGCGAAGGTGCAGACGCCGAAGTTCGCTAACCGAGCCTGCCTGGTGCGGGTGCGGGCTCCACGGGAGATTGCTAGGCATATCGCCGGCATCCGCGTGCAGGAGGAGGCGGTGGGAGAGCCGTTGGCGCGTGCCGTGGAACGGATGGCCAACGATGAGATCGTCTGCCGCTGTGAGCGGGTGACGGCGGGGGAGATACGGGCGCTCATCCGCTCCGGCGTGCGGGATATGAACCACATCAAAGCGGTGACGCGGGCCGGGATGGGAGCCTGCGGTAGCAAGACCTGCACCAACCTGATCAAGCAGCTGTTCCGCGCGGAGGGCATCCCGCTGGAGCAGGTCACTGAGAACACCCAGCGGCCGCTATTTGTGGAGGTGCCGTTGGGGGCCTTCGCTGGCGTCGTCACCGGGGAGGGGCCGGCCAAGGAGACGCCGGTCGTCCACGCGACGGAGGCGCACGAGGGGGGATTGTAAGAGACAGGAGGCGGGAGGTAGGAAGCAAGGGGTTAGAAGCAAAGGGGCAGGGGTGCGATGGCACCAACAAGTTCTTTGTCCGCATACCCGAGGAAGAAATCGTGCGCCTTCCTTCAGCGTCTGGCCCTTATGGTCGGGGTTGGGCTCTTGCTGGTCACCCTTCTGAACCAGTTGGGTATCGTCGAGACACTGGAATTGGCGATCTACGATCTTCGCTTTCGAATGCGTGGCGCCCGTCTCGCCGACGCGCCTGTCGTCATCGTCGCCATCAACGACGAGAGCTTTAACGCGCTCGATCGGAACCTCCGTACCTGGCCGCGCGCGGAATATGCCCGCCTGATAGACGATATCGCCGCCGGTGGTCCGGCCGTCATCGGCGTGGACGTGGCCTGGACCCACGCTGGGACCGGCACGGGTGGCGACGAAGTGCTGGCGCAAAGCCTGAGACGGGCCAGCCCGGTGATCCTGGCTGGTCTCATAGAACATCAAGAGGACGTGGGGTATGAGTACGACCGGTATGCTGCTCCGGTCGAGATCCTCGCCGGGGCAGCCGATGGCGTTGGATTGGTCAACGTGGCGCTGGACGCCGATGGCGTCTTCCGGCGGGTCGTCCTCCACCGGCTTCACAACGACGTGTGGTATCCAGCCTTTGGCTACGCGGTCGCTCAAGCCTATGGGCAACTGCCTGCGTCCACTGGTGCGGGCAGGTCGCCCGAGCTGCTGATCAACTTTCGCGGCGGACCCAATACCTTCCCTACAGTGTCTATGTACCAGGTGCTCAACGGCGAAGTGCCCGCCGAGGTCTTTGCCGGCCAGATCGTCCTCATCGGCTTCACCACGATCTTGGAACAGGACCTCCACATCACGCCCTTCGACTGGGCCGGCCTGACACCTGGCGTCGAGGTTCACGCCAACGTCGTCGCCACACTGTTGAACAACGACCCCATCCGGCGGGTGCCGGCCTGGCTTTCCATATGCCTCAATCTGATAGTCGTCGCCCTGACCGTCGTGGCCTTCTGGCGATTCAGGCCAGTCCAGGCGACGGTGGCGGTAGGAGGGGGCGCTTTCCTTTACCTCGCTATAACGTATCTGCTCAATAAACTGGGGAATGTGGATGCCGAAACTTGTTTCGGTCTTGCGGAAACGGGTCTCGGTCGGCAAAAACGCCAACAAGTTGGCGCATCCATACCATCGGCGACAGATGGGGACTATTTGCCCCTAAATATTGAGATGATGCGCTATAACGTTCCTCCTATTTGCGCAGGCCGATCTCTGGCTGCCAGCCGTCTCGCCGGTGGGCCTGGCTGCCATGACAGTTGCTGGCGGCCTGGTGGAGCGAGCGCTTATTGAGGAGCGAGAGAAGCGCCGCATCCGAGATCGCTTCCGAAGTTTTATGGCCCCGGAGCGACTGGCCGTTGTCCTGGACCACTGGGAAGAGTTAGTGGCGGAGGATCGGCCCGAGGTCGTGGCTACGGTGCTCTTCTCCGACATCCGGGGCTTCACCTCGTCCACCGAGACGTTGACACGCCAGGGCCGGGGCAGCGAGGTGATTCGTTTTCTCAATCGTTACACCGACGCCATGGTCGAGGTCATCTTTGCCGAACAGGGGGTGCTGGACAAAATGCTGGGCGATGGGTTGTTGGTGCTCTTCGGCGCACCAGAGCCGTCGCCTGATCACGCGCTGTTGGCGGTGCGGGCGGCGCTGCGTATGGCGGCCCTGGTGCCGGAGTTGAACGCGATCTGGCCACTGCGCGACCAGCGCCCCCTGCGCATCGGCATTGGCATTCACAGCGGGTTGCTGATGGACGGCATCGTGGGGCGCGGTCGCCGTGTGGAGTACACCGTCATCGGCGACGCGGTCAACACCGCCTCGCGGGTGCAGGATTATACCAAGGAAGTGTTGGCCCGCCGCATCGAGCGGGAGGGCGATGACGGCCAACCTGGCGCGACCATCCTGATCACCCAGGACACTTATGAGCAGGTCAGGGATTGCGTGCGAGTAGACCCGGACGTTCCGTCTCTCCGGGCCAAGGGAAAAGCGGAGCCGATTTGTGTTTACCGCATGTTGGGATTATCAGATTTGAAGATGTGACATGAACGTGAAGAAGAGACTCTGGATCGTCGGAGGTTGGGTGCTGGTGGCTGTAATCGTCATTGCCCTCTTCTTGCTTCTTGCTCTCCACCAGAGGCGAGGAACGACCAGCGACGGTCGTCGAGGCCATCAATAAAGTGGACGCCCACCCGCGCCCGAGGGGCGATTGGGAGCCAGCCGTCGTGGACATGGCGATCTACGGCGGTGGGCAGGTGCGCACGGGTGCGGAGTCTTCGGCGCGGCTGGAACTGTTGGAGGGGTTGGTGCGCCTCTCGGCCGATAGCATCTTCACCGTCAAGGAAAGCGTCACGCGCCAGGGCACGCTCTTGACGACGCTGCTCTTGCAGGAAGGACGGCTATGGGTCCATCTGACGTCTGACCAGCCCCACGAATTCACCGTGGAGACGGGCAACGCGGTGGCGGCGGTGCGCGATACCCATTTCAGCGTCGAGGTGGCTGACGGAGAGACGCTCCTTTCAGTGGCGGAAGGACAGGCTGTGCTAACAGCCCAGGAGCAGAGTGTGACCGTGGTCGCTGGCCACCAGGCGACCGTGGAGCCGGAGCAGCCACCGTCCCCGCCGGAGCCGATGAGCAAAGAGGAGCGCGACCTGTGGGTCACCGAGGGCGAGATGCCCGTTGGCGAAGTAGATACAGGAATGGGAGGTAATCTCTCTATCCGAGGAGTTGTGAGGGATAGTTCAGAAGCCGTTGCCCCCGATGTCTATGTGACGATTACGGTTTATGAGGAGGGAGGTGGTGGGGGTGTTGGTCGGCTTTGGGATTGGGGCTTATTCACAGACGAGACGGGGACGTATGCCTTCAATAATCTCTTCAGAGTGGAGGGAGGCCATTATGAGGTTTGGTTTAATGGTCGCCAGGAATATGGAAAAGTGTACGAAAACAGTGGATACTATATTAGTGAAAATAAGATCAGCGGTGATGTATGCTTACTCAATGTCACAGTGTATCCTGTTACTGGTAGTGCGTTTTCTGGAGTAATCCAGTACGAAGACGCAGATGGAGACACAAAGAACTTCCTTTCCACTCCACTCGGTCCAGATCATGTCATTGAATTAAACAGAGGGACTGGCGCTAATCACGAATATAGTATAGGTTCTGAATACCTCACAAATGATGGTAACACAGTATACCTCAGCGGTCTTGCAGGTGGGACATACTACTTAATATTTCAGTACAGGAGGTCTGATGGAGTACGGGTTGGTTGCACCAGTCCTTCTTTTGAGATACTCCCTGGAGAAACAAAGCGGTTTGACTATACAATTCGGCTCTCTGGGAACTGCCGTGGCGGGCACACTGGAGGCCCGAACTTGTTCGGGTTCCTCGCACCGCATCCCCAACGAGTTGGGGAGTCCGGAACTCAAACCACGGGAATTCCCAAAGACCCTACAATTCCCTTAGACCAGTGAGGAGCCATAAGGGAGGAGACATGGCTGACGAGAAGCAATGGCGCGTCGGGGCAGCGGGGGCGATAGTGCATCAGGGGCGAGTGCTCATGGTTCGCCACACGTATGGGGAGAAAAGGGGGTGCTGGGCGTTGCCAGGCGGCTACGCCACCCACGACGAGCGGCTCGACCAGACTGCCGTGCGCGAGGTGCGGGAGGAGACGGGGATGGAAGCGGAAGTGGTGGACGCGATCGGCCTGCGCACGCGGTATACGGAGCGCGGTGGGGCCGTATTCGTGCTCTTTCGGATGCACCCCTTGTCCGGACAGCCTGTACCCGACCGGGTGGAGGTGGACAGGATTTCCTGGTTCTCGGCTACAGAAGTCGCAGCGATGGACGGCGCGCTCCTCCCAGTTTCCCGCAACGCGGCTCTGGCGGCACTGAAGGGAAGCGATGGCCTGCCGGAGGACAAGCGTTTCCCGGCCAGGGATGAGACCTACCGTGGGTTCTTGTTGAAGTGGGAGTAACCCCTGGCGGCCAGGGCACGTACTTCGATGAACACAGTCCTCACGCAGTACGCAACACGCGCCACATTTCACGCATAAGGAGGCCCACATGACCACCAAAGTGTACGACGCCATCATCGTCGGCGCCGGGAGCGTCGGGCTGCCGACCGCCTTCTTCCTGGCCCAGGCCGGGCTCAGGCCGCTGGTGATTGACCAGTTCGCCAGCCCGGGCCAGGGCTCCAACAAGGCCGCCATCGGCGGCATCCGCGCCACCCACTCTGTTCCCTCCAAGATACACCTCTGCCTTCACTCCATTGAGATCTTCTCCACCTGGGAGGAGACCTACGGCGATAACATCGAATGGTACCGGGGGGGCTACTCCTTCGTCGCCTACCGGGAGCGGGATGAGCGCGTCCTGAAGGACCTGCTGAGAATCCAGCAGTCCTACGGGCTGGACATCCGCTGGCTGGAGCGGGACGATCTCCTGGAGGTGGTCCCTGACCTGAACCGGGAGGGTCTCATCGGCGGGACATACTCGCCGGGGGATGGGTCGGCCTCCCCTCTGCTCACTGCCCGTGCCTTCTACACCCGGGCGCGGGAGCGGGGGGCGGATTTTCGCTTCCGCGAGCGGGTCACCGGCGTCATCCGCCGCCGGGGGCGGGTGGTGGGGGTGCGCACCGACAAGGGGGGCTACGCCACCGGGGTGGTCATCAACGCGGGTGGCCCCTGGGCGCGGGCGGCGGCTCAGATGGCCGGGCTGGACGTGCCGGTGGCACCAGATAGCCACGAGGCGGGCATCACCGAGCCGGTGGCCCGCTTCGTCGAGCCGATGGTGGTGGACATCCGGCCTGCCGGGGGTTCTAAGAACTACTACTTCTACCAACATGGGACCGGTGCCATCGTCTTCTGCATCACGCCAGAGCCGCCCATCGTCGGCACCGACCGGCGGGAGACATCTGCCTTCCTGCCGATGATCGCCCCACGGATGGTGGACCTGATGCCGAAGTTGGCCAACATCAAGGTGCGCCGCACCTGGCGCGGCCTTTACCCGATGACGCCCGATGGCTTCCCTGTCGTTGGCCGGGCGCGGGAGTTGGAGGGGTACATCTACGCCGTCGGGATGTGCGGACAGGGGTACATGCTGGGGCCAGGGGTGGGCGCGCTGCTGGCCCGGACGGTGCGAGGGGCGCTCACGCCGGAGGACGAGGAGGTGCTGGAGGAACTGAGCCCGTACCGGGAGTTTGGCGGTGAAGAGAAACTGAAGTAATGACCAATGGCAAATGACAAATGACCGACTTGACAGACGGAAAACTTATCTGTATCATAAGGGTGTGTATCCCAAATTGTGACGAAATGGGCAAATCTACCCACAAACTATGGCAAATTGCGGCTCCCGGGCGCGAGTGAATCGTCTATTGAAACAAATTGTCCGGACGTCCCTTCAGTCGGCTTTAGTCCGGCGCTAATTTCCCCCGACGAACTCAACTGGCGCATCACCAGGCGCGTGCAGGGAGACCTTGAATTGGGTAGGTGAGGCGGTGGAACGAGTCCGCGATTACGAACTTAAAGCCTTCTTCACCTACGTGATTGACGTACTGGAGCGACTTGACATCCCCTATATGGTCGTGGGTGGTTTCGCGGCGATCTTCTACGGCGAGCCGCGCTTGACCCTTGACGTGGACTCAGCAACCTTCATCACGCCCGAGGATATCATTCTGGCCAAGTTGATCGCTTTTCGAGAAACTGGGTCCGACAAGCATTTGCGAGATGCACGAGGGGTGCTCATCATCCAATGGGGCAAGCTGAATCTGGAGGCCGTCCGGCGTGGCGCTCGCGCAGCCGGAACGCTTGATCAATTGGAGGCACTGCTCGAAGCCGCTCGCTATGGATCGGAGGGGCAGCAATGAAACTACGTATCCTTTCGAACAGAGACGTGCGCCGGGCGCTGCCGATGCGCCAGGCCATCGAGGCGATGAAGGCAGCCTTCGCTCAACTCTCCACCGGCCAGGCTGACGTGCCGCTGAGAGTGGCGCTTAACGTGCCGCGCCATAACGGCGTCACCCTCTTCATGCCGGCTTACCTGGCCGCCGCCGACCAGATGGCGGTCAAAATCGTCTCCGTCTTCAACGACAACCTGGCCAGGGGATTGCCGCTCATCCACGCGCTGGTTGTGGTCGTGGACGCGACGACGGGGGAGCCAGCGGCGGTGATGGACGGGACGTACCTGACCGCGCTGCGCACAGGTGCGGCTTCTGGCGCGGCCACGGACCTGCTGGCCCGCCAGGACGTGCACACTGCTGCCATCTTCGGCGCTGGCGCGCAAGGGCGCACGCAACTGGAAGCGGTCTGCGCCGTGCGTCCCATCGAGGCGGCCTGGGTCTACGACGTGGCACCGGAGCGGGCGGCCGTATATGCCGGCGAGATGAGCCAGAGGCTGTCCCTGCCAGTGAGGGCAGCCGAGACGCCAGCCGGGGCGGTGCGTCAGGCCGACGTCATCTGCACCGCCACGACCTCCTCAAGCCCTGTTTTTGAGGACGCCGACGTCCGGCCCGGCACCCACATCAACGGTGTGGGCGCTTACACCCCCCAGATGCAGGAGATACCGGTCGAGACAGTCCTGCGGGCCAAAGTTGTGATTGACCACCGGCAGGCGAGCCTGGCCGAGGCTGGCGATTTGCTTATACCGCTGCGGCAGGGATTGATGACCGAGGGCCACATCTACGCCGAACTGGGGGAGATTGCCGCCGGGCGCAAGCCGGGGCGGGCATCGCCGGAGGAGATCACTCTGTTCAAGTCGGTGGGCGTGGCCGTGCAGGATGTAGCGGCGGCGGGCGCAGTGCTGAAGGCAGCCCGGCAACTGGGCCTGGGGACCGATCTGGCGCTGTAGTGTAGTCGGAGTGCCTGCGCGACTGCCTCCTCACATTATTAAGTAGATCAACCGATAGTAAACCCTCGGGAGACTTGACAGGTTGAGAAGGACGTGGTATATTATTAGTATATACCAAATACACCAAGAATCTCATTGATCGTCAAACTCCCCCCACAGGATGTCTGAGCGGCTCGGCGAGAAAGTTTGGGGCAAATTGCAAATAATCGAACGACCACCTCGCAGTCCGCGTCAGCGAGATCAGTGCTTCAGAAATTCCATCAAGCACGCGGCCGTGGTGATGGCAGGTTGGTGGCTCGGAGACATCAAAGGGTCAACGTTCCTGCTGCCGACGGCCCCCTGGCGGGCCAGATGGCACACCACTCGAAGCCGAGAAAGGAGGGTCCGGCCTTTGAAGTGAGCCTGCATTTCACAGGGTTGGCCGCCCTGTCGTGATCAGGTCTTACGCCAGGCCGTTGCAACGAGCCCTGGCAGCAAGAGATTGAAGGAGGAGTTCAAATGAAAAGGAAACTCTTGATCATAACTACTGTGACTGTAGTTCTTGGCTTGCTGGTGTCCGCCTGTGGCCCGGCGCCGGCAGAGGAGAAGGTCTTTAAACTGGGAGTCATGGGGCCCTTTACCGGACCTGCCGCCAGGACCGGCGAGGAGATTAAGGACTCCTACACCATGGCATTTGAAAACATTGACTATAAGATCGGCGACTACAAGATCGAGCTTGTCTTGATCGATTCCGAATCGGACCCGGCAAAAGCAACCACGGCCTACGAAGAGGCTGTCACGAGGGACAAGATCCAGGCGGGGGCAGGAGGGTGGCACAGTTCCGTGGCGGTCGCCGTTATGGAGGTTACGGCCAAGTATAAGATCCCCCACTTCTTCCACTGTGGCGAGACGCACGTAGTGAGCGAGAAGGTTCAAGGGGATCCCGATAGGCTCGGCTACTGGATGGCCAAGGGCTGGCCGATGCCAAAGAGGTTGGTATCCTTAACCTATGCGAATGCCTTCGATGACCTCATTGAGACTGGCGCCTGGCCCGCTGATAAAAAGACGATCGCCATAAGTTGCGAGGACACAGACTTCGGCCGGGCGGTTGGAGAGCCTCTTCACGAATACCTTGAAAAGGCGGGCTGGGAGGTCTTGGCCGAAGACTATTTCCCGCTTGAGGAGACGGAGTTCTATCCCTTGCTAACCAGGTACAAGGACATGGATGCTGACGTTGTTCTTGTAACCTGCACTGCTGCTGCTGGCGTAACAGCCTTTACTAAGCAGGCCAGGGAGGTGGGACTCGAGTCCTTGCTTATAGCACATGGGCTTGGATGGATTGGCGAGTGGTATGACCTCATCGGCGATGCATCAGATTACACCCTCGATCAAATCCCCCAGCTTGCTTCACCTGAGGCACAAGCCTGGGAGAAGGAATTCGAGGAAAGGTGGGGCATAAAGCCAAGCCCATCTAGTGGGGGGCTTGCGTATGACTGGGCGAATATGTTCATCGAGATATGCAAGGCTACCATTGATGAGTACGGTGAGTTGAGCAGTGAGACCCTCTATAAGTTTGGCAAGGAGAAACTGTGGACCGGTGAGTTCACCTACACTGATGGCGTTGTAATGCCAAGATATCGCTTCTCGCAGGAGAGTTTTCCCGATCCGGTAGTTGGCAAGGAGGACTTCCTCTTCCCCATAATTCAGTACTTTGGCGGAGAGGGTGTGGTTATCTGGCCTCTTGACTGGAAGCAGGCGGATCTGCAGATACCTCCCTGGGTGAAGTAGTAGGCGGGCTATGGTGGCGGCTGGACTTTGGTGCCCCGCCGCCACCATGCCCCAAACTTCAAGGCAGGTGACTGTATGATACTTCAAACGGAAGGCGTAGTAAAAAGATTCGGTGGATTAACGGCGGTAAACAACGTATCCCTGGGTGTAGAGGAAGGTGAGATCTTCGGACTCATAGGCCCAAATGGCGCTGGCAAAACAACCCTTCTTAATGTCATCGCTGGCGTCTACAAACCCAATGCTGGGGTTCTCAAGTTTAAGGGCGAGGAGATAACAGGGCTAAGTCCGGAGGTAGTCTGTAGGAAAGGGATAGCGAGGACATTCCAGATCACTGAGCCTTTTCCAAAGATGAGTGCCCTTGAAAACGTGATGGTCGCTGCGGTCTTTGGCAATCATATTCCAATCAAGCACCCTCAGGCGTGGGCGGAGGAAACGCTTGAATTCGTCGAATTTCCTATGCCGAAGGATACGCTGGCTATGAATTTAAACACACTTCAGCTTAAACGCCTCGATTTAGCCAGAGCCTTGGCCAGCAAGCCTGAACTTTTGTTATTGGACGAAGTAGCGGCTGGCTTAACGCCTACTGAGCTTTTAGGAATAATGGACTTGATCCGAAAGATAAGGGAAAACGACGTCACCATCGTCGTAGTGGAGCACGTAATGAGGGTCATAATGGGAATATGCGATAGGATCATGGTGCTTTATTACGGTCAGAAAATCGCCGAGGGTACTCCCGATGAAATCGCAGAGGACGAAAAGGTAGCCGAGGCGTATCTGGGTAAGCAGTATTCCCTTTAATGAAGCATGGGTTATTATTATCATAAAGAGGGGAGAGGGGAAATTGCTTGAGATAAAGAACCTCAACTCAGGTTATGGTCATCTGCAGGTGTTGTGGGATGTGTCCCTTAAGGTCTCAGAGGGGGAATTCCTCGCGCTTCTCGGGCCGAATGGGGCCGGCAAGACCACATTATTGAGAACGATCACGGGGGTCGTTCAACCCTGGGCCGGCGAAATAGAGTTCATGGGGCAGCGGATCAGAGGTCTTCCCACCCCTCAGATCGCGAAGACAGGGATCAGTTTCATCACAGAGGATTTGAATCTGTTCGGAGGTATGTCGGTGCGGGAGAATCTCGTTCTTGGCGCATATACCGGGCGGGATAAAAAAAAGATACGGGAATCCTTAGACTATGTATTAGACCTCTTCCCGGTCTTGGGCGAGAGGCAAAATCAATTGGCAGGCACCCTCAGCGGAGGGGAACGCAAAATGCTGGCGGTGGGCCGGGGTCTGATGTCGGACCCTCGCCTACTTCTGGTTGACGAGCCGTCTCTAGGCTTGGCCCCTATGTTGGTGCTATCGGTCTTCAAGGCGCTACAGGAGTTGAGGCAAAAGGGCGTCACTATCTTGCTCGTCGAGCAGAACGTGAACATGAGTCTGCAGATTGCAGAGCGAGGATACATTCTGGAGCAAGGGCGAATCGTGTTGGAAGGCCAAAGCGCAGCGCTATTGGAAGACGAGCACGTGAAGGGGGCATATCTAGGTTTAGGCACTGGGGAGGCTTGAGGGCCAAGCCAGAAGGGGGGTATACTATGCAGTTGGCATCTGTATGGAACTTGCTCGTTACAGGCACCCTTAGGGGAGGCTTATATGCCCTGATGGCCGTGGGGCTGGCCCTCATAATGGGGGTCATAAATGTCAACAGCTTTATGCATGGCGAGCTCTATATGATTGGCGCCTACGCGGGCTGGTTGGCTCACGTGATACTGGGGTTTGATCCAATCCTATCAATCATATCTGCAGCACTGATCAGCTTCATAGTTGGCGTTCTCATGGAGAAGGTCTTCTTCCACCCCCTACGCAGGAAGTCTGGGGAGGAATGGCTGTTCAATGCTTACCTGGTCACGGTAGGGTTATCGTTTGTACTGCAAAACATTGCTCTCGTGGTGTTTAAACCTGTATACAGGGGGATTCCTAACTATTGGGAAGGTTCCATCCAGCTCTCCCCAACCATGGGCATTTCGATTGATCGAATGATGAGTTTTCTAATTGCCGTCGTCGCGATTGGCGCCTTCTGGCTGTTTCTCCGCAGAACTAAGATGGGCAGGGCCATACGAGCGGTGGCGGAGGATGCGAGAGGCGCTATGCTGGTCGGCATCGAGTTGAACAATATATACACTCTGAGCTTTGGGCTGAGCAGCATGCTGGCGGGGATTGCTGGGGCGGGCTTGCTGTCTCTCATCCCGGCCTATCCGACCATGGGAGGCGTGCCCCTTGCCAAGTCGTGGTATGTTGTGATATTGGCCGGCTTGGGCAACGTTCGGGGGGCCATCATAGGCGGTTTCATAGTGGGGATGCTGGAATCCATCTCTTATTACGCGCTTGGGGCAGGTTGGCAGGATGTAGTAAGTGTAGTTATACTTATCCTCATATTGCTTGTAAAGCCCTCTGGGCTCTTTGGATCCGAAGTGAAGGGCGTACTGGAGAGGTAGAGATATGCACAAGACACACGAGAATACGTCGGCCATTGGCCTGGGGACCCGCCTTTTGGCCCGGTTAAGATCCGTAGGCCTTTCTATACCCATTCTAGCCTTCTTCGTGATGTTGGCTATACTGCCGCTATTCGTCAAGGACGAATATATCCTCCGTCTATTGGTGATCAGCCTGCTCTTTGGCGCGCAGGCGATGGCTTTCAACTTCACTACAGGTTTCATCAACGTTATTAATTTCGGCTTTGCCGGCTTCGTGGGTCTCGGTGCCTATACCTCGGCCCTTTTGGTGATTGAGTTGGGGGTTAGCCCATGGCTTGGCTTCATCGGGGGGACTATTGCTGCAGGGGTGCTGGGTTTTCTCACCGGCCTCTTGACCCTGCGTCTAAGAGGAATCTATGCGGCGTGTATGGCCTGGTTTGTGCAGATCGCCCTGATGGGGCTGGCGACCGTCAATGTGGATTTGACGAGGGGAGCCTTGGGTTTGGTTGTTCCCCCTCTGGGGAGTACGCTCCACACGGCCCCTTACTTTTACATCTTGCTGCTGATGTCTGTTGGAATCTACGTAGTCCTGACAATGATTGTCAATTCCAATGTGGGACTCGCCTTTAGAGCCATCGGCCAGAATCTCCTGGCTGCCAGAACCTCTGGAGTCAACCCCACTAGATATAAGGTGATCAATTGGACGATTGCCTGTGCTGTTGCAGGCTTACTCGGTAGTTTCTACGCCCATTTTATCGGCATACTGACCCCCGATATGATGCATTTCAAACATACTGTGGAAGTGCTGGCTCTAGCCTATATTGGCGGGAGAGGCACTCTCTGGGGCGGGCTGATAGCCTCATTCCTGGTGACCCCCACTTTCGAGTACCTCAAACCACTGATGGCGGTACGCCTGATCATCTATGGTTTCCTTTTGATACTGGTGATGATGGTTTATCCACGAGGCCTCTCTGGGATCATCCAGGGGATAGGGAAGCGGATCAAGGGACACGGGGAAAAAGGGACGGCGAGAAAAACTGAGACCGGTATAGAAGGATAGAAGGGGTAGCGGGACTATGTCCCACTGCTCTCTTACATTCCCTTATTACGCGGAAAGGAGAGTCCTGAAATGACACAATTCAGCCATATCATCTCGGCGGTTGACTCACACACGGCGGGTGAACCCACCCGGGTTATCTTGAGTGGTCTGCCACCGATCCGGGGCCAAACCATGGCCGAGAAGTCGGCCTATGTCCGCGATCACATGGATCACCTGCGGCGCGCGCTGATGCACGAGCCGCGGGGACATCAAGATATGTTCGGGGCTATACTCACTGCCCCTTGCCATCCCGAGGCGGACCGGGGCTTGATATTTATGGACGGCGGTGGCTACCTGACCATGTGCGGCCATGGCACCATTGGCACGGCCATTCTGCTGGTGGAGATGGGACAGGCCCTGGTGAAGGAACCCGAAACCGTGATCGTCTTCGACACGCCGGCCGGCCTGGTACATGCCCACGTTATCGTCGAGGATGGGAGGGCACGCGAGGCGTGGATCGAGAACGTGCCCGCTTTCCTGTATCGCGGCGACGTGCCGGTGGAAGTGGCGGGGGTGGGGCAGATCACCGTTGATATCGCTTTCGGTGGCAACTTCTTCGCCCTGGTGTCCGCCGATCAATTGGACGTAACGGTGGAGCCACCCAATGCTCAGCGGTTGGTGGACCTGGGCTTACGTATCCGGGAGGCGGTAAACGAACAGGTGAAGGTACAGCATCCTGTTGAAAAGCACATTAACCGGGTAGAACTGACCGAGATCACCGCTCCGGCGTCGCACCCTGAAGCCCATGCCCGCAACGTAATAATTTTCGGAGACGGATCCGTAGACCGCTCGCCGTGTGGAACGGGCACTTGTGCCCGCATGGCGGCGTTGTACGCCCAGGGTGAGTTAAAGATCGGGGAGCCTTTCGTGCATGAAAGCATCATCAGCACGCTGTTCTACGGCCAGTTATTGCGCGAAGTGATGGTAGGGGACTTTAAGGCCGTGGTACCTCGTGTGAGCAGCACCGCCTACATCACCGGCATCCAGCAGTTTGTGATCGACCCAAGAGATCCTCTCGCGATGGGTTTTAGTTTCAACGCAGTGTAGAGGTGTAAGATGGACCTGCCCAAAACGGCAGACGTCGTCATCATCGGTGGGGGCGTGATGGGTACCAGCACCGCCTACCACCTGGCCCTCAAGGGCTGTCGGAACGTGTTGCTGCTGGAGCGGGAGTCCTTCTTTGGCATGCAGGCCACGGGTAAATGCGCTGGCGGCATCCGCTACCAGTTCGGCACCGAGATCAACGTCCGTCTCTCCCTTCTCAGCCTGCCGATGCTGGGCCGGTTTGAGGAGGAGTTGGAGCAGCCGATTGACCTGCGTTACTGCGGTTACCTCTTCCTGCTGACCACCGAAGAAGACGTGACCGCCTTCCGCCAGCAGGTGGAGATGCAGCATCGGTTAGGCGTGGGGACGGAGTGGCTGGGGCCGGCGCAGATCGCGGAGATGGTGCCGCTGATCAACCTGGAGGGTGTCCTGGGCGGGACCTTCCATGCCGGCGATGGCCTGGCGGATCCCAACAGCGTTGTCCAGGGGTACGTCTCCGGGGCGCGGCGGCTGGGGGCGAAACTGTTGAACGACGTCGAGGTAGCCGACATTCGCGTTGAGGGGGGCAGAGTGCAAGGCGTCGTCACCGACCAGGGGGAAGTGGCGACGCCGGTCGTCGTCAACGCGGCCGGCCCGTGGGCGGGGGTGGTCGGCAAGATGGCTGGCGTGGACATCCCCATCGTGCCGGTGCGTCGTCAGATCGTCGTCACCGGCCCCATATCAGAGGTACCGCCCGACTTCCCCTTTACCATTGACTTTGCCCCGTCTCTGTATTTCCACCATGAGGGCCGGGGTATCCTGACAGGCATGTCGAACCACGACGAGCCAGTGGGCTTCGGTCAGTCGGTGGACGAGGAGTGGGAGTTGGTGCACCTGGAGGCGGCCATGCAGCGCTTGCCCATCCTGGAGAGAGCGGGGCTGGCCAGTCGCTGGGCCGGGCTCTACGAGAACTCGCCGGACGCGCATCCCATCCTGGGCTGCATCCCTGAGGTGGAGAGGTTCTATTGCATCGGCGGCTTCAGTGGCCACGGTTTCCAGCATGGCCCCGCCTGTGGCCTGCTGCTGGCGGAGGAGATCCTGGACGGGGCGGCCCACACGCTGGACATCACGCCGTTGCACATTGACCGCTTCCGGGAGGGGAGGGAGATCGTCGAGTACAACGTCGTGTAGAACGCGAACGGCGAACTCCTCCTTATACCCTCCAGAAGGCTGTATCACCCTGCATACCCCGCCCATCAACGGGTCACCGTTGCTTCGCCTGGCGGTCTGTTTGCCTTTGCTGTGCGATTACTGTCCGGGGGGTTGACAAGCCAGGCAAAACATGGTATACTATAAATGTATTAGGGATATATCGCAAGATACCTGCGAATTCCCCCGAGTTTTTTGGACAACAGGCAAGGAGTTCCTGTGGGACTGGCCAGTGAGAAAGCCTACCACCTCATCAAAGAGAAAATCATCACTCTGGAACTTGCGCCCTCTTCGGTGATTGACGAGCAGGTTCTGATGGAAGATCTCGGGTTGGGACGCACGCCGATCCGCGAGGCCTTGCAACGGCTGGCTGTCGAGGGCCTGGTGAATATCGTCCCCCGGCGGGGGATGTTCGTAGCCGAGATCAGCATCACCGACCTGCAAAAGATTTTCGAAGTGCGTATGGTACTGGTGGGTTTCTGCGCCCGTCTGGCCGCTCAGCGGATCACCAAAGACCAAATCGCCCAGATGGAAGCGCTGCTCCAGGACCTGGAGCAGGTGCAGGACGGAGACTCTAAGGCTTTGATGGTCATTGATAGACGCTTCCAACAGTTGCTGTACCAGGCTGCGGGCAATGAATTCCTGGCCGAGACATTGAATCACCTTTACGATTTGGGTCTGCGCCTCTGGTATCTCGTTCTGGATCGCCTCGGTGACGTGCAAGACTCGATAGGGCAGCATCGGGGAGTCGTTGAGGCGCTGAAAGCAGGAGATGAAGCGCGAGCGGAAGCGCTCGTCCAGCAGCATATTCTTCAATTTCAGCAGAGGATTAGAGCAGTGTTGTAAATGTCGGGGCAGTGCCCGGCAACCGCCGGAGCCGGCCCCTCTGTGTACCTAAACAAGGACGACGAGCAAATAGCAAAGGTGTCCCCCATCTGTGGGGCTGAACAAGGGAAAGTCCGGTGCGAGTCCGGCGCTGTCCCGCAACTGTGATCCTGGCCGATAGCGAATAGCCGATGGCCTGGAATGGGAAGACGGAAGAAAAACAGGGCCATCCTCCATAAGCCAGGAGAGTCAGGTTACCTGCCTTTGCCCTAATCTGATACCTTCCGAGGAGGGGGGAGCAGATCGCGTCGTGCGACTGCTCCCTTTTTTTCTAATGCACAGACTGTTTGAAGGGAGGTGGTTACTGCGTCACAACTGTTTTCGATTGAGAAGTCTCACATGTCGCGTGTAAACCTATAACAGGAGAGAAGGAGAATTAAAATGAACAAGGTAAGCCGTAGTGTACTGGTTCTGCTGGTTGTTACGGCGCTTGTTGCCGCCATTGCTGGCTGTGCACCCGCCACGCCGAAAGCCACTGAGCCGCCGATCGCTGAACCGACGGAAGCCCCTGAGCCTGTCGAGGCGACCAAGGTACTCAAGGTGGGCGTGTTGAGCCCGTTTAGTGGGCCGGCTGCTCGCACTGGCGAGGAGATCAAAGGGGCCGTCGAGATGGCCTTCGAGGCGATCAATTACCAGATCGGCGAGT
>Ga0307430_1000097_pt1 | contig 81102 bp, 73 predicted proteins | sample SalMarWE160130MG_FD_202159 | JGI IMG/M metagenome (GOLD analysis project Ga0307430, IMG submission 202159) | Salt marsh sediment microbial communities from the Plum Island Ecosystem LTER, Massachusetts, United States - WE1603-130 | ecosystem: Environmental > Aquatic > Marine > Intertidal zone >... | reverse complement strand
TCTCCAGGCTGTTGGCAGACTGGACATTCACATTGACGGACGGTCTTTTCCGACATCATACTCCCCTCTACTGCAATATGAGGGTATTATACCATAATACGAAGTTGTTTTTGAACCATTACTAAGTTCAGTTCGATAGAAACGTGGGGTACTCTCATTGCCTGCGAGAGTTCCTCCGCCGTCGTCTGTAACGCTCGCTCTATATCCACAGCCCGACGGATGTGGTCAATCATCTGGCGGGCCTGTTGCTCCTGTTCGGCACGTCGTTGTGCTTCTTCCAACAGTTGGGCGCGCTCCAGTGCCACCGCCGCTTGGTTGCTCAGGGCCTCGTAGAGGCGCAAGTCGGCGTTTGAGAAGGGGCCAGGAGTAGCGCGTAGCATGACTACTTGGCCGATCACCTTCTCCCTGGCGCGCAGCGGGATGTTGGCTAGCGCCCTCACGCCCGTCTCTACGAAGACCTGGCGTGCGCTCTGGGGCAGGTGCTCGTCCTGCTCCACGTTGGCCACCGTCCACAGAGTGCTCACCATTTCGAGGGGGAAGGGGCTCTCCGCGATCGATAGCCGCATGCCAGGTTGGAACTCAGGTTCCCGATCTCGTCGCCACACTCCCCGGTACAGAAGGGTTTCAGGTTCGCCGGCAGGTGAGAATTCAAACTCCACCACGGTGCATCCATCGGCCTCCGTCTCGGCCGCAGAGGCGATGATGGAATCCACGACTTCATCGGTTGTCGTCACCTGGGCCAGGCGGCGGCTGACGCGGTAGATAGGACTGGTCGCTTCCAGCAGCAGCGTCTCGTCGGAGACCTGCCGGGCGTTTTCTATGGCGACGGCGATCTGGTTGGCCATGCTCTGGAGCGACCGCACGTCGTCCTCGTCAAAGGCGGCCTCCTCAGTGGATTGGACGTTCACCACGCCCAGGAGCCGATCACCGACCATCAAGGGGAGGGCCACTTCAGAGCGTGTAAGGGGGAGTAGGGGGTTGGCAAAGCGGACCGCGTCTTCTTCCACATACAGGGAGATGCGGGGCTGGCGATGGAGGGCGGTCCAGCCGACCATGCTGGTGTCACCCACGGCCAGCCGGTGGCCCTGGGCCTTCATCTGTGCGCCCGCTTCCCCCGTGGCCTCCCGCAGAACGGCCCATTCCCCGGTCTCATCCAGCAGGAAGATGCCGGCGTGGTAGAAGCCGAAGCGGTCGCGGATCAGGTCTACCGTTTGGCGCAGCAACTGGTCCACGTCGAAGATGGAAGTGATGACCCGACTGACCTCGGCGCTGGTCTCCAGGTGGATGGCTCGCCGCTGGATGGCGTAGTTGGCCTCCTGGAGTGCCCGGGTGCGCTCGGCAACTTGCTGCTCCAGTTCGGCATAGGAGTTCTGGAGCCGTTCAGCCATCTCGTTGAAGGCGGTGGCGAGGAGGCCAAACTCGTCTGCCCACTCAACCTGAACCCGCTCTTCCAGGTTCCCCTCGGCCAGGCGCCTGGCCGTCTCGGTCAGCCGCTCCGCCGGCTGGACGATACTGCGGACGTTGGCGGCAGTGGCACTCAGAACCGCGATTGCAATCAGCAGCCCCCACACCAAGGGAACTTCCCACATCGCACGGCGAGCAGCCTCGACCTCTGCGAAAGCGGCAGCCTGCCGCTCAGCCGTCAGCGCGGTGGTCTGTGCCGCCATCTCCTCCAGGACAACCACAGCCTGATCCAGGCGGAAGAGGGACACAGAGTAAAGAATACCAGCCACTAGAAGCAAGACCAGGATGACGAGCACGCTTCCGGTGAGCCGGGCGCGGATGTTTGTGACGCGTGCAGCGAGGATTGACTTTGGTACTTCGTTCATGTCCCTTCCTGTCCTTTCACCAGCCCGGCCCCAGTCTCCGCCGGGGAATCCGGCTGTAGGGGCAATGTAAACGTGAAGGTGGAGCCCTTCTCCACTTCGCTTTCCACCCAGATACGCCCACCGTGCATCTCCACAAACTCCTTGCTAAGTGCCAGTCCCAGCCCGGCCCCGTTGCGGCGGCCGTTCTCCAGGTTGCCTTGGTCGAACTGCTGGAAGATCCGCTCCTGATCGTCCAGTGGAATGCCCATCCCATTGTCACTGACGCTTACCAGCACCTGCCCATCGGCAGACCAGGACCGCACGATGATGGCTCCCTGCTCCGTGAATTTAGCCGCATTGGCCAGGAGCCGCAACAGCACCTGGCGGATGCGCGTCGCGTCGGCCTGCACCCTGGGCAGGTCGGGGGCGATCTCTTGGTGCAACTCGATGTCCTTGTCGCGTACTAGCGCGCTGGCGGTGGCCATGACGCTGTGGATCAAGTCGGCCAGATTCACCTCCCGGAACTCCAGCTCCATCAGCCCGGCCTCAATATGAGAGATGTCCAGCAGGTCGTTGATCAGGCCTAACAGATGCTGGCCGTTGTGGTAGATGATTTGCAGGTCATTCTGCTGCTGTTCTGTCAATGGCCCGTCAATTCCCTTCAGCATCAGCCGGGAGAAGCCGATGATGTTGGTGAGAGGGGTACGCAGTTCGTGGGACATGTTGACCAGGAAACGACGCTTGGACCGATCCAGTTCCCGCAGTCGCTTGGCCGCCTCCCGTTCCACGGCGTAGGCGCGGGCGTTCTCCAGGGCAATGGTGATCTGGTTGGCGACGTTCTGCAGGGCGGAGACGTCATCCGCGTCGAAGTCCTCCTCGTCGGTGCTCAGGATGTCGAGCACGCCGGTGATCTGGTCGCCCATCTTGAGCGGCAATGCCGCTTCTGCGCGGATGTAGGGGGAGAAAAACGTTTCTTGCGCGCGCTCTGCATCCCACCTGACGATGCACGGTTCCCCTGTTAGCACAGCCTGGCCAATCATGCTGCCATTCTCAACTGGCACAGGCTTTGCTTTGACAGCCGTCATCTCCTTCCCGCCGCCTGTCGCCTCTTGGAGCAATGCTTGCTTGCCGTCGCTGTCCAGAAGATAGATACCAACGTAGGAGTAGGCAAAGCTATCGTGTACCAGCCGCACCACCTCTCGCAATAACTGCTCTGGTTCCAGGATTGAGGTGGCTGCCTGGCTGACCTCGACGGTGGTGGCGAGTTGGATGGCCCGTCGCTGGATCTGATAGTTGGCCTCCTGTAGAAGGGCTGTGCGTTGGGCGACCTTCTCCTCCAGGTCGTTGTACAGGGTCTTCAATTCCCCTGCCATGCGGTTGAATACGTATGCCAGTATGCCAATCTCGTCCCTTGAAAACATCGTCGTGGGCACCTGCTGCTCCATGTCCCCCTCTGCGATGCTGAGCGCCGACTCGGTTAACTGCACGATTGGGCGTGTGATCTGCCGCGTTACGATCGCGGCGATGACGGCAGTGACCAGCGCCACTATCAGCATGGCCCCGACAACGGCGGCAGTGACACTATCGGTCGGGGCGAAGGCTTCCTCTTGCGCCTGCTCGGCCACCAGTGCCAGCCCCAATTCCGGTATCCAGCGGTAGACTCCAATGACCGGGATACCGGCGTAGTTCTCGTAGAGTCCCTCTCCATTGTCGCCGGACAGGGCGGCTTCGATGCCTGGACTGGTCCCCGCCTGTCCCTGGGACAACGCTATCCCGCTGGCGCCTACCAGGTAAATTTCTCCTGTCTTTCCCAGTCCACTCACCACCTGCACAGTCCAGACCGTGTCGCACAGATTGAGCCAGCCGGCCAGCAGGCCGAGCGTCTCGCCGTCTGGGCCCGTGATGCGCTGGGTGACCACCAACCCCATGTCGTCGGTTGGGTCGGGTGTGACGGACTGAAGGCCGGAGGCTTGTTCAGGTCCAAGCGTCATCGTCTGTTCCGTCAGCGAGCCTTCGGTCTGCGGGTCAGTGCCAGTATCAGTAGATATCAGCACCTGGCCTTCGTCATCAAACACGGCCAGGCGGCGAAAGGCTGAGTCTTGTGCCAACAAGGCCTGCAGCTGGGTGCGCAGCACGTCACTAGCGGTGCTGGCGTCGGCTGCGTTGGTGACCAGGACACTTACGCTCTCTTGGGTGGCAGGCAAGGTTGCCAGAAGTGCCAGATCTGCAATTCGATTTTCGACACATTGGTGGGTTTGCGTTTCCATCATTGTGGCTACAGAGGATAGTTTGGCGATGACCTCACGTTGAATGTCGTTCCGCTCGCGCTGTGTGGCATACCAAGTGGCAGTGCTCAGCGGCACGATTGCAAGGATCAGGAAGGCGGTCAGCAGGGTTTTGCCCAGCCCCCCGCGCATCCCGGTGGTTGGGATCCGAGATCGTTCCGTCGAGCCTGGTGACAACATAGCCGTTATTTATCTCCTGTGCCCGGATTACCCCAGTTCCCAGATTTCCTCCCCCTGGAGGATACTGCGAATCTGGTTGGGGAAGCGGTCTGGGTTGATAGGCTTGCCGATGAAGCCATCGAAGCCAGCGCTGTGGGCATGCTCCATATTGTCCGTAGAAACGTCGGCGGTCACGGCGACGATGAGAGTGTCCTTGAAGCGCGGGTGAGCACGCAACTTGTCCAGCACCTGGTATCCGTCCTCCTCTGGAAGGAAGATGTCCATTAAAATCAGGTCAATGTGCGGTAGTGCCTCCGCGAATTCCAGAACCTGCCAGCCCGAGGCTTTCCATTCACACTTATTCACGCCCAGGAAGGCCAGCAGGCGTGTGATAAGCACGAAGTTCTGAACGTTATCTTCGACGACAAGGATTGTGGCGTCCTTTGGCTGTATATTCATGATGACCTCTATATGCAGTTTTTCTGCAACGCGGTTTGAACTTGTTCCGGTAGTTGGTCTACGTCAATCGGTTTCTGAATGTAACCATCGCAGCCTGCCTCTAGTGTGCGTTCTCGATCTCCTTGCATCACGTTGGCTGTGATGGCCAGGATGGGCACCTGTTGGAGGCCGGGCGTGTCGCGGAAGCGCCTGGCCAGGTCGTAACCATCTATCTCTGGCAGGTTGATGTCCAGCAGGATCAAGTCTGGCTGCATCCGAGCGGCCATTTCCAGTCCAGCAGGGCCATCCGCCGCTTCCATGACGGAATAACCCTCTGCCTCTAGGATGCGTCTCACCAGCATGCGGTTTCCAGGGTCGTCTTCAACGTAAAGGATGCGAACATCGCTCATCAGTTGCGTCCCCCCCATGTCTAGATCTGCGCCGGGGTAGTATCTGCGCCAAGGTGATAAAGGTAGCGGCGCGATTGCAATAGCCTTACGTTTGTCATTATAGCAAATTTGGATGTTCGTGACAATGCTGCTACGTTACAGATTGGTTACAGTTTCTCGTACTGGAAAAAATGCGGGCGGGGTTTGCCCTCGCGTGACAAAATGTGTACAATATAGCGATCGTGCATAGTTGTCCAATGCTGCTCTACTGGGAAGGAGGCTTAGATTGGGCCTCGGGGCTCTTGGTCAATATGAAGGGGTACGTGGGAATGTGTGCCTGGTTTCTCTATGCTCTACGCTGTGCCGACGGTACGCTCTATGCCGGCGTCACCACCGACCTGGCGCGGCGCGTGGCTGAGCACAACGCTGGCCGGGGGGCGCGTTATACGGCGGGTCGCCGCCCCGTGAGGCCCATTGCCGCCTGGTGCTTTCCTGACCGGGGAGCAGCGCAGCGGGCCGAATCTCGCTTCCGACGGTTGCCCCGGGCGCGAAAACTGGCGCTGGCCGTGCAGAGGCTCCCCTTCGCGGGCGCGGCTTTCTGCCACGACGAGTGCGCCGCCGGTTTGCTGGAGACGATGCCTGAACATCTACTGACCACGCTCGCGTAGCACTGGCCAACTGGATCCGCTGGATGGAGAGGCAGGGTAGTGACCGGGGGGGATATGTGGGAGTGAACTATGAAACACGTTTTTCGCATCTTCTGGGAGGCGCTGAAGGACTTCTGGGACGAATTGCTCCTCTTGGTGCTGATGAACATTGTCACCACGCTGCTGGCGATCCCGGTGGTCACGTTTCCGCCAGCGCTGGCTGGGCTGTGGAATACCGCCAACCGGGTAGCAGAGGGGAAGGCTATTGGCTGGAACGACTACTTCGAAGGCTTCCGGCGCTACTTCTGGAAGGCATGGGGGCTGGCGTTGCTCAACATTCTGGTGGCTGCCATCGTGCTCAGCAACATCCGCTTCTATGCATCAGACATTGCACCATTTGAGATCGGTCCCACCTTGAGCCTCTGGATACGTGCGTTTTTCGCGGCAGCGGCATTCTTGTGGCTGGTCATCCAGATGTACCCTGTGGCATTGCTGTTGGAACAGGAAGATCAGCGGTTGCGGGTGGCCTTGCGCAACGCAGCCGTGCTTTTTGTCGCCAACCCTGGCTTCACCCTCGTACTGGCACTGTTGTTGTTGATGGTGGCCGTCATCAGCACGTTTTTCCCAGTGCTGTGGTTCCTGGTCACGTTGGCATTCTTTGCCGTCGTGTGCAACAAGGCCGTGTTGCATCTGCTGAAGCCGTACCGGGAGCAGGTGCAGGCAGAAGAGGGAGGCGAATAAGGAGCCGTCGGTAGGGTAGGCCGGCTCTACTCCTATCGCTCCGGTTGCATCGTCTCGATGGCTGAGCCGCGCAAGATGGCCTGCACCGGCAGCCAGGCCGCCCCGGCGCAGATGAACGGCGCAGCGACAAGCCCGACCAGTCCGTTGAACAGCGCCGGTTGCACGGACCGCCACGCCGCTCCCCACAAATCCAGGTCGGGGGTGCCCCAGGCATTACCGCCGTAGGTCACAGCCAGGATGACGATGATCCCTGCCCCGGCAACCAGGCCCAGCCCGCCGCCGATCAGCCCCATCAACGCTGCTTCGCCGGCCACGATCGCCGTCACCTGCCGTCGTGTCGCCCCGACCGCCCGCAGCAACCCCAACTCACGCTGCCGCTCGGTGACGCTCATCGTCGTGGTGTTGACCACGCCCATCGCCCCTGCCACGATTGCCAGCAGCAGCAGCGCGTTGAGCATATCGGGCAGCGCGTCCATCACCTGGAGTTGCGCCTCGTACATGCCCTCCGGCTCGTTCAAATGGGCGTTGGGATAGCGAGCCACCAGGGCCGCGAGGTCGGCTTTCAAGTCGGCCCGGTCAACGCCGGGCCAGGGGACTACGTGGAGCATAAATGGCTTCGTGACAGTGAGTTCGTCCTTGGCCGCCAGGCTGATGATTGAGGCGTTGACGTAGGTTCTCCCGACGCCCGCGACGGTGCACGCAACCGGCCCATCGGCCCCAGTTATATCGAACGTCTCTCCGAGCGAGACGCCGTTTCTGCTTGCCACCAGTGGTGTGACCAGGACGCCGCAGCCCTCCTCCATGATGGGCATAGCGGTTTTCCAGTCGCCTTCGGTGAAGGTGAAGAACACGTCGCCGGATTGCTGCACGTCATAGGGGTCGGTGACGAAGGAGAAGTAACTGGAGCCAAAGAAGGAGAGTTCCGGCACAATTGTGAAACGCCACTTGTCCATGATCCGCGCCCGTCTCTCCACAGTCCGGGGGATTTCCGCGACCAACTCGGGGGGAAGCTCAATGGTATCCATAGCGCGGTGAAGCCGCAACCAACGTAGAGCGGAATGGCATTCCGCCCTACAGAATTCTCGCAGATAGCGCAATTCTTGCGGGGTAATTCCATAGCGCTGTAGGCCGACATGCCCGCCGAGATGTCGAACGGCGCGATGATCCAGGCCCTCAGGCGCTCAATGCCCGTCAGATTCGGCCCCATGAGTTCGTCCACCATAAAGGTGATGAAGCCGGTCATGCCGACGATCATCGTCAGAGCCACGGCTAGTGTCAGGATGGTCAGCGTGACGCGCCTGCGCCCACGCTGTACGTTATCGGCGATCAACCGGCCTGTCGCGCCGCCCAGACGGGTCAGCGGGCGGCGCAGATGTTGCCCCGTCCCGCCGATAAAGGCGGGCAGGATCAACGCCAGGCCCACCAGCCAGATTAGCCCAAACGAAGTCGTCAGAATGGTGTCCCAGGGGTGTTGCACCCATTCCCCTGGCAGGGCGACGGCGAGGTAGACGGCCAACACGGCGGTAATCAGCAGGCCCAGCAGAAGGGATTTGAGATTGGTTGGTTTGAGATTGGCGGATGTGGTCGTCTGGTGCAGAGCGGCGAGGGGCGAGACGCGCGTCGCCTGCCAGGCCGGAATCAGTGCGGAGAGCAGTGTCACACTCACACCCATCGCTGTTGCCAACAGCAAACTGGAGAGAGAGGTTCCGCTCGCGGAGAAGACGAACAGCCCTTTGCCGAGGAGCGCCTTCATCAAGGCAATGGTGCCTTTTCCTAGGAACGGCCCGGCAATCAGCCCTAGCACCGTCCCCAGGCTGCCGACGGTGAGCGCTTCAACCAGCACCAAGCGCAACGTCTGGCGGCGCGTCATCCCCAGCGCACGCAGCGATCCGATCTGCCGGCGGCGCTGGGTGACCGACATGGCGAAGGCGTTGAAAATCAGGAACCCTGCGGCCAACGTGATCCCCACCCCGACCAGTGTCAGTATCGAATCGAGTTGGTCGAGAAGGCCGGTCATAAACGTTTGCACGTCTTCCGAGCCTGCCATGGAATTCAAGATGGACGCGCTAACCATGTCGGCGGCGACGATCATCGCCGCGCCCAGTGCCACCGCCAGGGCGCTCAAGACGGTGCGTGAGCGGTGCTGCTGCAAATTGCGGCTGGAGAGAGAATACATCGAATGCATGGGTTCTCTCCTGTACATGTTGCGCGTTGCATATTGCGTACTGCGTACTGCGTATTACGTCTCAGTCAGCCCATCTCGCAGCCGCACCACGCGGTCGGCGAACTCGGCGGCGTGGGGGTCGTGGGTCACCATCACGATGGTTTGCCCCTTTTCGTCGCAGGCGCGGCGCAGTAGCCGCAAGACTTGTTCGCTGGAGGCACTGTCCAGGTTGCCGGTCGGCTCGTCGGCCAGCACGATCGCCGGTTCCGTCACCAGCGCCCGTGCAATCGCCACCCGCTGTTGCTCCCCCCCCGATAGTTGGTCGGGCTTGTGATGTTTGCGGTCGCCCAGGCCCACCATCTCGAGCAGGTCGTCAATGCGCGCTGCGTAGTCCTCGATCCGCTTGCCGTCGTCGTTTGTAATATATCTGCCATTGAGGCCATCTCCTCTGATAAGTCTCAGATGTTTTATCAGATCATTCGCAATAGTGCAAAACTCACCCTGTCACCCTGAGCGCAGTGAAGGGAAGCGAAGGGCCTCTACCAGATAAAGGGAGATTCTTCGCTACGCTCAGAATGACGGTTAACCATCAGGGCGACTTTTGCAGTACTGCGATCATTCTTTGAGAACGAGCGGTAGATAGACTCGCACCGGGTTCACCAGTACCAGGGCGGTAGCCGTGTCCGTCAGGCCACCGGTCTGGGTCAGGACGGCCTGGTTCCACAGGGCGGTGCGGGAGGGCGCGGTGACGGTGACGACGTAGGTCAGCGTGACCTGCTCTCCCAGCCCCGGGTTGCCGCTCCAGGCCACGCGGTGCGGGGTGTAAGTCAGGCCGGGGCTGTGGGTCAGGGGCGGACTCGCGCCGGCCGGCAGGTCGTCGGTGAGGGTGAGCACCTGGCCGCTACCCACCACGGCCAGGGTGTAGGTGACCGCGTCAGGTCGCTAGATGAACTGGCGTTTTCGTCGTACCACAGGTAATAATCTACGGTGGTGACTTGAATTTTCAAAGCGTCGGCAGTGTAGCCCACTCGCACATCGGCATAGTTGCGTGTGGGCGGATCACCCTGCTCGTTCTGGCCCAGCCAGAAGATAGCCGTCTGGCCCCAATCGAGGTCACCGCTGAAGTAAGGCGCGTTCACGCGACGGGGCGGGTCGGGGGGATTGGGCATTGGCCGGGGCCGGGGACAGCCACGGCCCGGCGAGCAGCGAAATCAGCAAACAGATGACCAGTTCCAGGTGCCAAATCAGTGGTGGTGAATGGACTCTGTTCATTGCGTCGCTCCTTTCAAGACCATTGGCAGGTAGACATGCGTGCCACCAACCAGCAGACCAACGCTGGTCGTCCGTGTGAAACCGCCGCCGGTGCCGGTGACGGGCACAGTATGCCACAAGCCGGGCAGGAGCGTCGAGCCGGTGGCCTGCCCTGAGCCTGTCGAAGGGTGGCTGTCGGTGATGGTGAGGGTGGCTTGGCTCGACTGGGCGACGATGGTGGGGGCCAGGCGGAGCGTCAGGCTGGGGGAGGGACTGGAGGCGGTCAGCGTGACGGTGTGGGTAAAGCCGCCGATGGGCTGCACTCCGATAGTGTACGTGGCAAGGCCACCGGGGGCGATGGCGCGGCTGGAGGGGATGGTAGTGAGCGTGAAGCCGCCGTACCCGTACTCAAAGGCTCCGATGTCAGGGGCAGCGCCGACATAGTCATCGTTGACGCCGGGGATGCCGACGCCGGCGTCAATCAGGTCGCTGGCGGGGTTCAGAGTATGATCGCCGCTTCCCGCGTCGGCAAAGCCAGGTTCGACGTTGAGGCCGTGGGGCTCCTGACCGGTGTGGTCCTGAAACTCAGCCAGGCTGTGCATGTGCCGGTTGGAGCCGTGGCCCCAGTAGACGAACTCATCTGGGTTGGTAGTGTACAGGTCATCGTAGTCAAAATCTATCGGCTGGCTCTCGTTGTAGTTGTTGAGGGCATAGTCGGTGCCGGACCAGATGTTGTTGCGGGCGCAGGTCATCTCCCAGGTCCCCGGTGCTTTGATGTAGATGCCGTTGTTGCCCGGCAGGGCGGCGTCGGTGGTGTTGTGGAAGGGGTACATCGGGCCGGACTTGCCGTAGCCGCTGTTGAACTTGAAGGGGCTACCGCTGTAGTCGTTGTTGCCCACGCCGGTGCGGTAAATCAGATTGCGGATGGCGTAAACCGGACCGGTATAGACGGGGGCCAGGGAGATGCCCATCAGCACGTCGTGGAAGGTGTTGGACCAGATACGCACGTTGCTGCACTGGCCGTCGGTCTCTATCCCGTCGTCTCCGGCGCGGTAGACCAGGTTCTCGTAGAAGTCGGTCTCGTTGGTCACGCCAGCTGTCCCCGATGGGCAAATCCCCAGCCCATCGAAATAGTCGTGGAAAGTATTGCGGCGGATGATGTTGCCGCGCCCGGTGACCGGGTCGTAGAAGCCGATGCCACCCGTCTCCAGTCTACTGCCACTCTTGACCGCATCCCAGGGCCAATCGAAGTCAGTGTCGTAGAACTCATTGTCCTGGATGACGTTACGATGGGACGCGCGCTTGATGCCGATGCCGAGGTCATTGACGGCGAAGGTGCAGCCCTGCACCAGGTTGTCGCTGGCGTTGTTGAAGTAGATCGCCTTGGCCCAGTTCCCCTGCCCGTAGTGGCGAAAGGTCAGGTTGACAAAGTAGATGTAATCTTGCTCGACGTAGAAGGCGTTGTTGTACCGGGAGACGACCATCGCGGCATTGTCGGGATCGGCGTCGCCCGCCAGGCGGACGTATAGGGTCGTGCCTTCAGCGTAGAAGCCGGGGATGTCCCAGCGGAGGCTTTGCAGGTCGGGGAGGCTCTGGTAGGGCAGGAGGCGATTGCCGTCGGCCATGACCAGGTGGGGGTCGGCTACGTTGACGATGGTGCGGTAGACGCCGCCGCCCTGGGCTGTCCAGGTGAAGGTGTCTGAGTCGGGGTCGGCCCCGTCCAGCACGGCCGTCTCGCCGTCGTGGCCCCGGATGAGGATGGGCGCGCCCGAGGCGCCGGAGTGGGGGAGCGTGATCTCGCCCTGGCAGTAGACGCCGCCGCGCAGGACGACCTCGTCGCCGGATCCGGCCCGGCTCAGCCCCTCGGCCAGCGAGCAGGGCGCGGCCTCGCTGCACACCGTCCCGCTGCCGTCGTGGGCGACGTGGTAGGAGTGATTTGACGCAGGGATGGTGATTTCAGCGCGTGTGGAACCGGTACTGGCCACGGTCTTGCCGTCCAGGGGGCCGCCGTCGGGGTCGCTGAGGGTGACGCGCACGTCGTAGGCAGTGCCGGGCTCCAGCCAGAAGAGGCTGCCCACGAAGCGGGTGTCGGCGACCCGGGAGAGGGGAAAGCCCTGGCGGTAAGACCTGCTCCCGCTGGCGCGGTACTCGACGCTAGTGACGGCGTCCCGGTCGGGGTCGTCGGTGTCAGCGATAGTGACGATGACTCCCATCGCGTGGAAAGTGCCGTAGAGTTCCAGCGCGGCGGCGGCGCGGGCAGGAGGCAGGGGGGCAGAGGAGCAGGGGAGCAAGGGGGCAGGGGAGCAGAGGGCCGCCAGGAGGGTCAGAAGGATGGGCATAGATCTGATTCCCATTCTTCCTCCCATTTTTCGCCTTACCCCATCGCCGCTTCCAGGGCCAGCGGGGGCAGGCCGAAGGACGCCAGGATCTCCCTGGTCGCCCGTTCGGCCTGTTTGTAGTCCCGCATAGCTTCAGGTGCCTGGCTGAATAGGTCTCTTCCCACCTGGTGCAAGTACTGCTCGTAGCCCTGCACGGCCTTGCCAGCAGCCATGGGGTCAGCGGGCACTTTCAGCGTGTACTGGCCAGGGCGGGTGGCGTAGACGGCATAGCGGGCCTGTACTTCGTCCCCTGTCAGCGTCCCCACTTCCTTGCCGTCCGCATCCATCAGCGTTTGCTGGGTAATGAAGGGCAACCACGAGACGGGTCGCCCTGTCACCGGGACGCTCATTAGCGCCGGTTTGGGGCCGGGGAGGAAGGAGGCGATGGGCTTGAGGCCGCCGGGGAGCACCTCTTTGCGCACCTGCTGTTTCACCTGCTCCCGGCTCATCCGGCGCGTTCGTTTCTTGCGGCGGCGGCGCATTTTGGGCAGGGCCAGCCGCTCCTGCACCATCTCCACCAGCCCATCGTAGATGCGCTGTTGGTAGAGAAGGGGATTCAGCCCCAGAGCCTCCAGCACCGCCGCGTCCAGCGCTTGCCGGTCCTTCCGTTTCACCTCCTGCACGATGGGCTTCACGGGCCGGCGTTTCAGTTTCTCGTAGGCGGACAGGATTTTCTTCCGCATTGCTGGAGAAACTTGGGCTGGGTCGGGGATGGGACATTGTGCTGCTTCGTAGACCATATTATCCAGAGCACCCTCCCCCAGGTTGACACGGCTGTTCAGTTCTATCAACAGAGCCATCACAGTGCTGTTCAACAATGCCCACAGGAGTGTTTCGCCTATGCCTTCCTTGACTACAATTTCATACATCCTGTCGCTTGCCAGCACGTTGCCTTCGTTCACGAAGACTGCAAACCTGTCATTGAATGACTTGGGCCACATCCCGTCTGGCCTTGTAGCCTCTCTCAGCAACCACCACGCCTTGCGACCCCGCACGCTGGGCACCTGGGGCCAGGGGACGCCACGGGAGGTCTGCTGCTGTGCCCCCCATTCCACGTACTCGCGAGCGCCCGTCCACCCGCTCTCCAGAAGTTCATCGCGCAGTTGGGGCTCATCCTTGGGCCCCTCGTCGGGCAGGATGACGCCGACCCCGGGCGGGAGAAAAAGGCGGTAGCGCAGTCTCCCCGGGTCTATCACGATGCTCTGGGCCTCCTTGGGGCTCTTGATGATCGGGCGCAGGCAGGCTTCCTCGATCTCACACTCGTACCCCCGCCCGTTACGCACCCGCAGGGTTCCAGGCTCCTTTCCCGGCCCCAGCGGCTGCAGGTAGAAGAAATCGTTGATGCCTGTCGTATAGCCACGCCGTACCTCGGCCACCTTTGTGAGGGGCACCAGTTTACTGCCCGTTTCCTTCAGCAGGTCAAAGTAGACCTGGGGGGCACGCAGGTAAGGCCCCCACTTGGCTTGCTTCCCCTGTGCTTGTACTTCCGTCTCCAGGTCGGCCTGGCGCACCAGGCGAATGCGCAGGTCGGCGTCTTCCACCGCGTTGATTCCCTTCGGCACCTCTACCTCACCAGCGGTGTTCCAGGTCGCCAACTGCGCGTCGGCCATACGGACTTTGTTCACCAGGGCGTCCACCTTTAACCAACGCTCGTGCTCCTTGAGCAGCAGGTCACGGGGCAGGAGTTCAGCCAGGGGGCGCTTCACCTTGACGAAGCGAACGAGGTTGTTGGCCCGCTGCTCTGGGTCCTTGCACCGCTCCAGGATGGTGAAGACGGTGTTGATGGCGGCGTCCTCGAACCAGGGTTCGGCCCACGAGGCGACGACGGCGACTACCTTGAAGTGGCGTAGGAAGAAGCGCTTCAGTTCCAGCCCGTAGGCCACATCCAACCAGGAGTTAGAGGTCACGACGCCGATGCGTCCCCCTTCTGGCAGGAAGGCGGCAGCGTGGAGGAAGAGGTAAGCGTAGATGTCGGCTTGGCCGGAGAGGTGCAGGTCTATGCGCCCTTTCTGCACCTGAGTCTCCAGCCACTTCTGCTGCTCCTGCTTCACTCTGGCCGCTATCGCCTCGACCTCAGCCTCGGGGGTCCTTTTGAGGGTGAAGATGTCACGGTCATTCCAGAACCACTCCAGCGCGATGGCTTGCGTGATTTGCCGCTTATAGCCTGGGTTCTGCCGCTCAGTCAACTCCTGGCGGATGTAGGGGAAGTTGCCGACGAGTCCGTGGAAGGTAGGCATTGGCACTTGGACTTTGGGGTAGTCGGGGGCGATGGCTTTGGGTGGTGGAAATTGAAAGGTTTGCCCTGGTTGGATGCGGAAGAAGTCTTCCGTGATGACGCGGGGAAAGTTAGACACGTCCTTCACGTCCTGGCGGAAGAGATTGATGGTGGCCAGTTCGGCCGGGAAATGAGCGATGTCCACACCCCAGAGTCGCTCCAGAAGATCGGCGTGGCTGGCCCGATAGGTAGATAGCCAGCGCAGGCGGCTGTAGAGGCGGTTGAGGAAAGTGCCAGAGCCGCAGGTGGGGTCCAGGTAGGCAGCGTCTGGGTGGTCGGCCACGAAGCCGATGATAAAGTCCACCAGGTCCTCACGGGTGAAGTACTGGCCCAGGGCGTGACGCTCCTCGTCTGGGATGAGCCCCTCCAGGATCTCGCCGATGACATCCTCCTTGAGCAGGCTGAAATCGTAGCGGTGGAAATCCCTCAGCAGATTGTCCAGGACAGGGTCGGCCCCGGCGGGGAAGCCCAGTTGATCCAGCGGGCTGGGTTCGAAGACGGCTTGCCAGTCCACTGCCTGGGCTTTGGAGAAGGCATTCTGAAGCAGGTCGGCGACGGGCTGTGCGCTGCCGGGGAGGGGCTTGAGGTCGGGCAGGCCACGATAGTGGCGGCGAACGGTGAAGTAGAAAAGGATGCGTAGGGCCAAGGAGTAGGCCCATTGGCGGGCGATGGTGTCATCCAGGTCGGGCGTGCCGGTGGGGATGCCCTGTTTGACCGCCCACCGGTTTACCTGCTGCCGGACGTGGGTATCTTTCTTCTTGTCGAACAGATGTCGCTGCAGGAGGGGGTGGAGTTCCCGGACGGCTTTCTGGAGGATGGAGATGAAGTATATCTTGTCAGGGACGAAAGCATGGACGGTTCCCTGCTGATAGAGGTGATCCAGGTCGTCCAGAATCTGCCTGGCCTGCTGGATCACGGCTAGCCGCTTGGGGACAACTTTCCATTCATCCAGAGTGTTAAGGAGAGGCTTGGGATAGGACTTGAGGGGGTGCAGAGAGCCGTCCGGCATGATCTCGTAGAGCGTGCCATGCTGGAAGTTCCAGACGACGACGAAGGAGACACCCAGGTTCTGGGATTTCTGGGGCAGTTTGGAGAGGTCTTCCTTGAGGCCGGGGGCCTTCAGTTTCCAGGAGGCGAAGGCTTGTTGGGCCGCGTAGTCCGTCCAAACCGTGATGTCAGGGTAGCCACTACTGGCGTGAGATTCCACCGTGGTTTTCTGAAAGGGGTAACTGCCCTGTTTAAGGAGGTGATCCAGTTCGCCGGCCAAGTCGGCGGCGACTTCTCGTTCGGTAATCTTGATGGCCATTGCGCACCTTTACAAGTGACGTACCGAGCATAGCGCACGTTTTTTTATTTTACTGGTAGGGAGGTGATTTGGCAAATAGCCTGGACCTAAAGAGTGATCGGGGATGCGCCCATCGCCAATCTCTGCGTCACTGCCTCTGAATGATCGGCAGGTAGAGGGCGTAGCCGTTGACGATGACCCCTGCTGGCCGCTGCAACACGTTGCCCAGGCCGTCATCTATCAGCACCGTGTTGGGGATAGCATAAGGCATGGTGATCTGCTGGCTGACAGTGACTCCGAAGGTGATGGTAATGGGCACAGCAGTGGGCACCGTTCCTGTCCAGGTAATCACGCCTCCTGCCTCGCCGTAACTGCCAGAGGAGGCCCATACGTTCCCCAGATAATACACCTCGGCGGGCAATGTGTCAGTGACCCAGACGCCCCCCAGCGCCGGGCCGGGGTTTTCCAGCCAGATGGTGCAGGTCAGCGCGTCGCCGGGACCAGGCAGAGAGGGAAACACACTGACCTGTGAGTTCTCGAGCGATCCGTACAGCGGTGATCCCGTGCGCTGATAGTTCCCCCGGCCGGTGCCCCACAGGATGCGGGCATTCGCCGTGCCGGGCAGGTCGTAGGCCACCAGGCCGGAATGGGCGGTGTTCAGCACCACTTCCAGGTCGGCGTCGCCGTCAATGTTTGCCAGGGTGGGGGCGGCCAGTCCCCCGTTCCAGTCCGGGCTGCCGTAGGCGGCGGGCAGGTCTATTTCATGCCGGGGGTTGCCCAGGTAGTCCAGGATGTGCAGTTTGCCGGTTTGGTAGGTGCCCTTTTGCGCCCACGAGGCAAAGATGACCTCGGGGTGGCCGTCGTTGTCCAGGTCGGCCACGACCGGCTCGGAGGCAAAGCGGTAAAAGCCCTCACCAGCGTTGTAGACGGAGTAGGGCCAGTGGCCGTGTTCGGTCTTGTCCAGCCAGAAGGCGTGCATCCGGCCATCATAAGATGGGTAAATGATCTCCAAGTTGCCATCGCTGTCCAGGTCCACCGTCACCGGGTTCGGTTGCACACTTTCTATGACGTTGTAATTCTGGATCACTGGTGCGCCCGTATCCACAGGCAAGGTCGTCCAGTCGAAGCCATCCGCGTTGAAACGGCTGCGGTCGGCGTTCAAGATATACGGCCCGTTGTACAGGTCAGTGTAGGGGCTGGTGTGACAGTCGTGCACGTCACCGATGACGACCACTTCGTTAACGCCGTCTCTGTTCACGTCCACGACGTTCGCCGGTCCGTTGGCAAAGTTGGCCCGGGCCGTGGATTCGGTGTAGCACGGCCCCCAGCCACGGGTCTCGTATTCCAGGTCAACGTAGGCCGGCACCTCGCCCCAGTGATCCATGTCGTGGCCCGAGTGGCCGTGGTACATCTCGTGTGTCGGGAGGTGAGTGCCGTCCGGCTCGTAGGCGCAGATGGTGATGGTGTCGGAGGGGATGACCAGTTCGAACAGGCCGTCGCCGTCCAGGTCGCCCAGGCCGATGTTGTCGTTGTACAGGCCAGCGGCTGAGCCTTCGTCGTTGCTCAACTGGGGCCATCCAGCCCGTATGCTGCCGGTGTGTTCAAAGACCCAGGCGTTGACGCGGTTCAGGCGTGCCAACCCGACGACGATCTCCATATCGCCGTCGCCGTCCAGGTCAGCCACGGCCAGGGAGCGGAACTCGTTGCTGACGGGGTGCTGCGACCAGACGGTGTTCCCGGCGTGGTCAAAGACGTGGACGTAGCCACCACCGTGCGCGGTGACGATTTCCGGGTCACCGTCCCCGTCCAGGTCGGCGACGACGACGCCGGGCCACACCCGGCTGCCAGCCGGGTCAACGCTCCATTGCGGGGAGCCGTCCTCGCCGTTGAGGACGAAGAGGGTGTAAGCGGCTCCAATGACCTCTGGGGATCCGTCACCGTCCAGGTCGGCCACGGCGGGGGAGGAATACCAGCCGGTCTCGCACCAGGAGGAGTAGCAGCCGCCGTGCTGCCACTTGAGGACGGGAGCCTGGACAGCCTGGAGGGGGGCAGCGCGGGTGCTGGCATGCTGGGGGACGCTGCCGCCCCCCAGCAGTAGGGCCACGAGCAGGATGCCGGGCCCGAGCCGGTTCTGTGTCTTTTTCGTGTTCATTGTCGTGGACAGCCGTGTGGCACTAATAGTAAGAGACTTCGCATTTTCATCTTGTTACCTTCTTTCCGTTCTAGTCCTTGAGGGCGAAACCCGGTCATGTTTTATAGGATACCAGAGGAAGCAGGGAAAGGCAATAACGCGCTGGTACTATGCGATGGGGCGGGTGAAGTGATCTTCTACCAGGGAGAGCCAGGGTCTACCTGCCGCGTCGTCATGCGGGGTAGTGTGCGGGTCTTAGTGATAGGAGAGGACGGGCGGGAGCTGGCGATGCGCTGGCGATGCGCATCCTCGGGCCGGGGGAGATCGTTGGAGAAATGGCGTTGTTTGAGTACCTGCCCTGCTCAGCCAGCGTGGAGACATTGGAAGAGACCCGGACGCTGGAATTGCACCGCGATGTGCTGCTCTACTGTCTGCGGAAGTCGCCTGCGCTGGCGCTGAGCCTGCTGCGAGACCTGAGCGCGCGACTGCGGTACGCCACGGAGGAGGCGGAAGGGTTGGCCTCGCTGACGGTGACCGAGCGGCTGATGCGGCGGCTCCGGCAACTGGCCGAGTGGTCGGGGATGCCGGTGCCGGGTGGCGTGCGGATCGTGCCGCCGATGGCGCGGTGTCGCTCTACTCGCTGGCTAACTTCTCTGCCAGTTCCGCAGGTGTTGCAGCCGTAATGGGCTTGTACTCGACATCCGGATAGTACTTCTTGAAGAAATCCTCCAAACTCAGAGAGCCGGGCCATTTCTGCGGATTGACCGCGATCACGCGCCGCGCGTCCAAGTTACCGATGCCCGCGTCGTCGGCACTGCTGCCGATGGTGTAACGCTTCTTACCCCACGCGCCCTCCACCACAGCCCGCGCCCAGGCGGCGTCTGTTTTGGGGGGTAGGAGCACGTAGGTGCGCTCGTACTGAGCGCGGGGATGCCCACGGGGTTCCCCGACGCCGGGGTACTTAAAGGACTTGGCCGGGTTTGCCTGCGTATACGTGATCAGTTTCTTGGCCACCTCCGTACCGGCCACGTCGAAGTTCTCCCACGGACCGCCAAAATTGCCCCAGGTGAAGATGGTTGCGCCGATGACGTAGTCATCCTTTTGCATTTCCTTGTCGTACCAGACCAATTGCCGGTAATAATAATCGGCTTTGTCTGGTTCTTTGTCGTGCGCGCTCCAGAACCCGCCCAGTTGTTTCCAGGCCCCGCCTTGCGCGCCCGGCGGCTTGGGATTCACCAGCGGATCAATGCCGCACTCGGTGATCACTAACGGCACGTCACCTAGCCCATTGGGGATTAAGTGCTGGCGGTAGACCTTACGGTAACGCAGCGTCGTCCAGCCCTCATCCCCCTCATCCGCGTTGGGATCCAGTTGATGCTTCCCCGTCATCCACCACATCCAGGGGCAACTGTACTCGTGGAGGCCGAGAATGGCCTGATACTGCCTGGCGGCCTGGAGGGCTGGGAAGAAAGCGGGCCACAGAGCCAGAGGCGGCGAGCCGGTGGCGAAGTTCCCGATCACGCACCTAAATCCCAGGTCGGCCATCAGTCGCATCCGCTCCACCTCGAACTGGGCATACCAGCCCATGCCTTCCTCGTCGTTCCAAACCGGCTCGTTGTGCCCTTCCCAGTACTTGATGTGGGGATTGGACTGATACGTTTCCAGTTGATCCTGGATGAACTGCTGCGCTGCTTCGAGGGGCGTCTTCCCAGTGTTTTTCTGGAGTTGGGCATCGTAGTCTCCTTGATGCCTGCGACCGATCACCACAGTGCCCTTCGGGACATTCAGGGCCATTCCCCAATCGCCCACGAATTTGATCACTGCCGGGCGGGCCTGGATGTATTCGCCTAAATCCGTGGCGGCCCGCAGGACGTGGGCACCCAATTTAGTGGACATCGCGATCCTCCTTCTTTCTGGCTGTTGGCGGCTGGATTTTGGCTGTTTGACAATCGCTTGGTCGCCAACCGCTGCTGCTAATTACTGGCTACTGGTTCAAAGTGTACTACAAAATGACTTTGGTGGCAAGGTTGGCACGCTCTAGCCTCGTGGTATAATTACCCATGATTCACGTTAGAACCAAGGCACGCGACACGTTTCCTATGTCCATCCTGACTGTCAGCAATCTAGCCAAGTCATATGGCCCTGAGGACATCTTCGAGGGTGTGTCCTGCGATATTCCCCATGGAGCCAAGATCGCCCTGGTCGGGCCTAATGGCTCAGGCAAGACGACTCTACTGCGCCTGATAGCCGGGTTGGAAGAACCCACAGCCGGTACCATCCATCGGGCTAAGGGTCTATACATCGCCTATCTCCCTCAGCAGGCCGATCTCTCCGGCACCGGCACGCTGTGGGAGGCGATGCTAGAAGTCTTCGCCGACCTGCAGGCTCAGTCCGCCGAACTGCGCCGCCTGGAGGCCGCTATGGCGGATTCTGCCACCCGTGGGGAGGTGTTACAGCGATACGGCTCAGCCCTGGAAGCGTTTGAACTGACCGGCGGCTACACATACGAGCAGCGCATCGAGCAGGTGCTTTCCGGCCTGGGTTTCGATGAGGATGATTTCCATCGTCTCGTCCTACAGCTCAGCGGAGGACAGAAGACGCGCGCCCTGCTGGCTCGCCTCTTGCTGGAGGAGCCTGACTTGCTGCTGCTGGACGAACCGACCAACTACCTCGACCTGGCGGGCATTGAGTGGCTGGAGAATTATCTCAAAGCGTGGAAGGGAGCTGTGGTCGTCGTGGCCCACGACCGGGCTTTCCTCGACGGGGTCGTCGAGCGGGTGTGGGAACTGGAGTGGGGGCGGCTCGGGCGATACCGGGGCAACTACAGCGCCTATGTTGCTCAGAAAGCCGAGCGCTTGGCTCTCCAGCAGGCCAAGTACGAGCGGCAGCAGCAGTTTATCGCTCGGACTGAGGAGTTCATCCGTCGCAACATCGCTGGCCAGCGCAGCCTTGAGGCGAAGGGGCGGCGAAAACGGTTGGCGCGGATTGAGCGGATCGAGCGGCCGCAGGAGTATCGTCCGATGGGCCTTACTCTGGGCAATGTAGCCCGCAGCGGTGACCTGGTACTGGGCCTGGACATCACTGTGGGCTACGACCCGGCGGCCCCTCTCTTCACAGCCGAGGAGGTCGAACTGCGGCGAGGGCAGCGGGTGGCGCTGTTGGGACCTAATGGTTCTGGCAAGACCACGCTCGTACGCACTATTATGGGCGAGGTTCAGCCGCTTGCCGGGCACGTGCGTATTGGAGCGAGTGTGCATCTAGGTTACTTTGCCCAGGGGCACGTGGATCTCGTCCCCGAAAAAACCGTGCTCGAAACCATCTTGGGCACTGGCGAACTGATGAGCAGCCAGGCCAGGAACCTGCTGGGCCGTTACCGTTTTTCCGGTGATGACGTCTTCAAACGCGTCGGCGACCTCTCCGGCGGTGAGCAAGCCCGCGTCGCGCTGGCTGTCCTGGCCCTGGAGGGTGCTAACGTCTTGATTCTCGACGAGCCGGCCAACCATCTCGACATCCCCTCTCAGGAGGTGCTGCAAGAGGCGCTTGCCGAATTTGGCGGCACGCTGCTGATCGTGACTCACGATCGCTACCTGATTCGCAGGCTGACCACCCGCGTGTGGGCGATTGAGGATGGGCAATTGTGGGAATTCAAGGAGGGGTACGAGGAGTACCACGGCTGGGGGGCGCCGCGGCGTCAGCAGAAGGGGGTGCCCCAGGAAACTCGGGTCAAAACGGAGAGAGAGCGCGCGCGGGAGGCTCGCAAAGCCTCAGAACGGGAGGCATCGCGGCGGGCCCGCCGTCAGGTCGAACTTGAACAGACGATCCACCAGTTGGAGATGCACCTGGCGCGATTGGAGGGGCAACTGGCCGTCGCCAGCGAGCGGAAGGCGGTCGAGCGGGTGCGCCAATTGGGTGCCGAGTACGCCTGGGTCGAGGCGGAACTGGATGCGCTGCTCGCCGCCTGGACGGATATGGGCTGATGAGCCAGTGGTCACCGATGAAGCCCCTGCCGGCGGTGGGGGGAGGGGCACCGCCGGGCCCAATGAACAGCCAGCGTCCGCTGCTCATCGGCCTCACGGGCAACATCGGCACGGGCAAATCCACCGTCGCTGAGATGCTGGCCGAACTGGGCGCAGAAGTGATTGACGCGGACAAGGTAGCCCACGAGGTGATGCAGCCCGGCACTCCTGCCCACGCACGGATCGTCGAAACCTTCGGCCCGGAGATGCTAGACCACGATGGCGAGATTGACCGGAAGCGACTGGGGGCATTGGTCTTCGCCGACCCCGCGGTGTTGGCGCGACTGGAGGCCATCGTCCATCCCGCCATCCTTGAGGCGATCCATCGCTGCATCAGTGCCACCTCCGCTGCCGTCGTGGTGGTCGAGGCCATCAAGTTGATCGAGGTGGGGATGGCCGACGCCTGCGACGGCGTATGGGTGACGACCTGCCGACCGGAGCAACAGGTTTACCGTATTATGGGTGGACGGGGCTTGAACTGGGCCGAGGCCGAGCAGCGCGTGCGAGCACAGTCTCCCCAGGAGAAGAAAATCGCCCGCGCCGACGTGGTCATTGACACCTCAGGCACGCTTGCGCGGACGCAGGCACAGGTACAGGCGGCATGGGAGCGGTTGACCAGAAGAGAAGGTGGCGGAGAGCACTGACCTTGGAAGAGAGAGACATTTAGAGTATAATTATCACTTGATCTTGATGGGTAGAGGAGAAATGAAACATGGTACAACGGCGAGAGATTACGGTGCGACGGGCCAAAGTGGGAGATGCAGGTAGAATCGCCGCGTTTGTCAATCGTGCCTGGCAAGGGCGGATGCAGGTTGATGAACTGATGGTCATCGAACGCTTTGGCAGTGTGGGCTTCCTGTTGGCCGAGCGGGATGGCAACCTGGTTGGAATGCTCGGATGGCAGGCCGAGAACCTCGTGGTCAGGGTAACCGACTTTCTAGTTGGGTCGGTTTCCGAGCGCGTTGTCGTTGGTCAAGCGTTGTTCGCTGAGATGGAGCGGGCTGCGGCTGAGTTACAGTGTGAGGCAGCGTTGCTATTCCTGCCGCGTCCGGCCCCTCCCGCTTTGGTCGAGTGCTGCAGAGCGCTCGGGTACGAGCCTCAAGCCGTCATTGACTTGCTGAAGGCGTGGCGGGAGGCCGCCCGTGAAGGTCGGCTAGAATATAGCGATACCGTGTTGGTGAAGCAGTTACGTGATACACGCGTGCTCCGCCCGCTGTGATCGGGCAAACGAGGCGCAAGTTTCATCGGAGGTGAGTATGTCTTCTCTGAAGCAATTCGTCGTTCAGCACCCACGCCTGACAGCCTGGCTGGTATTGGCCATAGGTATGGTGGTCATCCTCGTCTGGTCCGCTCGCGATGTGGGCCTGTTGCCGGGGCAGTGGGCTGCCCTGATCGTAGCCACCATCGGCCTGGCTGGCCTGTGCGTCTGGATCATCGGGTGGGAGGAGGAAGGGGAGGAAGAGGGGAAGAAAGAGGAGAAGGAAAAAGAAGAGGAACGGGAATAAGGGCGAATCACAAGCCGTCGGAAAACCCAACGTGGCCTTCGGGAGGGTCAAAGGCTGGTGATCTGAAGGGCGCGACTGAGCAAGGTCCCGGCTTTGGCGGCCATGGAAGGCCGCCCTACTGTCAGAAGCCGGGGTTCTTTGATTGCGCTCCGCCCCATTTCAGGTACAATAGGCCCTGCTGGGTGAAATGGTTCAATTGAAACGGCTACTTACGCTGGCCCTAGTGGTCACCATATTGATACCCCTTGTACCGCTCAGGACGGCCCATGCGCAGGGGGAAGATGAAGTTGCGCGGCTGATGGAGCGTATGTCCAGCGCCGTCAAGGTCGGGCAACTCTTCCTGGTCACCTTCCCCGGGGCTGAGGTCACCGAGGATGCTGTCATCGCGGAATTGATCCGCGATTATCACGTCGGCGGGGTGGTGCTTCTGCCTGATAGCGGTAACATTGTCAACGAGGGCGACACGCCTGCACAGGTGGCTACGCTGGTTAGTCAACTCCAAGGGACCGTCTGGGCGGCGACACAACCGGTGACCGAGACGCTCGTTGAGGAAGAAGCCCTCCCAGGTCCTTTCGTCCCTCTCTTTATCGCTGTGCACCATGAGGGGAACGGCATGCCCTTCACCGGCATCGTCAACGGGACGACCCCGCTGCCCTCTGAGATGGCGCTGGGAGCCACCTGGAACCCGACCTACGCTGAGACCGTAGGCCAGATTGTGGGGCAGGAACTGTGCGCTCTGGGCATCAATATACTGCTGGGGCCGTCGCTGGACGTGCTCGAAAACCCACGCCCTGAAAGCGCCGGTGACCTGGGTGTGAGAACCTTCGGGGGCGAGCCGTTCTGGGTGGGACGGATGGGACAGGCGTATATCCGGGGTGTCCATGAAGGGGCCGAGGGGCAAGTGGCGGTCGTAGCGAAGCACTTCCCCGGCCTGGGGGCCTCCGACCGTTCGCTCAATGAAGAGGTCTCCACCGTACAGCGCACGCTGGAGAAACTAAGGCAGGTTGATCTGGCTCCCTTTTTTGCTGTGGCGCAGGCAGATGATCTACTGGCGCGCCCGGATGGGGTGATGGTATCTCACATCCGCTTTCGGGGGTTGGAGGGTGGTCGCTTCGTCGCCACCCGCCCGATCAGCGTGGATAGCCAGGTGCTCCAGCGGCTGCTAGGATTGCCAGAGTTGGCTGGCTGGCGCGAGCAGGGTGGGGTGACAGTCTCCGACGGACTGGGTGTGCGTGCGCTGCGGCGTTTCTACGATCCCAGCGAGGAGAGTTTCAACAGCCGCCGCATCGCGCAAGATGCGTTCCTCGCTGGCAATGATCTCCTGCTTCTCTCCCAATTCGCGCTCGGCGACGAATGGGAAGACCAGGTCGCCAATATCAAGTCCACGATTACCTTCTTTCGTGAGAGGTACGACAGTGATCCTGCGTTTCAAGCGTCGGTGGATGCGGCTGTGGCGCGTATATTGCGGCTGAAACTTGCACTCTATGGTGGCACGTTTGGGCTCGCTGCTACCCAGCCGGATGCGGAGACAGCCGGCGAACAGGTAGGGCTTGGTCTAGAAGCGTTATCAGCCATTGGCCGCGACGCCGTCACGCTGCTCTCTCCTCCCTCACCCGACCTGGTCCCCGCGCCTCCGACCTTCGAAGACAACATCGTCGTCTTCACCGACGGTCAGGAGGGACAGCCCTGTGCCACGTGTGCGCCGGTGCCCTACATTGACCCCCTCGCGCTGCGTGACACAATCTTGCGGCTTTATGGCCCTGATGCGACAGGGCAGGTCAATCCCTCACTGTTGGCTAACTTCACCTTCGACCAACTGGAAGAATACATGAGCACGCCGCCTCCGCTCCCTACGCCGACCCCTGCGGCTGGAGAAGTCATCACGCCAACCCTGCTTCACCCTGTCGAAGAGGCCTTGCGAAGGGCCGACTGGATCATCTTCGCCATGCTCAACCCGACTGCTGATCCACCACGGTCAGAAGTTGTGCGACGTTTTCTTGCCGAGCGGGCCGATGCATTACGTGACCCACATCTGGTCGTGCTGGCTTATGATGCCCCCTACTACCTGGACGCGACCGAGATCAGCAAACTGAGCGCCTACTACGTGGCCTACAGCCGGATAGAGTCTTTCATTGAGGCTTCGGTGCGGGCGCTATTTGGTGAGCCTGCACAGGCGGGAACCCTGCCGGTCAGTGTGACTGGCGTCAACTATGACCTGCTGATTCAGACTTCCCCCGACCCTGAGCAAATCATCGCTCTCTACTACTACATCGGCGGGCCGTCTGAGGAAGGTCAGCCGACGCCAGAGCCGGCTGAGGAGGGCCAGCCAACGCCAGAGCCGCCTAAACTTGAGGTCGGCGATGAGTTAAGGTTGCGCACCGGAGTGATCGTGGATCACAATGGCCACTCGGTGCCCGACGGTACCCCTGTCCAGTTCATATTCACCTATCCACAAGAAGGGCTGGAACACTCTGGTATTGCGATCACCCATGATGGCGTGGCCGAAACGACGGTTACGCTGGATCGAACAGGCCAACTCGACATTTCCATCCAAGCAGACCCTGTTCCACGTACAATCGCCCTGCAGATCACGATCCAAGAGGGAGAGGTGGCTATTGTCGTGCCTAGTACGCCCACGCCCAGCCCTACGCCCATCATACCGACGCCCACGCCTACGAGGGAGCCGGAACCTATGCCCGAAGAGACGCCAACCCCCACACCTGGTCCGGTAGACGAGGAGGAGGAGACACCCGCTGCCGACGAAGGGGTTGGGCCACTGGACCTGGTCTTGGCGTTGTTCGGCGTCCTGGTCGTCAGCGGTACAGGGTACTACGTTGTGCGCGTGAACAGCGGGCCAGTCAGCCGGGCGCTGCGCCTGGTGCTGTGGTGTGCGATGGGAGGACTGGCGCTGTATCTGGTCTACGCTCTACGTCTGCCCGGAGCCGCCTGGTTGCGAGAGCGAAGTGGCGTGTGGGCTGCGTGGTGGATGGCGCTGCTTGGCGGCATGGTGCCGCTGCTCATCGCATGGACTGCCAGCCGGCAGAGACGACCTGAATAGGAGGCTGTCGAGCCGCAGTAGCCGATCGCCAACTGCTGACCGCTAACGGCTAATTGAAGAGGGTCACCAATACCGCGAGGATGAGCATCACGGCGGCCAGTGCCAGCAACCCCCGGTTTTCGATTACCGCCCGGCGCCACTCCCCTTGCGCAGGAACTAGAGTAGTTAAAGAAGGGGGAAGCGAATTGGTGTGTAGCAGTTCGCGAAACGCTGCCACGTTGGGTGGGCGTGGATCGGGATGCATGGCGATGGCCGTCAGGATGGCACGCTCTGTGGCGGGAGAGATGCGTGGATCGATCGCTCGGGGGAACACGAGCACATTGGGGTTGAGGAAACGCTGCTTGGCATCTGCTGGAGGTTGATTGGTCAACAGATGGTAGAGCGTGGCGCCAAGCGAGTAAATGTCGGACCGGGCGTCGGTGTGGCCGGTATCCCCACCATACTGCTCCAACGGGGTATAGGCGACGGTGCCCCGGCCTTGCAGCACGGTGATGGTGCGGGAGTCGTCCGCCGCCAGCAGTTTAACCAGCCCGAAGTCCACCAGCTTGATCAACCCGCCAGGGGTCAACTTGATGTTGGCCGGCTTGATGTCGCGGTGGAGCACAGGAGGGTTCTGGCTGTGGAGGTACTCCAACGCATCGCACAACTGATCGACCCACCGGAGTACCCTTTCCTCGTCGAGGAACTTTCCTCGACGACGTTTCTCCTCCATCAGTTGACGCAGATCCTGCCCACTGACGAAATCCATCACCAGGTATTCTCGCCGGCGCTCGGTGAACGTATCAGAGACTTTGGGGAGATTGGGGTGGTCCAGTCGCGCCAGGGTGAAGGCCTCACGGTGGAACTGCTCCTGGGCCTGAGTCAGCTCCTCCGGCGTGGCGTCGGGGTCCGGGCGGACCTCCTTGATCGCACAGATGCGACCCTCCAGGCGCAGGTCCTCAGCGCGGTATACCGCGCCCATACCCCCCTGGCCAACAGGCGCGATGATTTTGTACCGTCCGCGCAGGACGGTTCCAGGTGCAAGCAGGCGGGCCACGATTTCTCCTCTTCTCTCCGTTGCGGCTAGTGGCATCATAATTGAGAAAGGCCATTCTGTCAAGGAGGCAATGATGGCGCGACAGGAAATGCCAATGCTCATTATTTACGAGGGAGAGCTGGAAGGGCAACGATGGATCATAGATCAGGATCGAGTGACCATCGGGCGAGGGTCGGATTGCGACATCGTGCTATCGAAGCGGCAAGTCTCGCGCTACCATGCCCAGATCGATCGAGACGACGGCGGCTACCTGCTGCGCGACCTGGAGAGCAAGAACGGCACTTACGTCAATGGCCGGGAGGTGCGCGATAGGCCCTGCCGTTTGAAAGATGGGGACGAGATACAAATCGCGCTGTGCGTCAAGATGGGCTTCGTAGGCGCCGACGCGACGCTGCCGTTGGAGTTAACCGGCCCCAACAGGGGGCTGCGCATTGACCGGGCGGCCAGAAGGGTCTTTATCGGGGGGCATGAATTAACCCCGCCCCTCTCATTGGCCCAGTATCGGTTGCTGGAGTTACTGCTCGACCACGAAGGGCGGGTGATTTCTCGGGATGCGGTCGTGGCGACTGTGTGGCCCGAGGAAAAGACGATGGGTATCTCCGAGCAAGCGATTGACGCGCTGGTGCGCCGTCTGCGTGACCGCATCTCGGCCGTGGATCCGGATCACGCCTACATCGTCACTGTGCGGGGGCACGGGTTCCGGCTGGAGAACCGGTGAGTCGATGAACAATGACCCACGGAACAACCAGTTACGGGACCGTTCTCAAGGCCGTCTGCAGACGCTCCCGGATCCGGCTTTCGAGTTCATCTTCCCCCAGGACCGGGAGGCGCTGGCGGTGACCATCCTTTCGACAGGCTCAGGAGGAAGACAAAACAAAGATGGCAGCACTTTTGCCACGATAGACCCGTGGGGGCGAATGCGCCCGTGCAACCACGCGCCTCTCATTGCCGGAGACCTCCGAACCCAGTCCATCGAAGAGGCGTGGCAAGGTGAGGCCATGACCCACTGGCGTTCCCTGGTGCCTGCCGACTGTGCTACGTGCCCGGCTTTTGCGACCTGTCACGGAGGCTGTCGCGCCCAGGCACTGCTTGCTGGTCGCATCCAGGGTCCGCTCATTCGAGATCCGCTGGTTGAGGCACCATTACCGTCAGTCCGCACTGCGCTCGAATTCGTCGAGCACCTCCCCCGCGCTGGAAATGACCGCCGCCCGGAGGTGGTCGCCGTCAATCTCCAGCAGCGTGAAGTGGTATGCCATCACGAACGCGGCCTGCGTCGGCTCCCGCTCCTGCATCGCGTACAGCGGCGCTCCGCCCCCGGCGGTGACGACGTAGGTGACGCCGTTCACTTCGTTGCGCTCGTAGTTGTGCTTGTGGCCGTTGAATACCACGTCTACCCCATACCGCTCGAAAAGCGGGGGCAGCGTCTGGCGCACGTTGCCCTCGAGGTTATCTTGTACTGAGCTGTAGGGCGGGATGTGGAAATAGACGAAGAGCCAGGGCTGCGTGTTGGTCGCCAGTGTCTCCTCCAGCCAATCGTACTGCTCGCTGCCGGGGCCGAAGTCCGCGAGGCCGTCCACCTGCAGGCATACGAAGCGGGCGTTGCCGTAGTCGAAGGCGTACCAGCGCTCGTTGCCGGGCAGGTAGAAGAGATCGAAGTAGCGCGGGTCATTGCCCTCGTGATTGCCCAACGCAGGGAAGAGGGGGACGTGGGCCATCAGTTCCCGCTCGATCTCGAAGAAAGTCTCCCACTCGTGGTCAGCGTTACCGTGGGCCACCAGGTCACCGGTGTGCAACACGAAGTCGGGCTCCACGGCGACGATGCGCTCCACCACCGCCTGGTGGCATTGATGCTGCGTGCGGGTGTCGCCGAAGACGACGAAGGTGAAGGCGGTCTGATCGGGGCCGGCGGCGGTGCGGAAGGTCGCGTCCTCGCTATCCTCACTCAGCGGCGCGCCGCCGCTTTCAACGCGGTAGTGGTAGACGGTGGAGGGCGTCAGGCCGGTGAGGGTGACGGCGTGGCGCGTGCCCTCCGCCTGGTCGGCCACGCTCGGACCGTACACCTCCGTCCTGCCGTAGGCCACCTCCCCATGGCTGGGCCGGTCGGTCTCCCAGACGACGATGATGGTGTTGGGCGTGACGGATTGGAGGTACGGCCCACGGGTGAGGGTGGCGTCGGGGGTGGGGACAGGTGTGAAGGTCGGCGAAGGCGTGGGAGGGGCGGGTGTGAAAGTCGGCGAAGGGGTGGGGGGGGCAGTGAGGAGTGGTGTGACGGTCGCTGCTTCGTCCTGAGGCGCTGCGGCCGAGTCTTCGGGAGGAGCGAATCGCTCGAGTTCGCAGGGGCCCTCAGGCAAAGAGTCCGGCGGCGCGGTTTCAGTCCAAGGGGTTGGGGTGGGGGGCGGCAGGGCAGGTGTCGCGGGCTGGCACGCGGTCAGGCCCGCCAACACGGCGGATAGGATAAACGCCCCTACGACGCTAACAACAAGGGTACGTTTGAGGTTCCAGGTTTCACGTTGCCTTCCAGTGTCTAGCATCCAGCGTCCAGCCTTTCGTTCATTGGTCATTGAACCACTGCCCAGTATGCCACAGATTCCCTCTTCGTGCCAGTCGGCGCGGGTGGCCCGCCTTGTACCGTGTGCTGATCTCTGGTATGATGGGCGTATGGCGAAGTCACGCTACGTCCTCGTCCTGATCGCGGCGCTGATGCTGCTGGGGGTCAGCTTGTTGACCTGCCCGGCGCTCATCCGTGCGCTGCCGGGCCGCTACGCCTACTACCTGCCGAGGCCGCTCCAGGAACTGCGCCACAACCCCCACCCGGACACCCTTCCCACTCCTGCCCTTGTCCATACTCCCACACCTGTCCTCGCCCACACTCTTACTCCCTCCCCCACCCGCACTCCTACCCCCGCTCCCTCCCACACTCCCACATATCTGCCTCCCACGTCCACCCCTGTCCCGACACCAACGCCCACGCCTCCGATCAGTATCACACTGACCGGCTTGCGCCACGAGCACCAGGGCTGGAACAACTGCGGGCCGACCACGCTGGCGATGGCGCTCTCCTGCTGGGGACGTGGCGAGACCCAGTACGACGTCGCCCCCGTCCTCAAACCCGATCCGGAGGACAAGAACGTCAGCCCATGGGAGATGGAAGCGTACGTGCGCAGTCTACCCCTCTCCGCTTCGGGGGGGCCGGGGGGGGTAGGCGCGATCGTGCGCGTGGGCGGCACCCTCGAGCGGCTCAAGGCGCTGGTGCGCGCGGGTTTCCCTGTCGTCGTCGAAACCTGGTACGTGCGCGACGCCCACGACCAACTCGGCCACTATCGTCTCATCATCGGCTACGACGATGCCGCCGGGCAGTTCCTCACCTACGACTCGCTCCACGGCCCCGACGTGACCATCGGCTACCGGGAACTGGACGAGCTGTGGCGCGTCTTCAACCGGGCCTACCTGGTGGTCTACGCGCCGGAGCGGTGGGAAGCGCTGGCGGCTGTCCTCGGCCCCGATTTAGACGACGCGGCGATGTACGAGCGAGCGCTGGAGACGGCCCGCGTCGAGGCTGTGGCCCCGCCTGAATCCTGCGTGGCCTACGCCGACTGCGCGGATTGGGTGACCTTCTCCTGGTTCAGTGCTGGCTCCAGCCTGACTTCGCTGGGGCGACACGCTGAGGCGGTGGTGGCATACGACCAGGCGCGGCAGTTGGGGCTGCACTACCGCATGCTGTGGTACCAGTTCGGCTCTTATGAGAGTTACCACGCCGTGGGTCGCTACGATGACGTCATCGCGCTGGCCGATGCGACGCTGGCGACGGCAAGCAATCTGGAGGAATCGTACTACTGGCGCGGGATGGCGTGGCTGGCGCAAGGGGACGCCGATGGAGCGTGGGCCGACTTCAAGGCGGCGCTACGTTATCACGAGAACTGGCCGCCAGCGGTGATCGCGCTGGCGGGGATGAAAGACTCTCCCTGATGTGGTTGGAGGCGTTATGCTGCCACAGAAACACACCTTCAGGCTGACTACTCTGGATCTTCCGCTGGCGCTCTTTCTGCTGAGCGCTGTCCTCGGCGTGTGGCCGGCCTACGACCTCAGTCTATGTTGGAGCCCGCTGATCGTGCTGACCATCGGCGTCTTGCTGTATGGTTTGATCTCCCGTTTAGGTACATCCATCGCTGGTGGCGTGCCATTGCGACGTTCATCGTCTTCACGAGCGTGCTCTTATCGCTGTACTTCGTCACCCAATATGCTCACTTTCCCTTTGGGTACACCAAAGAGGTAGGGGCGATCAGTCGCCTGGGCGCATTTATTGGCAAGATCGTCCCGCCAGCCGTCATCTGGGTACCCAGGGGCAACAGCGTGGCGACGTTTCTGGAAGGAGGGTTCTTCCTTGCGGTTGCGCTGGTATTGACAGAGAAACAGTTGGAGAAACGGTGGGCGTGGCGCATCGGCGGCACCATCGGTGCCAGTCTGATCGCGCTGGCGCTGCTGATGAGTGCATCGCGAGGGGCGTGACTGGCCGTGCTGGTTACGTTGGTGCTGTGGTTGGCTCTCCACTGGCGACCGGCGCGTGCGGTCGCCATCGCCGGCGGGGTGCTGGCGCTGGGGCTGGTGATCTACGTGATTGCGCGGCACGACATCACCGCGCTGGGCGATATTCCAGTCGTCAATCGGATACTGGCCTCGCTGTTTATCCGCCCGGACCGGCTTGACGCGTACCGCAACAGCATCTATCTGATCCAGGACTTCCCGCTGACCGGAATTGGATTGGGTGAACAGTTCGCGATGGTGTTCTCCAGATATGCCCTGCTCTTACGACATCCGTTTCTCAGCTATTCCCACAACCTCTACCTGGATTTATGGCTCGAACACGGGTTGCTCGGCGCCACTGCGTGGCTGTGGTTGATGGCAGCGCTCTACCAGGCTGCCCGAACCCATGCAAAACCTGGTACCGACCTTCTATACCAGTCCACCTGGAACAGTTCGTGGATTTATGGTGCTGGTTTCCGTTCTTCGGACTGCTCGGATTGAACGTGGCTGTCATCTTGCGTCGGGCTTCTGCAACGCCCCCTTCTACAATTACAATGCCCCACAGGCGACGCTGGGTGTTCCCCGCTGGGGTGGTGGGTGTATTCCTCGTTGCGGTCGTAGTCAGCCTGCATCCCGTGCTGGCCACATGGCACGCCAACCTGGGCTGCGTGCTGCAAGCCTGCGGGGACCTGCTGGCGTCCCTGAGCGACGAGCAGAAGGCCACCCTACTGCAACAGGCCGCGGACCGCTACCGGCGGGCGATCCAGGCCGAGCAAACTCAGATCTACTGAGCCTGCGTTTCTGGGCCACTATCAGGAATAGGCGTAGAACCCCCGCCCGGTCTTGCGCCCCAAGTGGCCGGCCGCGACCATGCGCTTCAGGAGCGGGCAGGGGCGGTACTTGTCGTCCCCCAGGCCAGCGTGGAGCACCTCCATCACGTTGAGCACGATGTCCAGCCCAATCAGGTCGGCCAACGTCAGCGGTCCCATCGGGTGGTTCATCCCCAACTTCATCACCGTGTCAATCGCCTCCCGTGTGCCCACCCCCTCCATCAGCGCGTAGACCGCCTCGTTGATCATTGGGCAGAGGATGCGGTTGGAAATGAAGCCGGGATAGTCCTGAGCCTCCACCGGGGTCTTGTCCAGTTGCTCCGTCAGGGCGACTACCGTGGCCGTCGTCTCGTCGGAGGTCTCCAGCCCCCGGATGACCTCGACCAGTTTCATCAGCGGCACCGGGTTCATGAAGTGCATGCCGACGACCTTGTCGGGCCGGCGGGTGACGGCTCCAAGTTCGGTGATGGAGATGGAGGAGGTGTTGCTGGCCAGGATGACCTCGGGACGGGTGCGTTCGTCCAGTTCGACGAATACTCGTTTTTTGATCTCGAGGTTCTCGACTACTGCCTCGACGACGAGATCGGCGTCGGCAGTGGCGGCGACCTCGGTGGCGGTGGTGACGTTCGCCAGCCCTGCCTCCCGCTGCTCGTCGGTCAGGCGGCCCTTGCTGTGGAGTTTCTCTACCGACTTGCGGATCGAGGCCATCGCCCGCTCCAGTTGCTCCGGCAGGATGTCAATGAGGGTGACCTGGTAGCCGGTCGTAGCGCAGACCTGGGCGATGCCGTTACCCATCGTGCCGGCGCCGATAACAGCGATGTGCTTAATGTTCATCTTGATTCCTTCTGATTGAGAAACCGGGTTTTTCAGAAAAAACCCGGTTTCTCAATGCATGTCACGTATCCAGTTCGATCGCCATGGCTACTGCCCCGCCCCCTCCCAGGCAGAGGGTGGCCAGTCCCCGCTTCAGTCCCCGGTGGCGCAGCGCGTAGATGAGCGTGACCAACACGCGAGCGCCGGAACAGCCGATGGGGTGGCCGAGGGCAATGGCCCCGCCGTTGACGTTGACTTTCTCCCAGTTGAGCCCCAGTTCCCGGCCGTCGGCCAGGCACTGGGCGGCGAAGGCCTCATTCATCTCGACCAAGTCGTAGTCGTCCACGGTGGTGCCGGTCTTCTCTAGTAGCCTCCGCACGGCGAAGATAGGGGCGGTGAAGATCTTGAGCGGCTCGACCGCCGCCTGGTCGTAGGCGACGATGCGGGCCAGCGGCTGGATGCCCAGTTCCTCCGCCTTGGCCCGGCTCATCACCACCGTGGCGGCAGCCCCGTCGGTGATGCCGGGGGAGTTGCCGGCGGTGACGATGCCGTCGGGCTGGAAGGCCGGCCTGAGACGCGCCAGTTTCTCCAGGCTGGTATCTCGCCGGGGGACCTCGTCGGTGTCGAAGAGGATCGGCGGGCCTTTGCGCTGCGGCACTTCCACGGGCACGATTTCGTCCTTGAAGCGCCCCTCGTCAATGGCGGCGATGGCTTTCATCTGGCTGTTGTAGGCGTACTCGTCTAGTTCCTCCCGCGTCAGGTTGTACTCGCGGGCGATCCACTCGGCGGAGTTGCCCATGTGCTGGTTCTCGAAGGGGCACCACAGCCCGTCGAGCACCATCCCGTCAACCAGTTTCCCGTCGCCCAGGCGGTAGCCGAAGCGGGCCTTGTGGAGCAGGTATGGCCCGTTGTTCATGCTCTCCATCCCGCCAGCGACGAAGATGTCGCCATCGCTGGCGGCGATCATAGCGGCGGTCAGCATGACCGTCTTGAGGCCAGAGCCGCAGATTTTATTGACGGTGGTGGCTCCGATGGTAGGGGGGATGCCGGCCTTGATGGACGCCTGGCGGGCGGGGGCCTGCCCCTGCCCAGCCTGGACGACGTTGCCCATCAGCACCTCGTCAATCGAGGCGGGGTCAATCCCGGCCCGCTCCACGGCGGCGCGGACCGCCACAGCCCCCAGGTCGGAGGCGGAGAAAGGCACCAGCGTGCCCTGGAACTTGCCGACGGGGGTGCGGACGGCAGAGACAATAACGGCTTCACGGTGATTCTTGGACATTGTATTTCCTCCCTGTTGTTAGTGAAGCCAACGGAAATAGACGTAAAACCCAGAAACCATTCCGTCTTTCAGGATACCCCGGTTGGTCCGAGGCTCTACGGCTGACTAGTGAGGTCGCCTGAAGCGCTGCTCATCTGCTCAAACAGCGGCCGCAGCCGCTCGTAGGTCTGGTCCAGCCACTCCGGCATGATCCGTGTCTGGCCGATGACGGTCATATAATTCGTGTCGCCCGCCCAGCGGGGTACCACGTGCAGGTGGACGTGCTCCGCCACCCCGGCCCCTCCAGCCGTACCGATGTTCACGCCGATGTTGAAGCCCTGCGGCTCGTATGCGGCCCGCAACACCCGCAGACTCAACTGCGTCAGCGCTATCAACTCGGCCAGCGCGTCAGCGTTCAGGTACTCCAAGGAGGAGACGTGATCATAGGGGACTACCATCAGGTGCCCATTGCTGTAGGGGAAACGGTTGAGGATCACGTAGCACAGGTAGCCACGGTGGAGGATGTGTACTTCCGCGTCGTCTGCCTGCGGCTGGAGGCAGAAGATACACCCTTCGGGCGCTTCTTCTTCGCCGCGCAGGTAGGGCATGCGCCAGGGGGTCCAGAGGTGGTCCATTGCCCCCTGATTGTACAACAAATCGGAGTAGGAGGCAATCTCGCGTTGACAGGGAAGGATGGGGAGAGTAGAATGGTAGCGAGAGGCAGGAAGCAAGATGCAAAAGGCCAATGAATTAAGCCGGGAGCAGATCGAGGAAGCATTGAAGCCAATGACGCTGTGGCAAAGGGTGATCTATCTGCCCACCACTGGCTCGACGAACGACGTGGCGAAGAGCCTGGCGGCGCAGGGTGCACCAGAGGGGATAGTCGTCGTTGCCGACGAGCAGACGGCCGGCCGCGGGCGAATGGGGCGGTGCTGGTGGGCCCCTCCGGGCACCTGTCTCCTCTGTTCGATCCTCTTCCGCCCCGACCTGCCTCCTATCCAGGCCCAGCGGCTGACGATGCTGTGCTCCCTGGCCGCTGCCAATGCGATCAGGAAAGTCGCAGGACTGCAGGTAGCATTGAAATGGCCTAATGACCTCGTTGTCAAATCCCAAATCTCAAGTCTCAAATCTCAAGACTGGAGGAAGTTGGCGGGGATACTGACGGAGACGGGGGTGCTGGGAGGGCGGTTGGAGTTCGTCGTGGTCGGCATCGGGATCAACGTGAACGTGGAGCCGGAGGTGCTGCCCACTCTGGCCCCTGGCGCTACCAGCATCCTGGCGGAGACCGGTCGGGAGGTGGATCGGGCCACGCTGCTGGCGGCGCTGCTGGCGGAAGTGGAGGTCCGTTACGCACGGCTGCGGGCTGGTGAGAGCCCTCACGCCGAGTGGGCAGCCCGCCTGGCGACACTGGGACAGTCTGTGGAGGTGATCACTTCTGGAGGGATTCTCGCTGGCGTGGCCGAGGCGGTGGACGAGGACGGCGCGCTGCTTCTTCGCACCCCGGATCGTGTGCTTCACAGGCTCCTGACGGGGGACGTGACGCTGGCGCACCCATAAGTAAGTACCCCCGCCGCGATTTGAACGCGGGCCACCGGCTTCGGAGGCCGGTGCTCTATCCACTGAGCTACGGGGGCACGCGGTGCCTTTATACCACATAAGGCCCTAAGACGCAAATCGGCGCTATGAGGCCAGCCGGGCCGCCAGCCGGATCGCCTCTATCATGCTCTCCTCGCTCGCCACTCCCTGCCAGGCAATGTCGAAGGCTGTCCCGTGGTCCACCGATGTGCGCACGATGGGCAGTCCCAGCGTCACCGTCACGCTGCGCTCGAAGTCGTGGGTCTTGACCGGGATGTGCCCCTGGTCGTGGTACATCGCCACCACAGCGTCAAACTCGCCCCGGATGGCGCGGAAGAAGACCGAGTCGGCCGGGATCGGGCCGTAGGCTTCAATCCCCTCCGCCTGTGCTGCCTCGACCGCCGGCCCAATGATCTCGATCTCTTCTCTCCCCAGCAGCCCGCCGTCGCCGCCGTGGGGGTTGAGCGCAGCTACAGCCAGCCGTGGACGCGGGATGCCCATCCCTTCGGCGTTGCTCAGGGCAAGCCCTTGCAACCCTGCGTCGGTCAGGCGGATCGTCTCCAGTACTCGCTCGCGCGTGATGTGCGCTGCTACCTCCCGCAGCGGCACGTGGCGCGTGACATGCACCACGCGCAGCCCGGGCGTCGCCAGCATCGTCGTCACCCGCTCCGCGCCGGTCAGTGCCGTCAGCAGTTCGGTATGCCCGATGTAAGGGATGCCAGCGGCCTGCAGCGCTGCCTTGTTGATTGGTCCGGTGGCGATGCCATCCACCTGTCCAGTTTGTGCCAGTTCGACCGCCCGCTCCACGTAATCCACCGCTGCTCGCCCGGCGATCGCCGAGACCCGGCCTGGCTGTAGCGCGGCAGGGTCCACGTTGTGCATGTCTAATACGTCCGGTGCGGCGGGGTCGAAGCGGGCCTCAGCCGCGTCCGCGATGGAGTGGGGGGGCAGCGGGACAGCCGCCAGTGCGGCCGCCTGCGCCAGCACGCCCGCGTCTCCGACGACGAGCGGGCGGCAACAGTCCCACACTTCGTTCCGTGCCAGCGCTTTGGCTGTGACCTCCGGCCCCACACCGGCGGGGTCGCCCATCGTGATGGCGATGACGGGGCGCTTGCTCAAAGCCGCAATTCCATCTGGATCTCGTCCCGCACCGGGATGCTGGCGAAGCCCGGCTCAGCCCCGCCGTGGTGCTCCAGCAGCCTGCCCACGAGCACTCTCGTGATCGCGAACCCGAGCCGCTGGTAGAGCCCCAGCGCGGGCAGGTCATCGTTGGTCGTGACGACGATGACCCGCCCCGCACCCTCGGCGTGTGTCATCTTGGTCACTGCTGCGATCAACTCACGCGCCGCACCCCGGCCCTGCCACCGGGGCAGAACGTTGAGCATCACCAGGTTGGTCGCGTCTCCTTCACGGGCGTAACTGGCTATCCCGACAACTTCGTCTCCATCGCAGGCGACGTAGGCCGGCAGTGCACGCACCTGGTAACTATGGCCGAAGGACTCGACCTCGACCTCGACCTCGCTCCAGAAGTAGTCCGCGAGTTCAGCAATGCGCGGACGGTCGGCGGGCGTGGCGGGCCGGATAGTAAGTGGTGGTCGTGGTGCTTCTCCCCGTGGCCCGGTCACCTCCAACCGGGCGTGAACCGGGCACAGGTAGATGCCGCTCTCGCGGTCACGATAGACGGCATTAGCATCACAGTAAGCGCATGTGTCCATTTTTGCTCCTTATGACGGATAGTGTTACAATTATACCCTACTGCGCCAGGGCGGCAAATACCGAAGTTAGCCGCCTTCCCACAAGAGGTGATGTGCCTGTGAGCAACTATCCTCATACAACCTGGCGGCTGCTCCGCTCGGCTCCAGCCGACGGGGCGACTAATATGGCGGTGGACGAGGCGATCCTGCGCGCGGTCGCGGCTGGGCTGGTCCCGCCCACGCTCCGGCTTTACGCCTGGGAGCCCGCGTGCCTTTCGCTGGGCCGGGCGCAGTCGGCGACCGATGTAGACTTCCAAGCCCTTCAGGCCGCGGGCTTCGACCTGGTGCGCCGGCCCACGGGCGGCAAGGCCATCCTCCACGTGGATGAATTGACCTACAGCGTGGTCGCGCCGGAGGCTGAGCCCCGGGTGAGCGGAGGCATCGTGGAGAGTTACCGCCGCCTCAGCGCGGGCTTGGTGCGCGGGCTGGAGCGGCTGAGCGTCACTGGCCTCGTCGCTGACCGGCGGGCGACTCCCCCCCGCTTCGGGGGGGGCGAGGGTGGGGCTCCCTCCCTCGTGGGGGGGGCTGGGGGGGGTAAAGGCCCGGTCTGTTTCGAGGTACCCTCCGATTACGAGATCACCGCCAACGGGCGGAAACTGGTGGGCAGCGCCCAGATGCGTGCCCAGGGTGTGGTGCTCCAGCACGGCGCCCTGCCGCTGTACGGCGACATTACCCGCATCTGCCCGCTGCTGGCTGCCCACCCTGACTCCGCTCGCGTGCGCGCCCGCGCCACGACCGTTGAGGAGGCGCTGGGCTCCTTCGGCTTCCCTTCGGCTGCGCTCAGGGCAGGCACTCAGGACAAGCAACGGGTCACCTGGGACGAGGCAGCCGACGCGCTGGCGACGGGCTTCGCCGAATCGTTGAACCTGCGTCTGGAGCCGGGCGTGCTGACCGACGAGGAACGCGCCTGGGCGGGGGAATTGCGGGCGGGGAAGTACGCCGCGGATGCGTGGACAAGTCGGGTTTGACTATCCGCCTGGGCATGCTATACTGAGTGTACCCATTGGGCCAAATCACGTATCACGTTTCACGCATCACGTCATGGTCATCGGTGCCTGTACCGTCGAACTACACGTCCCCGGCAATGGCTCGTTGAAAGGCAAGCGCAGCATCCTCAAGCCGCTCCTGGCTCGCCTGCGCCGCGAATTTAACCTGGCCGCCGCTGAAGTGGCTCGCAACGATGCCTGGCGGTCGGCCGAGATCGCTTTTGTCACCGTTGCCAACGACCCCGGCCGCGTCCACGCCGTCCTCGAACGGGCCGTGCGCTGGATCGAGACCCGTCATCCCGAAGTACAGGTCGTGGACTGGCAGATCGAGATTCTCTAGCCGCCGCTTTGGCCTGCCCCCTCCCCGGCCCTTCCCCACGGGGTGAGGGAGGAGGAAGTTGGAGATGCTCAATGAAACTGAAGCCGACATTCCGGCCCTCCAACTGCGCCAGCGACTGCTGGCGATCAAGGGGGTGGGAGAGTACGCGGCGGCCAACCTGCTCATCCTGCTGGGCCGCTATGATTTCATCCCCGTGGATTCCTGGGCGATCAAGATGGTCTCACACGAGTGGTACGGCGGCGAACCGGTGGGACGGGCCGAGGTCGAGGCGGCCTTTGAGCGCTGGGGGGAGTGGAAGGGACTCGCGTACTGGTTTTGGGACTGGTCGTACGCGGGTGAGGCGTAGCGTGAAACGCAAGCGTGCTCCACGTGCTCTGTCTACTCGCGCACGCAGAAGATGACGCCGGCCAATGGTCGGTGTCGTTTTCTTTCCCGATCCTCAAACTCGACGCGCATCAGGCGTGGCTCGTCGAGAAAGGCGTGGATGACCCGCTCCAGCCGCGTGAAGTCCCGCCGCAGTTCCCACGTGCGGTCGGGGTCGGCCGCGTCGTGCAGGACGACGAAGAGCTGGTTGGCGGCGTGAAACCGCCCCTGCGCCGACTGGTGGACGTACAGCCAGCGGGCCAGGTGCTCCGGGTGGGCACGGGCATGAGCGATGTCGTGGCCGAAGCCCCGGGGCAGTTCCGTCAGTTTGAGGTCAAACCCCTCCCCGTCCAGGTAGAAGTCCACGGTGTGGTGGAAGGGGTCGGGCTCGAGGCGGGTGCGGGGGTGGGCCAGGACGACGTCGAGCGCAACCTGGTGGGTGTAGAAGTTGTACCAGCGGCGGATGACGTAGCGACCGAAGTCGTGGAGGGGCAGGCCGGTCTCAGCGGCCACGCCCTTTGTCTGGCGGCGCAGTGCGTCTAGCGTGCGGATGGAGTAGATGAAGCGGCTGGCGCGGTCCCACTCGTCGCCCTGTACCCGGCCCCAGGGGGGCATCTGTTTGACCTTGAGCAGTTCGCGGCGGATGTTGGCCTGCGACGCGGGCTTCTGGCAAATGATGACGTACTCGTGCTTGAAGATGTAGTAGCCGCCGGCCAGTGCGCGGTAGCGCCACAGGTTGCTGTCGCGCCCCTTGCCTCTCTCATTGCCGGTGATGTTTTTCACCACGATGGCCTTGGGCTGGAAGCCGATCCGCTGTATCCGCTCCAGGCAGTAGAAACCCAGGGGTATCAATTCGCCCTTGGTGTACTTATCGCCAATGACCAGGACGGCGAACCTCCCCGGCTCCAGCAGGTCGCGGCCGTGACGGGCGGCGGTCTCGAAGAGGTCGAGGAAGGCTTCCAGGCTCGGAGCGTTGGAGAGGTCGGCGGGGCTGTCGGAGAAACGGATGATGTTGTGATAAGGCGGATGCAGCACCAGCAGTTGAGCGTGCTCGGTGCCCATCGCCGCCAGCGTCTCTCGCACGCGGGCCGCTGTTTCGGGGCAAGTAGAGTCGCCTTGCAGGATGCGGATGCGGTCATCCAGCAGAGTGGGGGGGGTCTTGGCCCGCACGGTCTCCACCAGGTCGGGTTTCAGTTCGACGCCGACCAGTCTCCGGTTCAGCCGCGCCGCCTCGATGGCCGAGGTGCCCGAGCCGAGGAAGAGGTCGAGGACTACATCGTTTTCCTTCGTGTAGCGCAGGTAGGTTTGGGTGGCGATCTGCGGGACGAAGTTGCCGTGGTAGTCGAGTTGGTGGCCGCCGGTACGGTCACGGGCCTCAATCAGCCACAGGCTGTCGGTCCAGACGTGGTCGTACTCCCGCCAACGGGTGAGGTCAATGTCGGAGTAGGGTGGGGTTTTGGTTGGTTTGCTGGTTTCGTTCGCCATCGCTGCTAAATGGAAGAGGCCTGTTCAAACCTGGTCGTACAAGTCCTTGAGTTGATTGGGCCAAGCAAGCAAAGTTTCTGCCGAGGCCGCGTTATTATCTCACAAACCAGTAATTTATAAAAGCAGGCCCGGCACTTGGTGCCGGGCCTGTATCGTGGATGGTTTGCCTGCTATCCCCAGGTTTCGGTCAGCGAATGGTACGCACCCTGATCTCGAATTCGTTCTTCGTTCCGCTGTTGAGCGAGAACGGGATGGCGCAGGCCGGGTTACCGTCTTGCACCACATTCACCAAGCCGCTGGTCACGCTCGTCACCCAGAGACGATCCGAGGCCGGATCGAGCGCGAGACCTTCCTTCGGGTAGGCAGGCACATCCAGCGGCACCGGCGTACCTAGCGTCGGCCAGCCATTGGGGATCAGCAGGAGTTGATCCTGCCCTCCGTACTCGCTGGAGGTGAGGAGGAACAGGTGGCCCTCTGGTTCTGCGTCCGGGTTGACGCCGATGGCCCGCAACGTCACCGTCTGGCCGTCGCTGCGCCGGATGTCCATGGTGCCTAGCAGTTGGTCTGTAGCACCGTCAATGACGGAGAGGCACGCCTCGGCAACGCTCGCCGCGTAGACCAGGTTGCGGGTGGTGTCCACCGCCACTGCGTAGGCGTCGAACAGGTGGGCGTAGATGCGATGCGTTGTGTGTGTATCGCCCCGGATCATAGTCACCTGACCATCCATGCTGTGGTTAGCGACGTAAATCTTGTTGGTGTCGGTGTTGACGGCGATGTGAGTCGGCTCTCCAAAGTTGGTCAGCGTTTGCTCGAACGTCAGGGTGACGGCGTTGTAGACGTCCACCGTCCAACTCCCGAAGTTGGTGACGTAGACGCGGTCGTTGGTGGGGTTGTAGGCCACGCTGCGTGGCCTGTCGCCTGCCGGCAAGTCGGCCAGCGTGGCGTAATTCGCGCCATCCAGTACCACCACCCGATCCGCGTCCATGCGCGTGATCCAGATGTGACCGTGGTCGGGGTCGTAAGCGATGCCGTAGGCCGAGGTGGGAGACTGTGTCTCGGTGATGACAGCAAAACTGGAGGTATCTATCACGGTGACGCCGTTGGCGTGGGCGATAAAGGCCCGGTGGCCTGCTGTGTCCAGGGCTACCTCGCGCGCCTGTGGGCCGGTCTCGGCCACAGCGACCAACTGTGGCGCACAGAAATAGGTCGAGCGGAAGCAGAGATAAGTGGAATCGGAAGCGCCGTTGCTGGCCTTGGCCCCCACTCGCACCGGACCCGCCAGGGTCGAACGGAGCGACGCCGTGATCTGTCCGCCACTGTTTGTCGTCGTGCTGAAGGGCGTCAACGCACCGTTGCCAAGAGGATCGGAGGTGGAAAAGGTCACCGCCAGGTCTGCGATGGGCGTTCCGTCTCTGTCGAATGCGGTGGCCGTCAGGACCGAGGTCTCTCCTACCACCAACGCCAGGGGGTTGGCGACCAGGATGAGGGGTGGCGGCGGGGGCGGCGTATAGTTGCGCATTACTATCGGCAGATAAAGGTTGGGGCTGTAGGAGATGGTGGTCAGTACACTGCTATCGCTGGCAGTGGTGGTCATCACTGAGGTGGCGGTGACGGTGACGATGCTCTGCTGGCTGGCGATGGCGGTGGCCGAGATGAGTACCGAGACGTTCACCGGCATTGTCCCGCTCGGCGGCAGTGTGACGGTGCGGGTGGGAGCCACCGTGGTGGACCATTGCTCTCCGGTGATGACCCGCGCCAGGTTGAAGCTATCGGCGGCGTTACCGGTGTTGGTCAAGACCAGCGCGTAGGCCACCGCCTCGCCTGGCACGCCGTTCTGAGTAGCGGTGGGTGGGGCGAGCTCCACGCCATAGGTGGGGGTGAAGGGGCTGCCGGTGACGGTGATGGCGTGGGTGGTAGTGGCCAGGCTGCAAGCGTTGGTAGCGATCATCAACACGGTGTAGGTACCGCTGACGGTGAAGGTGTGGAAGGCGGGGTTGCCCGTCCCTCCCGGCGTGCCGTCGCCCCAGTTCCAGGCGTAGTTCGCTGGCGGGCTGCCGCCGGTGACGGTGCCGGTGAAGGTCACTGTCTGGGTGGTCGTGGATGAAGTGGGGTCCAAGGTGAAATCGGCCCCGCTGAACGGGACACAGGTCACCGTCACGGTCAGCGCGTCTGTGTCAACGCCGCAACCGTTGGTGACGGTCAGGGCAACGGTGAAGCGGCCGCTGCTGCCGTAGTCGTGGCTGGTGGTTATCGGCCCGGCGCTGGTCACCCCGATCACTGGCGACGTGGCGTCCCCCAAGTCCCAGGTGTAAGTGATAGGCGCGTCGCCCGTGACGGTGGCGGTAAAGTACATTGCCTGGCCATAGTTCACCGGGCTGTCGGAGATCAGTCCAGTGATGATCGGTGGCGTGCAGGTGGTGACGGCGGTGGTGGTCAACGCGCTGCTGTCGCTGGCGGTGGGTGAGGTCACCGACGTCGCAGTGATGATGGCGACGCTCTGCTGATCCATCAGCGCCGTGGGCGAGATGAACACCGAGACGGTGACGGGGTTTGCGCTGCCTGGCGGCAGCATAGTGATATGCGTGGGAACCACGATAGTCGCCCATGGCTGCCCGACGACGGTCGGCGTCAGGCTAAGGCTCGTGGTGACGCTGCCAGTGTTGGTCAGGACCAACGTGTAGGTCACAGTTTGGCCTGGCGAACCACTCTGAGCGGCAGTGGGCGGGGCTAACTCGACGGCGTAGGTTGTGGCCGATCTGGCGGTGGCGGTGATGTCCGCGGTGAAGGTGGGGCCGTCGGCATAGGCCGGCTTGGTTAACACCAGGGTCAGCACCAGGCTTGCGAACAAGGCTATTCCCAGGGTGGGGACAAGTTTCTTGAACATTGTCGTTCCCTCCTTTTGGGACGTTAGTTCACTCTCCTGCCTACCATTTGTGCCAGGTCAACAGGCGTGCGAGATGGTCGCCGTTTGGCAAATCGGCGGATGCCATGCTTTTATCTATTGTACCAGTTCGCAGGCTTCCAATAGTTACAGTTTGGTTACAATTGTGGGGTTGTGCGCGTGTGGCGATGGACAGCACGAGGGCGTTGGGTCGAACTCTGGGTGGATGTGCCGCGAGTTTCCCGACAACTTAGAACTCAGAAATTGAAGTGTACCTGAATAGGCGTCATATCTTCGCGTCGGCAATAATTTCGTCGAAGATGTCGGCTGCGGTGCGGCCTGTCTTCCCGCTCACGGCCACCCGCAGGTCGCGGCGGAAGCCGTGTGATAGGTTATCCCCCGTGGCATAGCGGGTGAGGGCCAGGGCGCGGACCGCGTTAGCGATGGCGTAGCAGGGCTCGTGTCGGTCCAGATCATCGAAGAAGAACGCGCAACTGGTGTACATCCGCTGGCGGTGGAACTGGGCCTCTAGCAGCCACAGTAGCCGCCGGGCCTCCTCGCTGTTGAGATGGCTCATGCCATTCCCGGACAGGAAGGCGGGCCCGCTAACCTGCCCCATCACCACGACGATGTAGTCGTCACGCAGCGGCCAAGGATCGAACCCCAGCCGGTGCGCCTCCTGGACGTAGACGCAGTCCAGGTCGCAGGCCAGGTTATCCAGTGCCCGCCGCAATGCCCCCTTCCAGCGGCTGTCGCCGGAGGTGCAATCGCAGCCAACCACCCAGCGATCTAGCCGGTGAGAGCAACTCCAGGCAGTGTCCTCGATGACCTCAACCTCCGCCTGCGGCGGGTGCTGGCGCAGATAGATTCCCAGTGTGATCAAGGAGTAGCCGTGGGCGTCCCCTGCCGAAAGGATACGGCTCAGCACCTCCACCCCCTGCCGATGGTGGTGACCAAAGGTCTCCCCGTCGGTGGCGATGAGCAGTAGGGGCGCGGTAACCGCGCCCCTACCGCGGTAGCGCCACTCCACCTGGTCCCGCAGCCATTCACCCACGTGGGCCGGGTCCGGCATCCCGAAGGAGAGGGCATTGGATAGATTCCGGTCACGCACGAAGACGGCGATGTCCCCCCCACCGGGCAGCCGCACCCGGTATGGGCCTGCCCCGGCCTTCAGGTCACCGCACACTTGCTCGTCGGAGAGGATGGTGAAGCGAATGTCCTCTGTTGTCATAGTCTCCAGTGTCTCGTAGTCCACCGCCATCTCCGGGAGCCACATCCCCAGCGGCTCGTGGCCGAAGCGGTGTTTGAAACTGGCGATGCCCCATCGAACCTGGCAGATCTTATCGCGGCGGCGGGCTAGCGGCAGGATGGTGTGATGGACCGGCTGGGCCAGTCCATTTCCGACGGTGTGAGCCTCTTGATAACCCCGCTCGGCGGTGACGATGCGTTCGTAGGTGGTGTGTGCGCGTTCGTCCAGCCAGCGGGCGAGCGTGCCCCCCAGGTTGAAACTGATGCGCCCGAAATCGCCGGCCTTTGCCAGCGGCGCGTAGCACTCGGCGGTGATGCGCTCGTTCCAGTTGGCGTAGGGGGCGGCGTCCGGCTCCCGTGGGATGCGCCCGGTAAAGGGGTCTGCTCGGGGGGGCTGGTAAAAATGGCCATGGATACAAAGAGAGCAGCTAGGCATTTGTCAATTGTCGGTAGGGTGGTCTGCGTTCGTCACCTGCTTGAAATAGTCCACAGGTCCCGCACCAGGAATTCCTGAAAATCACCGATGTGTTCGCGCAATCGCTCTTCAGTAGTCATCTCCGGCCGGGGATCAACGTAATAAACGCCGTCCAACCTGGTCAGAGCGACTGTGTAGCCCAGGAAGTGGTTGCTCTTGAAGGTTGAATTGATGCCGAAGATGCTACGGCTCCGGCGTGCACGCTGGACGTCGTGCAGGAAGATTGCGACTACCGGTATGTCTCTACCGAGGAATTCTGTCAGGAGGTACTTGTCGAGGAAAATCTTGTCGAGCCGGTCCTTGCTCGTAGTCTTGACCGAGCCCACAACCTCGGAGGGGTGGATGAATTCGGTTTCGGAAGTCACGATCGCTTTGTCACGTGAGAACACCAAGTCCAGGTCATAGGCCATCTCGTAGCCAGGATAGCCTGGGATGGGGATACGGATACGCCGACTTTCACATTCCAGTCCTACCTCCTGGATAATGAGTTTGACGAGCGTCTCGAACAGTTGTCCCACTCGCTTCCGGGACTGGTTAGGGTTCTCGAACGAGTCGCCGATGCTGCCAATAGTCTGTTGAACCGTATAGACGGTTTGGTTGGCTTCGTTTGTGGCAATGTACTGCTGAGTCCCCTTCTGGTCAATGGCTGTGTCCTGATATCGTTTGAGATCGGCGAGGAAAGCATCGAAGCGCTCAAATGTGGCTTTGAAATCATCTGCTGATTCTATGAACGGGTTGACGTTCAGGGGGCGGGTGATCCTGTGACTGTACGCCTCACTATACTGGTAGAAAATGTAGTTGTGGTGTGAGGGGGAGATAATTCGTGTAGGTTGTATTTGCTCAATGAAGGTCAGGAAGGCCAGGCAGAGAGTAAAGTAGTCGTTCAGATCGCTGAACGCTGACCGATCCTGTACGCTTTCCTGGAGATCAGTCAGTGTGACGTTTGTCATCGGATGGACATCCTGCGCCGGGCATTTTCCAGATCGTACTGAATCCACTTTTCAACTGGCCAATCCTCGACCAATTCGATCCTTCGGACCGCCCACTGGCAGTACTCGGGAGAAATGTCGCAGCCTTTCCACTGCCGACCTAGTTGCTCGGCCACCACTGCAGTTGTCCCCGAGCCCAGAAAGGGATCAATCACCAGGTCACTTGCCTTGGAAGACGCCAGGACAATCTTGCGCAGTAGTTCTTCCGGTTTCTGGGTCGGGTGGGGTGTTTTCTCGTGCATGCCGTTGCACGTAGTAGGAATTTCGATCACATCACGGGGTTTGGCACCTCGTGGGTGTGGACGCCATACTTGGCTCTTTCGACCGTCGCCTTTCCCATATTGACTGCTCTCGGCCTGGGGATGCTCGGGATATTTCAGCGTATGTCTTCCGTAGGGGATTCTGACATCGTCAATGTTGAACGTGAACTGCTTGCTTTTCCTGAAATGCAAAAGGCTTTCGTGTGAACGTCCCCAATCGGAGCCAAGATTGGCTTTGTTTTTGTAATGCCAGACCAGCCAGCGGCATCCTTTGAAGAAACGCAGCGCTGGCATTTTAATGTCGGCCAGAATCTCGGAGAAGCCGCATACGTAGAGGGTGCCCGTGGGCTTCAGTACGCGGGCAGCCTGTTCAATCCACTGCAACGCCCAGCGCACATAAGTCTCCTGGGACTCAAAACTGTCCCATTCCGCTTTCTTGATGTTGTAGGGTGGGTCAGCGAAGATCAGATCAACCGTTTCGCTTTCCAGGGAACGGAGCCATGCTATCGCGTCTCCCACCCGGATTTCTCCGTGCGGATGACGGTAGAACAACACGGGAGTTTCTGGGTCCAACTGCTCCGTATCGGTGTAGACCACCTCACCGCGTAGCATCGGTTGGCCGAAGAACGTCGGTATTTCCTTATTGCGAGTGTACAGTGCCCGTGGTTCTCGTGTGAGCTGTTCCTCACTCATACGCACTTTTCCCCTGCGGATGTCTTCATAACCAATTATACCCTGACTATCACCTGGAGGGCAAATCGCGGTTCAACCTCCCGTCAGACGATCACCTCTTTACGGTTTCCAGCAGTGTTTCTACCTGGTACCCAGATTCCTCTTCAGCCCGCTGCAACTCCTTCCTGACGTCGTAACACGCAGCGATCTCCTGGGCCACCTCGGTCGTCGGACGAAGAGGATCGGCGCTGATCGCAACCACCGCCACCAGCAGCATCCACCACAGCAGTTGTTCAAACGTTTCCTTGTTGAACCACAAGACATCTCGGTAGCGATTCACGTGTAGGAATTGCTGCACTTCGTCGTCTTTCAGCCAGGATTCCAACACTTGATATGCCCGTTTCCCCTTCTGCTTAGGGGCCTGCATTTCGAACCAGCGCTGGTGACTGGTGAGCACCTTGATCGTCGTGACTGCCTGCCAGGCCGCGCCCTCGTCCAGTCCCAGGTCTTGCAGCGCGTCAGCGATGATTTTGCCCAGCAGCCACTCATCAATCCAACTACGGCTGATTTGCTCAAAGTCTGTCTCGTCCACAACTTTCCCCAGAGCGTGCGTGAAGAGCCATCCCAGGAGTGTGGGCCAGGCCGCCGGATCGTCCCGCAGGCGAGAAACTAGGTCTTGCGGAAAAGACCTGGTTTCCAGGCACAGTATTGCCTCCAACTTCTGCCGGACCTCCCGGGCAATGGCCGCCTCTCGCGATTCGCGATTCGCAATTCGCATTATCTCACGGAGCAGATGAGCCATCTTCTGTTCTACCTCGTAAACAAGTTCCGCATCGAGTTGTCCATCAGGTTCGGTCACGCGGGCATCCATAAGCCGGCGGAACAGGCGTGCATTGACCAGTTCCCGAAATGGGTAATGAACAGGTTGCAGGAGTACTTCTCTCAAAGCCTCTTCAATGCTCGGTACCCCGCGTCCGTTCAGATAGGCGGTCAGTTGGGCATATTGGTGCCATTCATTGTCCCACACCTCGCGGAAGTCGAGAAAGACGTGAGTTTTATACGCGCTCAGTTCCACGTACAACCCTTGTTCGAACAACTCCTTGCTGTTCCGAATGTATTCCAGGCCTGTGACGTGGTCCCGGAAGATAGTGAAGGCATCCTCGTCGTTGTGCAACCCTAGACCTTCGCCCAAGGATTTCTGCACCAATACTTTCTCGCCGCCCTGCCCGGTCTTGGTTCTCACGGCGTAGGCGACGGAGGTTCGAATCCATCCCTGGGTCTCGGCGTATCTGTTATGGTAGACCACCAGCGCCCGTTCGTCGCCTGTCCCGAGCGATGTTCTGAGCTTGTCGAAGGGCGCAGCCGAGGGGCCGACGCGGTTCGAGTAGGCAAAGACATCCTCGTTGACGTACCCTTCTGGCGTAAAGAGATCATACAGCAGGAAGTTCGCCACCTCCGCAAATAGGTGTCGCCGCCGCAGCAGCGGGAAGATCTCCCGCTCGTGCCGCTCAACCAGAGAGATATCCGGTTGTTCGTCCCAGTACGCGCGGCGGTACTCCATCCCATATTTCTCGGTAAGCCCCTCGATTTGACCGTGCCCGAACATCGGCAGGCCGGGCATCGTAGCCATCATCGTGCAGATGCCGAAATACTTGTCACCCTTGCCAAACTGGTCCACCGCCGTGCGTTCGTCGGGGTTGTTCATGAAGTTCACGTATCGCTTCAGAATCTGCGGGTCGAACTCCAGTGTATTCTTCACGACGCTGCGATATTTGGCGTTGTCCTCGTCCCTGAGCATGTTCATAAACGCGCTGTTGTACACGCGGTGCATGCCGAGCGTGCGGACGAAGTACCCTTCCATCAGCCAGAAGGCCTCGGCCAGTAACAGGGTGTCTGGCACCTCTTGCGCCACGCGGTCCACCACCTCGCGCCAGAATTCGTTGGGTATCAGTGCATTGAACTGTGCCCTGGTCAGGCCATGTTCCGCCCGCGAGGGTATGTCCCCCCCGGTGCCGGGTTCGGGGAACCACAAGCGCTGGTAATGCTTCTTGGCCAGGGTCATCGCGGCGTCAAAACGGATGATGGGGAATTGGCGGGCCACGTGCAGGATTGTCTGGATCACGGCCTCCCGGACTTCCGGGTTGAGGTAGTTCAACTGGGCGGTGTCGTTCCAGGGCATGCTGGCGCCATCGTTGCCGTGGTAGATGTACTTCTCACCGCCGGTACAGTGGTCCACTCGCTTGAAGGCCACCGCTGCGTCGCTGCGGTTGTAATAATGGTCTTCCAGGTAGATACCAACACGCTCATCCCACGAAAGGTTGGGGCCGTTGAAAGTATAGGAGGGGAAAGGGCTGTAGTCCAAGGAGATGAACCAGTCTGGGTGCTCGATCATCCATTTGGCGTCAATGCCCACGTGGTTGGGCACCATGTCGCTGGCCAGGCGGATGCCGCGTTTCCACGCGCGTTCCCTCAAATCCTGGTATGCCTCGTCCCCGCCCAAATCAGTCGCAATCTGGTAATCAAACAGCGAGTAGGCTGATGCGACGGCTTCGGGGTTCCCGCACATCTGTTTGATCCTCCGCGATGCCGCGCTGCGCTCCCACAGGCCGATCAGCCACAAGCCAGTAAAGCCCCGGCGGGCCAGGGTGTCCAGTTCCTCGTCGGGAATATGATCCAGGCGCGTCATCGGGCGGCCATGCTGCTTGGAGAGCTGATCTAGCCACACGTAGACGTTCTTGGCGATCAACACCAGGCTGGGCATCCAGTCCCGGTCGGGGCTGAAACGCTCGGCCTCCAGTTCCAGCCCGGTGAACTCGACCACCTGGCTGGGGCCTGGCCCCAGAAAGATCGCTTTGTCTTCCTCTCTGATCAGGTCCAGGCTACTGAGCAGGCGGTACAAGTGTCTGCTCAGTAAGTACCCCCATTGTTCGCGGATGTATTCCAGTTGTCCAGGGAGGGAGTGGGGCACGGCGATGGCAGGGCGGCGGAGCATATCCACCAGGTTCTGGCTCTCGGGGCCGAAGGGAGGTTGTGTCTCGAAGAACTCGTGCAGGCCAGACATGACCTGCCGATAGGCTGTTTCCTTGTCCAGTGCGGTGTCGTCGAACAGTTCCAGAAACGGGGAGAAGGCCGGGTTTGTGTTCGCCAGCCCAAGCATCAACATCTCTTCCAGCACGATCTGGCGATGGGAGACGGCTTCGGTTTCTCCCTCCAGGTAATCCTTGAGCGTGACCTCCCGCCGGGAGATGGCCAGCGGGGGAAATTCGTCCGCGAATTTGTACAGGGCTGTGTCAACTGTTTCCTTGCCCAGCCTCTTGTACAGCCAATCCAGCGCCTGCTGTATGACTTGTGGGTTCTCTTGCTCGCGGTACAGGCTGACCACGAGGTGCATGATTTCGTCAATCAGCCCCATCGCGTTGATCTGCCCCGCTTTCACAGCCTGCTCTGGAAAGCGAACCAGGTCTCGCTTCCCATTCATTTTCTGTGCGAACACCCGCGCAGCGTGGAAGTTGGCGAAGATGACGTTTCCGGTTAGGGCAAACAGGGATTGGTCAAACTGATACCGGTCGCGTGCTCTGCGGGAGATGTGGAATTCCATTACACTACATCCTCGTATCTGTCAATAAGTTGAGGCGGGAGTGAGGTCCAGTTGCTCCCGGCGGGATTGGAGGCGCTCATAGGTCAACACGTCGGCCAATTCGGCTACCATAGAAGGAGCCATGCACAAAAAGCACAATGTCACTATGTCACTTCCCACGGTCGCTCCACCTCCAGCGCCACCTCCCACCACAACAGCGTGCATATGCCCTGGTAGACTTGGTCGAGGTTGCCGACGGGCTGATGGCTGTGCACGGCGAGGGAGAGGGTAATTCCGGGCATAGGCATCTCAGCTATTCGCCCACGACTCCGACGGTCGTCCCGCTGGGGATCAAATCTTTCTCGAAGGCATCCTCGCCGAGATCGGCGGCGATGACGCAGTTGCGGCCGACGCGCGCATGGGCCGGGATTGGCGTGTTCTTGCCGACGACGGTGAGGCCGCTGTGCAGGCTGGCCGTGGCATTAGGTGTCCAGTCCTCTCCCCAGCCGACGCAGGATCCCGCCCCGACCCGGACGCGCTTGTCCAGGATGGCGTGGTCCACCACCGCGTTTTCCTCAATCACTGCGTCGGTCATCACGATGGAGTGGCGCACGACGGCTCCCCGCTGCACCACCACGCCTGGTGAGAACACCGAGTACTCGACAGTGCCCTTGATGACGCAGCCGTCGGTGAAGAGGGAATGGGCTATGGTCGCCTCGCTGCGGATGCTGACAGGAGGGCGCTCTTCACTGCGGGTGTGGATGACCCATTCCCGGTCAAGCAGGTCTAGCCGGGGCTCATCCACCAGCAGATCCATGTGGGCCTGCCAGTAGGTGTCAATGGTACCGACGTCCACCCAGTAGCCGCGGTACGGGAAGGCGTAAACGCGGTGGGTCTCTATCATCTGTGGGATGATGTTGCCGCCAAAGTCGTGGCGTGACCCGGCCTGGGCGTGGTCAGCCGCCAGGACTTCGCGCAGCGCATCGGTATTGAAAGCGTAGATGCCCATTGACCCCAAAGTGCCTCTGGGCTGTGCGGGCTTTTCCTCAAAACCGATGACTTCGTACTCCTCGTTCGTCTCCAGGATGCCGAAGCGGAGGGCCTCCTCCGGTGCGACGCGCAGCGTGGCGATGGTCAGGTCGGCTCCGTGATGCAGGTGGAAAGCGCCCAGCACGTCGTAGTCCATCTTGTAGACGTGGTCACCGCCGAGGATCAGGACAACGTCGGGGCGGTGGTGACGGATGAAGTCCAGGTTCTGGTAGATGGCGTCGGCAGTGCCCTGGTACCAATCAGAATCGCGGCGGCCTATGTAGGGCTGCAACAGGGTGACGCCGCCAGTTACACGATCCAGGTCCCAGGGCCAGCCGGACTGGATGTGGTCGTTGAGCGAGCGGGGCCGGTACTGGGTGCAGATACCAACGGTGAAGATGCCCGAGTTGGAGCAGTTGGAAAGCGTGAAGTCAATGATGCGGTATTTGCCGGCAAAGGGCACTGCCGGCTTGGTTCGCTTCTGTGTGAGCACGCTCAGGCGGCTTCCTGCACCGCCTGCCAGGATCATTGCCAGGGTGCGCATCCTTCCCCCTATGTTCCATGCACCTTGATCGCCCGCTGGTAGAGCTTGACGTACTCCCGCGCCGAGGCCGACCAGGAGAAATCAATCACCATTCCCCGCTTTTGCGCTCTATGCCATGCCTTTTTTCTGTGGTAGACTTTCAGCGCCCGCTCCAATGCATCCTGACATGCCTCGGGAGTGTAATCTGTGAAAGCGAACCCTGTGCCACGGCCTCGCTTGGCCGTGTAATCGGTGACCGTATCGGCCAGTCCCCCGGTCGCCCTCACGACGGGCACGCAGCCATAGCGCATCGCGATCATCTGTCCCAGTCCGCACGGCTCGACACTGCTGGGCACCAGGAACACATCTGCACCGGCGTAGATGCGCCGCGCCAGCACGTCGTCGAACTTGAGGAAGGCGTGCATTCTGTCGGGGAAGCGGGCCTGTACCCGCTCAAACATCTCATGGTACTGGGGCTGACCTGTGCCGAGCAGGACGAACTGGGCTTTTCCTTCCAGAAGCCATTCCAGCACTGGCTCCATCAGGTCCATGCCTTTGACCTCATCCAGCCGCGAGACCATTCCGACCAGGGGCACATCGGATCGCACAGGGAGGCGCGCCTGTTGCTGCAAGGCGGTCTTGTTGGCAACCCGCCGGTCGAGCGTCTCGACGTCGAAGCGGTGGGGGATGTTGGGGTCTGTGGCTGGGTTCCACCGTTCGTAGTCAATTCCGTTGATCACACCGAAGAGCCGCTCCTGTCGTTCTCTCAGCAAGGGGTCCAACCCCATCCCCATCTCCGGGGTGAGGATTTCCTGTGCGTAGCGCTTGCTAACCGTGTTGATCAGGTCGGCGTGGGCGATGCCCTGCGCCATCCAGTTTACCGTCCCGGGCTGCTCGACGGGCAGATGCTTCACGTGTTCCATCTGCGCGAAGGTCAGGATCAGCCGGCCGGCGATGCCCTGGTAGGCCAGATTGTGAATGGTGAAAAGGGTGGCGATGTCACGGTAGAAGGGGTCCCTCCGACCGTCCATGTCCAGCCAGGTCGGCACGATGCCGGTGTGCCAGTCGTTGGCGTGTATTACGTCCGGCTTCCAGTCCAGGAGGTGGAGCGCAGCAAGGGATGCCCGCCCGAAGACGGCGAAGCGTTGGGCGTCGTCCTCGAAGCCGTAGACGCGGTCGCGGGAGGAGAAGTACTGTTCGTTCCAGATGAGGTAGACAGGGACCTCCTTATCGGCTTCCCTATCAATGGCGCTGCCGATCAGATGAACGTGCTCCTCCCCAGGCCCGACCGGGATGGGGAAGGGGTCCCCGATTTTCTCCAGGTGGAACTGATCGCTGCGGATGGTGCCGTAGCGCGGCATCATCAGCCGCACGTCGTGGCCCAGCGCCCGGATGGCACTGGGCAGCGAGCCAGCCACATCGGCCAACCCGCCCACCTTAGCGAAAGGCACTGCCTCAGCAGCAAGAAACAGGACTTTGAGCGGCTTCTTGGTCATAATCCAATCCCCCTCTTTCGGGCAAAAAATCGGGCAATCAGGTACCGGGCGATGCCAGCCGGTAACGCATTGTACACTCAGTCCCCCGGTTGTCAACGCCCATGCGCCGCCAGCTTTATACCGTGATTCCTAGAACGAGAACAGGTATATCAATATTAGCCACTCCCCGATGTTCCAAATCCCATACGAACTGTTCGAAGTAAGAAGCCCCTGTTGACATCTCACTGGCTAATTCTTTGAGAGGAACGATTTCAACTCCTACATCAATGACATCGTGATTATGGAATATCGTCATTTTCGCACAAACGTTGTAGACCATGAAAGCATACTTCCCAAACTGAACCTCTACGCCCACCTTGTTTTTGACGAAGTCCATTTCTCGGGATGCCGTTGTGAGCGAAGCAGGCGGCGTGTAATCTGAAGTATAGTATTCAGTTGGGTACTCACAAGGGATTTTGTATTTGGATTGCCAGTTTAGAGCTTCAAACTCCTGTTCGAATGCCTTGTTTAGAGAGCTCGGCTCATACAGCATTCGTCCGGGCATCGTCTTCTCTCTACTGACCTTAGTTTTATGCTTGGTGCTATCTACAGCGGCGATTACCCGTTTGATTTCCCGTAGTTCGGAAGCGAACTCTGCTTCCATGATCTCTTTCCCGTCCTTGAAGGAGTAAACCCCGCCGATTTTCACTCGTATTTCTCCTTCTTTTCCAAAAGTCTCCTTTGAGCGGCATTTTCCCACTCTGGTGGTATTCGGGATACTTTCTCTCTGCCTGTTGGTTGATAAACAGGCTTGCCCATCGGCCTGAGGCGAAGTGTGCCATTGAAATAAGAGACTATACGCTCACGAGCAACGTTAACGTAAACGCTCTCTTTCTCACTGCCCATTGCCCGTCTATTATGCTTGATAGCTGCAATCAATGCTGAACCCACGCCTGCATAAGGGTCAAAGACCCAATCTCCCTCACGTGTCAAGGCCAGAACACACCGTTCGACAAGTTCAACGGGAAATTGACAAGGATGTATTGTCTTTTCTGGGTGGTTCGACTTTACGTTAGGGATATTCCAAAAACCTTCCTCCCATTCCTTCACCAACCCTTCCCAGACATCTGAAGGGTTTTTTCCTTTGGGGTTTCCAGATGGTTTCCCCTTGTTGGGACCCTTGTAATGGCGTTTCCCCGGATATTTTGAAGGCACTCGAACTGCGTCAAGATTGAAGGTGTAGTCTTTGCTTTTTGTAAACCACAGAATGGTCTCGTAACGGCCGGAAAACCGCTTTGAGGCATGTAAGCCGTGTCCGAAATGCCAAACAATTCTATTGCGTAAGAACAGGCCACGATTCTTAAAGATCGGATAGTAGTGGATATCGAGTGGGTACACTTCCCCGTCTTTCACAAAGTTCCCAACTTGCCAGCAAATACTTCCGTCTGGCCGGAGAATTCGATAGAGTTCTGCAATGGCTCGCGCCTGTGCTTCCAAATATTCTTCAATGGAGGTGCGGCTTTCGTAGACCTTGCCTAAATTGTAGGGTGGGGAAGTGACAATGAGCTTTACAAAATCGTCAGGTAAGGTACTAATGAGATCACTCGTGTCACCGTGGTAAAGCACTATCTCAGCACTTGGTTCGAAGCAGGTTGCAATGTCTTTCGCTGTCTCAAGAAGAGGTAAATGACTCATCACACTGTCCTCAGGCATGCCTTGTGCTCCCGCTATTTCGCCCACCACCGGTAGTCCACCTCCGGGAAGACTTTATCCCACTCCCACAATTCCTCGGCCAGCGTCCGGTCGGGATGACCCTCCTCCACACTGGCGACCAAGTCGCTCGAACCGCTCGATGTGGGCCGCGTGAAGCGCTGGACGGCGTACTCCCGCGCCTAGCCCGTCGTCACTAGGAAGGGCCAGTCGGATGACTCCAGCAGCAGTAATTCCCGTGCTGCCTGGTTCAACACCACTTCCGCGTCGGAATTCGCCATTCGTAATTCACTCCATCCGTTTTTCCGCCTCGTGAAGTTAGACGCGCCGATCTTATCCATGTGTTTGCCGTCACGCAGGAGTGGGCGTAGGCGTGCGGGTAGGGAAGGGGGTGAAGGTGGGTATGGGAGTAGGCGTGACACGGCGTGGTGGCACGAACGCTACCGCTAGGCTGAGCACCATGCTGATGACGACCAACAGAGTGATAATCCAAAACGTGATGCGCGTTCGCTGGGATTTTGAGCGACGCACGGTACCTCCTATGAGCGGTTGTTATTCTGTATTTCATTATAGCACAGCGGTGGGGAGACACAAGCGTGGCATACCTTAAAGTTTCCACGAAAATCCCGCCAGACTATTGACAGGACGGGCTTTTCGTTATATAATGACCATAGGTCAGTTAATGACTGCGGGTTAGCACAAAGGGTGTCTGTGTGACGACCAGAGCGCGTCGCAAGCGGGAAAAGGAAGTGCGGAGGCAATCCATCCTCCGGGCGGCCCGTGAGGTTTTCTTCGAGTGTGGCTTTCATCGCGCCACCGTGGACAACGTCGCCGAGCGGGCGGAAGTCAGCAAGGGCACCGTATACCTGTATTTTGAGAGCAAGGAGACAATCCTTGCTCATTTGCTTTTGGAGGGGTTAAGTGGACTGATCGAGGAACTGGAACAGGCTTATGCGGCGAAGGAGCCTCTTCCGGCCGACGAGCGGTTGCGGCGACTGAGCTGGTCTTATCTCCAGTTTTTCCAGCGGGAGCCTCTCTATTTTCGTTTCCTGACGGCGATGGACCGGGGGCGGTTTCGAGAAGCGGTCACTCCCGAAATCTACCGGAAGGTCTTGGAGGCCAGTATGGAGGGGTTGGACTGGGCGGTTCGGGCTGTCGAGCAGGGGATCGAGGATGGCGTGTTCGGCTGCTGCGATGCTCGGCAGTCTGCTGCCACGCTCTGGGCCACCCTGAACGGAGTGCTGGAGTTGATGAACCATCCATTGCGGCGAGAGATGGTAGGGGTGGGCACGGAGGTTCTGTACCGCACCGCTGTAGAGACGGTGATCCGAGGATTGCAGGCGACCAACTTGAGGGAGTGAGTGGCCCTGGTGGGAGCGAGGAGGAAGATAGACCCCGGTAGCCTATTAGATAAGTAAGGAGGTTAGCATGAGGGAAGTGGTGATCGTCAGCGGGTGCCGCACGGCGATCGGCAGACATGGCGGGGCTTTTCGTGACATCCCTGCCCAGAACCTGGCTGCGGCGGTGTTCAAGGAGGCCGTAAAGAGAGCCGATATAGACCCAAACATCATTGACGACGTCATCCTGGGTTGCATCGGCCAGCAGAGTGATGCGGCCAACATCGGCCGCGTGGCGGGGCTGATGGCTGGCATCCCCGCGCACGTGCCCGGATGTACCATCCAACGCAACTGTGTGTCCGGCATGATGTCTATCTCGATGGCCTACCAGGCCATCCAGGCTGGCGATGGGGAGGTGTTCCTCTGCGGCGGGGTCGAGAGCATGTCCACCGCGCCCTACATCGTGCGAAAGGCTCGCTGGGGCCTTAAACTGCGTCACACCCAGTTTATAGACACCCTGTGGGAGGGTCTTACGGACCCCGTTTGTGGGCAGATCATGGGATACACGGCCGAGAACCTGGCGATGATGTACGACATCAGTCAGGAAGAGCAGGACAAGTACGCGGTGAAGAGCCACCAGAAGGCCTTCCGCGCCACGCGGATGGGCAAGTTCCGGGATGAGATCGTTCCCTTCCGGGTGTCCAAGAAGGTGGCCGGTCAGGAGGTGGCCTACGAGGACATCATCGAGGACGAATGCATCAACCCCGGCCTCACGGTGCAGAAGGCCGCTCTCTATCCGACAGTATTCAAGAAAGGGGGCACCGTCACCCCGGCCAACGCGTGCCCGCTCTCCGATGGCGCGTCGGCGGTGGTGGTGATGACGGCCGAGAAGGCGCAGGAACTGGGGGTAGAGCCGATGGCCACCGTCCGCAGTTACACCTACGCCGCCGTTCCGCCGGACATTATGGGAGTCGGCCCGGCCTGCGCGGTGCCCAGAGTGCTAGAGCGGGCTAGTTTGAAACTCACCGATATTGACCTGATCGAGCTCAACGAGGCCTTCGCCGCCCAGGTTATGGCCGTGGGCCAGGAACTGGAGGGCCAGGGCTGGGATTGGGAGAAGATCAACGTCAACGGCGGCGCCATCGCGCTGGGCCACCCTGTGGGCTGCACGGGTACGCGTATCGTGGTCACGCTGATGTATGAGATGATCAAGCGGGACGTCACGTTCGGTATGGCGACCGCCTGCGTGGGCGGCGGCCAGGGCGGTGCGATGATCATTGAGCGAAAGTAGGGAGTCGGCGAATCTGCAAATCAACAAATCTGCAAGTGTGCAAGTTTTAGGAGGAAAGGCCATGGCGGATATCTCCATCTGGCAGGATAAGAAAGCACGGGAGGCGTTTATCGCCAAAGGGAAGGAGGTCTTTGAGAAGATCAGAGGAGAATTGGAGGGGAAGGAGGACGCAGTGGTCGTGGCTATCGAGCCCGGGAGCGGTGGCTATTTCGTGGGCCAGACACTGGGCCAGGCCGACCGGGCTGCGTTCGAGAAATACCCCGACCAATGGGTCTATTTTGTCCGTGTGGATAACCCAGAGGCAGCGATCCCTCTGCCCACGTGGTAGGGTCGAGAAGTTGGTAAATTGGGAAGGAGGTAGCAGATATGTACATTTTCAAAGCCGCAGTGGTCGGCGCAGGGACGATGGGCGGCGAGATCGCCCAGGTCATCACGTACTCCGGCCTACCGGTAGTGCTCAAAGACATTGACCAGGAGATGCTGGACAAGGGGATGGAAAAGGCCCGCTCCATCTACCAGCGCCGGGTGGACAAGGGCAAGATGAGCACTGGCGACATGGAGTCGAAACTGGACCTGATCACGCTGACCCTCACTTACGACGAGTTCGAGGACGTGGACATCGTCATTGAGGCGGTGCCCGAAAAGATAGGGATCAAGCGGGCCGTGTTCAAGGAACTGGACGAGGTCTGCCCGGAGCAGACGATCTTCGCCAGCAATACCTCGGCCCTTTCGATCTCCGAGATGGGTGCGGCCACCAAAAAACCTCATAAGGTCATCGGCATGCACTTCTTTAACCCCGCCAGTGTCATGAAACTGGTCGAGGTCATCCCGGGCCTGGACACTGACCAGGAGACGGTAGACGACGTGGTGATGTTCTCCGAGAGCCTGCGCAAGATTCCGGTAGTGGTCCAGGAGTGCCCTGGCTTCCTGGTCAACCGGCTCCTTCTGCCCTACCTCAACGAGGCGGTCGTGGCGCTGGAGGAGGGGGCGGCGACGGCGACGGAGATTGACCAGGCGATCGTGGAGTGGGGGATGCCGATGGGGCCCTTCACGTTGATGGACATGCTGGGCATTGACGTGTGCGGAGACGTGGGCACCTATCTGTACAGTGAGTACGGCGACCGCATGACGCCTGCGCCTCTGTTCTCCAAACTGATCGCGGCCGGGCGTTTCGGCGAAAAGACGGGAACCGGCTTCTACGATCATCCCGGCGGTGAGTCGGATGTGGTCAACAGGATGATCAAGGAACTTCAGGAGTCCGGTGCCGTACCCACCGGGACGAAGTTCGGCGTCGAGCGGCTGATGTATCCCATCATCAACGAGGCCGCGCTGTGCGTCCAGGAGGGTATCGCCAGCATCACTGACATTGACATGGCGATGGTCGCTGGCACGGGGATGACCTATGGAGGCGAGCGTATCGGCCCCCTGGTCATCGCCGACAAGATCGGCCTGGATGTGGTGGTGGAGACGCTGAAGGCACTGGAGAAGGAACTGGGTCCCCGCTTCCGCCCCTCCCGCCCGCTCAAGTTGCGCGTCCGCGCCGGGCACCTGGGGGAGAAGACGGGGAAGGGGTTCCACGAGTACGCGTAGGTTGGTAGAGTGAGAGAAGGAGAGAACAATGGGAGAATGGCAATACATCCGAACAGACATTGCGGACAAGATCGCGGTGCTGACAATTGACCATCCGCCGGTCAACTCCTTTAATAAGCAGGTAGTGACGGAATTGGAGGAGGCGATTGACCAATTGCTGGCCGATGATGAGGTCAAGGCCATCGTCATCACTGGCGGGGGGACCAACGCCTTCGTTGCCGGGGCGGACATCCCGGAGATCAAGGCGCTGCTGGATAAGCCCGAAGAGGGATATGCCGCCGCCCGCGAGTTCATTGAGCGCGGGCAAGGGATCAACCTCAAAATCGAGAAGGCTGCCAAGCCGGTCATTGCCGCCATCAACGGCTTCTGCCTGGGCGGCGGCCTGGAGATGGCGATGGCCTGCCACGTGCGCGTCTGCTCCGACCGGGCACGGCTGGGTCAGCCGGAGATGAACTTAGGGCTAATCCCCGGCTGGGGCGGCACGCAGCGACTGGCCCGCCACATTGGCAAGGGTAAGGCCATCGAACTGATCCTCACCGGCGACATGATCACCGCCCAGGAGGCCTATCGGGTGGGCCTGGTCAACAAGGTGGTGCCGGCCGGGGCGGTGCTCAAGGAGGCGCGGGGCCTGGCCCGCAAGATCGTCTCCAAGTCCAAGTTCCCCGTCGCCGCCGCGCTGCGGGCTATCTCCATGGGGTTACAAGTCACCATCGAGGAGGGGCTGAAGGTCGAAGCGGATCAGTTTGTCGGTCTGGCCGGTACAGAGGACATCCGCGAAGGAGTCAGCGCCTTCCTCGAGAAGCGGCAGCCGCAGTTCAAGGACAAGTAGCGAAGGTTCCCAACCGGTTTGGCAGGATCGTGTTCTGGTGCCGTAACACGCAATAGACTCTACATCGCAGTCACGTCGCCATCCATCGTCGCCAACAATGTACCTGACATCGCCGCCACATCGTCGTCTATCGTAGCCAACAACGCAGCACCATCGCCGGGATCAGAACCGTTACCTGTGGTTGCTCCGGCCTCGCTATACCGTTGCATCGTCGTACCATCGCGGGGCCGGAGCGGCCGTAGAATTGGTAGCCTGGTAGATTGGTAGTGTGTCCAATTTACCAATGTACCGCTGTACCAATGTACCAGGTAGGAGGATTGGCTATGGACTTTACCTTCAGTGAAGAACAGGAGATGTTCCGTGCCATGTTCCGGGATTTCTCCGCCAAGGAAGTCGCGCCCCAGGCCGAGGAGATTGACCATGAGGAGAAGCCGCCTCTGGACATGCTTCGCAAGGCGGCTAACCAGGGCTTCCTGGGGGCGACGCTACCGGAGGATTACTTCGGCGCGGAGTTGGATTATGTAAGTTATACGATGCTCATTGAAACACTGGCCGGGGATTGCATGTCCACCGCCGTGACGCTGGCGACGCACGTGAGTCTGGTGGCGATGAGCATCCTGGACCACGGCACCGACGCCCAGAAGGAGGAATGGCTCCCACCGATGGCTGCTGGCGAGATGATCGGCGGTTTCGCCCTCACCGAGCCGGACGCTGGAAGCGACGCGGCCGCGTTGGAGACCCGCGCCACCTACCTCTCTCCCCTCGCAGGGGGGGGACAAGAGGGGGGGGTGATCCTGGACGGGGTCAAGACCTGGGTCGCCAACGGTGGGATTGCTGGCATCTTCCTGGTCTTTGCCCAGGGGCCGGAGGGGATTGAGGCCTTTCTGGTCCCCAATGACACCCCCGGGCTGACGGTAGGATACCGGGAGCCGACGCTGGGGCTGCGCGGCGTGGCCTTCAACACTCTCTACCTGGAGGGCTGCCGGGTGGAGCAGGCCAACCGGCTGGGCGAGCCCAGCGAGGGGTGGGCGGTGGCACAGCGGGCGCTGGGCCGCATGGCGGTCACGCTGGCGGCGGCCGGGCTGGGCGTGGCCGAAAGTGCCGTGGACGTCGCAGCCCAGTTCGCCAGCGAGCGGGTGCAGTTCGGCGTCCCCATCGCCCAGAAGCAGGCCATCCAGAATTACGTGGCCCAGGCGATGGCCGAGGTGGAGGCGCTGCGCTACCTGGTCTACCACGCCGCCTGGCTGGCCGACCAGGGGGACGACCTGACCTTCGACGCGGCGGTGGTCAAGGCTTTCGCGGCACAAGTGGCCCGCAGTGTGACCAACCGCATGTTGCAGGTGATGGGGGGCTACGGCTACATGGAGGACTACCCGATGGCCCGCAAGTACCGCGATGCCCGCGCGCTGGGCATCATCGGCGGACCGACAGAAGTACATGACGTCCGGATCGCTCAGCGGATCTTCGCCGATCTGGACCTCGAGATCACGCCGTAGGAGGTGAGAATATGGATTTTACATTTTCTCCGGAACACATTGCCCTGCGCCGGATGATCCGGGAGTTCGCCGAGAACGAGGTGGCCCCCCTGGCGACGGAGATTGACCGCGAGGGGCGGGTGCCCTTCGAGACGCTGAAGAAGCTGGGCGAGATCGGCCTGTTGGGTGTCTGCTTTCCCCAGGAGTACGGTGGGATGGGGGCTGGCGAGACTGGCTACTGCATCCTGATGGAGGAACTGGGCCGGGTCTGCACCTCCACGGCGACCAACGTCGGCGCTCACATCGGCATCGGCGCGATGGCGATCTACCTGGACGGCACCGAGGAGCAGAAGCGCAAGTACCTGACGCCGCTGGCCCGGGGGGAGAAGATCGCGGCCTTTGTGCTGACCGAGGCGGACGCTGGCTCCGACGCCGCCGCCATCCGTACCCGCGCCGTGCGGGAAGGGGACTCCTGGATTCTCGATGGCACCAAGACGTTCAACACCAACGGCAGTTTCGCCGATATCGTGACCGTCATGGCGGTCACCGACCCGGCGTTGGGCGCCCGGGGGGGGATCACCGCGTTCATCGTCGAGGCCAACACGCCTGGCTTTACGGTAGGTCATCACGAGAACAAGATGGGCATCCGTGGCAGTTCGACGGCGGAACTGATCTTCGAGGACATGCGGGTGCCCCACGAGAACGTGCTGGGGAAGGTGGGGGAAGGGTTCATCAGTTTCATGAGGACACTGGACATGGGCCGGCTGACGCTGGGCGCGGCCGGGTTGGGCGGTGCGGAGATGGCGCTGGAGGCCTCCATCCAGTGGGCCAAGACGCGCAAACAGTTCGGCGTCGCGCTGGCCCACAAGCAGTCGGTGCAGTGGATGATCGCCAATATGGCCACGGAGGTCGAAGCGTTGCGCAGCCTGGTCTACCGGGTGGCCTGGCTGGTGGACACCGGCCAGCCCTTCACCCAACTGGCGGCGATGTGTAAGATGTATGGCTCCGAGGTGGCCTCGCGGGCTATTGACATGGCGCTGCAGATCCACGGCGGGCTTGGTCTCACGCGGGATTACCCCATTGAGCGGGGTTTCCGCGACGCCCGCATCGCCGAGATCTTCGAGGGCACCAACGAGATCCAGCGTATCGTCATCGCCTCTCGCATCTTTCGCGAGCACGGCGTGCGGATCAGGCCATAGGAGGTAGATGAGGAAAAGGTAAATGAGTAGATGAGTATTCCATTCCTCATTTACTCGTTCCTCATTTACTCATCTGCTCGTTTACTACAACAGGAGTTGCCTATGAGAGCGATAGTTCTCCTTGGACGAGTTCTCGATCCCAGCGGCATCGTGGTCAAACGGCGGGCGGGCCGCATCTTCGTCAACCGGGAGGAGTACGTGCTTCAGCCGGCCGACCGCTGTGCGTTGGAAGCGGCGCTGTGCGTCAAAGACGCTGCTCTGGCCGGTCTCCGACCGGGCCAGGGCATCGAGGTAGTGGCCCTCCCCCGAGGCCCACTGCCCGACGACGATGTGCTCCGTCAGGCGCTGGCTACCGGCGCCGACCGGGCGGTCTACCTGACCGGTGATGGGTTAAAGGGGGCTGACGACGCGGTCATGGCCCGGGTGCTGGCGGCGGCGGTGGATCTGCTAGGAGGCGCAGATCTGATTCTGACCGGTGCGACCATGCTGGACACCGGGCAGGGTCAACTGGGACCACGGCTGGCCGAGGCGCTGGGCTGCTCTCAAATTCTCGATGCCTGGCAAGTGGAGACGTCCGACGGGCAGGTGCGGGCAGTCCGCCGGGTGTCTCCCCCCCTCGCGGGGGAGGAAGGGGGGGGGAGCGGCTACGTAACCGTCGAGACGGACCTGCCAGCGGTCGTCACAGTGCTGCCCAGGTCGCTCAAGCCTCGCTACCCCGATGGCGTTCGCCTGATTAACATCTACAAAGGCGTGGGGGAGGTGGCGGAGGCCCTGGAGCAGTGGGACGTGGCTGACCTGGTGGAAGAGGAGGCCCTCAAGCCGCTACTGGAGCGGCGAGGGCAGGACTTCCCGCCGGAGCGGGAGCGAGGGGTGCGCGTGAGCGGCACACCGGAAGAGATGGCCCAGGCAATGGCGGACGCGCTCCGGCAACACGTGGGGAGGTGAGGAGGGCGCTATGGATGCATCATATCTTGATTTGCTGATGGCGCAACAGGAGGAGGTCACCGAAGCCGAGGGCGGAGGCGGCGGCATCTGGGTCGTGGCCGACGTCGTGGACGGCGCGGTGGCACCGGTCACGCTGGAGGCGCTGGGCGCAGCCCGTACCCTGGCCGACTCGTTGGGGGCCTACGTCTACGGTGTCCTGCTGGGCGAGGGCGTGACCGATGGTTCGACTGCGCTCACCACAAGCCTGGCGCAGACCCTCTACCAGGCGGGGGCCGACGGCGTCCGGGTGGCCGACGATCCATCGCTGGCCCAGTTTGCGTTGGAGCCTTACCTGAAGGTGCTATCCGACCTCTTTGAGGCGGAGCAGCCGGAGGTAGTCATCTTCGGAGCGACCGGGCAGGGGCAGGAATTAGCGCCGAGGCTGGCGCAGCGCATGGGTGGTGGCCTGATCGAGCACGTGACGGCAGCCGGCCTGGACGAGTCCACCCGGACGGTGCAGGGTACCTTCCCCATCTACGGCGGTGAGTACTTTGAGATCGCCGCCTGCCCCGAGGCCCGGCCGCAGTTTCTCACCATTGAGCCGGGGGCCTTTCCTGCCCCCTTCATCGACTCCTACCGCAGGGGGGAGCCCACGGCGCTCGCTGTCGAGCCAGTGGGGCCGGCCGTGCGCGTGGTGGGTCCTGCCGGGGGCTTTGAGCCACCCCCGGTGCCGCTTGCTCAAGCCCCGGTGATCGTGGCCGCTGGCCGGCAGGCAGGGGATTTCGAGGTAGTCAAGCAGTTGGCGGCGGCGCTGGGTGGCCGGGTGGCCGGCGACCGGGGGGCGCGGGACGCGGGCTGGATCGGCCCCGAGCAGATCGTGGATGTGCGCGGCGTGACGGTCGCGCCCCAGGTTTACGTGGCGGTGGGCATCCGTGGAGACACGTTCCACAACGCTGCTATAGAGGAGGCGAAGTTCATCGTCGCCATCCACCCCGACCCCGAGGCGCCCATCTTCCAGGTGGCCGACCTCTGTCTGGAGGCGGACCCGAAGGAGGTGCTGCCGGCGCTGTTGGACGCGTTGGAAGGGTAGGTGTGGCTATATAGTAGTCCTTGACGCCTTATCGAAAGGGGGTACAATACAGACATAATCCACTGGAGCGCAACCGGTAGTTAGTGAATGGTGACGTGTTTTACCCCCTATGGGTTGGGAGAGATCTGTGGTCGTAACCGACCGAGCAGAGAGAGCTATCTTGGATGCCGTCCGGCAAGTGCCAGCCGATCGGCTGGAGGGTGTATTGAACTACATCCGTAGCTTGTCTACCAGCGGGGCGGCTGATCCTGAGGTGTACGCCGGCATCACGCCGGGCGGTATGAGCTTCGAGATCCCGCCGGGCCAGATCAAGCATTTCTTGTGTCTGCTGGTTGACACGCTGGAGGTAGACCGGGTGACCGTCTCCTTCAGGGAAGAAGATGGTAGTTTTGCCGAATGTACCTACCGGCCAGAGGTCCTCGAGATGGGATTAGATGAGATTGAGGCACATCTGATAGATCCCTCGTTCCTGGTGGAGTTCGATGGGGGAGCCCTCTATACGGGCGGAGGTGGATGTTTTTCGTTGAGAGCACCGCTCACGCCAGCCCAAGTGCGACGTCTGATCGGCGGCGTACTCAGGCCGTTGGGCTTTGACCTGTACCAGCACGAGGAGGTTGCCGGCGTGGCCCTTTTTGACGGCAGAATGGTGGTCTACAAGTGAGGCAAGTTGTGAAACGGGCCGTTGGTCATTTCGGGGTGTTGATTGACCACGCCCTGAAGCCCTATGAGCCATCGCCAGGGCATGTCCTGAAACGGATGGTACATCCTCTGTGCCAGGACATCCGTGATGTTCTGGACAGGGGCACGAAGAACGATACATGGACGATGATGGAGGGCTTCTCCCGCGAATGTGCGCGGGTTTCACGTGACTGATGCCTCCTCACCCGAGGGCGCATTTCTGGTGCAAAGACGTGTCAGGCCCCGGTTGCAAGCCGGGGCCTGATTATGTAAGGCTGGAATGTAGTCAGACCATTTCACCCATCCGCAGCGGTGGGGTTTTGCTCCCTGGGGCTGTTGTGCTATACTGTATTTGGCGGATTGGGAAACCGGCAAGAAGATAGGAGGCCGAAGCGAAAACCCGTATGTTGTCTGGTCGTTTCTTGACCGTGGTGACGCTGTTGGCTTTGTTGTTGCCCCTGTCACCAGCGCCGTCTTTGCTGGCACACCAGGAACCCCTGCCCTCCACTGAGGAGAGGCTTATGGGCCCCACGGCAGACGCTTCCGCACCGGCGGCTGTCGCCAATCTCGTCGCCGCTACTGGCGCTTCATCTGGCACCGTTGAGCTGAGCTGAGTCGCACCCGGCGATGACGGCAGCACCGGTACCGCCTCGGCCTATATCGTGCGCTACAACGCGACCACCATTACCGAAAGCAACTGGGACGCGTCCACCAACGTGACCGGCGAGCCCACACCCAGCCCGGCCGGCAGCGTCGAGAGTATGACCGTGTCCGGGCTGGCGCCAGGCCAGAGGTACTACTTTGCCATCAAGACACAGGACGAGGTGCCCAACACGTCAGGCATCTCGAACAGCCCCAGGGCAGCGGCCCACTCGTCAAACACGATATATCTGCCTCTGGTCGCCTCGTCCACCTCAAGCGTGCCGACCGTGATACCGGATACGACGGAGGTCCTGCCAGAGACAACCACTCAATACCTGTCCGAAGTCTCAGGCGATGGGGCCGTCTTTACCTTCACGCAATCAACGGCAGACCTGGACGCCCTCGCTCCAGGTGACGTGATGGTTAGCGATGCGACGAGTAACGCCCCCAATGGTTTCTTGCGGGAAGTGACCTCTGTGTCATTGAGCGGAGGGCAAGTCGTCGTTGGGACGGAACAAGCGACGTTAGAAGAGGCCATCGAATCGGGCGAAGCGCACGTCAGTCAGACGCTCACCCCTGGTCAAATTCAAGCCGGTATGCAATTGCAGGGCGTCACGTTGGCAGCATCGCAACTCGAAGACGAATTCTATTTCAAGCTGGAGGATGTGGTACTCTATGACGATGACGGTGATCCGGATACCACCAGTGACCAAATCAAGGCCGATGGCAGCATACAGTTGGAGCCCGGTTTCGATTTCAGCCTGGTGGTGAGACATTGGAGATTGGAGGAGCTTTCCTTTACCACCAGCGCAAAGGAGACCACTGAACTTGAGATCAAGAGTGAGTTCGATCTCGTCAGCATTGAGGAAGAGAAGGAGATCGCCCGATACACTTTCACGCCGGTGACGGTGATGGTCGGGCCGGTGCCGGTGGTGTTGGTACCGGTGCTGACGGTCAACGTGGGCGTGGACGGTAGTGTGCATGTGGGCGTCACAGCCAAGGTTACACAAGAGGCGACATTGATCGCGGGACTGCGGTATGCCGGGGAGACGTGGAACCCGGTGAGTCATTTCTCCAATGAGTTCCATTACGGCCCCCCGGCGTTATCAGCCGGCTTGGACCTGAAAGGCTACTTTGGCGCCCAGCTATCCCTGTTGCTCTATGGGGTGACCGGGCCGTATGCTGAGCGTGATGCTTATCTCAAGCTCGAGGCGGACATCGCCGACGATCCCTGGTGGACGCTTTATGGCGGTTTGGAAGCGTCTGGCGGGGTCAAGATGGAGGTCTTGGGTCATTCCATTGCAGATTACGAGTCACCCGCCATAATCGGCTATAGATTGACACTGGCCCAAGCCCAATCCAACACGCCGCCCAACCTGCCCTTTTCCCCCTTCCCGGCGGACGATGCCATTGTCCAAGATCTGGACGTCAACCTGAGTTGGAGCGGCGGCGATCTCGACGGCGACGATGTGACCTACGACGTCTACTTTGAGGCTGGTGATAATACTCCGGATGTCTTGGTGTCAGATGATCAGGCCGGCATCGCTTACGACCCGGGCACACTGAGTGCCAACACCGACTACTATTGGCGCATCGTGGCCCAGGACGAGCACGAGGCGACGACGGCGGGGCCGGTGTGGGAGTTCACGACGGCGACCGGGGGCACCTGCCCCATCAACCTCACCCTGCAATCCCCCCAGGTCAGCGACCTGACCGCCACCATCAGCGGTACCGTGTCCTCGTCTTGCTCCACCATCACGCGCCTCAACTGGCAGTGGGGCGATGGGGTAAGCGGGGACCAATGGTTCCCCGCCAGTCACACCTACGCCGTCTCCGGCGCCTACCCCATCACCGTCACCGCCTACAACGACCTGGGCGATACGGAGGTAGCGCACACCACCGCTTACGTGGGCCTCGATACCGGCGAGATGGTCCTCATCCCCGCCGGCGAATTCCAGATGGGCTGCGATAGCACCAACCCTTCCGAGAACTGCTACGGCGACGAACAGCCCCTGCACACCGTCTACCTGGATGCCTACTACATTGATAAGTACGAGGTGACCAACGGGCAGTACGCCCAGTGCGTAGCGGCCGGGGCCTGCGACCCACCGGCGTACAATTCCTCCCGCACCCGCCCAGACTATTACGGCAATCCGGCCTACGACGACTACCCGGTGATCTGCATCTCGTGGTATAATGCAGACGACTATTGCACCTGGGCCAACAAGCGCTTGCCCACCGAGGCCGAGTGGGAGAAGGCCGCCCGAGGCAGCAGCGACACGCGCATGTACCCCTGGGGGAACGAGAGCCCCGACTGCTCGCGACTGAACTACTGTCACTATAACGGCAGCTCCTACGAGTACTGTGTGGGCGACACCAGCCAGGTGGGCGACTATCCCACCGGCGCCAGCCCCTACGGGGTGATGGATATGAGCGGCAATGTCTGTGAGTGGGTCAACGATTGGTATCAGTTGGACTACTACGACGTCTCGCCGTACAGCAACCCGCCCGGCCCGGCGAGCGGGGCCTTCAAGGTGTTGCGCGGGGGCTCGTTCTTCGACGGTCGGCTCTACGTCCGCGCGGCCTACCGCTTCAACGACACCCCAGACTACCGTATCGACGGCGTCGGGATTCGGTGTGCTGGTGCTGCGCCAGGACAGTGAGTTTCTGGGCTGCTGTGTTCTGGACTACTGAGGGGGGGAGTCTGAGGGGGGCGCTTTTTGCCCCCCTCAGGTCCGCGCGCAGCGCGGCCGCGGCCCGCTGGATCGCCAGATCCCCGTCCAGCAGGAGCGGAAAATGAAAACCTACAAAAACCTCTACCCGCAAATCTACACCTTTGAAAACCTCTACACCGCGTATCGCAAGGCTCGCAAGAGCAAGCGAAGCCGGGTCGAGGTCGCCGCCTTCGAGTTCGATATGTAACGCAACCTGCTACAACTCCAGGCCGAGCTCCGCGACCAGAACTACCGCCCCGGCCACTACCACAACTTTTACATCTACGAGCCCAAACTGCGGCTGGTGAGCGCCGCGCCCTTCCGTGATCGCGTGGTACATCACGCCCTGTGTCGGGTCATAGAGCCTATCTGGGAGGCGCGTTTCGTCAATACCAGCTTTGCCTGCTGCGTGGGCAAGGGCACACACAGGCGCTCGACCAGTGCCACACCCGGGTGCGCCGCTACCGCTACGCCTTCCATAGCGACGTCGTGATGTTCCTTGCGTCTGTCATCACAAACCCCGACGCTTGCTTCTGCTATTGGTTCATTGTTCATTGTCCATTATTCATTGTATAATTGGTACTCATGGCGCTCAAGTTCATCATTTTCGACCTGGACGATACGCTCTACCCCCGCAGAAGCGGGCTGATGCAGGAGGTGGGCCGCCGCATCCAGTCGTGGCTGTGCAACCACCTGGGGTTGGCATGGGAGGAGGCGATTGCCGTGCGGCGTGACTACTTCCACCGCTATGGGACTACGATGGGCGGCCTGATCGCCGAGCACGGCGTGGACGTGCACGACTATCTCACATTCGTGCACGACTTCCCGGTGGAGGAATACCTCGGCCCGAATCCGGCACTGGCCGCGATGCTGGATTCTATCTCGCTGCGGAAGGCGGTTTACACCAACGCCACTTCGGAATACGGCTGGCGGGTGCTGCGGACGCTGGGGGTGGCTGATCGCTTCGAGCGGGTGATCGGGATTGAGGAGGTGGGCCTGCGCAACAAGCCCTATCGTGATGCCTACGAGACGATGCTGGCGCTGCTGGGCGCCAAGGGCCCCGAGTGCATTATGGTCGAGGATGCGGCGCGCAACTTGCGGCCGGCCAAGGCGCTGGGGCTGACGACGGTGCTGGTGGACGTGGACGGCTCGGCTGGGCTTGCCGAAGTCCCCGGTGAGGGCGTGGACTTCATAGTGGGGAGTGTGCTGGAGGTGGGGCAGGTGGTGAGGAACCTGGTGAGAGGCGGAAATGCGCATGGGAGAGTTCGAGTTTGACGGGTGAGAACGATGAGCAAACTGGTGTCGTTGGCAGAGGCCGCCGCGCTCGTGCACGACGGCGATACGCTGGCGCTGGGCGGGATGACGCTCTACCGGCGACCGGTGGCCTTCGTGCGGGCGCTCCTGCAGCGGGAGATGCCGCCCCGGGACCTCACGCTGCTGTGCTTCACCGCTGGTTTTGAGAGCGACCTGCTGGTGGGGGCCGGCCTGGTGGAGCGGGTGCGCACCTGCTACTTCGGGCTGGAGGCGTTCGGGCTGGCTCCGATGTTCACCCAGGCGGCCACGGCCGGCACGCTCGAGGTGGTCGAAGAGACGGAGGCGAGCCTGGCATTTGGGCTGCGGGCGACGTTGGCGGGCGTGGGCTTCATGCCGGGGCAGGGTTGGCTGGGCACAGATCTGCTCAAGGTGCGTCCCGACGTGCAGGTGATCACAGACCCCTACACCGGTGAGGACGTGGTCGCCTTCCCGGCCGTCACCTGCGACGTGGCGGTGATTCATGCCCCCCGGACCGACCGGGCGGGGAACGCGGTGCTGGGCGGGAATCTGGCGGTGGACGTGGAACTGTCGTCGGTGGCGGAGCGGGTGATCCTCACCGCTGAAGAGGTGGTGGAACGGTTGGAACCCTTCGGCTCTGCTCAGGACAGGCCCTTCGGCTGCGCTCAGGGCGGGAGCCCGCTGGATCTCGCTGGCATCCCCGTGACGGCCGTCGTGCACGCCCCGCGAGGAGCGTGGCCCACCTCGTGCTACCCGCTCTACCCGGTCGGAGGGGAGGAACTGATGCGCTACGCGGAGTCGTGCCCGGGCGGGTTTGAGGAGTACCTGGGCGGCTTCCTGGCGTAGCCTCGCCAGGCAGTTACGAATTCTTTACCGTGACTACCCGGCCTGTGTGGCCGGTCTCCCGACCGAGCCGCCACTGGGGCTGAGTAGGGCGTAATTCCCTCATCCACACGGCTCCTGCCAGCAAAGCCGTGCCGCCGACGAGCGCCAGGCAGACCAGTGCTGTGTCCTCTGTCTGTTCGGCGTTATCAGTAGAAGCAGGAACCACCTCGCTCTGTCCGGCCCCTGCCTGGTGTACCTGGGCCGACCCCGCGACTACAGCCAGCAGCAATGTCGTTGTGATGATGAACCCCGTCACACGAATGAGGTGACGCATCGTAATTACCCCTCCAGAAGCGGCGAAATGGCAAAAGCGAGAACCCATTTGCTGATGCTGAGGCCCCCCGCAACGTCGGCCGTGCCTGGGATTTCCGGCGGCCAGATTGATGGCCCAGACGGTGGTTTCAGGGCGACAGCGCCGCTGCTCCCCTTGCTTTGCTCCCCAGGCCACTCACGTGGTCGCCCTGCGTCCGGGCCTGGCGCTGGATTGCACCTGGGGGCCGGTTCACACCGGCGCTTATAGGATACCACAGGAGCGGGCGTGTTACTGGACGGGGCGGTGCTGTCTGCGCGTCGAGTAGAGGGCGATGATTTGCCGTCAGCCCCACGCTCGCCCTACGCGCACCCGCCGGGGCACAGATCTTGACCGGCTAGATATCGCGTGGGGGGATGTTCTCTCACACGCAGCCAGCGCGGACGAGGAGTTGAAAGGCGCGAGCGGTCAGGACGGGGCGCAGTATGGGACTGAACGGAGGCTGGCCGTTGAGGATGATGGTCAGGCCAGGGTGGGCCTGTGCCTCGCCCAGCGGCCACTCGTCGCGGGCGAAGAAGTCGGCCAGGGCGTTGTTCTTGATGCGCAGCAGGCCGAAAAGGTCACGAGGCGCAGGCTTGCCACGGAGACGGGTGCGGAAAGCGACGATGGCCAGGTGGTCGGGGGTGCCTGGGCCGCCCAGGCGCGGCGGGACCAGGATCACCATCAGGGGAGTAAGGCGCTTCTTGGTCGGCGTCAGGTGCAACTCGCCAGCGACCTGCCATTCGTGGATCAGATAGGTCTGGGGAGACATCTCGAGCCGGACTGGCACACCGAGTTCCTCCTCCACCTCGCGCCGCAGGCAGGCCAGGACAGTTTCGCCCTGCTCGATGCTCCCGCCGATGCCGCCGACGCCGATCTTGGTGATTGGGTTCTCGTCTTCTCCTTGGCGCTGCCAATACTTGGGTTTGCCGATCTCGAAGTAACAGGCCGCCTCGTCGCGCGCGATGGTCGAGACGCCGATGAGGGCAACCGTCTTGCCGCTCAGCAGGGGGTGGCGGCGGAGGGAGGGCAGGGCTTGGAAGAGATCCACCAGTCTACCTACTTTACGTGCACATCGTCCGGCCGGTAGCGGACCGGACCATCGGGGCCGACCTCGGCGTAGTACGTGATCAGCCAGCGGGTAGTGTGGGTCAGCGGCAGGGTCAGCGCGTCTGCGGGCAGCAGCCATTGTCCCTCGGACAGTTCCTCGCCGTCCAGTTGGAGCGTGCCCTCCCAGTCCTCTACCAGGAAGTCGAGGTAAACCAGGTGGTGGTGTCCGTCTTTGTAGAGCGGCGGGCGGATGCGCTCGGTGACCTGGATCAAGCGGAAGCCGGTCGGGGTCAGGCCGGTCTCTTCCTCTGTCTCGCGCACCAGCGCCTGGGCCACCGTCTCGCCGTACTCGACGTGACCGCCGGGGATGGCATAGTGGCCCGTGATCTTGCTAAAGCGAGCCACAAAGACATGGCCCTGCGGGTTGACCAGCAGCGCGCCGACGACGAGTTCTGGGTGTCGGAGTGTCTCGCTCATTGATGCGCCTGGATGAACTCGTAGGTCTTCTCCGCCACGAACTCCCACTCGCTATCCACGGTGAGGCAGTGGCCGGAGTTGTGGAGCGTGACCAACTCCTTGTCGGCGGAGCCGACCCGCTCGTAGGTGAGCCGGGCGCTGTTGGGGGCGATGGCCGTGTCGAGGGTACTGTGGATGATAAGTATGGGGCAGGTGGTCTGGGGCAAGGCCTGCCGGACCCGCCGGAGCAGTTTCAGGAACTCATGGGCGGCGAAGACGGGATTTTCCTCGTAACTCCACAGGCGCAGGTTGGCCTCGGGGTCGGTCAGGTCGCTATCGCTATCGTCAGACTTGGGCTTCTCGCGGATGAGGTATTTGAGGATGGGGGTCAGGTAGATGAGCCGGTCGGCCGGCCACACAGCGGGGGAGTAGGTGATGATGCCCGGTAGTTCGGGGTGGTGGGCGGCCAGGTAGAGAGTAAGTACAGCCCCCATCGAGAGGCCGCCGACGAAGACCGTCTCGCAGCGGGCCTGGAGGTCGGCCAGCGCCCCCTCCACGTGTCTGGTCCAGTCGGTCCACTGGCAGCGGTTCATGTCCTCCACGGTGGTCCCGTGGCCGGGCAGGAGCGGCCCGCAGACGGTGAAGCCCCGCTGATGGAGGTAGCCCCCCACCAGGCGCATCTCCGGTGGAGAGCCGGTGAAGCCGTGGATGAGCAGCACCCCGACGGGGCCGCCTTCCAGGAGGAAGGGAGATGGGTCTAAGTGCGGTTGACGGGTCATATTTCTCCTCAAGGTGCGATGCACTTCTCCACAGTTGCTTATGGCTTGAGATACGGCTCGCAGCGCAAGAGGGCCAGTGCGCTGTGGCCGTCCACTATCTCGCCGTTGCGGGCCATCTCCAGTGCCCGCTCGATCGGCACCAGATGTACTTCTATGATCTCGCCCGGCTCGCGCTGCGGTTCGCGGTTTAATCGAACGTCGCGGGCCAGCACGATGTGGCAGGTCTCGTCGAAGATGCTGACGCCGGGGCGGAAGGAGCCCACGTAGAGCCAGTCGTCGCTTTCGCCCCCCACCTCCTCGGCCAGTTCCCGCTTCGCCAGGTCGAGGGGGCTGCCGGTGAAGTCGTGAAAGCCACCGGCGGGCACCTCCCAGCACCAGCCGTCCACCGTGTAGCGAAACTGGCGGATGAGGACCACCTGCCCGTCGGCAGTCACCGGCACCGCCCAGACTGCGCCGGTGGACTGGATGTAGGCGTAGGGGGCCACGTGGCCATCGGGCCAGCGCACCTGGTCCCGCCGCACGCGGAACATGAGGTAGGTGTACGGGTAGTCGGTGGCCAGACGCTGCCAGCCGACTGCGATTCCGTTGGGCTTGTCGGTTTCGGGCATAAGAATGTTCTTCATCGTTTAGGGTGCTGAAGTGTCTATAGATTATCTACAAGGGGCGCTAATGTCAAGCGGGGCGACCCCCACGTGGGGCCGCCCCGTGGTGGCGGAGAGGGCGGGATTTGAACCCGCGGAGCATTTCTGCTCACGCGCTCTCCAGGCGCGCGCGTTCGGCCGGACTACGCTACCTCTCCGCGCCTACTACAGCGCGGATTATACCATCCCGCGGCGCGGTTGGCAAGGATGCGCGCCCTGGTTTTCCCACCAGGCCCGTGTCCTCGTCTGCCTACAACACGAGTTTGACCAGGGTGAAGAGGCCCAACACGGTGATGGTGATCCCGATCACCCAACGCATCTTTTGCATGGGCATCTTCTTGACCGTGAGGGCAGCGAAGGGCACCGAGAACACGGCCCCCAGGATGAGCGAGGGGGCCAGTCCCCAGTCCACCGCACCGTTCCCTGTCAGCGTGTAAGCGAGCACGCCGACGATGCACACCAATCCTTCGGCCAGAGACGTGATGCCGATGGCTCCTTTGCCATCTACCCCCGCCATTACTTGGCCGCCGGTGACGAGTGGGCCGTAGCCGCCGCCGCTGATTCCCTTGTTGAACGCGGCCAGGAGCCCCAGCCCGGTCACCTTCTTCCACGAGAAGGCGAAGGTCTTGCCTATGGTTAGCAGGATGCCGATGCCCATGGCCAGCACGAGCACACCAATGTAAGTCTTGATCACCCACCCAGGCACGTTCACGGCGACAAAGGTGGCTGCCAACGTGCCGACGATGCTGCACGCCGCCAGGGCCAGGGCGACCTTGAGCGGGCGCGAGCCCGGTTTGAAGTTGACGTTGCCGCACTCGTGGTGGAGTATCCCCGCCAGGATGCCGGTCAGGAATTCCGAAAGCAGCACCGAGGGTACGATTTGCGTCGGTTCGTACCCCATCAGAAGCAGGACGGGAGTGAGGGTGGTGCCATACCCCATGCCCAACGTTGAGTCGATGTATTCGCAGAACAGGGCGAGAATAAGGAGGGGCCAGAGGATCTGAAGAGACATATTGTTTCTCCTTTCGGGACAATAATACACAATCCCTAGTGGTATTATAGGGTTTAGGTCAAAAATATATAAGGAACACAGAGGGCAGCCTACTCAGCGAGCAGGTCACCCAGCGTGGTGTTTTCCATGATCCCCGCTACAACGTCGCGTATCTCTTTCATCACCTGCCGCAAGCCGCAGGCCTCCACATCGGGGCATCCGCAAGGCTCGTAGGCTGTCTCGCTCACGCAACTGACGGGAGCCAGCGGCCCATCCAGCAGGCGCACGGCTTCTGCCAGGGTGATCTGCTGCGGGGGACGGGCCAGGTAGTATCCTCCTTGGGGTCCTTTGTGACTGTGCACGATTTGGCCGTGCTTAAGCGTGAGCAGAATCTGCTCCAGGAACCTGGACGGGATGTTGTTCCGCTCAGCCAGGACTGCGTTCGGTATTGGCCCTTCGCCGTAGTGCATAGCCAGGTCTTGCAGGGCTCGCAGACCGTATTCGCCTCGTTTAGAGAGTTTCATCGGTTCTCCGTTGGTTCTCCATTAATCTATAAGGCCTATAAGCTTTATCGAACTAATTATACACCACATTGGTCGAATTGTCAAGTCATTTGTCCAGCATCCAGCATCACTGGAGCAACAGGGCCAGCGCGGCCTCCAACTGCGGGTCGTCCTCGACGGTGAACTCGTCCCAGTCGAGCGGGATCTCCACGTCGGGGACGATGCCGGCCTCCTCCCAATCGGTCTCACTGGGGGGGCGAAACGTCTCCTGCGCGATCCAGGCCTGCGACCCGTCCTCGAAGTCGTAGCCGTACACCGTCTCGACGTTGCCAGGCGTGGTGCGGCCCACGATGCGCGCCCGGCCGGCCTCCTGCAGCACGCCGCTGAACACCTCGGCGAAACTGGCTGTCTCCGTTCCTACCAGGATCACCAGTGGCACCCGCTGCGATCCGCCGACGTCTACTCCCTTCACGCGCAATGGCTCTTCTCCCCTGCGGCCGACGAAGTGGCCCAGTTCACCGTCTGTGAAGAGCGCCAGCAGCCCTTGTAACGCGGTGTCACTGCCGCCGGGGTTGACGCGCAGGTCGAGGATCAGCCCGGCCAGTTCCCCCCCGGCTACCAGTTCCTCCAGCGCCCGGCGCACGCGCTCGACGATGGTCTCATCCCAGAGGGTGGGGATCAGGACGTAGCCGGCGTCCCCCTCCAGCCGCCGTGCCTCGACGGGCAACGGTCCCTGGATGCGCGCCCGGGTCACTGTCATCGTGCGGGGCGGTTCGCCCGGCGCCTGCACGCGCAGTTCGACGCTGCTGCCCTCGGGGCCAAGCAGGCGGTACAGGTAGTCGTTGCCGGCCGCGTCGCAGCAGGCTGGCTGGCCGTCCACGGCCAGGATGCGGTCGTGGGGGTGCACCCCCGCGTGGGCGGCGGGGCTATCCGGCAGCACCAGCAGGACGACGGAGGTGCCCCTGTTTCCATTTTTGGGCGGCAGGATGGTGGTGTAGACGCCGATGCCCACGTAGTCCAGTTCGCCGGCGCGCATCCTCTCCTCTTCGGCGACCTCGGCGGGGGAGAGGAAGACTGAGTGCTCGTCGTTCAGTGCAGCGAGCATCTCGTCCATCGCGGCCCAGAATTCCTCATCGTCCAGGCCGGCCTCGAGGCGGGCGCGGTACTCCTGGCCGATGCCCTCCCAGTCGGCGCCGTTGTAGTCGGGGTAGAGGTACTCGTCGTGGACGGTCTCCCACAACTCGGTGAAGATGCGCAGGTGGCGGGCGGTCGCCTCGTTATCGGGGGTGGGGCTGGGGGTGGGAGCAGGTATGGGGATGGAGGCCGGGGTGGGAGCAGGTGTGGGGGTGAAGGCCGGGGTGGGAGTGGGTGTGGGGGTGTGGGGAGGTGGGGGGGCGGGGCGGGTCGCCATCCGCCAGGCCAGCCCCCCGGCGGCGCACAGGCTGGTCGGCAGGCAGGCGACAGTGAGCGTGGCGACGAGAAGGCAGGCGAGCCTACATTTGAGGCAGGTGCTGGCTGAATCAGGCATTGGCTATGGGTAGGGCAGGGTGTTGGCGTCAACGGAGTGGGGGCACGTCGCCCCGCAGAATGTAGAGGAAGTGTAGGCCATCAAGGATGCGTACGCCCTCGTACTCCTTGCCCAGGGCGTGCCGGTGGGAGGCGTAGGTCACCAGGTGGGTGGCTCCACCGGCGACCGCGCAGGCAATGACCACGTCGTCGTCGGGATCGTCGGGAACGCGGGGGATGAGGTCGTCAGAAGTGAGCGGGACATAGATACCAAGTTGCGTAAGACGGGTCAGGAAATGGCCACGACGAGTTGGATTGATGTTGGGAGAGGCGAGTTTGTCTCGGTATTCTGCTTGTAAATCCTCACAATACAGGAGGTCGAATTCTCCTTCCTGCCAGCGACGCAGGACTTCAGCCGTGGGGCTATGCGGGTTACGGCTGAACAGTCCTGCAAACACAACGTTGGTATCCAGCACTACCCGCAATCGGCCGGGCTCAGTCGCCAACAACGGCCTCCATCGGATCGTCAATGGCAATGCCTTTGGCAATGGCCTCGGCACGGATGGCTTCAATGTCCTCCAATAGACGGCGACGAATCTCTTCCTCAGGCAAATCTTTGTCCCGTTCGGCCATCTTGTTCACCAGGGCCAGTTCACGGACGGTCTCTTCGGAGTGGGGCCTGACTAGTCGCGCCTGCACAGCAGCCACGTCTGCTTCGGTGATGACGAATTCCTCCCCCTCCACGACGTAGGTGGCGACGGGGCGGTCGAAGGCACGGGCTACCTGCTCCACGTCAGCCCGCAGCGCCGCCGCCTCTTCCTCCAGCCGGCGGGCGCGCTCCTGGAGACGGTTCAGTATGGGCCGCAGGGCTGTCACTTCGGTGGACATCTCTCACCTCCGAGGGTATTCTACCACGCGGGACGGGGAGTGTCAAAGAGATAGGGCAATCGCATTTATCCCATTCGCTCGGCCTGGATCGCCAGATCCAGGCCCTAGCCACTGGATTTGGCAATCCAGCGGGAGCAAAAAGGGCTTTTCGGTGTCCCAAAGTCTGCCCGACATTATAAATGCGATTGCCCTGGTCAAAGAGAAGTACCCGTAACCGCTGCTGGCTAACTGCTAAGATCGTGTGTGCGCCAGTGGCCTGCCAGCCGGTTGATGCGGATGCGCTGGGCGCGCAGCCAGCGGCGGGGCCCCAGTATCCGGCGGCCCATGGCGGGGTCGGCATCGGGCAGGCGGGTGAGCGTGCCCTCCTGCACCAGTTGGTCGAAGAAATCGAGGAAGCGCCGCTCCAGTTCCTCGTCCTCATAGTCGAACCCCTCGCCGCGCTCGCAGGTCTCCCGGGCCAGTTGCTCGATGAACCCGGAGGTGCGCTCGATCAGCGTCTCCACCGGCTCCAGCACGATCCCCCAGGCGTACACGGGGTCGAGCGGCATGGAGCCGAGTTCCATGGGGGAGGGTGGGTGGGTCTTTTCTTCCATAGGCGATCCTCTTGGTCAGTGATGATTCGTCGTAACTCCTGCACCTAGCCTTTAGAGTCTGTGGTTCGGTGCCCGGCGATGGCCCACAGGGCGTCGAAACCGTAGTCGTAGGCGGGGCGGTGGTCGTACTCGTCGGGCTCCTCAAACGCGGGATTGGTGAAGACGGGGAGGAGAACATGCAGGACCGCCTCCCGGTCGCCCGTTGCCAGGCGGGCCAGCCCGTTCGCCGCTGCCCGGCGGACATCGTTGTCCGGGTCCTTCAGCGCATCCACCAATGCGCCGATCACCTGCGGGCTGGCCGGGCCGAATTGGCCCAGGCTGGAGGCCGCCGCCTGGCGGACCTGCCAACTGTCGGCATCGGCGAGGGCGGCGATGAGGACCTGTATTGCGTCGGGACTGGTCCAGCCGATTTGGGCTAGGCTGACAGCTGCTGTTCCGCGGACATCTGAATCTACATCGGTGAGTGCGGCGCTGAGGGCCTGGAGGACGGCGGAGCTGGCCTGGCCGAGTTGGATCAGGCTGGAGGCCGCCGCCTGGCGGACATCATAATCGGCATCGGCGAGGGCGGCGATGAGGGCCGGGGTGACCTGCGGGCTGGCCTGGCCGAGTTGGCCCAGGCTGGAGGCCGCCGCCTGGCGGACAGGCCATTCGTCATCGGCGAGGGCGTGGATGAGGGCCGGGGTGACCTGCGGGCTGGCCTGGCCGAGTTGGACCAGGCTGGAGGCCGCTGCCTGGTGGACCTGCCAACTGCCGGCATCGGCGAGGGCGTGGATGAGGGCCGGGGTGACCTGCGGGCTGGCCTGGCCGAGTTGGACCAGGCTGGAGGCCGCCGCCTGGCGGACACTCAAACTGTCATCGGCGAGGGCGTGGATGAGGGCCGGGGTGACCTCTGGGCTGGCCGGGCCGAGTTGGCCCAGGCTGGAGGCCGCCGCCTGGCGGACCCTCCAACTGTCATCGGCGAGGGCGTGGATGAGGGCCGGGGTGACCTGCGGGCTGGCCGGGCCGAGTTGGCCCAGGCTGGAGGCCGCCGCCTGGCGGACACTCAAACTATCATCGGCGAGGGCGTGGATGAGGGCCGGGGTGACCTGCGGGCTGGCCGGGCCGAGTTGGCCCAGGCTGGAGGCCGCCGCCTGGCGGACAGGCCATTCGT